>Ga0247844_1001350_pt1 | contig 45858 bp, 41 predicted proteins | sample LaCtaG_FD_192421 | JGI IMG/M metagenome (GOLD analysis project Ga0247844, IMG submission 192421) | Freshwater microbial communities from meromictic Lake La Cruz, Castile-La Mancha, Spain - LaCruzMarch201714.5m_1 | ecosystem: Environmental > Aquatic > Freshwater > Lake | place: Spain: Castile-La... | reverse complement strand
AAGATTACATTAAATGCAAGTATTCTCATAGAATAAGAGCGATTGCCTCAGTATTCAATTTGGCACTTAACCTAATACCAAAAAAGAATATAACAAATAATATAAGGCTCGTCAGAGAAGATTTTAAGTACTAAAGTAAAAGTTTTGGTGTATTAAAAAAGGGCTCTTATTTTTGTTCTATGAGAGCAAAAATATATTTAACCCTAAGTGAAGCAGAACAATTAGCTTTAGAGGACATGGTGCGCAACTCATCGAGTCATCGGATTCGCCAACGCAGTCAAGCTCTCTTGTGGAGTCATGCAGGTAAAGACCGTAACACTATAGCAGAACTGTATGGGACTAAACCCGATACAATCAGCGCCTGGTTCAAGAGATGGGAATCGGAGAAGTTATCAGGATTATCAGATTTACCCCGAAGCGGTCGTCCTGCCAAACTCAATGAAGAGCAAAAAAAAAGGTCTTAGAGTCCTGTAAGTCAGGCGTTATTAACATTGCTCTGTGCTGTTTTGAATGTCGGACCGCCAATGCGGTTAAAAGCCTTAGATAAAAAGGTAAGTAAACGGACGCTAATCAGTATTCTGAAAGCAGAGAAATTTAGCTGGCGTCGAGTCAGAAAATCCTTAAAATCGCAACGGGACGAGGTGATGTTCCATTTTTTTAAGCAGGAAATCAGGGAATTACGTCAAGAACAATTGCAGGGTTTGATTCACTTATGGTTTTATGACGAAGCAGGATTTAGCCTGAATCCTACTTCAATGTATGCTTGGCTACCCAAAGAAAATGCTTGCGAACTACCTGCTCAGAGGGGAAATGTACTGACAGTAGCAGGTTTTTTTCAGGTTGATAATACTCTCCAAGCCTATTCGCATCAAGGAAGTATGAACAGTGAACCGCGGCGGCGGACCGCTATTTATAGCCTATGTGGAGGATTTTCTCAGGCAGTATCCACCGACTAAGAAAACAATTATCCTACTCGACAACGCTTCGTTTCATAAGTCAGCTGATGTAAAGGCCAAGATGAAGCAATGGCAAGGGCAAAATCTATATTTTCAGTTTTTTCGGACCGCCGACGCGGCCTCCCTACTGCTCAGAACTCAATTTAATTGAAACTCTTTGGCATCATATTAAACACTTGTGGCTCAAAATCGAAGATTATACCAGTAGCGATTCTCTCAAAAAAGCTATTGATGAAATCGTCATACAAATGAAAATCAAATACACTATTACTTTTAATTGATTACTTAATGATACCCGACTTGCAGAATTCCACTACCTTTTTTTGTTCTTCGTTGAGTTTGGCAGGACGACCGCTTCGGGGTAAATCTGATAAGCCTGATAACTTCTCTGATTCCCATCTCTTGAACCGCATGGGCGGTCCAGTATGCACTAATCCTATCGGGCTTAGTCCCATACAATTCTGATACAGATTTCTTAGACCTTTTGCAAAGCAATCTAATATCAAAATGCTGATAATCAAATAATTAAAGCATAAGTAATGATTGCAATTTAATACACAAGAACTTTTACTTTAGACCTTAATAGATTCAATTCCCGATAATGTAATAGCATCCACAGGTTTTGTAGTGTTTTCCTCGAAACTGGCAAAAGTTACCGGGCAACACTTGTTTTTTTCCATAATTCAAAAATATATGATGAATCAAATGATTGCGAAAATGGAGAAAGGTCAATATCCAAGTATTAATCAAATAGAAGTAGAAAACTTAGAAATTGTTGTTCCTCCATTAGAAGAGCAAGCGTAGATAGTGGAGGAGTTGGAGGCTGATGTGGCGGTGGTCAACGGAGCCAAGCGGCTGCGCGAGAAAATGCAGGCCAAGATCAACGGAGTGATTGCGAAAGTGTGGGGATAGAGAAAAACTTACCGAAAGGCCGGGACACCTGGCCTTTCAGGAAGTTAACGTATAAAGTTCATTTGGTCAGGAAAAGTATTCGCAGGCTACATTTTAGCAATAATTTCTTCGACTTTAGCTTTGGGCAGTTCAAAGGTTTGGGCAATGGTAGCGGCATCCATGCCTATTTTTACCAATTTCTGCACAAACACGATAGTAGCCTCCTCTTTGCCTTCGATTTTGCCTTCAATTTTACCTTCGATTTTGCCCTGGATTTTGCCTTCAAGCTTCATGGCTTCTGCGATAGTCATGGTAATGCTGTTTGTTTGGATTGAAATGTTTCGAAATATATCAACGATTTTTGGCTTTGCCAAGTTCTCGGTGGTGGAAAGTACATACAGAAATACGCTTCGGATATAACTCATATCGCCCGTGGATTCAATGGCTTGGATTAGTTCGGTAAAAGCCTGAGCAATGCCGAGCAAGTAGGATTTGGTTCGACTGTTTTTGAGCAATATCCATGAAAGAGCTAAAAATTTATTGGAAAACCCCGCGATTTGCTCGTCCGAAAACTGCGAAATGTCAAAAAGTAAATAATCAAAATCAGGTAAAAAACGAGCCAAATCAGCGTCTAACCCTTTGAAATACTGCGGGATGGATTGGTATTTCCAGCGGTTTTTGCCGTGATAAATCACAATGGGGATGGTGAGCGTGGGCTCTTTCTTTTCTTTGCTGTCTTGTTCCCACGCATTGAGCAAATAGCGTAAAAGCTGAAAATGGGGGTATTTTTCCTGATAACTTTTGTGTTCAAAAAGCAACGCAATGCGAATTTTTTGGGAATGTTGGTACGTACACTGATAAACAATATCCGCAAAATGCTCCTCCAGCTTTTCGTCCGTGTAGGAGTTATTGCTCAACTCTAAACTTGATAAGTCTATTTTTTGGCTTAATTCTTTGGGGAAAAGCTCCTGAATCAACCCTTCCACTAACTGTTTTCGGGAAAAGCTGTCTTTGAAAAACTTGTCGTGTACGTTGTCTATCGGCATAAAAGAAAGAGGGACGAAAAAGCGGGAGAAAGATAGTTTTTTATGCTTAACTAAAAAACTACCCTTGCTTTTTTCGACCCTGTTTCAATGTTTTTACGCCAATACCTCTTCACACAACTTCAAATATGCTTCCAAATCAGGCTTAGGCAGTCCCGTTACTTTGGCGGCTTCGTCCCAGCGGCGCATTTGGATAATGAGCTCAAAATAAGGGTTTTGCTCAAAGGATTTGGCTTCTTCGGCTTGCATCGGGCCGCCCTGAAATTCAAGAGTTTTGCGGCTGGCATCGGATAAACCTGCGAAGTATTTAGGGTTTTTGTACGTCAAATATCGCTTGGCATTGACGTGATTGGCCACCAGAATACACACTTTTTCGGGAAAACCGCGTTCACGCAGCCAATCGGCGGCTACTTCTTCGTGGTTTTTTCGGCCATAGACTTCCATCAATTCTTCTTCCAGTTCGGCAGGCATTAAATGGCCAATGTCGTGCAGAAAAGCGGCAGCCTGTACTTCTGGGTCAAAGCCGCCTTTTCGGGCTAAATCGGCTCCCTGCGTAGCATGTTCCAGTTGGCTTATATCTTCGCCGTAGTATTGTTCATCACCTTGTGATTCAAACAATTGGCGAATTTCGGTTAAGGAGGAGGAGACTAAATCGTTCATTAGTGTTCGTTTTGTTGCCTGTAATGTTCTTTACGTTGTTCGTCGGGGTCATCCATTTTGGGACCCGGTTTGGCGGTTTTCCAATCAAATGTCTTTTTGTAAATCTCCATCGCCTTATCCACGTCAAAAACGCGTTTGTCAGGAATTACCAGTTGATACGGGGTAAAATCGGGCTTTTCGGTAAAAAAATCCTGAAGCAGCGAAGCCGTGGCGTCGTATTGATTTACGTACGGAACGCCTAAGGTATTATAAATTATTTTCAAAATAGAGCCAAAATTGGCGTGCGTGTGTGATACATGCCCTCGCTTGACGTACGGCCCGGCCAACATCAGTAATGAACGGTGCGCGTCGATGTGGTCTACGCCGCCCTGAGGGTCATCTTCCGTGATGACAACAAGCATATTTTTCCAGTAGGGAGTATGCGATAGAAATTGAAGTAAACGTCCCAACGAAATATCATTATCAGCCATAAACGAATGTGGATAGGGATAGCCTGCATCGGGACGAATACCTGCCCCGTGGTCGTTGGGCAACTGAAGGGCAATAACGCGGGGCAAATCAACTTTTGCGGACTTGGAAGTTCCCTTTTTAGGTGTTAACCATTTTTCGGTGAATTCTTTCTCAAATTGGTCCATTCGCAGCCAATCCGGGATGTTCATATCAAAACCGGCGTAATTACGGGAGGTATGTTCAAATACAGATTTTGCCAATGGAAATACCACCGGTTGACGTGCCCCAAATTCAAAATGATCCCATTCTTCTGCAACGCCAGCAAATTCATTTCCTTCCCCAAAACTGTAAAAAGGAAGTTTTTTGCGTTCCAACGCTTCCCACATTCCCCCCGTTTCGTTGTAATCTTCGGGATCAATCGCGCCCGTTGCTTTGGGAAACCGCCGCCCGGGTGCCTTAGAGAAGGCATTGAATGAGCCTGCATGATTGGAATTGGCTTCGACCCATTCGTTGGGAATTACGCCCATCATCCAATGGTGACCGTGGATGGAGGCATCGGAATCGCAGTAAAAATTATCGGAATACGCAAATTGTTTCGCAATTCGCTGATGATTGGGCATCACATCTACGTGTCGCAAGGTATCTTTTTTGGTAGTTACCGTGACATTAGTGCCGTAGCGGGTTATTGTTGTGTCGCCATTAGAGAGTTGCCCCAATACTTCATCGTAAGTACGGTTTTCTTTGGTAACGTACACAATGTATTTAATAGGGCTTGGCCGTGAAGCGGGTAGGGGAGGGAGAGGGTTTTTCCCGTCATCGGTAAGGGATACGGATTCAAATGTGTTATTAGTGGCCTGTTGCGTCCAAGTCGCCAATTCTGCGGGAGCAGGTAGAGTGATTTTTTGAAAAGTACCCAATTGAATATCTCCAATGTAAGTTCCTCGGTCCGGTTTCACAAAACCTTTCCCACCGTTTTGACCCGCACCTAACCCCCGTGCCGAAACTACGTAGATCGTTTTTTCATCCGGCGACAGTTTTACTTTCGTCGGTCCCCAACCAGTAGGAATTAATCCCTTTACCCGGCGCGTGGTTAAATCTACTACTGCCACGGCGTTGAAGCCCAACAAAGCTACGTACAGGGTTTTTTCATCTTGGGTCAGTGCCATTCCAAAAGGCATCAGACCGCGGTATTTATTGATGTTTGGGTGTACTTTCAGTGAAATATGCCCAACGATTTTGCGGGTTTTATAATCAATGATTGAAATATTGTCGTTGGTGGCATTGGAAACGTACGCAAACCGGTTGCCTACCGTTACCGAGTTGGGACTAGCTCCGCCCACCACTTCGGCTTCTTCAATCATTTCACCGATTTGATTACCGGTCTTAAATTTTCCCGTGACCTTATTGGTGCCTAAATCAACCATCCAAACACTCATCGCTTCGGGCACGAGTGGGCTGCCCAAGCCGGGTATTTTGCGTCCTTCTGCCTCTACTCCTTCAATGGATTCTTTGGTGAAGGTGCCGTAAGGAGGAAACTTCAACATCATTGTGTCTTTGTTTTTGGGCGTTACGCCGGGTACTAACGGGTATTCGTACAAACCTACATTGGCCACAAATGCCAATTTTTTATCAGGGCTGAGTGATAGTCCAAACGGCTGCCGTCCAACGGGAATGGATGAGGTGATTTTTTTGGTGGCTAAGTCAATGCGTACCATCCTGAAATGGGCGCGGTCGAGCACCAACAGCTCATTTTTGGCATTATTTAAGACTAAATCAGAAGTAAAACTTTCTTCAAAGTTTTGGCCGTTAACAGGTTGGTTAAGCGATATTTCGTCAATTTTTTCCTTTTTTTCAGTATCAAAAATCACCACATTGCCCTTGTCTCCTCCGCTCAAATACACAATCTTGGAATCGGCAGCAAAAGCAGCGCCCAAAAATGAGGCTCCTTTGAACGGGTCGGCGAAGGTTTTGGCATAATCTGGAATGCGGATGGCCTCTCGGGGTTGTTGCGCATCAATGAGGGAGATAGCGCCGCTGTGCAGGGCTACCACCCGTTTCCCGTCCGGACTGACCGTCAATCCAAACGGGTCGTTGGTAATGCGCAGTGTAGTGCCTGCGGGAGTTACTCGGCGCCCACTCGGAAGCACTGAATAACCACCCGTAGTGTCTATTTTGCAAAACTCAGATCTCCCTGGTACCTGAAGTGTTTTGAAGATACGGGATTGAGCGGAAAGTGCTATTGGAAAAAGAAGAAAGGAGAAAAGGAGAAAGGGGGAACGCATAGGGTCGAAAGAATTAGAAATGAGCTGTTTAAAGATATGAATAAAGCGGGAGAAAATTCCCCCGCTTTAGTATTCACTTTTTAACCTATGAGGAAAAAATTATTTCAAAATCCACATCATGTCGTTGATGTCGTCTTTGCCTGTATATTGTGTACTCAATGCAGCGTTATAGTTTGTGGCATTAGTATTTCGCTCCGTTGAAGGATATTGCCAACGTTTTGGAATCCTGCTGCTGTTGCCTGTACCTACACCCGTCAAGAAAGTAGGTATGCCTGTACGGCGGTTGTTATAAAAAGCCTCTAAACCAGAGTTTTGAAAGAAGGCAATGTACTTCTGTGTTAAAACTTGATTTAAACCTGTGGCATTGTTACCCGCATATTTTACCAATGTGCCGTCTAAATAAGTAGCTAAGGCTGTGGCGTCTGTGATGCCATAATGACCCATCGATGCAGCAATACCTCGGCGATACCACTCAGCAGCATCACCAGTAGCCCAGCCACGGTTGATGCCTTCGGCCAAGTTGAAGCACATTTCAGGATACCCAATTATAAACAAGGCTTCACCCACGTCATTGGCATAGTAACGTGAGCGTTTCTGAAACGAATACTCCCCATTTAAAGCTTTGGTACTCATGTCGGCTAAGTCTTCTCCAGAGCTTGCACCCACATACGCTTCATGATCTGTAGCTTTTAAACCTGCTTTGATTTTGGCTTCGGCAGGTTCTGCCACGACAAAAATACGCGGGTCTCTACGTGCTACGAGCAGGTCCACGTAAGTTTTGGCCATATTTTCGCGGGTCGCATTGAAACCAAAGTTAGAGGGGTTGCGTGGATATTTATTGAAGTTGTTGAAAACATACTGCATATTATCGCCCATACTTGTCATTACTGGAAACTTGGTGGGGTTGCTCAATACTTCGGCAAAGCGCTGTTTTACTTGCAGTTCGCCATCAGCTTCTTGTTTGCTCAAGCTTACCAACACGCGCAGTTTAAAGGCGTTAACCACTTTCTGCCACTTGCGGAGGTCGTTGCCGAGGTAGATATCTCCCGCAAGGGTACGATCTCCTTTGGCGATAAGCGCAGTAAGATCGTCATTGGCACCATCAAGCCATTTCAATACTTGTACATACACGGCCTTTTGCGAATCGTACTTGGGCGTAGTCATTTCCAACCCTTTTAGTGCGTCGTTGAGTGGCACATCGCCTACGCGCTTGGTCATGTCTTCGTAGAAATAGGCACGGAAAAATTTGCCCAATGCACTGTAAGGATTTACATCTGCTGCTCCGCCACGCTTGGCTTCCTCTTCCATCTTGATTACATTTTTCAACGTAAAAAACGAGAAGTCAGTAGTTGTCCAAGTGTATTCGTTGGTAGAATAGTAGTTGTAGTTGGAGCAATAAAATTGGTTCCAACGGGCTTTGTCGCCCCATGCACTACCACCGTTTACGTTGTTGTACATATCGTTTAGTACACCATTGAAAACCAACGATGCAGGCGCGCTCACGGCACGATTGGGGTCTTTTTCGAGGACCTCAAAATTTTGGCAGCTTGACATTACGAAAGCGAATGTCAGAATGAGTGCCACAGTGGGCACAGAATGAGCGAATATTTTTTTCATAATTTATTCGGAGTTTATGTTTTTGAGCAATTGAATAACTGCGTTGGTAATCACTCAACCGCTCAAATTAATTTTAGAACGTCAAATTGATATTGATACCGTAGCGGCGCATAGTAGGTGTTTGAAGGTCAGAGCTTCCTTGCGAACCAATGGCAAACTGATCGAGATCAATGTCTTTTTTCTCAGCAAAATACAGCAGATTACGACCTACGATTGAGATAGTTGCTTGCTTAAAGAATGTTTTTTGCAACAAAGCCGAAGGCAAATTATAACCAATCACTACTTCACGAAGTTTAGCAAACGAACGATCCATCAAGTTGCCACCATTGGGGCTATACCGACGGCTGATGTAGTCTTGCAAGAACTGCTTGGTAGTATTTGGTGCAAACTGCAATTCGCCGTAGTTGGTAATTTTTCCGTCCACATCGTACTTAATGGCCACACCATTTGAAACCGCCACGCCTTCGCCCACATACGATTTGATACCCTTAGTGTCTTCAAAGCGAGCTACTCCCATAGCTCCTTCAATGGTAGCAATATGGCGGCCACCACGGAACGTTTGGCGTTGAATGTAGTTAGAAATTACACCACCCACGCGACCGTCGAATTGGAAGGAGAAATTCCAGTTTTTGTAGTTGAAACGGTTGTTCAATCCCCATACCCAATCAGGGTTTAAATACCCCAAAAATTGACTTACTGGGTTGATGATAGGACGACCACCTGCATCGTTGATAAGTTGACCATCTTGGGTAGTAATGAAAGTTTGGTCAAAATAGGCATCCGTACGGTCGCCAACTTTCAAGAATCGGTTGAGACGCTCTACGCCAGGGTAGATTTCGGTCAAACGCTCTTTGAAAGTAGACCAGTTAGCTAACACTTCCCACGTAAAACCACGGACATTTTTGATAGGCGTACCCGTTACCGAAAGTTCAACCCCTTTCTTTTGCGTTTTGATACCGTTTACCAACGCCGCGGAGTAACCTGTTGTGTTCGACAAAGGCAGGTTGAAGATACGTGGTCCGTCGTTTGACACAAAATAGGCGGCATCCAAAGTAAGGCGGTTGTTCAAGAAACGAACATCTGTACCAAATTCAATTTGCGAGGTTGAGTTTGGCTTTATTTGTTCATTGTTCAGGGTATTTGTATAATAGGCAGCAGGTTGATTATTGTAAACCAAAGGGGTGCTATATACTGCAGAATTTTGGTAAGATGGTCCATCGTAAGACGACGAATAGGATTCACCATAACCCAGATTGATTCCAGTGTATGAAGATTGCGTTAAACCGTCTTTAACGTTGGCATACGAACCTCTGAACTTCAAAAATGAGATTGGGCCTAAGTTTTCTACCAAATCAGAAACAACAAAACTTGCCGCTACTGATGGATAAAAGAACGTATTGTTACCTTTCGGCAAGGTAGATAATTGATCCATTCGGCCAGTAGTAGAGACTGTTACGAAGTTTTTGTAGGTAAAGTCAGCCGAATAATAGGCCGAATTAACACCCATAGCCGAACGGAAGTTATTGATACGAACTGGATTGGCCGAGTTAGCAAAGCTATAAACTCCTGGCACGTTCAGATAATCAGTAGTGGTAAAATTATAGTTGTAATTGAAAGTGCGCGTATTACCACCCACAAAGCCATTGATAGAGAAATCGTTACCAATCTTTTTGTCAATTTTAACCAACAATTCTGTATTGTTGTCGAACAAGTTGCGTTGGTCTTCGCGGTAATCTCCACGGCGTTCGTCACGCCCATAAGTACCCATCGAAAAAGGAAACTTCTCAGTGCGGAGTGTATTCCAAGTAGAAACCTGCGTGCGTAATGTAGCCTCAATGCCATTGGCAATCTGGTACTTCATAGCCACCTGCCCAATAATATCGGTTTTATTGTGGCTACGCAACCACTCATACGACATAAAATACGGGTTGTTGTAGCGCTGGTACTCCGCATAGATTTGCTGTACACCTTCTTTGCCAGGCTGCCAGTAGTTGCGCATATCATCCATTGACCAGTCGGCGCCTGCCCAGATAATGATGTTGTAAATCATGGAGTTAGGGCCGTAATTTACATCAGGTATATTAGGCGACTGCTGGCGGTTATATTGCAAATTTGACTCAAAAGTAAGGCGCTTGCTAAACTTGTAATCAAACGAAGTATTGAAAGTAGTACTGTTGAGTTTGGTATTTGGCACAATCCCTTTTTGGTAGGTATTCGAAAGAGAAAATCGCGCGTTATACTTGTCGCCAGAGGCAGATACTGCTACGTTGTTTGTTGAAAGAACACCTGTTTCCAGGTAGCGTGTTAGGTTGTCTTTGCCACGTGCTGTCCAGGGCGTACCTTGGCGCTTTCCAGTAATTGGATCAACAGGGCTATCGTACTGAGGTAGCAACTGACCGTCAAAACGGGGTCCCCATACGTCGTAGTCACCGTCGTTTTTACCAGCACCACGTCCATCTACGAACTCATACACACCGTGGTCTCCAGGACCGTAGAGGTCTTGCACTTTTGGAATGGCGTTGAAGCCGTTGTCGAACATGGTCGAAGAATTGAAATCGACTGAAAAGCCACGCTTATCTTTGGAACCGCGTTTGGTGGTAATCAAAATCGCTCCGTTTTTACCACGGAAACCGTACAAAGCCGATGCTGATGCACCTTTTAGCACAGAGTAATTCTCGATGTCGTCTGGGCTAATATTCCAAGTATCAGAGTTGATTGGCACACCATCTACTACATACAAAACATCAGAATTACCTCTCAAAACAACTTGTGGGCGGCGAAGCATTTCTGCGCTCATACCAATTGTTAAACCAGCTACTTTTCCCACCAAACCTTGGATAGGATTAGGCTCACGTGCTTTTATCGTTTGGCTAGCGTCAATCCCCTGAATGGAGACACCCGTACGACGAATGTCTTTTTTGATTCCAAGGGCAGTAACCACGACCTCTTGAAGCTGTTTGAGGTCCTGGCTCATTTTCAAATCAATCGTAGAACGGTTTCCAACGGTGATTTCCTGAGCGGTATAACCTACAAACGAGAAAACCAACACATTCTCAGGTGATACACTGATTTGAAATTTTCCGTCACCGTTTGTATTTACGCCACGATTGGTTCCTTTCACAATAATACTTACACCCGGAAGCGGGTTGTTGTCGTCGGCAGTCACTGTACCCGTGACTGACTTTTGGGCAACGGCGCTAAAAGTAACTAAAAGACAAAAGGCAAGTACTTTCAACGCAAGTTGGGGTAGTTTTTGTACCATAAAATAGAGTGTTTGGAAAGATGAATGAAAGATATGTTGGGTGGTATATCTGGCAAATGTACCAGTGTAGTATTACTTAAAAATTAAGTTCGTGTTAAGTTAATGTAAAGAATAGAGGTGTTATAGATAATGTACTAATTGATAGGTAGTTATGTAGATATGAGAAAATCAAAACAAATGAACTGAAAAAATGTTTTGTTTAGTATGTATATTTTTTTAGACCTTTGCACTTTAACTTTGTAATTACACTTAATTAGAATGAGTCAACAGATAGAGTTGGTAGTTTTGGACATGGCCGGGACTACCGTTACTGACCAACACGAGGTAGAGGCCTGTTTTGCAAAGGCGGCACGCCTTACGGGTATTGAAGCTACAGATGCAGAAATCTTAGCGGTACAGGGTTTAGCCAAACGATTTGTATTCCAGCTTTTTTGGAGAAAACAACTCGGGGAATCTCATCCCGAAGTAGAGAAACGCGTAGATGAATCGTATGCCTTATTCAAAGAAATTCTGGAAAAACACTACCATACGCATCCCGTTACTCCGACAGAGGGGTGTTTAGCATTGTTTAACTATCTGCATGAAAATCAAATAAAAATAGCGTTAACTACGGGTTTTTATCGAGTCGTTACGGACATTATTTTGGAGAAATTAGGATGGCTCGAAGGACTGGATGAAAACCGCGTCGGTACTCCTTCTTCGATGATTCAGGCTTCCATTTCGAGTGACGAAGTGGAGTTGGGCCGCCCGCATCCTTTGATGATTCAAAAGGCGATGCGACTGCTGGGTGTCAGTGACCCGAAGCGCGTCATTAATGCAGGGGATACCCCTTCCGATTTGCAATCAGGTCATGCCGCCGGGGTATTTCTTAATTTGGGAGTAACCAATGGTACGCATACAACGGAGCAACTGATTTCGCACCCGCACGATGCACTGATTGGCTCTATCGACGAAATTATTAATGTAATAGAAGGTACAAAGGTTAAAAGTAAAAGTTAATGCAGACTCATTTTGACCTAATCGTCGTTGGTGGGGGAATTATGGGCACGTTTCATGCCTATCATGCCGCTCGACGCAACAAATCAGTTTTACTTTTAGAAAAAGATAATTTTCCGGTAGGAGCCACTGTTCGAAACTTCGGACAGGTAGTACCCTCAGGACTTGCCGGACGCTGGTTTAACTACGGCCAACGGAGTTTGGAATTGTACGGGGAACTTCAGGCAAAAACGGACTTAACTTTCCGTAAAAATGGTTCGGTCTACATTGCTTCCGATGCCGACGAATGGCAGTTGGCAAACGAGCTGTACGACTATTACCAAAAAGTAAATTATCCCTGCGAATTATTGAGTCGGGAAACCTGCCTTGAGAAGTATCCTTATCTTCAGAAGAGCTACCCGGTAGGTGCCATTTTTTTTCCAAATGAATTTACTGTCGACTCGCCGTTGCTGATGCAACGATTTTTGGGGTATTGCGTCGAACAGGCAGGAGTTACTTATCTTAACAATGCCAACGTGATGGAGTGCCAAACTACCAACGACAAGGTACAGGTGCGGCTCACGAATCGGCAGCAATTTGAAGCCGAAAAAGTGCTGATTTGCAATGGACACGAGTTTCGGATGTTGTACCCCGATTTGTTTGCACAGAGTGGCTTAGTGGTAAGTAAATTACAAATGCTTCAGACTGTACAGTTCCCTGAATTAACCATGAAGGGGAATCTCCTGACGGGACTGACTATCCGGCGCTATGAATCTTTTCAACAGCTTCCTTCTTATGCCAACCTTACGACACCGGCACATTATGAGGAGCTCAAAAAATGGGGAATTCACATATTGTTTAAACAGGCGGTGGATGGGTCAATCGTGATGGGCGATTCGCACGAGTACGCCGGAGCACAACACGTAAATGATTTAGGATACCACATTAATGATTACATTAATCAGTTAATGATTGAGGAAGCCAAGCGGATTGTTGACTTACCGGTAGAACGTATTCAAAGCAGTTGGGCAGGCTTTTACAGTCAAACGACTGATGAAATTTATGAGTATGATATTGATGAAAATATCCGGATCATCACGGGAATCGGAGGGAAAGGAATGACTTCCAGCGGAGGGTATTCTGAAGAAACAATTGCGGCATATATATAGGTACAAGCGAAAGCTCACAAACGTTGGCAACGTTTTGGTTCTGTCCAAATCGTTGCCAACGTTATTTTTGGTTGAACTATAGATAATACAGGCCAATTTTAGTTTAATTTGTACTGATTTTCAATCAGCTACAGGCATGAAATTTCTTATTGCTTTTAAAGTCATCAGTACGGTTGTTTTTTTTGCTTCTTACAGCTTCGGGCAGGTGAAACCTGCGATTTTGAAAATCAGATTTGATAAACCCGATTTACAGGCGAGTTCTATTCGAATAGAAAATGGAAAGGCACCGGCAAGGCGGATAGTGTTAGATTCAACGACCACCCGCACGGACTCAGCAGGAATAGTTATTTATACTTTTGCCATTCGTAAATCTGGGGTTAAAAACATCACATTTTTTCAAGATTCGACAATGGTGACTTCCATTGATTTTTTTCTTCGCCCTGGGGAAAAAATTAATTGTATTGAAAAAGGAAGCAAATTTATTTTTGAGGGCGAAGATAATGCGGCCAAAGTCAACCGTTTTTTGCGGGAAATTGGTATTTTGAGTAAAGATTCTTTGCGCCAGAAACCCTTGATGCGGAAAGTAGCAGATGATCTATATGCCAATTTTATGAGAGACATGGCCGATGAAAAATGGCATCTGTATCAAACCACGCAGGACACGACCGATACTACCCAAAATATATTCGTAAAGGCAGCCTTGGAAGCCCAACAATATCAACGAGTTCAGTTTTTTGTTCAAACTAAAGATTGGACTGACGATATGTTTGAAAGAATAAAGGACATTATCGTGGGGCGGCAGCAGCGGATTTTTATTCCCAATAATGAAACCACCTATCGGCCTCCTTTTCGGATTGTGCCACACGAAGACGCGATTCTATCTTGGGATTATCTGTTTTCTTTAACGAGCCATTTGGGGGGTAATATTAATTACTTTAACCAGAAAAACAACCTCAGTGAAAAAGTCGCCGAATTTTATGATGCTGTGGATCGTGAACTGAGTCGACTGCCTCAAACCCGTGAAGCGTTACTTTCCACTATTTTACGGAGCAATTGGTTCAATGATTCTGGTTCTCAGGGACTCCTCGAACGATTTGAACGCGACTTCCCCAATTCAAAGCACTTAAAAGAGGTTCATTACGCTAATTGGTCCATGCAAAAAGCGAAAGCAGGAGCGTCGATTCCGCCTATTCCATTGTTAAAATCGGACAGTACACAAACAACTTTAGTAATCCCCAAAGGCTCCCCAACTTTGGTTTTGATTTGGAATACGTGGGAGGATAGTTGTCAATTGGCACTCTCTGCGGTGGCTTTACTTGCAAAAAAATACGACAAAAGTACCGTGCGCTTTCTTACGGTATGCGCCCGAAATCGCTTTGAAAGTTGGAAGGAAGTGCTGATGTGCCATTGGTCCAATCCTCAAAAAGACGCACATTTTTACGCAGATTATCCCGAAACATCGGTTTTGGAAGGGTTTTTTACCAAAAAACGCCCTAAGCTTGTCTTCTTGGACAAAGAAGGGAAATACGTAGAAGAGTTCAGTCCCTTTGAAACTGCGAAAATTGAAAAATGGCTTAAAAAATAAAGTTTAGCCGCTACCCCAATTAACAATCCCACTTTTCCTGAAAAATTTCATTCCCCTAAAAAGAGCGGATGTCAAAATCGTTGTCTTTTTTCTTGCTTTGAATTGCATTAATAGATAGATGTATGCTTTTTAGAAAAGCATATAAACTACGGTTTTTTGTCCCTTTTAGGGTAAGTCCCTAAAAAATCATAAATGAAGAACGGGAGCTTGCTTTACTGTAATGACTATCATTGGTTTGGGATGGGCCTACAATGCTAAAAGGTTTACAATTAGTGTGTTGAACTGTTTTCTAATCACAATGAACTACTTAAAATAAGTAGTTCTCGCTTCTCATTTTTTCGCTTTATTGGGCATAAATTACACAAAAATGTGTGATTTATGTAACATTTTCCAAAATTTATGTAACACTTTTTGGCATAGAAAGTCAGACCTTTATCGAAGTAATATTTATCTCAATTTGATGTCAGTTAAATTTAAAAAAGATGAAAAAAGTATCATTACTAAAATTATTTATTATTGTTCTATCTTCTTTGGGGAATATATGTTTTGGACAGGCACCCAATCTGGGAACAGCTTCCAGCTTTGCCCTATTTACGGCAAATGGCGCCTTGACCAACACTGGTGCTTCAATGATAACAGGTGACATAGGTACTAATGTAGGTGCTTTTAGTGGATTTCCTCCGGGAACAGTCATTGGAAACATTCGTTTACCAAGTTCTCCTGAAGCAGCTCAGGCAGCCATAGATGTGGTTAATGTCTACAACTCTTTGAGTCCCCTTGCTTGTGGCACTCTTATACTACCGGATCTTGGTGGTCAGACTTTAGTTCCGGGTGTTTCCTGTCAGAATACCGCAGCTCCTACCACATTAAATGGCACCTTAACTCTGAGTGGGCCTGGTATATTTATCATTAAATTAAACAGTGCTTTAACGACAGGTACTTCCTCAAACATTATTTTGACCAATGGTGCTACGGCCAATAATGTATTTTTTCAGGTAAATGGAGCTGTCACTTTGGGAACTGGCTCGGCTTTTAAAGGTACTATACTTGCGATGGGAGCTATTTTCTTAAGCACAGCAGCTTCTCTTGAGGGCAGGGGGCTTTCAACTGTGGGGGCAATTACTTTAAATAATAATTTAGTTACTAATGTAGCCCTACCGCTGCCCGTAACTCTGGTATCGTTCACGGCCAAAGCTCAAAAAAATCAGACGGTTGATTTGGCTTGGATTACTTCACTGGAAACCAATAACAGAGGCTTTTTGATTGAGCGCAGTAAAGACCTCAAACAATTTGAAAGAGTAGGAGAGGTGAGTGAAGTGGCAGCCAACAGCAATGCTATGAAAAATTATCATCTTACTGACGTAAACGCTTATTCCGGAACGAGCTACTATCGGCTTACGCAGACTGACTTAAGCGGAAAATCGACTGTTTACCCAGCGGTTTCGGTAGTTCTCCGCGATGAAGCGTATGGCGTATTTCCCAATCCGGTTCTTAGTGACGGACGTTTTACCCTTCGATTGGATGAACCCGAAACAGCTCTGCTGCATTTTTACAGCTTGGATGGTCGATTACTGCCCCTTCAAAAAACGGGTATTCAGTCGGGTAATCTTTTGCTGAAAACGACCGGCAAGGTGTCGGCAGGGGTCTATATTCTCACGGTTTTGGAAAGAGGCCAACTCCGGAAGCATCGTTTAATCATTGAATAAACGGATAGCATTTTAAATCACACCTCTTTTGTTTTACAACTTATTTATAATCAACGAATTACCTAAAATCTTGCATTATGACTGCTAAGCCTATACATATATCAGCTCCATCGCCTAAAAAGGCCTATAAAGCTCCCAAAGTAAAAGTCCTCGGGAATGTTAAAAAACTGACGTTAAAGACCGGGTCTAATTCCGATGGTTTTGGCGGCACATTCTTCGGATAAATTTAGCTGAAACGGTTATCCTGATGGTAATTACGTCCCACACCCGTATTCAAATAGCACAAAGCCAATCGTCTTCCATTTTGGGTAAAGAAACAATCGTACTCAATTACGAAGTGGGAAATTACTATGAATTGAATGAAATAGGTGGTTTTATCTGGTCGCTCCTACAAGCCAATAAGGTAATGTCTGTGGACAAAATCAAAGAACATCTGCTGGAAGAATTTGAGGTGGATGAGTCTCTTTGTCAGAAAGAATTAGTGCTGTTTTTAGAAAACCTATTTCATGAAAAGCTTATCGAAGCAACAGCATAACTTCGTAAAACTTTGGTCACTTAGCCGACGTAAAAAATGGCTTTTGACCAAAGTTTTTATGGCATTGACCACCTTCAAAGGACAATTGATTTTGTTTCCTTTGAAGTATTTTATGACGCCTGCGAAAGAGTCACTTCCTCAGAAAGTATCCCTTTCTGAAGAAGTGATATATGAAGTGGTTTGGGCGGTACATTTGGTAAGTTCTAAAATTCCATTGGGCTTTTCGTGTCTTACTCAAGCGCTGACGGCCAAGTGGTTACTCAAAAATCAACCCGGGGTTCAGGTTCACATTGGGGTACAAAAAAGCACACTTGAAGGATTTTCGGCACATGCTTGGATTGTTTACCAAAACAAGATAATTCTCGGTGAACAGCCCAATCAATTATTTGAGCCCATTTTAGAATGGAATTGACGAAATATTATTACAAAGCATACGGATTATCCATCGGTTCTGAAATTCCGATCCCTCCCCTTGAAACAAGTAAGGTCACAACGGTTGACTTGACTATCAAACGAAGGCGACTGTTGGAAAGCCCGCCCTTAGGCTCTACAAAAGTGCATCGTGCGGGTTTAAATGCCCGATTTGCCCAAAATAGCCATAATTGTTTATGGTTGGATTGGTCACCTTTGGTGGCGTTCATGGCCATCAATGGCAATGAATTGCTGGTAGAAACTACGGAAAATGATGCGGAACTCATTGCTCTTTTTACGCTGAGTGAAGCGCTTGGCCTGGTCTTGTTTCAGAAAAACTATTTTTTGCTGCACGGAAGTGCTGTTCAAATCGGAGGGCAGGGTATCATATTTTTGGGCGAACCGGGTGCCGGAAAATCCACCACCGTGGCAGCTTTTGCGCAAAAAGGCGTAAGTGTGGTCAGTGATGATATGGTGTGTATCCATATCAACGAGTCAGGAAGCCCCAAATTGATTCCGTCCTTTTCGCAAATCAAAATCTGGGAAAACAGCGTTGTCGGGTTGCAATTGCAAAAAGAAAACCTCTCGCTTGTTCGTGAAGGGACAACTAAGTTTTCATGGCACGATTCGATTGTGTTTGAAGAAAATCCCGTCCCTTTAAAACAGATTTTTGTTTTAACTAATCCTAAGGATTCAGTAAGGTTGCCAGGTGAACTCCCCAAAAGTCAGGTGCCTGTTGAATTGATCAGTTATTTTCCCTTGCCCGATGCGCTGTTAAACGGTGTGGCCCTGAAAGACTATTTTGAGAAAAGCGTTGTCCTTGCTCAGCGCGTTCCCGTTTTGAAAATGAATCGCCCCGAAGATTTTGCCAAGCTGTACGAGTTTGTGGAGCACTTAAAAAAATGTTATCAATGAAATCTGGTTATTCGCCCGAAATAATTGTATTGCTGCATGTGTGTGCCGCAGAAATTTCTGAGAATAAAAAATTACAATTGACTCATTTTTTAACGCAAAACCAACTTAACTGGGATCGGCTATATACGCTGGCCAATTGGCATCGACTGACTCCTTTTTTGTATCAGATGCTTCAGACTATTCCCGAAACTCCCGAAAGTTTTCTGTTAAAATTACGAAATGACTGTCAACATTCGGCCATAGATACGTTACTGAAACAACGTGAATATCATCAGGTTACTGAACTTTTGTCCAATCAGGGCATTGAGCATATTACGTATAAAGGCGTTTATTTAGCCGAGCATTTTTACCCAACAAGCAGCTTACGAATTTGTGGTGATATTGATATTTTAGTTGCAACAGAAGATGCGCCCAAGGCAATTCGCCTATTGCAATCTCATCAGTACCACCTGAATCAACTTCATACCCGTTTTTGGAGGCACAATGAGTATAGTCTGCTGGATGATTTGCCTGAGGTAAGTTTATTCAAGCCATTTGTTGGAATGGGTAGCCAATTCGATATTGATTTACATTGGTCTATTGTGTGTTTCAATAAACATTACAAATCCTTCAAGATGAGTGATTTTCAGGCTCATCCCGATTTCTTTGCTGAATTACAGGTGGTATTGTTGGTAACGCATCATGGAGTGACCGACCTTTGGCAACGTATTTTTTACATCAACGATTTGTATTTTTTATTGAACGACCAAACGATTGACTGGACGTGGTTACTTCAAAAACTACAGTCGTATGGGTTGGAAAAGACCTTTTTAGTAGGCTTGCATTGGTGTCAGCAAATTTGGGATTTGCCATTGCCACCGTTTGTTCAGGCATTGCTAAATGCAAGCGATGTTCGTTCCATAGCGGGTGCTTACGAAAAAAACTGGGAAGTAAGTCATTCCATGAAAGACAGTAATCTTGTTGTTACCCAACTGAAGTTTTTTACAAAAGCGCAGACGCAAGTGGGGAAGTTGGTGAAAATTTATTTCACGTTTTTTACCAGTCGCGTGTTTCGTGCCAGCACTTTTCGATTTGGCGAACACCTGCTCTATATCCCTCAAGAATTAGGTCTTATCACTATTTTTATACGCGCCACTCGTTCCATTTATAATTTTCTCCTCTTTAACTTTTCCGGGTCGGAAGCGAACTTAGCCAAAGAGCCAGGTAAATAATCCGACTCAGCAGCCAATTATAGCGGGTTTTTCTTTGCATCGGAAGGGGTGGATTAAACACAATTTCTACGATTTTAGAGAATATAACACGGTCAATTATCCCCCAAATAGCATGACCTGGAGGCATAAAAAGCTCATGGGTAGACAGATAGAGCTGTTGCGCCGAAAGATTCCCGTATTCTACAAAATTGACTTTCGAGAGTCGTGATACAATAACGGGAGGTAGAATAGTTTGCAGGCCATTACGAATCAAACCTCGCCCTCGTCCATGGTCATAGCTGATTTTTAAGGGAGTTGACAGGCCTAATTCAATCACCTGTTTGTCAAAAAAAGGAAATGAATACTGATGTCCGTAATAAGCGCCAATGTGATTTAATTGCTCGTTACAAATCACATTGGTTGTATTCAGGATTTGATTGACTGAAACGTCATATTCCAATGAAATTCCCTCTGTCAACTCCTTGGTAGTTTGTTGTGGTCGTGGGGTAATCCGTTGTTTAAAATCAGGGTTCAGCGCGTTGTCAATGCCGTTTTTATGGGTGATTTTATTGTAGATTCGTTGGACACAATAAGTCACAATAGCCGAGGTAGAAAGCCCAAGAAGTTGCTTCTGAGCCTGAATTGTTTTCAAAAAAGTATGGAATGGCATTGATTTAAATCGCTTCTTTACTTCCGCTCCAATGATGTACAACGTATATTTTTCAAATTTTGACTGATCATTTAGACTCGACCAATGGTCATGGAGATAGGACAGGTTTCGAGTAGGGAAGGAGACAAATTGCTGACAGGCCAACCTCAATTCTTCCCAATCTTCGTTGTCAATTAATTGATCCAAGTACTCAAACCCGGTCGTAGCCACACTATCGCCGTCGTGACCAGTCAGGAGACAATCACAGCCCAATTGTTGCGCCTTTACGGATACACTCAGGTGAAAACTGGAGGGAATGATAAAATGCTCGGGACGGTCGAATAAGTTATTTATTTTTAGAATAGAATCAAGCACATCTGTCACCGGAAATACGGTGTGATGTTCTGTATGGTGTTGATTCACAACGGCTTTTACATACTCGGATTCATCCGTGGAAGCCAATCCGGTATCAATGGTAAAGGTATGCAGGGAAGGTCGATTTTGCCGGTTGAGTAATTGTTGAGCTACACAACTCACTGAGGATGAATCCAGTCCGCCGCTCAAATGGGCACCAACTCGATTTTTAGCTTTCATTCGGGCATCAATTGCTGCGGTAAACCGGTCTTTGAACACTATTGAATAGTCTTCTGCATCGCTCAGTTTGCTGAAACGGTCAAGGTTGGGTTTCCAAAAAGGCAGTAATCGTACTTCGTGCGCCTTTACCTCAAGATAGTGTCCCGGCAGAATACTATAAATGTGTTCGTAGAAAGTTTCTGAGCTGTACGGTACATATTCGGTCGTCCAAGTTAGGTATTCTCTGAATTTGTGTGGATTGGGAATAACAGCTACGTCCTCAATCGCAATCAAGGCTTTTAGTTCGGAAGCAAAGGCAAAAAATCGGCCCGGTCGATGCACATAATACAGCGGTTTTACGCCTAAAATATCGCGAGCACAAACAATCGATTGCCGACGGGTATCCCACAAAGCCACGGCAAAATCAGCATTAAGCTTATTGAAGGATAATGAGCCCTTATGGAGATAATTGGTAATAAATCCTTGATGTTCAGAAGTATTAAAAATGTCAGCGTCGGTGGTGGCGAAGACGTCGGCCGTGTTGTCTGCCTCAATCGAACCACCAAATACCCATAGGATTCCCTGCTCATTTACTTGGCTCGTTACTTTGCCGCGGTGCTTGAGATGGTTTTCAATCTGAGTGATGTCTTTGAATGACACAGCGTTGCCATCAAACCGAATCATTCCCGCAATTCCACCCATAGTCGTCAGCGATAAAAAATGATGGCAACCTGTGCCTCTCTAAAACTTTAAGGTACAGATAATTGTCAGCGTAAACAATCAACGTCCAACTTACTTTCTTGCAATTCAGAATTACTTTATTATCTTCACTAAATAACGGCTATTGATAGCTGTCTATCAATTAGTTGACTATGGTTAAGAAACGCATTTTTCGAGTTGTTTTCCTTTTGCTTTTACTCGGAATGAGTGAAAGCTGTCAACAAAAATCAAATGAGCCTACTCTCGAAGACATGGCTTATTTTCCTTTGCAAGTGGGAGATTATTGGGTATATCAGGTTATGTCGGAAAAGTATGTGTCGACCAATTCATCCATCAAAAACGTCTACCAATTTCAGGAAAGAATCAGTAGTTCTTACTTCCAAAACGGGCAATTGTATTTTCTGGTAGAAGAGTCTGTGCGGCAAACGGAACAGGCAGCCTGGAAACTTACCGGCTTTCATACTGTTTATAAAAGCCTTTCGGAAGTTGTCAGTCAGGAAAATAACGTACTTAAAGTTAAGCTGGCTTTTCCCATTGCACTGACTGCCTCTTGGAATACAAATGTGTACAATACTAACCCCGATACGTTGCTTCGCTATCGAAATCCGGGTCAATCATTTACAGTGGGTAAGCTTGGGTTCACTAACACAATTTCAGTAGTTGGAGCCAATGATTCCACGTTGGTCAATCAATCGAGATACCTACGAATTTATGCCCCCAACATTGGCTTAGTGTACCGTGAAAATGCCGCACTTGCCTTTTGTCAATCGTCACCTTATTGCATTGGCAAAGGCATTATTGAGTCGGGGACAAAACTGAAATGGGAGTTAATCGTCTCTAATCGTTTGCCTTAATACAGCCAGATAAGTTTCCCGGTATGAGTTTCTGCCTGACCGTCTTTCCCGACGAGTCGTAATTGGTAGAAGTAATGTCCCGGTGCTTTGGCTTGCCACAAAAAAGTGTTTTTGCCCGTTGAGAGGGGAAAAATATCGTCGAAAACGGGTATTCCCAACAAATTATAAATGGTGAATCGAGATTCGGTGGGCAACTCTCTTACATTCAGATTCAGTTCAAATTTAACGTACGAAATCGCCGGGTTTGGGTAAGCCTCAAACGTAATGGACTCATTAGCGTCTACTACATTGAGAGTGAGGGTGTAAGGTACGCGAGTTCGATTGCCGGCTGCATCTTTTCCAAAAATAATGAGTTGATATGTGCTGCCTTCTTTCAGGTCTAATTGAGTAGTAATTTGCAGTTGATTGCTTGAAACAGAAGTAATGGTGAGCAATTGAGGGGCTATTTTCTCCGGGCTGCATGTGCTGCAAGCAACTAAAAACACCTCAACCGCGCTTAAATCATTGGATAATAACGGGTTTTCATCAACCAAATAAATAGCTAACTTCGGTTTTCTATCAACAAGGACGGGATTTTCTTTCAATGCTCCGTTAATAAAAACGCTCAATACGGGGCTGACTAAATCCGGCAGTATATTGGCTGGGTAACTGCTGCCTGTCGCCTGAGTCCAATCCATCAGCAGGGTTGCCGAATTATTTGTTTTACTTAACTCAACAACTTGATTGTCAGGGTCAACGACTACTTCTATTTTTTGCAAACTTACATCTTTGGGTAGTGTATAAAACAGCGTATCGCGGTAACGAAAGGCTTTGAAAGGAATGACTTTATTGGTGGATACTTTACTTGTCGTTTTGAGCAATAACGAAACCGGTTGATTCGGTACAAATTTTCCCAAATTGGCCATTGGAATAATAATTCGAAGCGAATCACTGTTTTTGAGCGTGCTGCCCGTGACCGATGACTGAAGGTAAATTCCTTTTTGTCCGACAGCGAAGTCAGGATGCGGTAATGGATATGGGCTCAGCGCCGGGTCGCCTTGAAGAACCATTTGCAACAGCACCGCTACATCAAAAAGGGTAACGCCCTCTTTTTCAAGGCGCTCGTTTAGTTGCTGTTGTAGTTGACCGAGCGAAAGACCAAGGGTCGTTGAATTTGCAAATAAATCATTGTAAAGCTTTGTTAGATAACGACTTGTCGGTTCTTCATAGCTATAATAGGAGTGGGCAAGTACCAGTGCTGCTCCTTTTTCGGAAGCCAATAACCAATCGGTAGACAGGGTATTGAAACGGGAAAAAATCTCGCCGACTCCGCAGCCGTTAAAAATCATGAGTGGGTACAATGAGTTGCGAAATCCGTTTTGTGGCGGTGAAGCAAATCCAAAATTCATATCCGTAATGGAGGGCCCGGCATGGCCAAAAAAGGTAATCAGACTGACACCCTCATTGACAACCGACGAAATGTCAACAGGCTCTACCTTTTCGTACGGGTTGCTTTTGCTGAATGAAGTGACTTTGCCTCCCAGAAAACCATTCATAAATACATCGCCCAAGTTTTTCATGGTTGCCTGCAAACTTTGCGCTTCTTCCTGAGTTTTTCCCCCGCTAATGTGTACGATGTGTTTACGCCACAAACCGTTGGAAATTGTGCTTTCCAATTGCCTGACTTTTGCCAAATAGGCCAAAACCTGTTCGTTAGTGGTTACGTTGAGCCTTCCTGTGGGAATTGCTGGTGTGTTGGCAGAAAAACCTTTTAAGCCCGCAGTCAGTAAAATATCTGAACCCGGATACCCAATGGTTGGTACTAAATCATCGGCAGCGGTTTTAATGAAGTAGGGATAACTGCACGCTTTACCAATCAGCAGTAAATTTTTGACAGCCGTTGCAGACAGCATATAGTCTGCGAAACGCCTCAGTGCCAGCGGATTTCGTTCACCGTAATTGAATTCATCGTACAGGGAGTCAGTTTCCACAACCAAAACTTTGTTCCCACCTCCCGCAGAAGAAGTCCGGTAATCTGCATAAGCCATGGCTGATTGTTTAAGCGAAGCATGGGTAACAATCAAATAATCAACGGAGGACGAAAAATTCAATGGAAACCAAACCGGGTGGATGTCAAGCGGTTTTAGCAATTGATTGGTGAGCAGAATGTCTCGATTGCGGGTTGTTTCATTGATAACTACCTGAGTTTGACCGTCGCGAACTTCTGCGTTTAAAAATCGGCAATTGGTTTTGTCGGTAATGTCATAGGCTACTGCTTTAGGAGGCACATTCTGTATGGAGAGCAGAGCTGACTGTTGAGACTTAGTGGGCAGGTGAAATACCTTAGTTGTTTGCCCAATCATGTCAAATGCCTGCGGATACGAGAGTTTTACGTAAGTGATTGAAAAGTTATTGGTACCGTTGATTTTTTTAGGCTTAAAACGAAGAGTAATTTGCTGATTGTGAACGGCATCTTTGTGGATGATAGCCTGAAAAGTTTGACTCGTAAAGCCCCAAAAATTCAAGGGAGCCAACGCAGTTTGAGGGTTAGTATCCAACTGTAACTGAATCGAATGGAACAAATTATCGCGACCGTTGACCATTCCTTCCAGTTTGATGGGCCAATCGGTTATTGCCTGATTCACTAAGTTGAATTGAACAATTCCGATGGAATCTGCCGTTAGTAATTTTCCCGTCCACCCTTCGCCTGGCTCAAAATAACTTTGCTGAAGGGTGGGTTCAATACCTTTGAGATTATTAAAACTGTAGTCGGAAGTGAAAGACTGAACGGTTTCTTCGATGTGAAACTTTTCGGGCGTAAGCCCTTGTGTTGATGTATTCAGTTCAGGTATGCGTTTGCCAGTTGAAGCAGAATTCATGGTTAAGAAATAGGCAGAGACATCCGAAAACAGCGTTTGATAGGGATGGAGTCGCTTTTGTGGCCTATATAGTAGCGAATCCTGACTTCCATCGTTGGCTTCGCCGTAATATTCAATATAGTCTTGCTCGCCGAAAATACCGTTTTGTAAATTCACAATTCGGATGGCTATTTCCTTTCCTCTGAAGAATAATTGCCAATGTATGGGATTGGTTTGCAGAAAAGCGGCATCTGCCTTTTTAATATCCTGATAATTTATGCGATAAATGCCAGTTTGATTAATAGATATTTTCAAATACTTCTGATTGGCCCTAATCCATTCGTTACCAAATAGATTTTGAGCATCTAAAGGTAGTGTATAAACGAAAAACAACGCCCAAAGCACTCCTTTTTTCATGCCTAACTAATTTCAATCTCGTTACGCTGTATTATTGATTACCATTTCACGCTTTTTTCAATCTTATTTCTATTCGTCTGATTAGGTCATTTTCTCTTCCTAATTCTGATTTTTGTTCACCGTCCTTCAACAGAGCAAATTTTTCTTTCAGCTGTTGTGCCATAATAGCCCAATTGCCAGTGATTTTAAACATTTCAGTGTATTGTTGTTGGAGAGTGATCATTATTTTATTATCGTTAAAGAACAAGACAAAGATGATAACATTTCAGTGGGAGAGCATTACACTTTTGCGATGAAATCTTACATATTTCACAGATTACTCGCACGCTTTTGTTTTAACTCCTTATAAAAAGTAGGAGAAAGCCCGGTTACTTTCTTAAATTGGTTGGATAAATGCGCTACGCTGCTGTAATGAAGTTTGTAAGCAATCTCTGTAAGATTCATTTCGTCATACAATAATAATTCTTTGACGCGTTCAATTTTATGAATGATAATAAATTGCTGAAGAGTAATGCCTTTAACCTCTGAAAATAGGTTAGAAAGGTAGGTGTAATCATATCCTAATTTTTCACTGACGTAATCGGAATAATTCATATTGGGTAATTCATCCAGATAATGAACCATTTCAACTATTACATTTTTTATCTTTTCAATCAGGATAGTTTTTTTGTTATCCAGCAGTTCCAATCCCGACTTCAGCAGATTTTCCTTCAGCATCTCTCGCTGTTCTAAAGTGATTTCACATCGAATTTCAACTATTCCCAAATCAACCGCATCAAAACGGATTTTAAGCTTTTTTAATTCTTCCTTTACCATCAACTTGCATCGAAGGCTAACCATGTATTTGATATATAGTTTCATAAGCAAGTTTATAAACAAAGCAAAACACCAAAGTAGATAGAATAGCTATCTAGTTATCTGTTTTTTAATTGTTAGAATAAAGGCAAATGTAACATGCACTATAGATTAGGTACATAAATTAGGTTTTGATGCCCAAATGTGAGAGAGAAACGCAAAGATTACGTTGATTTTATCTCTATTATTTTAAACGCTTAATGAACATTTATAATTCACTTTGAACAGGAATAAAATTGGCAGAAAAGGCATCGAAATAAATAGCGATCAATTAACTTATAAATTGTACACCAGTAGATTTTCAAAAAATGGGATTGATGAGTTTAATTGTAAAGTTTATTAAAAGGATAAAATGGTGTTTAAAGTGTATTTGGAAGATAAAAAAGGAGCGAATTTTTGCCGATATTCACTTAGTTGAACGCTATTTTTTTCAAAGTTTCGGCATCAACTGTATGCTTTCCATCAAAAGTAACAATCTGCAAATGCGGAATTGCGGCCTGAATATCAGCCCCGTATTTTTCTAAGTCTATCTGTACCAAATATTCATCCATTGTACCATAAGCTAATGTTGTTGGAACGTTAGCCAATTTAACTGGGTCAATGACATCGGCAATTCCATTGGCAAAAAAGCCAGCCCAAATCACGAGGTGGTCGCAATGAACATGATCATTGTTGAGCCATCTCAACACCGTTGCATTGCCCTGTGAAAACCCTAACACATTGATTTGTATTTTGGAAAAGTCCTGCCCTTCCAGAACAGTATCGTAAAGTTGATTCAAATAAGCTACGTAATCAGCAATTTCCTGTGGACGTTCTTCGCGAGTCATCCACGAAGCCCCCACGCGTCCCGTCACTCCTTCCAAATAGAATCGGGAGAGGGCTTCGGGGGCCACAATGAAGGTATGCCCATCGTTAAGAATTTCAAATTTTCGGATAAAAAATTGCGCCAATTGACCATAACCGTGGAGGACAAACCAAACCTGCCGAGTAGTTGTATCGAGTGAACCAAGCGTAAAATATCGTGCCGTGCGGGCCACAGAAAGGTGATGTTCTTGCATAATATCGAGGAGTGTGCTTGTCATTGCATAGATTAGGATAATATATCTTTTACCACATGCCCTGCTACGTCAGTCAAGCGGAATCTTCTGCCTTGGTGCTTGAAAGTTAGTTGCTCGTGGTCTATGCCAAGCAGGTGCATTAAAGTAGCCTGAAAATCGTGTACGTGTACTTTATTTTGCACAACATTGTAACTAAAATCATCGGTTTTGCCATAGACCATCCCTGTCTTTATCCCTGCACCTGCCATCCACATGGTGAAGCAACCTGGATGATGGTCTCGGCCATAATCTGTCGGAGTTAATCTTCCTTGCGAGAAACTGGTACGGCCAAACTCACCACCCCATACAACTAAGGTATCATCAAGTAATCCCCTTTGTTTCAAATCAAGAATTAAGGCGGCATTGGCTTGGTCTGTTATTTTTGCCTGTGATTTCATGCCAGAGGGCAAGCCGCCATGATGATCCCAGCCCATGTGGTAGAGTTGGATAAACTTCACATCTTTTTCGGCTAATTTTCTGGCTTGAAGACAATTGGCGGCATAAGTGCCAGGAGTACGGGCATCTTCGCCATACATTTTATAGATATAGTCGGGTTCATCTTTGGTAGAAACCGCGTCAGGAACAGAAGCTTGCATCTTGTATGCCATTTCATATTGGCTGATTTTTGAGTGAATTTCAGGGTCGCCCCATACATCGAATTGATGCTCGTTCATGCCTTTGATAAAGTCAAGATGCTCTCTTCTATCTGTTTCGTGTACACCATACGGGTTTTTTAGGTATAAAACAGGTTCGCTACCCGACCTAAACTGCACTCCTTGGTGATGAGAAGGTAGAAAGCCATTACCCCAAGCGGCTGAGGTAAGAGGCTGTGCTCCGCCCGCTTTAGAAATCATTACCACAAAACTGGGTAAATTCTCATTGTCAGTACCAAGGCCATAGCTCAACCATGAACCAATAGACGGACGTCCACCTTGTTGAGAGCCTGTTTGCATCATCATAACCGCAGGCTCGTGATTGATGGCCTCTGTGTACATGGAATTGATAATGCACAAATCGTCCACAATGCTTGCAGTATAAGGGAATAACTCTGAAACCCATGCGCCAGCGTGGCCATATTGTTTGAAATCATAAATGGATTGCACCAGCGGAAAACTGGACTGACCCGCCACCATGCCCGAATTGCGCTGTGTACTTTTGATAGAAGCGGGAATTTCTTGACCGTGCCATTTGGCCAATATAGGTTTGTAGTCGTATGATTCCAACTGTGACGGCCCACCACTTTGGAATAAATAAATTACCCTTTTGGCTTTGCTGGGAAAATGCCTACTGCCCAATACCCCATTTAATGCAGTTTGGGTAGGCTTGCTAATCGCCCCGGCCGCCATAGACGATGAGGAATTGAGCAAACTTCCCAACGCCAATGAGCCAAATCCTAAAGAGGCGGTTTTTAGGAATCCTCTTCGGGATTCCATCAAGGCTATTTGTTCATTTAAGTTTCCCATTGTTATTAGTTTCTTGAGTATCCTTCAGAAGTGTTCATGAGGCCATTGATGACAAAAGCTAAAGCGGCTGTTTCGGCAGGGTCAAGTGAGGTATCACGGGGCAACTCTCCCGTATCCAAATAGGCAATGGCATCCGCTTTTCGTTTTGCATATTTGGTCTTTTGCTGTTGATAAAAAGTAGTCAGCATCTTTTTTTCTTTCTCATCAGGTAGTCTTCCCAATAAAGTTCTGAAAGCAGTGGTGAGTCGTACAATAGGGCTACTTTCTTTTTTATTCATTTTCTCTGCCATGACTCTGGCCGCTTCTATCATTTGGGGGTCATTCAGCAGTACCAAAGCTTGTAATGGCGTACTCGTAGATCGCCGCCCCACTGTACAAAAACTACGATCTGGTGCGTCAAAAATCATCATGGAAGGAGGCGGAGAGGTTCTTTTCCAAACAGTATAAATACTTCTACGATAAAGCCCTTCGCCAGGTTCTTGGAGGTAGGGATATCGCCAGGGTTTATTAGAAATTTCGTCCCAAAGTCCAGCGGGTTGGTAAGGATAAACACTCTTCCCACCCAATTTATCCACTAAAAGCCCACTTACTGCAAGTGCATTGTCGCGGAGCATTTCTGCCGAAAGGCGGAAACTTGGACCTCTGGCCAATAAATCGTTGGTGGGGTCTATTTCATAGATGCTGGGGCGTATGACAGAACTTTGTTGATAAGTGGCCGACAGTAGAATTATTTTGTGGAGTTTTTTGATGTCCCATCCCGATTCTACAAATGAAATGGCGAGATAATCCAAAAGTTCAGGATGAGAAGGCAAGCCTCCTTGGCTTCCAAAATCGTCTGGCGTTTTTACGATACCTTGCCCAAAGTGCATGGCCCATATTCTGTTGACAATTACCCGTGCAGTCAGTGGGTTGTTGGCATCAAAAAGCCAGTGGGTAAGCCCTAATCTATTTCTTGGCAACGATTTATCAAAAGGTAAAACAGATTCCAGTGCGGTTGGTAGTACTTCGTCGGTGGGGGCATCATACATTCCTCGATTGAGTACGAACGTTTTTCTTGGTTTGGGCAAATCTCCCATCACCATGATTTCGGGAGTATCATCCAATACCTTATTTAAGCTATCGCGCCATTGTTTCGTGACGATAAACAGGGGGGCTTTCATTTTTCTTTGCAAAGCAAAATGCTTAGCCACCAGCGATTGATTTCTACTAATAGCATCATAGCTCATTTTTTCATCAAAAAGATGCAAGGCTTCCAAGGCCGATAGTTCTTTGTTAAATAATTTCAATTCGTCTAAACCACCATTTTCGAAGGTGATTATCTGCCCTTTTACCCCTAACTGCAGCCCTGCAAAGCCATAAGTATGAATGTCCTTCCTATATAGAATGGATTTATAAACACGCTCTCCAATCACTTCCACTTCTGCTGGAACACCATTGGTATAAATGTGAACCCCATCTGCGCGGCCCGAACCGTCATAAGTGATGGTGACCTCTGTCCATTTTTTGATGGCAACTGGTTTCTTGGTCGTCACATGAATGGCATTTTGTGGCCAAGAGTGAGCCATGATAAACTTGAGTTTGTTGTTTTCTAAAAACAAAGAATATCCTTTGAGACCCAATCTTATATCTTCGGCATGAGAAAAAATATTTACGTCGGGATATAAGGTGTCTGGAAAAATAGAGAGACTGGTAGAAAAAGGAACAGTATGTTCATACCAGCCTAATTTCTCTGGCAACACCACCGTTGTAAATTCATTCAAAAACAAAGCCGACCCTTTTCTGCCTTTTTGAATTTTTGGTTCTTTGATCGCGAGGGGCTTTGTTTTATTATTGGCTTCGGGTGATAAATACTCTTTCTCCTTCTTGTGTTTGATTTGGTCGAAGGAATAATGAGCAATCAAACTATGCTGCATTTCTGTATTAAGGTGTTTCTTGACCGCTTCGGTTCCTTCTATTGTATTATACTTTAACGCAATTTGATTTAGTTGTTCTTCTAATTTTGAAATCTTGGATTTAATAAAGGTGATGATTGAGTCTTTTTTGGGTGTTGTCAATAAGAGGGAGGGGCCTGGGGCTTGATCTGGACCATAAACCGCACTACCCAACTCGTACGTACTATTGAAGAAACCAAACAGCCGAAAATAATCCTTTTGAGAAATGGGGTCGTACTTATGGTCATGGCATCTGGCACATTCTACGGACAGTCCCATAAAAGCCTTTCCGAGTGTCAGTGTCCGGTCTGCTACATATTCCGTTCTGAATTCTTCGTAGATAATACCCGCCTCTGAGTTTTTTCGGTGCAAGCGATTGAATGCAGTGGCAAGGACACTTTCGGTGGTTCTGTGTTTTACTAAATCGCCAGCAAGCTGCCAAGTTATAAACTGCTGGTAACTCATATTTTGATTAAATGCCTTGATTACCCAATCTCTCCAAGGACTGAAATCTCGGTGCTTGTCATCTAAGTAACCATCGCTATCGGTATAGCGAGACACATCCAGCCAATCGGCAGCCATACGCTCCCCGTATGATTTGGAGGCTAAGAAGCGGTCAATCATTTTTTCGTAGGCATCAGGTGCTTTATCGGCTAAATACTGGTCAATTTCAGATAAAGTAGGGGGCAATCCGCGTAAATCAAAACTAACTCTTCTAATCAACGTTTCTTTGGTTGCTTGTGCCGCGGGCTCAATTTTCTTTGATTCTAACTTCTCTAAAACATAATAGTCAATGGGGGTCTTAGCCCAATTCTTATTTTTTATTTCGGGGAGTTCTCTTTTTTCGGGTTTAATAAACGACCAATGTTTTTCATATTTGGCACCTTGTTCTATCCATTTAATGATAATCGCCTTTTCTGCCGCTGTTAATTTGAGATGAGAGTTTGGCGTGGGCATTACTGTTTCTGGATCTTCAGAAAGGATGCGCGCGACGGCCACGCTTTTTGCTACGTTACCGCGAACAATGGCATGGTAGCTTTTGTCTTTCCCCAAGGCTTGAAAAGCTTCTTCTTCCATGTCTAATCGAACTTTTTTCTCTCTTTTTTTGCTGTCGGGACCATGACATGCAAAGCATTTATCTGACAAAATGGGCTTGACATCAAAATTGAAATCTATTTCTTCTGGCAGTTTTTCATAAGCCAATTTTACATCCTCGGGCATGTCGTACCCGCAAGAAGAAAACAACAGCATGAATAGGCCAATTAGGCAATAGGTCACCGATTTCATCCGTCTATATTTTGAGTTTTAAATCTTGCATCAAATTTACAGTACTAATTGATGATATTTTTGTCTAAAAATAATTTTATTGCAAGTCTCTTACGTACCATAAGTCCAAGACATGCCTATCATTAAGAATTTCAAATTTTCGGATAAAAAATTGCGCTCATTGACCGTAACCGTGGAGGACCAACCAAACCTGCCGAGTAGTTGTATCGAGTGAACCAAGCGTAAAATATCGTGCCGTACGGGTCACAGAAAGGAGATGTTCTTGCATAAAATGGATTATATTTGCCCCAAATATACACATATCGCCGAAACGAAATGAAACAGAACCCTTCTTTCTATTTTATCATTCTTGTTTTAGTTGTCATTGATGCCTGGTTGTTAGCGCATCCAAATTTGCTGGGAAAATTAGGTATTTTGTTTTTCAAATACGATATGATCAGAACCTTCCCGCGCGCCTTGGCAACGGTGGGATTGACCACACTTGTGGCAGTTTCCATTGCCATTTTTATGAAGAAAACGAGCCGACAAACCGCGCTTTTAGTATTGGGCCTTTTGACCTTAGTCTCTGTAGGGCTGCTCATAAACACTTACTTCAAATTCTCCGCAGGCTCGTATGCCATGACGGGCTCTGGCTTTAAAACGGGCGCACTTTTGATGCCCCTTATCCTGATTCTGGTTTTTGGGAATGGTATGTACGAAGCCTCAAAACTCAAAAAGTAATCTGATTAGCCGTGCAACAGTCCGACTTTTGCCCTTTGCTTAATTTTGTCTTTTGCAAAGCAACCCCCAAAAGACGCTATTCATTGAACTTTTGCCCTTCGCTTATTTGCCCCTTGCCCTTTTACTTTACACTGCTCCAACGGTTTAATCGCTTCTCTTCGCGATTCACTTTGGTTTTTCTACGCCTGAGAAACCATTACTTTAATCCTTTTTTACTTTTCAGCATCTTTGCTGCGTCAATTTAATCGTTATAAGTATCAAGACGATTTAGCAGCTATGAAAAAGATAAAGTACCTACTCATTTCACTATTGGTTTCCATTGGATTGAAGGCATGTTTGGTAAATGATGAGAAAAAATCAATTGCCTTAAAGGGAACCTTCATTAATCAATCCTACCTGAATCATTCTTCTGATACGCTTCTGAGCGCCATTCCTTTTTACTGTACCGACGAGTTGGTTTTTGATAAACCTGACAGTGTATTGGTTAAAAATGGATTTGAAGAATATGCGCTGAAGTACGAAATCAAACACGATACCTGTTTCGTCAAGAAGGCGTACTAACATCAGGGTGTATTGCGGGATTTGGTCTTGTTGGTTTCGTCCGATACTTCTTTTGTGGCGTTGGAGCAGGATTTTACGGGCAGCAAATCACCAGCCGCCTTTGCCAAAACCTCTGTTTTTGAAGGGTTTGAGTATGGATTGAACAAATCCACAATCGCCGGCAACTATGAAGTTATCAATGCGTCTGACAAGCAATCTAAAATGATAACGTTTGCAGAAAATGGGGCTATTAAAGGTCTGCCCAACTTCAGCAAGTTTTCTGTTTGTTTCTCAGGAGATTGTATGTCGGAACCATTGGAGGCAGGTAATGTGATTATGCTTGAAAACAACCGAAAGGAATTCGAATATGCCGTTTGGAGCTTTGATAAAACTACCAAACAACTGACTATTTTTAAATTGGAAGCACCTCAGCAAGATATAAAAGGAGAACGTGCCATCCAATCAACGCTTCTCAAACTCAGAAAAATTGTTTAGACCCGTTAGAAAAATTCCATAACAGCCATGAATCAAAAATTGAATAAAGCCCAATTGTTGTCAGCGTTTCTATTACTCCTTGCTTTTGGATGCAAACCCGCAGAGGAACAAAAGAAACCCGTTGAGCCGAGTAAAGAAGTAGCAGTGTCTACCCCAAAAGAAGTGGTAAGTAATGAGCCAAAAATAAAGTCTTTCTCCTTGACATTCAGTAATTTAATTGAAAACAATCGGTTAAACAAATTGCCTGTTTTGACCAAAAATGAAATAGAGAGATTTAAGGTGGAAACGGCCCTTGATGAAAACTTTGCCAATGACTACAAATATCATTTAATAGACAGAGTACTTGATACGCCTTCGCATAAAATGTACCTCATTGCCCGCGAATACGAAAATGAGAATACCGTTTGGTTGTGTTTATTTGATAAAAACCACAAAGTTCTGAATGCCAAAGAAGTCTATTACGACAATGCCGAAGGCAATTATCAGGTGGAGGCGGTTCTCAAAAAAGACACGCTGACGCTGTTTATGTCGGATGTGAATGATGGAAAATATACGGAAGTGTATTCCTTTGATAAGGAGTTTAAAGCAGTGCCGGTGAAAGGCGTCAGGAAATAGAGAACCTTGAGGTAGTGACAAAAAACAAGCCTCAACTAAAAGTCGAGGCTTGTCCAACCCATACAGCCATTTTAAAAATATTTTACTTAACGTAAGTTTCTGTTTCCAAATTGTGTCACAACCTCAGTTGTCATAACAATTAAATAACAAATATACTGCCTTTAAAAGTTCCCTGAAAATAGTTGCTCTTTTTTCTTGTGTGAACTCTTGTCTTATATACGATTTTTTACTCCTTACGGATGTTTGCGACTCATTTAGCAGCTCGTTTCAGATGCACAAATTTATGTCGAACATTCTAATTTTATGTACTTAAAGCGACAAAACCAAGCAATCAAGCGTCAAAAAAGAACTTTGTTTTCATGGCCGATATACTGAAACCTTAAAAGTTTGCAAAGAGATTATTGATATAAATCTATTTTAACGGCGGACTGTAAGGTTTTTGCAAACCAGTTGTTAGATACTTTTTAACCATGAAAGTTTAAAACTGTTTCAAGAATTTTTACTTGATTCCTACCTTCACGCCGCCAAACCAAAATCTTCCCTGCGAGGGTTCGAAATAACGATTGGCACTTGCGTTGATTTGCACATTCTGAAAATAAGCGGCATCCAATAAATTGTTAACGCCGATAAACGGTTCTATATGCATTCTTCCCCACGTTTTTTGCCCGCCTACCCGTAAGTTCACCACTGTGTAGCCATTGGCTGTCACGGCGTTGGCGTCATCGGCATAGAGCAGACTCGCGTGACGTACCTGAGCAATGGCAAATATGCCAACGGGGGTAAAATACCGTAACTCAGCCTGAGCAGCGTGTTTTGGAATGCCGGGAAGTACATTCCCGTCAAATTTTCCCGTGGTCGTTTGGTATTCGCGGTAGCGAAAATCAGAGTACGTATAATTGGAAAACAAAGTCAAACCTTTGGCCAAAACGGCATTCAAACTCAACTCAACTCCCTGCCGGCGCGAACGTCCGGCGTTTCGGTAAAATACTCGTCCGGCTTGCCCGGTGATTTGATAAGGCACGAGTTCGTCTTTTACTTCTACATCAAAAAGGGCAACGTCAGTACGCAGTCGTTGACTAAAGTACGTCTTAGCCCCGATTTCGTAGTTCACGGCCTGTTGAGGATTTAAGTCAGGATTAAAACCGCCCGTTCCCGTAGGATTATTGGAAAGTTCGCTCATGGTCGGCGTTTCAAAACTTGTTCCGAGATTGGTATAAATATTGACTTTAGAGGATGCTTCCAACGAAATTCCGACACTTGGGTTCAACCGACTGAACTGCCGCTTTCCGGATTGGTCACCGTCGGTCAGAAAATAATCTGTGGCGTGTAAACGAATGGCATCCGAACGAAGACCGACCAACATCGTTACTTTTTGATAGGTCAGTTCCTGAGTAACGTAGGCGGCTATGTTTTTAAACGACTCCAATTGATCAAACGTCAGTTTGCCGCGTTCTCCAATCAAGTTATCGAAGCGTCGTCGGGTGTCGCCTTGAGATTCTACATCCATGCCCAAGCGAAAACGATAACCAATCAAATCAAATTTTTGGGAAAACTGGTACTGAAAACTGGCTCCCGCAAAGGTTCGATTGATGGTTCCGGCCCCAGCGGCTTGAAATGCCAGATAGTTGGCAAAATCGCGTTTGGTCCCAAAAGCCCGGGCAAAAATCAAATGCTTTCCCATCGTTTTCTCAAAGGTAATCCCCACGCGTCCTTGAGCGACTGATTCTCCCGCCAAAAAACGCATATTATTGGGGTGCGCTTGGCGGCGATTTTCTGTGGCTTGCTGTAAAGTAAGTCCGCCCGGGTCGTCGGCTACGGGGCTGTTGCCGTAATTGGCCAAAATTGAAATTCGAGTGAGGGAATCAAAATCATAACGGAGTTTTAAGTTCAAAATCGTGCTTTCCATGTGACTTAGTGCTCGATACCCCTCTGATTGATTGCGGGTAGCGATAAAAACGTATTGAAACTTCTTTTTTTGAACACCCGTTTTAAAGCGATAGCTTCGTAATCCGTAGGACCCTACCGTAACCTGGCCTTCCAGCAATGACATTTCGTTGGCATTTTCCGTCTGAAAATTTAAAATTCCTCCCGCAGCATTCCCAAATAGTCCCGAAGAAGGGCCGCGCATTACTTCCAAACGGCGCATCGCTCCCATGTCCAGATTGTCTACGTCAGCTTGGCCGTCGGGAGTTGATTCCGGAATACCATCAATCACCAGACGAATACCGCGAATACCAAACGCCGCGCGAGCTCCGAAACCACGAATGGAAATGCGGAGATCTTGGCTGAAATTGTCGGGATTTTGAGCAAATAAGCCTGCAACCCCCCCCAAGGATTCAAACAACGACAATTGCGGTTGCCCAATTTGGATGCGACCACCGCCCAAAACGGTCAAAGCAGCCGGTAAACGTTTTTCGTTGATTTCGAGGCGGGTAGCGCTTACGGTAACGGGAGCGAGTTGACGGATGAGCAAAGTGTCATTGGCTTGACCCAACGTTTTCATTGTACCGGTCAGGACAATAATAGAAAGTAAACCTAATCTTACTTTTATACTTTTAATAGGCATTGTACGTTGGTTTTGTATAGAAAAAGTCATAAAATTGTCGGGATTTCTCCAATAGTAGTGTGAATAGATGATCTGATTTTTAATAACCTTACCTGCTTCATGAACGCTTTTGATATTTCAACCCATCTTCAGTCAAGAAAGTTAGAATTAATTGTCGAAAATCGTACGACTTACACCCTTGACAGCGCGGAACTGAATATCTACGAGACCCACCAAGCAGCCAAAAATGTAGAACTTACGTTCGGTAATCCCGTGTTGGCGAGCATGATACGAGGTAAAAAGGTGATGCACTTATCCAATGCGCCCTCTTTTGATTTTTTTCCGGGTGAGTCGGTCATTGTACCTGCACATCAAACTATGAAAATCGACTTTCCCGAGGCCACTAGCCAAAACCCAACGCAATGTTTGGCTTTGGCTATTTCCCCCGCAAAAATCCGAGCCTTAGTTGAAACCCTCAACGAGCGAGCCCCTTTGGTAGACAACCAAGCGGGGTGGCAATTTACGAACGATAATTTTTATTTTACCAACGAAAAGGCAATTCATCAACTGATTGAGAGATTGATCTACATTTTTACTGAAAACAACACTGCCAAAGACTATTTTGCCAATCTCGTATTGCAGGAACTCATCGTGCGGCTCATGCAAACCAAAGCACGAATGGCATTGACGACCAACCTGCAACAACTGGCCAATACCAATCGCCTTGCTTACGCGGTCAAGTATGTACAGGAAAATATTCACCGAAATCTCACTATTCGTGAACTGGCTGACAAAGCCTGTATGAGTGAGCCTAACTTCTTCCGCTGTTTTAAACAACAGTATGGCGTTACCCCCGTCGAATACATTAATCAACAGCGTATTCAGCTGTCAATGAAATTGTTGAATAATACTATTTACAGTATATCCGACATTTGTTTTGCGTGCGGTTACAACAACCTCAATTATTTCCTGAAAGTCTTCAAAAAAACAACGGGTGACACCCCAGCGAATTATCGAAAGAAAATCGTAAAATTTTGATACTTTGTTTATTCACATGACTTCTTCGAGTTCATTGAGCTAAGTAGCAGGGAAGTGTATCCTCACTTTCTTCCTTTTGATAGGATAGTTCTCTTTTTTTAGATAATTGTGCAAAGCGGTGAAGGGGGATTGTTGTAGTTTTGAAATATTATTATTTGAATAATTTTTATAAATTTACCACCTCAAAATAGAACATGGAACTAACCGGAAGCCATACGCTCAATGCCCCCGCCCAAAAAATTTGGGATATGCTCATGACCCCCGACATCTTGGCCAAAGTGACGCCGGGGATTTCGCGTTTGGATTTAGAAAGCGAAGGAATTTATAAGGCTATTGCCGAAGTTAAAATTGGTCCGGTATGCGGCAAGTTTGAAGGGAAAGCCGAGGTTGCAGATCCCGTTCCTCCCGAAAGTTTTACACTTAAAGTACAGCAAAACAGCAAAATAGGCAACGTTGATGCCAGTATTCGGATGGTTCTCAAATCACTTAACGATACTCAAACAGAATTGTCTTTTGAAGGAAGTGCCGATATGTCGGGGCTTTTGGCCCGTACCGGAAACCGCGTAATGAGCGGTGTAGCAGGAAGCCTGACCAAACAATTCTTTAAGAATTTTGAGGAAGAGTTAACAGTTAACAGTTAACAATTTGGAGTTGATAACAACTTATTTAACAATAAACTTTTATTTCCTTTAATCCCCCATTGGGGCGGTCCGCCGCTGCGGTTAGGGGGCTTTTTCAACAACTTGTGCGTAAGCACTTAACCTTTAGCTAATTATGCCAAAAATTTCAGTAACTGTAAACGGAACTTCCTACTCGCATGAGGTAGAAGGCCGCTTGCTATTGGTGCATTATCTGCGCGATGTACTCGGTCTGACGGGCACGCACGTAGGCTGCGATACCAGCAGCTGCGGAGCGTGTACCATTCATTTAGACGGGAAATCCGTAAAATCCTGCTCGCTGCTTGCGGCTCAAGCCGATGGCTCCAGCATTACTACCATTGAAGGACTCGCTCCTGAGGGCGAGCTTCATCCGTTGCAGGTAGGTTTCAAAGAAGAGCACGGGTTGCAGTGCGGCTTCTGTACGCCCGGTATGATCATGTGTGCGGCTGATTTGCTCGAACACAACTCAACTCCTTCCGAACAGGAAATCAGAGAGGCTCTCGAAGGCAACATCTGTCGCTGCACAGGCTACCATAATATCGTGAGAGCCATACAAAGCGCATCGGGACAGCTGGAAACGGCGGCCCCCTAACCCCCGATGGGGGAACTTTTGTTTTTTATTTAAACAAATTTGTCATATCTCTAAAATCTCCACTTAGAGTCAATTTTTTTAAACTCCCCCATCGGGGGCTGGGGGGCTAAATATCATGAGCAATAAATTCATTGGAAAATCTATAAAACGCGTTGAAGATAAGCGTTTTATCACGGGCCATGGCCGTTATACCGACGACATCGTGTTGCCAGGAATGACCTACGCCTACATATTGCGCAGCCCGTACGCGCACGCAAATATCAAAAGCATTGACACCTCGGAAGCCGCCGCTATGAAAGGCGTGGTGACCATCATGACGGGCGAAGAAGTAGGCCACTATGGCGTACCTTGCGGTTGGCAGGTCAATTTCAAAAACGGCGATATCATGAAAGAGCCGCCGCACCCTTTGTTGGTCAAAGACAAAGTTCGTCACGTAGGAGATGCGGTAGCTTTGGTGGTGGCCGAAAGCCGCGAAATAGCTCAGGATGCAGCCGAAGCGATAATTGTTGACTATGAGGTACTTCCTGCCGTAACTGATGCATCAAAAGCCGTTGAGGCAGGTGCTCCGCAGGTACACGACAGTGTTCCTAACAATATTTGTTTTGACTGGGAAATCGGAAACCCTAAAGCCGAAGTGGATGAAGCAATGGCCAGTGCCGCGCACATTACTTCGTTGGATTTTGTCAATCAACGCCTGTCGCCCAACGCCATGGAGCCGCGCAGCTACATTGGACATTACGATAACGTGTATGACCGTTATACCCTTTATACTTCTACCCAAAACCCTCACTTGATTCGTCTGTTAATGTGTGCGTTTGTGCTGGGATTGCCCGAGCATAAGGTGCGCGTCGTGGGTCCTGACGTAGGTGGCGGTTTTGGAAGTAAAATTTATCACTACACCGAAGAAGCGCTCGTTACGTTGGCGGCTAAAAAAACTGGCCGTCCCGTAAAATGGACGGAGACGCGTTCAGAAGCCTTTTTGACCGATGCACATGGTCGCGACCACGTGACATTTGCTGAAATGGGTTTTGATACAGAAGGCAAAATCGTAGGATTGCGAATCAAAACGTTTGCAAACTTAGGAGCTTATCTTTCCACTTTCTCAACGGCTGTTCCGACTTATCTCCACGGCACTTTATTACAGGGACTTTATACCACGCCCAAGATTCACTTGGACATGACCTGCGTATTTACCAATACAACGGCGGTGGACGCCTATCGCGGAGCAGGACGGCCCGAAGCCACTTTTTTGCTAGAACGCTTGATTGATTTGGCAGCGCTCGAAATGGGAATAGACCCCACGGAATTGCGCCTCAAAAACTTCATTGCTCCTTTTGACGGGGTGACCCAACCGGGCTACCAAACCAACGTGGCTTTGCAGTATGACAGTGGTAACTATCACGGCGTATTGGCGCGGGGGCTCGAAATGTTGGGTTACGAAGATTTCAGAAAAGAGCAGGCCGAAGCTGCGAAAACGAATAAATTACTGGGCGTAGGCTTTTCAACGTACATCGAAGCTTGCGGAATTGCTCCGTCGGCGGTGGTAGGTTCGTTGGGCGCACGGGCAGGGTTGTTTGAAGTGGGACAGGTTCGGGTTCAACCTACTGGTTCTGTCAGTGTATTTACCGGAGCGCATTCGCACGGTCAGGGTCACGAAACGACTTTTGCTCAAATTGTGGCCGACCGTTTGGGGATTCCGATGGAAAATGTAGAAATCCACCACGGAGATACTGAATCCGTTGCTTTTGGGATGGGTACGTACGGCTCGCGCTCTTTGGCAGTGGGTGGAAGTGCCATTGTGAAAAGCTTGGATAAAATCATTGAAAAAGGTGCAAAAATTGCGGCTCATAAATTAGAATGTTCACCGGACGATATTGAGTTTGCGGATGGTAAGTTTACGGTAAAAGGTACAGATAAATCGCTGACTTTTGGCGATATAGCTCTGACTGCCTACGTGCCTCACGTGTATCCTGCCAACCTTGAACCGGGGCTTGATTTCAGCAGTTTCTACGATCCTACCAACTTTACCTATCCGTTTGGCTGCCACATTGCCGTAGTGGAAGTGGATAAAGAAACGGGAGCGACCAAAGTGAAACGCTTCATTGCGGTGGATGATGTGGGGAATGTGATTAATCCGATGATTGTTGACGGACAGATTCACGGTGGATTGGCTCAGGGTATTGGACAGGCGTTGTTGGAAGGAATTGAGTTTGACAGTACCGGTCAAATCATTAATGCTTCCTACATGGATTATGCCATGCCGCGCGCGGACGATTTTCCAATGTTTGAACTTGACCGTCAGGTAACACCTTGCCCGCATAACCCTCTGGGAGTAAAAGGAGCAGGTGAAGCCGGCTGTATCGGGTCTACTCCGGCCGTTGTTAATGCCGTGGTTGATGCGCTCTGGTCAGGTGGACACAAGGTCAAAGATGTGCGTATGCCGATGACACCCGAAAGAGTCTGGACCGCAATGCAATCATAAGTTTCGAGTTCAAAATACAGAGTGTCAAGTTTTCAACATTCGACACTCTGCATTTTGAACTCGACATTCATTCACTAATTCACAAATTAAAAAATGATACCACAAGCAGTTGACTATAAACGCGCGGGTTCGGTGAGTGAGGCGATAAGCCTGCTGGCTGAGAATCCCGACGCTAAAATTTTGGCAGGAGGCCACAGCCTGATTCCTGCCATGAAGTTGCGCCTCAACAGCCCTTCACTGTTGATTGATATTGCGCGCATTGCTGAGCTACGGTTTATCACAGCCGGCGATGGCGCTGTCGCCATTGGTGCGGCCAGTACACACAACGACATTATTTCAAACGCCGATATCCAAAGCCGTTTTCTGGCCATGGTTGAAGCCGGAGAATTGATTGGTGATACTCAAGTTCGTAATATGGGTACGTTGGGCGGAAGCATTGCCCACGCAGACCCTTCGGCAGATTGGCCGGGCGTGCTGTTGGCACTGAATGCAACTGTCAAAGTAGAAGGAGCAGGAGGGACGCGCGAAATTGCCGCCGCCGATTTCTTTACTGGCTTTTTCAGTACGGCATTGGAAGAAGGAGAAATTGTAACTGAAATTCATATTCCTAATCCTGTTGCAGGAGCTAATAGCTCTTATCAGAAGTTTTTGCAACCGGCATCCCGCTTTGCTATCGTAGGATGTGCGGTGGCTGTTGTGATTACTGACGGTGTTATTTCAGAAGCAAAAGTTGCGTTCAACGGCGTGAGCGGAGAAGGAGCATTTTTGGATGAAGCCGTAAGTACTGCGCTCCTAGGCAAGGCCGCAACGCTCGAAACCATCGAAGCCGCAGTGGCCGGTGCTGCCGAAGGAATAGACATCAACGAAGACCACTACGCTTCCAAAGTCTATCGGAAACATTTGGCAAAAGTGTATGCCAAACGTGCTTTGGTCGCTGCTTGCGAATTGTAAAAAATTCCTGTTTGTTTGTTTAAATTGTTAGACGGGCGGTCAAATGACTGCCCGTTTCTCTTTATAGCGTTGATTATTTTCGGTCTGGCTCGTAGCAGAGCACCGTAATGCCGCAGCTAAACCCGGTACTTTTTATTAATTTCAAGGGCAGTTTTTCTTTTAATCCCTGAAAAATGGGTATTCCGCTGCCGATAGCCGCTGGATTAATAAACAGGTGGTATTCATCAATTAAATTGTGTTTTATCAAATTTGAAACAAAGTTGCCGCCCCCGTACACGATGATGTCATTTCCTTCGCTACTTTTCAAATCAATTACTGCTTGCTCAATCGTCCCTTCAGCCAGCACCGTATTTTCCCATTCGGAAGAAGTCAACGTTTTTGAAAAAACTACTTTGGGAGTATCCACCATTTTGTGGGTAAAAGAGTCGCTTTCGGGATTCTTTGCTGCCGCCGTCCAGTGAGGGATAAATCCTTGGGCCAACACACGGCCGAGGATGATACAATCCACGGGCTCAGTTAGCTTTTGGACATATTCTTTCAGTTCGTCGTCCCAATTCCAAGTCATCCAATCCATTTCTCCGTTGGGCCCTGCTACAAAGCCGTCGATACTTACCTGCATTTGCAATTTTACTTTTCTCATTTTAGTAATAAAACCTTATAGGTTTGTAAGTGATTATAAAGGTAAAACCTATAAGGTTTCTGCCTGATTGTTGATACAAATGTATCGCTACTCCTTCACTTTAAAACGGTGTAATTACGCCATTTTGAGGGGCGTTTACGACATTCTTTAAGGATAAAGTATGTTCCCAAAATCGAAGATCAGCATTGCCCTGAAATTGAAAAATTCCCCAAAGAATTCCGTATAAAATAAGAACAGGAAAGAAGCAATTGACCAGAATAGTGATGTCCCAAGTTTTTAGAAATTCACTGAATCCATTCACTAAAAACAATAAACAGGGCAATCCAAAAAGCGCAACGAAAATGATTTGAATACTATGGGGCATGAGGGTCAGAGTAACGTATGTTTTTCCTTCACTGCTTTGATACCGGCCTGTCACAGTGGGTTTTATGCTTTGTTTTTTGATAGAACTGTACGTTTTTCGCACCGAGAAATCATAGTTACTAAAGGAGCCGTAGTAAGGCTTTGAATTGACAAAACTAAATCCAGTTATCACATTTTCCGCCAGAATTTGCTGAATTTCGACGGGTGTTAAATCGGTTTGATACCTGATTTGGCGGTAGGGCAAATAAGTGGAAATCATGGGCGAAAATGTCTACATGGATTTTTTAAGATTTTCGACTTGTCCGATGTGTCGGTCAATGTGAAAACGAAGAAATTCAAAACGTTGACCAAAATTCAACGGGCCTGAAATTGGGTGAGGATGAGCCATCATTTTCAGTTCTTCATCGCTCATTGCATTTCCCAATGCTTCCAAAATCGGTTGAAGTCCTTTTAATGATTCAGCCCAAAAAGCCAAAGGTCCACCCATGCGCGGAGCCGCGACTGCCGGCACGATTTCCTTTTCTTTCCAAGTTCGTAAAATGATTTCTTCAATCGGCAAACCTTCGTGCGGTTTGGCATTTTCGTAACTCAACGTTCCTGCTCTCACGCCAAGCAAGGTTTTCCACATTCCCAAAATACCGCCTTGCTCCGCCCAAAACAGGTGTTCCGTAATTTCTACCGCGTTCCAGCTATCAGGATTGGGTTTCCATTGCGCTTGTTGCTCGTCTAAACCGGTGATGGAATCAAGGTAATTTTGGCGGGAGGTCGCTATCTCATTTAGAAGTTGTTTGATATTACTCATGTTTTGGTGCGTTAAAAATTGTAAAATATCAATTTGAAAATCATTGTTTTACTGAAAAATATAAAATACCTCTTCAATGGCTAGGAGATGCTTTTCTTCGATTTCTAAATTAAAAATAAGGCTGTTATCTCTCACAAAACTTTGCGAAAACACGTTGCCATGGGCCAATTTTGGCTTCATAATGATGCTTTGACTGGGGATATTTTCGTAGCCATATTGTGCTACCACATGAATTTCCGCATTGTTTATCCCTTTCAAAATAGCCGATGAGGTACGTAAAATGTAAGAAATACCCAAGTCGCTGTCAAAAACTTCTCTGTCGGGAGAATTGTACCAATCCAGTCTTTTTTTAGGGATAACTAACTGAAATTCAGCATCTATTATTTTTGATATTTCTACTGTCAGACTCAACCATTCCTCAAAAAAGAAAAAGGGTATCTCATAAAACCTAATTTTTGAGAAATCAATTTTGACGGACGATTTGAACACTTTACGATGGTTCATTTCCCCAATGCCTGAAATAATTTCGAGACAATGTTCACTCTTTTCAGAACTTGTGAGGTGGGGCTTTTGCGCTCATCCAAATAAATCTTTCCGTCCTTTTCTACCCATTCGTTACCCGCTTCATCAACTCCTACCTTATAATTGCGTAAAAAATACCAACAACCGGCTCCAATCAGGAAGAAAATACCAGCGGCCACATACAGCACCCATTGGTCATTCAGCATTTGTTGGTAGGATTCTTTTACAAATACATTATTTTTTTCGGCATCGTGAAGCAATGGAACTGCATCCCCGATTTTGAAACGGTCCCATTCTTCCAAAGAAGTGTATTTATAAACTTGGAGCGTATCTATATTATTGGGTTGTAAAGATAGGCGCATTAGGAGGACATTGTCGGGAGAGGAACTTCCCGGTACTGGATTAGTGAGTTATGTTAAGTATCTTTGTTGAATGGACATAGATTTTGAAAAATATAAAGGCTTACAATACTGTGACAATGCAAATTGTAAGTTTTACGAAAAAATAGGCACAGTCAACATATGCACCTTAAGTAAATCCCATAATCAAGTCTATTGTAATGGT
>Ga0247844_1001348_pt1 | contig 45906 bp, 29 predicted proteins | sample LaCtaG_FD_192421 | JGI IMG/M metagenome (GOLD analysis project Ga0247844, IMG submission 192421) | Freshwater microbial communities from meromictic Lake La Cruz, Castile-La Mancha, Spain - LaCruzMarch201714.5m_1 | ecosystem: Environmental > Aquatic > Freshwater > Lake | place: Spain: Castile-La... | reverse complement strand
TTAGCGAATTAATAATTAACAGCCAAATTAATTAAGGTTAATTCATCTTTACTTTCAAACATTTATCTTTGAGTATCGTATTGACTTATTGATGATTAGAAGTTTTCTTTCAAACACTAAATAGAACAAACGACAATCAGTATTATTGGTCAAGTGGTATCACTTTCGGAGGTACAGCTGCAGGTTCTGTGATTAAAAACAATAAAATTTACAATATCGAAGGACAAGGTGGAAATTCTACAAGTGTAGTAGGCATCAATTTATTGCCAGCTGCAACTGCTGCTACCACCGAAGTGTATAACAACCTAATTTACAATTTGTCGTCTGACAAAACTCGTCAAATTAGTCCGTTTGCAACAGGTTTGACGGGTATATTCTGCAATGCCTACACAACCACAACCACTGCAATTGCCCCGACATTAAACGTTTACAACAATATGATACGGTTAGGTTACAACCGCGCAGGAGCTGAACTTTCAACACTCGGCACCATAGTTGGAATTCGTGATTCTATAGTTACATCTGGGGCAGCTGTTGCCAATTATTATCACAACAGCATTTACATTGGTGGTTCCAATGTGGCAGCAGCCGATACAGTTCCTACATTCGGAATGAGTTTTGCAACTGGCACTAGCGTAGTTCGCAGCGTAAAAAATAATTTAGTGGTAAATGCAAGATCAAATGCAACTACAGGTTCTGGCCATTATGCTATTGGCACCCCTTCTGGAAATGCATTGGCCAACTTCACAGCCGGCAATAACGACTATTATGTTTCAGGAACGGGTGGTGTTTTAGGTCGATTTACAAGTAAAGCTGATGCTGCAACTTTGGCGGCTGTTCAAGGTTTCACCGGTGATGCCAATAGCAAATCCGTTGCTCCTATATTTGTAAATGCAACTGCTGCAACTCCCGATTTGCATTTGAATCAAATAACTTATCCAAATTTTTCTTTGAGCGCTGGCACATCTCTTTCAATAACTAAGGATTTCGACAATGACAGTAGAGGAGAAACTTCACCAACAATGGGTGCTGACGAATATACCGGTCCAAGTACATCGATTAGTAATGCCGCAAATTTGAATATAAATGTGTATGCTAATGATAATAAACTAACAGTGGTTGGCATAAATGCTGGTGATGCAATTACCGTTTACAGCATGAATGGTCAGAAAATGATACAACAAAATACGACAGGCAATTTATTCACAACCCCAATTTCCAAAGGTGTTTATATTGTAAATGTACAAACTGCCAAAGGAAAAATGAATATTAAAACGTTGGTAAAATAAGCAGTTTTCTTTTATTATTCTAATAAAATGGTTGCCTCGGGATGAAAGTTTCGGGGCAATTTTTTGTTGAAAATAAATCTTTGAAGTAGCTATTTTTCTGCTTTATCAGTACAAAAACTACATTTTTTCGTCTCAATTTAAAAGACGTTTTGAAAATAAATCATCCCTGAAATGAAAAAAAACTTTCTCCTCCTACTAATAATTATTTCTGCCAATGTTTCGCTTGAGGCACAAACTCGCGGACTCACGAATACTTCCAGCAGTAAATTTGCCAAAATGGCGAGTACCAATATCGATGCAGTGAAGTGGACGAAAGGCTTCTGGGGCGAGCGATTTGACGTGTACAAAGACACGATGATACTCTCGATGTGGAAAACCTTGAATGATCCCGCCATTAGTCATGCTTATTGCAACATCGAAATTGCGGCGGACGTATGCTCAGGCGTGCATTCGGGACCACCATTCCACGACGGCGATTTCTACAAATGGTTGGAAGCGGTGGCATCGGTTTATGCAGTCACCAAAGATCCAAAACTGGATGCGCTCATGGACGGCATCATTGCCAATATTGCCAAAGCGCAACGTGAGGACGGTTATATCCATACGCCGGTGATTATTATGGAGAAAAACAAAGGCATCGATTCGCACAAAATCGAAAGTGATATAACAGGCACAAATGTGGGCAAAAAAGACGACAAAGCGTTTTCGAACCGTCTTAATTTTGAAACCTATAACCTCGGGCATCTCATGACGGCTGGTGTTATCCACAATCGTGCAACCGGTAAAACAACACTGCTGAGTGTGGCCATCAAAGCCACCGATTTCTTGTGCCACTTTTACGAAACCGCTTCGGCCGAACTGGCACGTAATGCCATTTGTCCGTCGCACTACATGGGCGTGGTGGAAATGTATCGCGCCACGGGCAATCCGCGCTACCTCGAACTATCGAAAAATCTGATTAATATTCGCGGTATGGTCGAAAATGGAACGGATGACAACCAGGATAGAATTCCATTTCGCAAGCAGAAAACCGCCATGGGACATGCCGTACGTGCCAATTACCTCTATGCCGGGGTGGCCGACGTGTATGCCGAAACGGGTGAAAAACAATTGTTGGACAACCTGGAAAGCATCTGGACGGACATTGCCAAACGCAAAATGTACATCACCGGAGCGTGCGGTGCGCTGTATGATGGCACCTCGCCCGACGGCACTTTTTACAAACCTGATTCGATTCAGAAAGTGCACCAGAGTTACGGTCGCGCGTATCAATTACCGAACGCTACAGCGCACAATGAAACCTGTGCCAACATTGGCAATATGTTGTTCAACTGGCGCATGTTGCAAACTACCGGCGATGCCAAATATGCAGAAGTGCTGGAAACGGCTCTGTACAACAGCATATTGAGCGGTGTGAGTCTCGACGGGAAACGGTTTTTTTACACCAATCCACTGCGCATTTCGCACGATTTTCCGTATACCTTGCGCTGGTCGAAAGAGCGCGAAACTTATATCAAACTGTGCAATTGCTGCCCGCCCAATACCGTGCGCACCCTTTGCGAAGCGCAAAATTATGCCTACAGCGTGAGTGCCAATGCAATTTGGTGCAATCTTTTTGGCGGTAGCACGCTCGAAACATTAATTGGAAAAGATAAAATTAAGCTGAAGCAAACCACAGATTACCCCTGGAATGGAGCCGTAAAAATAACGGTGGAAGCTGCCCCGAAAAAAACCATTGCTATTCATCTGAGAATTCCAGAATGGTGCGACAGTGCCACGCTTACCGTCAATGGGAAAGCCGTTTCGACAGTTATCAAAGCAAATACTTATGCGGAAATTAATCGTGAATGGAAAAAGGGAGATATGATAGAATTGCTATTGGATATGCCGGTGAAACTCATCGAATCGAACCCGTTGGTGGAAGAAACCCGCAACCAAACGGTGGTGAAACGTGGCCCGTTGGTGTATTGTTTGGAAGGATTGGACATTGAAGGCGGAAAACGAATTGATGACGTGTTGATTCCCGCAGATATGAAATTCACGACCCGAAAAGTAGTGATAGCAGGTAGTTCGATAGTCGTACTTGATGGAAAAGCCCGCCTGACCAACGAGGATTCGTGGAAAAATACGCTGTATCGTTCGGTTACGAAAAGCGATAAATCGGTTAACATTACCATGATTCCATATTATGCCTGGGGCAATAGAGGCAAAATGGACATGACGGTGTGGATGCCGTTGGTGAAATAGCCCGCAGCCCCCGAAGGGGGTTTTAAGAGTTAGTATCAACAGTAAACTTAAATAAAATGCTATCATTCTACAAATACATACTATCTAAAGCCCCCTATTGCGTGGTTGGGGGGCTTTTTCTTCTTTTATCCTCTTTTCAAATTTATGTTTCCCCTTCGGGTAATGATTTGGCGGCTGGTACAATTTCAGCTCCCAAAGCAACACTTACGGCAGCCGTTCGGCAGGCGCGGGAGTTGCGGCGTTTGAATGCAGCGGGAATTGAAAATGGCATTCTGATAATCCTGACAGGTGGTACATACACACTTTACGAGCCTCTTTTTCTACGTCCCGAAGATAGCGGAACTGCTCAGTCGCCCACCATTATCAGTGGTGCTGTGGGAGAAACGGTTTCGCTCAGCGGTGGCGTTTCGGTTGGAAACTGGATGAAACAAGGGAAATTCTGGGTGGCCGATGTTCCGCAATTCAACGGTCGTCCGCTCGATTTCCGTCAGCTGTGGGTGAATGGAAAAAAAGCTGTTAGGGCTCGCGATGTGGCCGATTTCGAAAACATGAACCGCATCATCCGCAACGATAAGGAACAGCAGATTTTGTGGGTGCCGGCCAATGCTGTGAAGAGTATTCAGAAGGCGCCTTATGCTGAAATGGTGCTGCACCAAATGTGGGCAGTTTCGTTTTTGCGCATTAAATCCATACAAATACAGGGCGATTCGGCAGCCATTCGTTTTCATACTCCCGAGAATAAGTTGCAGTTTGAACGCCCATGGCCACAGCCGATGGTTGCGCCGGGCAGAAATTCCGCTTTTTACCTGACCAATGCCATCGAATTACTCGACAGTCCGGGCGAATGGTATCACGACATCAACACCCACAAGCTCTATTATTTTCCGCTTACGGGAGAAAAAATAAACCAGTCGGCAGCCATAGTTCCCGCCCTGGAAACCTTGGTAGAAGTAGAAGGAACGCTCGACCGCCCCGTGGAAAGTATTATTTTCAGGAACATTCAGTTCAATCACACCACCTGGATGCGCCCATCCGAAAAAGGACATGTGCCTTTGCAGGCGGGGATGTACATGACCGAAGGATATAAATTGAGACCGCAAATGATTCGCCCCGACAAGAACCACAAGCTCGACAATCAGGGCTGGTTGGGTCGTCCGGCAGCTGCAGTTACTGTGGCGGGAGCCAATAATATCGACTTTGAAAATTGCCGTTTCGAACATCTTGGAAGTACGGGACTCGACTATATTTGGGGCACAAAAGGCGGCAAAACTGAAGGCTGCCTATTTCGCGACATTGCCGGAAACGGTTTGGTAGTGGGCAGTATCTCGCCAACTTCGCACGAAACACATTTACCTTACGACCCCACCGACAAGCGCGAAGTGTGTACCGGACAACAGATAAAAAACAATTTATTTACCGATGTCACCAACGAAGATTGGGGCTGTGTGGCCATTTGTGCTGGATATGTGAGCAATATTAATATTGAGCACAACGAAATTAGCGAGGTTTCCTATTCGGGAATAAGTCTCGGCTGGGGTTGGAATCAGACGGTGAATTGCATGCGTAACAACCGCGTACATGCTAATAACATTCATCATTATGCCAAACACATGTACGATGTGGCGGGCATTTACACCCTGGGTTCTCAGCCCAAAACAGTGATATCGGAGAATTATGTACACGGTATTTACAAGCCTGGTTATGCTCACGATCCGCATCACTGGTTTTATTTGTATACCGATGAAGGTTCGTCGTTTATTACCGTAAAAAATAATTGCGTACCGGCCGAAAAGTTTCTACAGAATGCCAACGGTCCCGGCAATGTGTGGGAAAACAACAACGCTTTTGAAAACGATAGCGTGAAATCCAATGCAGGAATCTTGCCACTATTTCAGACTTTGAGAAAAGAAATAGCTGAAAATACAACGGCTGAATTGCAGGAAATTCCTCACTTTGCAGCGTTGGAATTAATCGGTAATGACTTTGATGCAGCCAAAATAAAAACGATAGCCATAGCCAACGGAGTGATAAATCCGCAGCTGTACCAATGGCAAAATCACCTGGTGCTTTATGCAAAATTGAATCATGCCGAAGGGCTGAAAAAGGAATTGAACGCACTTTATCCAACGGCAAAAATCAAGGTTTACAACCTACCGGTTTATAATTTCATCAAGGCTGAACGTTGCAAGAATACAACAATGGCAACCGAATGGGAACATATTTTGCTCACGGCAAATCTGGTGGACGACGCCAAACTGCAACAAGAATACCTCGATTATCATAAAACACAATTTGAGAAATGGCCCGAAGTATCGGCGGGATTTTGCAATGCCGACTTTCAGCAACTGCAGGTCTTTAAAAATGGCCGTCAGTTATTGCTGGTCATCAGCATTCCCAAAGGTAGCAGTTTGGATGAATTGAACCCCAAAACCACGGAAAATAATCCACGTGTGAACGATTGGAACGAAATAATGAAGAAATACCAAACTGGAATTGAGGGTGCTAAACCCAATGAAACCTGGGTGTTTTTGAAAAAGACAAACTAAAATGAATGAAGAATAGAACGCGGATTTTACGGATAAAGCGGATTAAAAAAGAAAAACGGATAAGAAAAAATGCAAGCATTTTTGATTTGTTTTCTTACATCAATTAACGAAGATAATTTAAAATACGCGTTCTATTCTTTTCTTAATTAAAAAAATCAATATTATGTTGAAAATAGCTATTCTAGGTCTCGGTGAAGGTAGAAGTACCATGTCGGCGGCTCTAAAAAGCACAAAGTTGGAATTGGTAAAAGTGTGTGACCGAAACGAAGACCTCTGCAAACAACGTGCACGGGAGTTCGATTTCCACGCCTACACAACGAATTACGTTGACATTCTGAATGATGCCGACATAGACATCATTGCCATTTATACGCCTGACCATCTGCATGCCGAGCATGTAAAACAGGCATTGCTACACGGCAAACACGTGGTGTGCACCAAGCCTTTTATCGACGATTTATCGAAAGCAAAAGAATTATTGGAAATATGTGAACAAACAGGCAAGAGAGTTTTCGTTGGGCAAAGTTCCCGGTTCTTCGAACCAGCCAAAAGGCAAAGAGCCGACTACGAAGCGGGTGAAATTGGCGAATTGATAACCATCGAATCACATTACAACGCCGACCACCGTTGGTTTTTGGCCAAGGAATGGTCGTTGCTTCAGTCGTTCAAATGGCTGTATGGCGGATTGAGCCACCCGGTAGATTTTATCCGTTGGTATTTGCCCAACATTGAAGAAGTGATGGGTTATGGTATGATTAGTCCAAATGGAAAGGTTGCAGGATTGAAAAACGAGGACACCATGCACTTTATTTTTAAAGCTACTGATGGAAGAATTGCCAGGGTAAGTGGTGTGTATACTTCACCAACCCAACCAGCGCAGCGCGACAGTGAAATGACTTGTATTTTACGTGGAACAAATGGTGCCAGTCAGGCTGATTATCACGAGTTGAGGTATGCAATTACCACCAAAGAGGGAGAAGAAAAAATGATAAGCTGGGGCAATGATACACTTGCTCATTATTTCCGTTTCGAGGGTCAGAGCCACCATGCTGGCGAATATCAGAACTACCTGGAGTATTTTGTAGATAGCATCGAGCAAGATTTTGTGGCGTATCCCGACATGAAGGAAGGCATTGGCACTGTGGCTTTGCTGCAAGCCATGGACAGAACATTGTGCACGGGCAGTCCGGTGAAAATTGCAACTATTTTGGAAGAATTTAATATCACACTTTAATAAGAAATCAACTTTTCGAAAGTTTAAAACTTTGGAAAAGCTAAATATCAATAAAATATGAAACGCATTCTTTTTCTTTTATTTTTCGTAGCAACGACTTTGTTTTCGCAGGCTCAAACCTGGATTTGGTATCCCGGCGATTACGAAATATGGCTCGGCAACGAGATGAACAACCGTCGTACCGAGCGGGGCGCATTCTTTCCTCATTTTTGGAAAATGGACAGCCATTACGTGTTGGTGGAGTTCAGCAAAAAGATTGATTTAGCGGTTGCCGAAGAAATAGAAATTGCAGTGGAAGGCAAGTACAACATCAAGCTAGATGGGAAATTACAGTTTGGTGCTGCCAAAAAGTTTGTGATTCCTGCCGGCAAACATTCGCTCAATATCAAGGTGCACAACCAGTCTACGCCACCAGCCATTTTTGTAAATGGCAAAACCATTCATTCCGACGGGTCGTGGAAAGTGACTTACGAGGACAAGGAATGGATAGACGAAAGCGGCAAAGTAAGCGATACTTCGGCCACCTTATTTATGGATGCGGCTTCGGGCAGTTTTAATACTGTGGACACGCCTCCGTCGAAATATAAGTTGGCCACAGAACCCTTATTGGCAGTGAAACGTGAGAAGAAAAACGACGGCGAGTTGATTGATTTTGGAAAAGAAACATTCGGATTTATTCGTTTTCATAAGTTGAAAGGCATTGGAACTGTGAATATTTATTATGGCGAAAGTCCGGAAGAAGCACTGGATACCAAGTCCTGCGAAACGCTCGACCGCCTGAAAGTGAATGGCACAACGGTGACCGATGAAGCAATGGATGTGACTTCTAAACTGACCGACATCTATACCATGGGTAACAACAAAGCCTTCAGGTATGTGTACATTACCAAAGATGCAGGCGTGGAAATGCAGGATGTGAGCATGTTGTACGAGTATAAACCGGAAGTGCAAAAAGGCTCTTTCCGTTGCAACGACGAGGAAGTGAATAAGATATGGAACGTGGGTGCGTACACCATGCAACTCACCACCCGCGAGTTTTTTATCGACGGAATAAAGCGTGACCGTTGGACCTGGAGCGGAGATGCCATTCAGAGTTATTTGATGAATTATTACCTGTCGTTTGATGCCGAAACGGTGAAAAGCACCATCTGGTTATTGCGCGGCAAAGACCCGGTGACGAGTCATACCAACACGATTATGGACTATACTTTTTACTGGTTTTTGTCGGTGTATGATTATTATAAATACACGGGCAACAAACATTTTATTGAGCAATTGTACCCGCGCATGCAGTCGATGATGGACTATGTACTGGGGCGTGCCAATAAAAATGGAATGGTGGAAGGGCGCACTGGCGACTGGGTTTTTGTGGATTGGGCGGATGGATATCTGGACAAACACGGTGAGCTTTCGTACGAGCAGGTATTGTTTTGCAAAAGTCTGGAAACCATGTCGCTTTGTGCCGATTTGGTGAAAAATGATGCCGATAAAGCAAAATATAACGGACTGGCTACTGCACTTCGCTCGAAACTGGAACCTGCGTTTTGGAACGAAGCCAAGCAAGCATTGGTACACAACCGCATTGACGGAAAACAGCAGGAAGCCGTGACGCGCTATTCCAATATGTTTGCTATTTTCTTCAATTACCTGAGTCCGGAGAAGCAACAAATTATCAAGAAATCGGTGTTGATGAATGATTCGATTCTGAAAATAAGCACCCCGTATATGCGTTTTTACGAACTGGAAGCCTTGTGTGCATTGGGCGAACAGAAATCGGTGATGAAAGAAATGAAGGCGTATTGGGGCGGCATGATTCGCGAAGGAGCAACCACTTTCTGGGAAAAATACAACCCCACCGACAAAGGAACTCAGCATTTGGCCATGTACGGTCGCCCTTACGGCAAGAGTCTTTGCCACGCTTGGGGAGCGAGTCCCATCTATTTATTGGGCAAATATTACCTCGGCATTCAACCCGTAAAAGCCGGTTATAGCGAGTTTGCGATAGCACCAAATCTTGGCGGACTAAAATGGATGGAAGGAACAGTACCTACTCCCAAGGGTATTATTCACCTATACATGAACGAAAAAACCATCAAAGTAAAAGCCGCAGAAGGCAAAGGTTACTTGACTTTCAGTAGTAAATCGCAACCCAAAACAAGCAAAGGGGTGATTGAGAAAGTAAGCGAAAACAACTACCGATTGATGATAGAGGGACAAGACGAAGTGGTGGTGAATTACAAATAGCTCAACCGATTTAATGGCAACTGTTATTTACAAAAAAAATGGCCTCTTCTGGAATATTCAATTTTAGTCATATCCATTTGAATTTATGATTTTCTTTTATCATACACTCTAAAGTGCAGAAATGAATGGTGAATAATTAGGTCAAATTACTCGAAAAACATTCGATATTTGTGTTTGTTTAATTTTGAAAGATGAATGGAACTTAGTTTTATGTAGCTTTGCAGTTGGTACAATTTGGAAACGAAATATACCCTACATCCTCAATATTAAAAAAAAACATTCTTCTCATGAAATCAAAGCAATTAGTCGTTTTATTCATTGCCATTTCACTCAATATTTTTATTGCCAATGCGCAAAATGCACATGAACCAATGCAGGCAGGAAAGTTTGAACCCACATGGGAATCGCTTGCCCAGTATAAAATTCCCGACTGGTTTAGGAATGCCAAATTTGGAATATGGGCACACTGGGGCGCTCAATGTCAACCCGAACAAGGCGACTGGTATGCTCGGTTTATGTACGCCGAAGGGTCACGTGAATACAATTGGCAGGTGAAAAACCTTGGTCATCCTTCTGAATTTGGGTTCAAAGATATTTGCAACTCATGGAAGGCTCAAAACTGGAATCCTGAGCAATTGGTGGCTTTCTACCAACAAGCTGGCGCGCGCTATTTCTTTGCAATGGGCAATCATCACGATAATTTTGATAACTGGAATAGCAAATATCAGCCATGGAATTCGGTAAATGTGGGACCAAAAAAGGATATTTTGGCCGGTTGGGAAAAAGCAGCTCGTCACAACGGACTTTATTTTGGGGTGAGCATTCATGCCGCTCATGCCTGGCGATTCTACGAAACTGCACAAGGTTCCGATAAAGTGGGAGACAAAAAAGGAGTTCCGTATGATGGTAATCTAACAAAAGCCGACGGCAAAGGCAAGTGGTGGGAAGGGCTCGACCCCCAAGATCTTTACGCACAAAACCATCCACTGAGTGAAAATAGCGCCGATTTGGGGAGCATTCACCGTCAATGGAACTGGAACAATGGCGTATCGGTGCCATCGCTGGATTACTGTAATAATTTTTATGACCGCACCGTGGATATGATTAATAAATACAATCCGGATTTGCTTTATTTCGACGATACCGCGCTGCCGTTGTGGCCCATTAGCGCTGCCGGATTGCGTGTGGCAGCTCATTATTACAACCATAATATTAAAAATCATGGAAAAAAGAATGAAGGCGTAATTTTCGGGAAAATACTTACTGATGACCAGAAGAAAGCCATTCTGTGGGATGTAGAACGTGGTGCACCTGATAAAATTCAGGATATTCCGTGGCAAACCTGTACCTGTATTGGTGAATGGCATTACCGACGGTCGGTTTATAACGAAAACCGTTACAAAACTGCCAAAACCGTGGTGGAAATGCTGGCCGATGTGGTGAGCAAAAATGGCAATCTGTTGCTCAACGTACCTGTCCGTGGTGATGGTACCATCGACGAAAAGGAACACAAAGTGGTAGAAGAAATTGGCCAATGGATGACTATTAATAACGATGGGATTTATGATACCCGACCATGGAAAATCTATGGTGAAGGACCATCTGCCGACAAAGCCAATCCGATTAATGCTCAGGGTTTCAATGAAGGACGCGTGAAATATACTTCAGCCGATATTCGTTTTACTGCCAAGAAAACAGCAGTTTACGCAATCGTGATGGCGATGCCCGCGTCACCGGAAGTATTGATAAAATCTTTTTCTAAAAACAATCCCCTTTATCCTAATGCTGTAAAATCGGTGGAATTACTTGGGTTCGGTAGCGTTACTTTCATCCAAAGCACCGAAGGATTGTTGGTGAAATTACCTCAAAAATATCCAAACAATCTGGCATTGGTATTGAAAATAAAATAGCCTTATAATCACTTTAATGGAACCGTCGACAGGATTTAATGCTCTGTCGGCGGTTTCTATTTTGATTTGTAGCATGAGTACAAAAGTTCTATCCTGACGTCTTTAATTAAAGATTTTTAGTCTATAAAAGGTTGATACGGGTATGAAATTAAAAAGTGTAGTTGTTTTTTTTGTGTTGCTGATGGTTGCTGGGTTGAAAGCGGAAAATATTCACGTTTTCAATTATCCCAATGCTTCCACCCGTACGGTTTTTGGGACTGAAATGTTGACTAAAGCATTGAACAAAACTGGGTTTATTGTAAATAATAATATTCCAAAAAGAATTTATTCCAAAGATAAAACCCTGATTGTTATTGAAAAAAACAATCCAACATTGAAAGTGCTGTTGAAAGAACTTAATCTTCAATTGCCGGATTCGATGAAGAAAGAAGGTTTTTTTATTGGCACAAAAAAGAATATTACGCTTATTTGCGGTACCGATGGTAATGGCGTTATTTATGGTTGCCGCGAAATAATTGACCGTCTACAAAACTCTAAAAAGCTTGATTTGCCCGTTTCATTTACCGATGCGCCCGAAATGGTGCTCCGCGGAACGGCCATTGGGGTGCAAAAACCAACCTATTTGCCGGGTCGCACGGTGTATGAATATCCCTACACGCCTGAGACTTTTCCTTGGTTTTACAATAAAAAACAGTGGATTGAATACCTCGATATGTTGGTGGATAACCGCATGAATTCGCTTTATTTGTGGAACGGACATCCGTTTGCGTCTTTGGTACGATTGAAGGACTATCCGTTTGCCTTAGAAGTGGATAATGAAACCTTTAAAAAGAACGAGGAAATATATACTTTTCTGACCAAAGAGGCCGACAAACGGGGAATTTTCGTGATTCAAATGTTTTATAACATCATTGTTTCCAAACCTTTTGCCGAACATTATGGAATAACTACGCAAGAGCGGAACCGCCCCATAACGCCACTCATTAGTGATTATACCCGCAAAAGTATTGCGGCTTTTGTCGAAAAATATCCCAATATTGGATTCCTGATTACCTTGGGAGAAGCCATGGATACTTACGATGATGATGTGAAATGGTTTACCGAAACCATTATTCCCGGTGTAAAAGACGGTCTCAAAGCCTTGGGGCGCACCGACGAACCACCAATTATTCTAAGGGCACACGATACGGACGCAAAAATGGACATTGAAGCCGCCAAACCGCTGTACAAAAACCTGTACACCATGCACAAATACAACGGTGAAAGTCTGACAACCTACGAGCCGCGTGGACCATGGACCAAAATCCATACAGATTTGAGTGCCTTGGGAAGTGTGCATATTAGCAACGTTCATATCCTTGCCAATTTGGAACCCTGGCGCTGGAGTTCGCCCGATTTTATTCAGAAAACAGTCAAAGCCATGCACAATATTCACGGTGCCAATGCACTGCATTTGTATCCTCAGGCCTCGTTTTGGGACTATCCTTACACGGCAGATAAATTGGCAGATGGCAGCCGATTGAAGCAAATTGACCGCGACTGGATGTGGAATCAAGCTTGGGCGAGATATGCATGGAATTGTCATCGCACCCGCACCGATGAAGTGACTTATTGGAACCAACAATTGGGCGAATATTACGGAACAACGGCCAATAATGCACGCAATATTCAGGAAGCTTACGACCAAACGGGTGAAATTGCGCCCAAGTTGTTGCGTCGATTTGGGATCACCGAAGGCAACCGCCAAACGCTTCTGCTTGGTATGTTTATGAGTCAGTTGGTGAATCCGTACAAATATAAAATCTACCCCGGCTTTTACGAAAGTTGCGGTCCGGAAGGCGAAAAGCTGATTGAATTCGTCGAAAAAGAATGGAAACATCAACCGCATGTGGGCGAATTGCCGTTGGATATTGTGGCGCAAGTGATAGCACATGGCGATAAAGCGATGGCCGCGATTGACAAGGTGGAAGGTGCTGTGACCAATAATAAAGAAGAATTTGAACGCTTGCGCAATGATGTGCATTGCTATCGGGAATTTGCTTATTTCTTCGAAAACAAGGTGAAAGCGGCTAAACTAGTGCTCGATTACAAATGGGGAAAAGATGTGAAAAACCTGGATGCCGCAGTTCCGTTTTTGGAGAAAAGTCTGGAGCATTACAGCAAGTTGGTGGACCTGACCAAAGACCATTATTTGTATGCAAACAGTATGCAAACTTCGCAACGCCGCATTCCGATTGGTGGCGACGATGGCAAAAACAAGACCTGGGAAGAATTGCTGGTGCATTACAAGAAAGAGTTTAGAAATTTTCAGAACAACTTGATTTTGTTGAAATCGAAACAAGGAACAACTGCTCAAAAACCTGTGTTAATTTCGGCATTAGAAGCAGCCGATGTGAAATTAAACAGCGATTATAAAGTGCTAAAACTTGCAGCGGGTGTGTCGTTGTACAATGATTTGGAATCGGATGTAGAAGAAATTGCGCCCGAGTTGGTAGGTTTGAATGCTATGATTTTAAACTCTGCAGAACAAGCAACCAAGGGTACAACTATAGAATTTGAAACAAAAGTTCCGGTGAAATTGCTCATTGGATTTTTCCGCGACGACCAACGAAAATATGCAAAAGCACCAACTTTGGAGACTGATGCTGCTGCCAATTTGTATGGTCAGGCTGAACCTGTAATCACAAATGCATTGAAAGTGGGCGATTTACCCGCCATCAATATTCATGCATACAGTTTCAATTCAGGCTCGCACAGATTATTATTGCCCAAAGGTTTTTGCCTTGTATTGGGCTTTACAAATGCTAAAATTACAACTCGCAATGCAGGACTTACGGGCAATGGAAATGAAGAAACCATGGATTGGATGTTTTATTGAGATGAACAAAATCAAGTTTTCACAGCACAACTAGCATTTTACGAGATGAAACAAACCAATTTTCAACTTTTCGATTTTCTGGATTTCAGTACCGAACTGAATGAGGGTGACCGTCTGTGGCGTGCTTGTTCTCCAACTGGTATTGAGGCAATGAATGGTGATATTTTAGTGACTATTCCATTTCAAAAACAAAATAATTCCAATGACATTACGCCGGATTTCTCAGTTGAAAAGAAAGAATATATACTGAGAATAAAAGCGTTGGGTACCAAAATTCTTCGTGCTTCAATGGCATTGGCGGGAAATATAATGGAAGATTCGGTGATGTTGGAACTGGACCCAAAACTGCTGCCCAATGCCCTGACTTTTGAGAAAATAGATTTGGAATGGATAATCAATGATGCTGCCGGGAATAAAAAAGCGATTATCAATTTTCGCCAACCGCAGACTGACTGGTGGAGCGATTTGGTTCCTGCACCTGCCGAAACCATCCAGTTGAGCTTTTTCCCCGATGGCAAAAAGGAAGTGGCGCTTTCTGCATACGATATGTTTTCGCCAGCCCGCCACGATGCCTTTGCACTAGCTTATGTGGAACGAAATGATGAACCACACCGTGCCACTTTCTCCTTGCAGGCAAAAGCAGATGAATGTTTTTACGGTACTGGCGAGCGGTTTACAAAAATGGATTTATCGGGAAAAACATTTCAGCTTCGCAATCAGGATGGACAAGGAGTGAACAACCGCCGTGCCTATAAGAATATTCCTTTTTATCTATCATCCGAGAATTACGGACTTTTCCTGCATACTACTTCGTTTGCCAAGTTCTCCCTGGCTGACCATTCTACCCGTTCGGCGCAGGTGTTGGTGGAAGAACCGGTGATTGATTTCTTCTTGATTGGTGGCGATTCGCCCGAAGAAATATTGTTTGGTTATCGCCAGTTATCTGGCTTCCCAACCATGCCGCCACTTTGGAGTTTTGGTACATGGATGAGCCGCATGACTTATTTTTCGGCGGACGAAGTGAATGAAATCTGCGACCGAATGCGTGCCGAAGATTATCCCTGCGACGTGATTCATTTGGATACCGGTTGGTTTGAAACCGACTGGCTCTGCGAGTGGAAATTCAACGACGAACGCTTCCCAAATCCCGAGAAATTTATTCAGAACTTGAAGAAGAATGGCTACCGTGTCAGCTTGTGGCAATTGCCGTACATCTCCTACAGCGCGCTTCAATACAAGGAAGCTGACGAGAACGAATACATCAGTAAAAGCGAACGTCTAATATCAGGGTCCTCCAATTTCAGTGTGCAGGATTTTGCAGGAACCATTGATTTTACCTACAACAAAGCCACCGAATGGTACAAAGATTTACTACGAAACCTGCTAAAAATGGGTGTGGTATGTATCAAAACCGATTTTGGCGAAGACATTCACCTCGATGCCGAATACAGAAACATGGCAGCTGATAAGTTGCACAATATATATCCATTGTTGTACCAAAAAGCAGCTTACGAAGTGACCAAAGAAGTAACCGGCGACGGAATTATTTGGGCACGAGCGGGCTGGGCGGGTTGTCAGCGTTACCCGTTGCATTGGGGTGGTGATTCGGCTTGCTCGTGGGACGGACTGGCGGGTTCGCTCAAAGGTGGCTTGCAACTTGGCTTGTCGGGATTCGGATTCTGGAGTCACGATGTGCCCGGTTTTCATGGTGTTCCCAACTTTATGAATTCCGTTTTGCCCGACGATATTTATGTGCGTTGGACGCAATTTGGCGTTTTCTCGTCACACCTTCGTTATCATGGTTCACACAAACGCGAGCCATGGCATTATCCAAAAGTGGAAAAAATTATTCAGAAATGGTGGAAACTGCGCTATAAATTGATTCCTTATATCCTTCAACAAAGCGAAAAAACTACTAAAACAGGTTTCCCTGTTTTGCGGGCATTGATACTGCATCATCCCAACGATAAAACCTGTCGCCAGATTGACGATCAGTATTATTTTGGTGATAATATGTTGGTGGCACCGGTGATAAATTCCGAAAATATAAGGGATATTTATTTGCCCGAAGGAAAATGGGTTCATTTTTTCACCCACGAAATTTTTGAAGGCGAGCGCTGGTTGAAAAATGTAGAAGTGCCGTTGGACGAAATGCCAGTTTTTGTAAAATACGGAGCCGCAATACCTATGTATCCTGAGGATGTAAATTGTACAGACGAAATGGATATGGAAAAAGTTGTTGAAATTATCTTTAGCGCATGACCAAAAATTGTTTTTCGAATTAATAGCATTGAATAATAATTTATTTAATATGGGGCTTTGCCCCAGACCCCACTTACTTTTTTTTCTTGACAAAAAAAAGTAAGCAAAAAAAGTCAAGACTTCGCCTGCTTCGCTCGAAAAATTAGTCGTTCGTAGGCTGAAAACTTTTAATCCACGATAGCTATCGGGACACCACGACGGAATACGTCGTGTCTCAAACAAAAAAGTTTTCTACGCCTACTTCACTCCATTTTTCGGCTCACCAGACGAGGTCAGTCCGGTCCAAGCATTTGTGGTATTAATGACGAACTAATAATAAGATAAATTTATTTTTTGTAATGTAATAAAAATATTATCTTTAAATAATAATAGTATGACATGGAAATCGAATTTTGAAGAATCAAAAAATCATTATATCAATTGGTGGAATCAAAAAGGAATTGTGCTTACCATGTGGGAACATTTGGAAAAAAATGGAGCACCCTATGCCAACACTTTGCCACCTACGGCACATAAAGACATGAATCAGTTTTGGTTCGACCCGCAATGGCGTGCTGATTATCTGCATTATACCATGTCGCGTAATTCATACATGGCAGATATTTTGCCCATCGCAAACACACAACTCGGGCCAGGCTCATTGGCGGCAGTACTTGGTGCAGATCTTGAAGGACGCGACGACACCATCTGGATTCGTGAAAAAGAAGGTTTCGACGGACAAATTATTTTTGACGAAAGCAACAAATGGTGGCAATTGCACAAAGACTTGTTGAAAGCCTGCAAAGTTAATTCGGAGGGAAATTACCTGATTGGCTGTCCCGATTTGGTGGAAGGACTCGATGTATTGGCCAGCCTGAAAGGAGCTGACAATGTGTTGATGGATTTAATTATGGATCCGGATGGCACATTGGAACAACTCCAAAAAGTGAATGATGTTTATTTCAAGGTTTTCAACGAAATCTATGATATTATCAACGTGAATGGCGAAATGGGATTTTGCTATTTCTCCTTGTGGGCGCCGGGCAAAGTGTCGAAACTTCAGGTGGATTTATCCATTATGATTTCCGAGGATGATTTCCGCACTTTCTGTCAGCCATTTTTGCGTGAACAAACAGAAAAAATCGATTATACACTTTATCATTTAGACGGTGTAGATGCCATTCGTCACTTGGATACTGTCTTGGAACTGGAAAAACTGAACGCTGTGCAATGGACACCTGGTTACGGACAGCCACAGGGCGGAAATGCCCAATGGTTCGATTTGTACAAGAAAATCCTGGCCAGCGGAAAATCGGTCATGGCCAACTGGGTAACGCTGGACGAATTGGAACCACTACTCGACACAGTAGGAAACCAGGGTTTGCATATCAATGTTGATTTTAAATCTGAAAGCGACATTGAAAAAGCATTGAAAATAGTGGAACGATACAGATAATTAATTGAGCGCATATAATCGCAACTCAATGATACTGATTTCGGAATTAAACAATTCGACTTTAGTATCTTATATTTGTAATGTCGCTTAAACAAACAAGCTCAAATTTTGCCTTCTAAAATCTAATATGTAATGAAAGGATTAATTCACTTATCTACGCTTGATATTGCTGTCATTGTTACTTATGTTGTTGTTTTAATAGCTATTGCTTACTGGGCCAGTTTCAGCAAAAAGAACAAAAGCGATCATCTTTTCACCGCCAATAAAAGTCTGGGTTGGTTTGCTATCGGACTTACCATGTGGGGAACCAATGTGGGTCCATCAATGCTAATAGCCAATGCCAGTAGCGGTTACGAAAGTGGCATAGTTGCCGGAAATTTCTCGTGGTACGCATTTCCGTTTATTCTACTTTTGGCTTTTGTTTTTGCTCCACGCTATCTGGGTGCTCAGGTTATGACACTGCCCGAATATATGGGAAAACGTTTTGGAGATAAAACCCGTCGTTATCTGGCGTGGTACACCATTATTACCATACTCATTTCGTGGTTGGGATTAACGCTTTTCTCAGGTGGAATATTTATGTCGCAGGTTTTGGCTATTCCTTTGTCGGTTAGTATTATTGTTCTTGTTTTAATTTCGGCTGCGTTTGTAATTGCCGGCGGATTGAAAGCAATAGCTTACACTAACGTTTTTCAAATGCTTTTATTAATCGGCGTTTCTATTCTGTTGGTAGTAATGGCTGTAATAAAAGTAGGTGGCATACAGGAAATAATCAGATCTACACCTGTTAATTACTGGAAAATGTTCCAGCCGCTCGACGATCCTAACTTTCCATGGCTAGCTATTGTTATTGGTTATCCAATTATGGGCGTTTGGTTTTGGTGTACCGATCAGTCGATGGTGCAGGCAGTTCTTGGCAGTAAAGATCTGAGAAATGGACAAATGGGGGCTAATTTTGTTGCGTGGTTAAAACTGATTGATATTCCGTTGTTTATGATTCCCGGAATTCTTGCATTTATTTTACTTCCTCATTTAACCAACTCGACAGATGCTTACCTTAAGCTTGTTGAAGCAGTATTCCCTTCAGGTCTAATTGGTTTGGTTATCGTGGTAATGATGGCAGCGTTAATTAGCACTGTTGGTTCAGCACTGAATTCATTAAGCGCAGTTTTCACCATGGACATTTACGTTAAACAATATAAACCGGCTGCTACTAACAAAGAAATAACACGTATAGGTAGAATTGTAGTTTTAGCAGGTGCTTTGTTGTCCATTTTTCTGGCTATAGGAATAACATATATTCAGGGGTTGAGTTTCTTCAATATTTTTCAATCTGTGCTCGGTTTTATAGCTCCACCTATGTCTATTGCTTTCTTGTTTGCAGTGCTTTGGAAAAAAACTTCGCACAGAGCCATTAATTCTGTTCTCACTTTAGGAACTTTTTTCAGTCTAAGTGTCGGAATTGCCTACTACAATAAATTGATTTTTACCGACTTGCACTTCCTTTACGTGTCATTTTTTATTTTTATACTACTGGGAATCTACGTGTTGGGATATTCACTTCTTGATAAAAAATCAGTTACGAAACTAGCGGAAATTGATTATCAACCTATTAAAATCGATCGCAATGTAAAAATTGCCTGGTTCGTTTTAATTATTCTAATGGTGGCGTTGTATTTGTTTTTTAATTAAATGACCCCTAAAGGGGAATAAGAAAAGTTAGTATTTATACTTTTATAGAAATGGATAACAAAATAAACAATAGTAATCTCAGTTCCCCTTTAGGGGCTAGGGGTAAAATGACACACAAAGAACGTTTTTACGCCACCATAGCCAACCAAGCTGTCGACAGACCAGCTTCATGGTTGGGATTACCAGTGCCTTCTGCTCACAAAGGGCTGTTCGATTTTTTCAAAGTCAGTTCAGTTGACGAGTTGAAAATCAAGCTAGACGATGATATTTATCCAATTGAGGTGCCATATCATTTTGCGCCGTCGAACCACATTGCTTGTGCTTTTAAATTTGCAAAAGTTTCGCACAACGATGTCCCTGACGAACGGACGTTGACTGCACCCGGCTTTTTCGAAGATATTGACGATCCGGCTTTGGTGGATTCATTTCCTTGGCCCGATCCGGCTTTGTATCTTGATGTGGAAGAATCCCGCCGTTTAGCAATGTCCGCCGACAAGGATTACGTCCGAATGGGTGTGATGTGGAGCGCTCATTTTCAGGATACATGTGCGGCGTTCGGCATGGAAAAAGCACTGATGGTGATGTTGATGAATCCGGAAATGTTTATCGCCGTGATTGACCGCATTACTGACTTTTACCTAAAAGCCAACGAATTATTTTACGAAGCGACAAAAGGTTATCTGGATGCGGTATTGATTGGCAACGATTTTGGTAGTCAATGTGGATTGATGGTCGATCCGGATTCATTGCGTGCGTACGTTTTTCCGGGAACGAAAAAGCTGGTTGATCAGGCCAAAAGCTATGGTTTGAAAGTTATTCACCATTCCTGTGGTTCCATTTATCCGATTATTGACGATTTGATTGAAATGGGAATTGATTCCATTCATCCCATTCAGGCTTTGGCTCAAGATATGGATGCACCGACCTTGAAAGCAGGATTTGCGGGTAAAACTTCCTTTTGTGGCGGAGTGGATGCACAGCATTTACTGGTGAACGGTACACCTGAGCAGGTTGCAGCAAAAGTGCATGAATTGAAGCAGTTGTTCCCCACCGGATTAATCATTTCACCCAGTCACGAAGCCATTTTGCCCGATATTCCACCGGCAAATATTGAAGCATTGTTTAATGCATTAAAATCATAGAGACGAGGCACACCTCGTTTCTATGTAAATGGGAAATAGTAAATAGTAGAACCTGTCCGTCCACCGACGGATGAATAAATAGTAAATGACATGAAACGATTCGGACAAATAATATATCTTAAACCCGAGTGTGCCAGCGAATATGTAATGCAACATGCAGCAGTTTGGCCGGGAGTTTTGGCAATAATTACAACTTGCAATATACAGAATTATTCCATTTTCAAAAAAGACAATGTCCTGTTTTCATACTTCGAATATATTGGAAATGATTTTGAAACTGACATGGCCAACATGGCAGCCAATACAGAAACGCAGCGTTGGTGGGATGTGGTAAAACCATTTATGCAGCCCATAAAAACACGAAATATCGGTGAATTTTGGGCAGACATGGAAGAAATCTTTCATTTGGATTAAATTGTAACTGATTAAATAGTAACTATCAAAGATGGTCAACTCAAATCCCATACTCGGAACATTATTGCACGCAGTAGGTGGCGCATCGGCTTCTACCTGTTATTTGCCAAACCACAAAACAAAACAGTGGTCGTGGGGAACATTTTGGCTCGTGCAGGCTACTTTTGCCTGGTTACTAATGCCACTTTTACTTGGCTGGCTCACGGTTCCGAGCTTTTTCGAAGTGCTGCGAAATGCACCTTCGGGTGCATTTTGGGGCGCATTTTTGTTGGGCGGTGTGTATGGATTTGGCGGTATGTCGTTCGGTTATGCCATTCGAAATATCGGTTATTCACTCACTTACACCATTGGAATAGGCATTTCGGCAATATTGGGAACCTTGACACCCATTATGATGCGAGGACAAGTTGCGGAATATTTTTCACGTCCCGGAAGCGGAATCGTACTTTTCGGCATGGTGCTTTCGGTTGTTGGCGTATCACTTTGCGGATGGGCCGGATTCAAAAAGGAAACTGATTTGGGCGTATTGAAAAACTCACTTCATTTCAATATGAGAACAGGTTTGATGCTGGCAATAATTGCCGGATTATTATCAGCCGTGTTCAATATTTCGCTCGAAGTGGGCAAGCCTATTTCGGATTTAGCAGCGAAATATGGAGCCGGTAATTTTGAAGGAAATGCCAAAATGATTGTTTCTACTTCGGGATGTTTTGTGGTAAATTTAGTCTGGTTCGTTATTTTGGGAATGAAAGACAAAACGCTAAAGGAGTTCACAAAATCAAGCGGAATAGCAGCCACACAGCGAGTCAAAAACACTTTATGGTCGGCATTGGCTGGTACTTTGTGGTGCGGACAGTTCTTTTTCTACGGATTGGGACACGTGCAAATGGGCAATTTCCAGTTTATCAGTTGGGTTTTGCACATGTCGATGCTGATATTTTTCAGCTACATTGTGGGCTTACTCATGAAGGAATGGAAACAGGTTTCAAAACGCACCTATTTAATTTTGATTCTGGCATTGATAACCTTGTTCATCTCTTCTGCCATTATTTCATACGGAAGTTATTATGGTGAACAGATGATGGCTATAAAATAAATGCTCTATGAATAAAATGACCGCAGAAAACCTTCGAAAGTTGTTCAACATATTCTCTTTGTTACTGATTTGTTTCCACATTTCAGCCCAACCCTTGGTGCCACAATCGAAAATGGCTGAGATTTACGAGCAGGTAAAAACGCCCTACAAATATGGTTTGGTCATTGCTCCCACCACCAATAATTACAAAGTGGATTGCCCCACCGTTTTTCGCAAGGATGGCAAATGGTACATGACCTATTTGATGTACAACGGTAAAACGGGAACCGACGGACGTGGCTATCAAACATTTCTGGCTGAAAGCGAAAACCTGTTGGAATGGACTTCGAAAGGTTGCATTTTGCCATTCCGCGATGGAACCTGGGACGCCAACCAGCGCGGCGGTTTTCCATCGTTGCCCGACATGGAATGGGGTGGCAGTTACGAGTTACAGCCGTTCCAACACAAGTATTGGATGACTTATATCGGTGGTGCATCGGTCGGTTACGAAGCTGGTCCGTTGAAAATCGGCATGGCATTTACGCCCGAAAACAAACTCACCGAAGCCGCAGAATGGCAGGCTATTCCCAATCCCATTCTGACTCCCGAAGACAAAGACCATCAGTATTTCGAAAACATAACACAGTACAAAAGCACTATTTATTGGGACAAAAAGAAAACGCTCGGAGCGCCTTTTGTGATGTTTTACAATGCCGGTGGAATTAATCCGGACAACAAAATAAAAGCCGAACGCATAGGTATTGCGCTTTCCAGCGATATGAAAACCTGGAAACGTTTTTCCGGAAATCCTGTTTTCACACACGAAGAAGGGATTACTGGTGATGCACACATCCAGAAAATGGGCGATGTGTACGTCATGTTTTACTTCTCCGCTTTCCGTGCCGACCGCCGCTACAAAGCCTTCAATACTTTTGCGTGCAGCTACGATTTGATTCATTGGGCCGACTGGAAAGGCGACGATTTGATTATTCCAGCCAAAAGCTACGACGATTTATTTGCACACAAAAGTTACGTAATCAATTATCAGGGTGTGGTGTATCATTTTTATTGTGGTGTGAATAAATTCGACCAACGCGGAATTGCGGTGGCTACCAGTAAACCCATGGGACGCTCGGCAGTGAACTTCCCGGCTCCAGAAATCAAGGAGCGACGTACCATTTTCAGCCTCAATGAAGGTTGGAAAACCTGGATGAAAAATGATACGCTCAACGTAAACGTGCCGCATAATTGGGATGATTATTTTGGCTGCCGACAACTGACACATGGCAATTTGCACGGAACAGCCATGTACAGCAAGACATTTATTGCACCCAATCCAGGGGAAGGGAAACAATACTTCCTGCGTTTCGAAGGCGTTGGAACTTATGCAACAGTTACTTTGAACGGAAAAGATTTTGGTCGGCAGTTGAGCGGTCGCACCACCTTTACGCTCGACGTGACCAATGCCATTAAACCTGGTGCAATGAACACGCTTACCGTGAAAGCCGAGCATCCCGAAATGATTTCGGACATGCCATGGGTATGCGGCGGTTGCTCGTCGGAGTGGGGTTTTAGCGAAGGTTCACAGCCGCTGGGCATTTTCCGACCCGTAATGTTGGAAGTGACCGACAATATTCGCATCGAGCCTTTCGGCATTCATGTTTGGAACAACGAAAAAGCCGATTCGGTATTTGTTGAAACAGAAGTAAAAAATTATTCAGCCCAAACGGCAGAAATAGAGGTAGTGAATAAGTTGAACAACGAGGACGGAATTATGGTATTCCGGGTGGCCGAAAAAGTCACCTTGGCAGCAGGTGAAACCAAACTCATTCGTCAGTCTTCACCTGTTGTGACTCCGAAACGCTGGAGCACCGAACATCCTTATCTCTACAAACTGGCTTCGATGATAAAGCGTGACGATAAAACCACCGACGAAATCACAACAGCTTACGGGGTACGCTCGCTGAGCTGGCCGGTGAAGCGTAACGATGGCGACGGGCGTTTTTACATGAACGACAAATCCCTTTTTATCAACGGCACTTGCGAATATGAACATCAGTTTGGACAATCACACGCTTTCAGCAGCGAGCAAATTGCGGCACGCGTAAAACAAATAGAATCTGCCGGATTCAATGCTTTCCGAGATGCGCATCAGCCACACAATTTGGAATATCAAAAACATTGGGACGAAGACGGCATCCTTTTCTGGCCACAGTTTTCGGCGCATGTTTGGTACGACACACCGGAGTTCCGCAACAACTTCAAAACACTGCTTCGTCAGTGGGTGAAAGAGCGCCGCAACTCGCCATCGGTGGTGATGTGGGGATTGCAAAACGAAAGCGTATTACCCAAAGAATTTGCGCAGGAATGCAGCGATATTATTCGAGAAATGGACCCAACCGCCCGCAACATGCGCGTAATCACCACTTGCAACGGCGGAGATGGAACCGACTGGAATGTGGTGCAAAACTGGAGTGGAACTTACGGCGGAAAGCTTGAGAATTACAATCATGAATTGGCACAAAAAAACCAGTTGCTAAACGGTGAATATGGTGCGTGGCGCAGTCTGGGTTTCCATACCGAACCGACCGCTTTCGATGCCAATGGGAAATGGAGCGAAGACCGTGCTTGTCAGTTATTAGAAACAAAAATACGATTGGCAGAGCAAGCCAAAGACAGTGTTTGCGGGCAGTTTCAGTGGGTTTTCAGCTCGCACGATAACCCCGGTCGCCGCCAGCCCGACGAAGCTTTTCGCGTGATTGACAAAGTGGGACCGTTCAATTACAAAGGATTAGTGACGCCATGGGAAGAGCCAACGGACGCTTATTATATGTATAGAGCCAATTATGTTTCGGCAAAAAAAGACCCGATGGTTTATATTGTTTCGCACACCTGGCCCGGAAGATTCGCAAAACGTACCCGCGCAACGGTAGAAGTGTATAGCAATTGCGACAGCGTGAAACTGTATAATGATGCCACCGATTCAGTTTATTTGGGCAAAAAGAAAAACAACGGACGTGGCACACATTTTATGTGGGAAAACCGCGATGTGCGTTATAATGTGTTGCGTGCAGTGGGATTCTATCAAGGAAAAGCGGTGGCGGAAGATGTGATTGTGTTGGAGAATTTGGAGAAAGCACCACATTTTGATAATCTATATAGTGAAAGTGCGACTCCAAGTCGCGCCCTCACAAAAGGCGAACCTAATTACAATTATCTCTATCGCATCAATTGTGGTGGTGATAATTACACCGACGAATTCAGTCAGCTTTGGCTCAAAGACGATACAACTTACTCGCGCTCGTGGGCGGCAGATTTCAAGGAGCTGAATCCTTTTCAGGCCAGTCAGCGCAGCACTGCCGACCCGATAAAAGGCGTTCGGGATTGGGCTTTATTTGGGCATTTCCGTTTCGGAAGGCATAAGCTGAGCTACAATTTTGCAGTGCCCGATGGTCGTTATCGCGTGGAACTTTATTTCACAGAACCATGGCATGGAACTGGTGGCGGCATGGGAACCGATTGCGAAGGATTGCGTATCTTTGATGTGGCGATGAATGATTCGGTGGTGCTGAACGACCTGGACATCTGGGCAGAAAGCGGACATGATGGCGCATTGAAAAAAGTGGTTTATGCCAATGTAAAGAATGGAAAGCTGGTGATTTCATTCCCCGAAATAAAAGCGGGACAAGCCGTGATATCGGCCATTGCCATTGCGACAGCTGATAAAAATGTAAAAGTGGCGGCACAAAAAGAAACCACTTGGTGCTGGGCGGAAGCCGATAAAAATGTGTTGGAGAAAACGCCAAAGGAATTATTGCCCGAAGATAAAAATGGCCGCGCAAGCATTGTTTACGAAGCCGAAAAAGCAACATTGAAAGGGAAGTTTGAAAAAATAACATTGCGAAGCAAAGAAGGTATTAAATTTGGAAAAGGTACCAACAATGCCATTCAGTGGAGTATTTCCACAGGATTGGCACAAGTGTATGCCTTACGTTTCAACTATATAAATACTGCGGGAAAGCCGATTAAAGTCCGATTGCAAATGATGGACGCTAACGGAACGGTGTTGAAGAATGACGACATCACTTTTCCAGAAACGGCTGAGAAATGGAAACAAATCAGCACCACCACCGGAACTTTTATCAATGCAGGGCATTATAGAATTGTATTGTCGGCTGTGGAAATGGATGGGTTGGGTTTTGAAGGGTTGGAAGTGCAATAAGAAGCCCCCTAACCAAAAAGAGGAGAGAACCCCTAACCTGGATAAACCAGAAACAAAGAATAGGACGCAGATTTGCGCTGATGGAGCGGATTAAAAAACGGATTAGAAAAATACTTCGTATTTTGATTTTAATACCATGTTTGCAAAATATTTGAACGCAAATAACACAAGTAAACGCAAATAAAGATAGAAAATTTGTATTTAAAATTCACTATAAACATCTGATATAATGTAAGATATTTGAATATTGTGCCATAAAATACACCAATTTGAGAGATTAGATACTAAAGGGGAATTAGATTAGTAATGATTCCTAATTTTTATGTTGCAAAAAAACAGATAAAAAAAATTATAAATAAATCAATACATGCTTAGTTCTCCGCCAGCTGGCGGACTAGGGGTCATTAAATCACATATTATGAAAATCACTACACGAATTAAATCTTCCTTGATTGCGCTGCTATTTGCATTGCCAATCGCTTTATTTGCCGATAGTAATAAGATAATTATTACAGAGTTTATGGCTGTCAATTCCAACGGTATTGTGGACGAGGACCTCGAACATTCCGACTGGCTGGAACTTTACAACGCTACAGATGCGCCCATCGACCTTGCCGGATGGTATTTGAGCGATAATGCAGCTACACTCAAAGAGTGGCAATTCCCTTCGTTTACTATTCCCAAGGGTGGTTACATGGTGGTTTTCGCTTCGGGCAAAAATCGCATTGACCCCACGAAAAATCTGCATACCAACTTTAAACTTTCGGGTTCGGGTGAGTTTCTTGCCATTTCTGAACCCGACACTACGATTTCTTCTTCCTTCGGAACGGCATTTCCGGCACAGCGCCAGGATGTTTCTTACGGAATGTACCAGGGGCAGCCGGTGTACTTCACCACTGCCACGCCTGGAATCGAAAACGTATTTGGCAGTCTGCCTTTTGCGCCAAACTTTAGTGCAAAACGTGGCTTTTACAAAACTCCTTTTGATGTAACGCTCACTTTGCCGGGTGGCGATGGTGCTATTTATTATACGCTCGACGGCACTCGTCCCACCAAAACCAACGCCACACTTTACGCCGCGCCGGTTCGTATTAGTACTACCACGCCCTTGAGCGCCATCACCATTAATACGGCCGGATTGACCAGCGAAGTGATTAGCAATACCTATATTTTCATTGCCAATGTTGTGACGCAATCTGCCACTCCCGCTGGTTATCCCACCAATTGGAAACAGGCTGCCAGCTCCACAGCCATTGCCACCGATTACGCCATGGATCCTGACGTTTGCAACAGCACCGACTATAAAAATCTTATGGAACCGGCTTTGACCGCCATTCCAACGGTAAATATTGTGACCAACATTAGCAACCTTTTTTCGGATGTAAACAGTGCCACCACTGGTGGAATTTACATTTACACCGGTAAGCCAAGTGCCATAGGTCTTGATTGGGTTCGCCCCACTTCGGTGGAATATTTTGATCCTGCCAGCGGAAAAGATTTTCAGATTAACTGCGAATTAAAACTGCATGGAGGCAATAGTCGCACACCGTCCAACAGTGCGAAACATGGCTTCGAATTTGGTTTCAAATCGGCTTACGGTCCTTCCAAACTGAATTTTGATGTATTCGAAGAAAAGCAATCTTCAAAGCAATTCAATACATTGGTGCTACGAAGTGGATATAATTATACCTGGGCAAAAAACTCGGCGGCACAGCAATCGGCGGCGCAATACATTCAGGATTCGTGGGCAAAAACCACGCAACTTGATATGGGCTACCCTTCGGCGCACGAACGTTTTGTGCATTTGTACCTCAACGGATTATATTGGGGAATGTATAACGTGACCGAACAATATGACGATGATTATATGGAAACCTATTTGGGCGGCGATAAAACCCAGTTCGACGTAATCAAAGAACAGCAATACAATCCCGCCACTTACACCACGGCTGTGCCAACGGCTGGGAATTTTTTGGCATGGAAAGACTTAGTGGATCAAGTGCAAACAAACAATATTGCGAATAATACCAACTATCAGAAAGTGCTTGGCAAAAATGCGGACGGGACAATTAATACTGCTTATTCCAAACTGCTGGATGTGGATAATTATATCGATTATATGTTGATAAATTATTACTTGGGCAATTTGGATTGGGACAAAAACAACTGGACAGCAGGTAGAAATCGGATTACAAACGATGCTGGGTTCAAGTTTTTCTGTTGGGATGCCGAAACTACCATGACGGCTATTGGCACAAATATGGTGGCAGCAAGTCCGACTTCTGCCAACCCAACCGCATTTATGCAATACCTCAAAAAGAATCCTGATTTTCTGGTGACTTTGGCAGATCATATTCAAAAACAAATGATCAATGCAGGTGGCGCGCTCACTCCCAATGTTGTGACACAGCGATACAATAAACTGGCGGATGAAATAAATCTGGCTATCATTGGCGAATCTGCACGATGGGGTGATTGGTACAATAATACTGGTCCGTACACCAAAAACGGACATTGGACACCACGTAAGCAGGATTTGTTGACCAATTATTTCCCGTTTCGTACCGACACTGTAATAAAACAATTGCGAAACGCAGGACTATTTACCGCAGTGCAGGCACCAACATTTACGCATTTGAGCGATACCATTTCGGCAGCAATAAACTTGGGAATGACTACCAACACGGGTGCTATTTATTATACCACCGACGGCACAGATCCACGCTCTTTGATGACAGGAGTGGTAGCTACAACTGCCAAAACATACCTAAGCGCAATTAATATTGGAAGCAGTGTTACCGTAAAAGCACGGGCAAAATCGAGCACCGATTGGTCGCCCATTACCGAAGCTGTTTTTGTGTACAATGCAGCCAACGGGATAGATAATCCACTGGACATTCATTTGGCTTGTGGTAGTTATCCGAATCCGTTCAGCAACGAAACCCAGATTCATTTCACGCTGCCTGATGCCGGAAATGTGCAAGTAGACATTTACGGAATTGACGGTCGTGTGGTGAAAAACCTGTTCAACGGACAAGCCCAATATGGATATAACCAACTGCAATGGACACCTGCCAACGGTGAAAGTGGCCTCTATATTTGCAAGATTAGCTATGCCGGACGAAATACTTATCTGAAGCTGATGCGAAGTCTTTAATCATTCAATTGGCAAAAGGAATTTACTTAAAACGACTGCATGTCACACAACCGTTTGTAATACCCGTCCAATTCAATCAGTTCGTCATGTTTGCCACGTTCCACAATTTTACCTTCGTGCAGCACGCAAATTTCGTCGGCACGTTTGATGGTGGATAGGCGGTGTGCCACAACCAATGTGGTGCGGTTTATCATAAGATTTTCCAGCGCTTCTTGCACCAATTTTTCCGATTCGGTATCCAATGCCGATGTGGCTTCATCGAGTATAAGGATTGGTGGGTTTTTCAGAATGGCACGAGCAATACTTACCCGTTGTCGTTGTCCGCCGGAGAGTTTGCTGCCACGGTCGCCAATGGTCGATTCGTAGCCTAACTCTGTGGCGGATATAAAATCGTGGGCATTGGCAATTCTGGCAGCCTCCATTACTTGTTCCAAGGTGGCATTATCCACCCCAAAAGCAATATTGTTGAAAAATGTGTCGTTGAACAAAATGGCTTCCTGATTCACATTTCCCATTTGAGAACGGATGTCATGTGTGGTATAATTTTTAATGTCAATTCCATCCATTAAAATGCTACCTTCCACCGGGTCGTAATATCGTGGCAGTAAATCCACCAAAGTTGACTTTCCCGAGCCGGATTGACCCACCAAAGCCACCGTTTTTCCTTTGGGAACAACTAAATTAATGTCTTGTAACACCCAATCATTTTGATATTTAAAACTCAAATGACGAAATTCGATTTTATCATTGAACGGTTGAAGTGTATGAGGATTAGCTGGTTCCACTATGGTGTTTTCGCTCATCAGAATTTTATCCACCCGATCCAGCGAAGCCATTCCTTTTTGAATGCTGTAGGAAGCTTTCGATAAATCTTTGGCAGGAGCAATAATGCTGTAAAAAATTATCAGATAGAAAATAAATGTATCAGCAGATATTGTTTTGTTATTAATGAGGATGCCACCAAACAAGAGTAAAATTACAATTGTCACCGTACCAAGAAATTCACTGACTGGATGTGCAAGATTATAACGGCGATTCAGACGATTGAATGTGCGACGTAACTTTTCGTTTAAAATAGCAAAGCGTGCTTCCAGTTTGCTTTCTGCATTGAACGCTTTTACGACTCTCAATCCCCCAAGAGTTTCTTCAATTTGCGAGAGAAGTTCCCCCGTTTGCTCCTGACCCAATGTAGAACTGCGCTTTAACGATTTGCCTATTTTGCCTATTAAATAACCACTTAAGGGTAAAAGTAATATTACCACTATGGTTAGCTCCCAGCTTGTGCCTATCAGCACCGCCAGATTAAACAGGATTGTGATAGGGTTTTTGAACATCATGTCCAACGAACTCATGATGGAAGCTTCTACCTCGCCGACATCACCCGTCATTCGCGACATAATATCCCCTTTGCGTTCTTCTGTGAAAAAACCAATAGGAAGGCTTATGATTTTTTTGTAAAGTTGAGCTCGCAAATCGCGCAATACACCTGTGCGAATTGGAATCATAAAGTACGAACCATAATATGATGTGCCAACTTTGATTAAAGTCATTATCAGCAAAAGTGCTCCCAGATACACCAAAGCTAAATTTGGCCCTACTTGTATAATTGTTTGTTCTATAGTGTAGGAGACATTGTTTTTTAATGCTTCAAAAATCACCGTATAACTATCACTCCAATTCCACGCAATATATGTTTTCTGTACTTTTACCAAATTAAATAGAATTCGCAGTATTGGAATTATAGATACAATGGAAAACACGCTAAACACTGTCGAAAGAAGGTTGAACAGCAAGTTTAGAAAAACGTATTTTTTATAGGGCGGAATAAACCGCTTGAGAAGCATTACGAATTTGAACATAATAAAACAGTTATCAGTGAACAGTTATCAGTGAACAGTTATTAGTTACCAAGTTGACAAAAAAGAATTTATGATTTAGGAATCAAAGTAAAAAAACAAAAAAAATAGGATTTGCATTCTACATTTTTTCATTCTTTCATTCTTCTCACACTCCCGTGTAATTTCTAGGCGTAATACGTCTCAATTCTTCTTTCACCGATTGACTTACTTCCAATGTTTCGATAAAATCACGAATTGATTTTTCGGTAATTCCTTCGTTGGTGCGAGTCAATGATTTCAGTGCTTCGTAAGGTGCTGGATATGCCTCACGACGCAATATCGTTTGAATTCCTTCGGCCACTACTGCCCAGGTGTTGTCCAAATCACGATAAATGGCTGTTTCATTGAGCAATAATTTACTCAAACCTTTCAAAATACTTTGCGTTGCAATAATGGTATGTGCAAACGGTACGCCTACATTCCGAAGCACGGTGCTGTCGGTCAAGTCACGTTGTAAGCGAGAAATTGGCAGTTTTGCAGCCATAAATTCAAGCGACGCATTGGCAATTGCCAAATTTCCTTCTGCATTTTCGAAGTCAATTGGGTTTACTTTGTGCGGCATAGCCGATGAACCTACTTCGCCAGCTTTGATGCGTTGTTTGAAGTATTCCATCGAAACGTAAGTCCAGATGTCACGACACAAGTCAATCAAAATGGTATTGATGCGTTTCATGGCATCAAACTGTGCAGCCAAATTGTCGTAGTTGGAAATTTGGGTTGTCCATTGTTCACGATCTAATCCTAGTTTATCCGAGACGAATTTATTTCCAAATTTTTTCCAATCTATGGCTGGGAAAGCTACTAAATGGGCATTGAAATTACCTGTTGCTCCACCAAATTTGGCCGAACTAGGCGTTTGTTTCAAAATAGAAAGTTGTTGGTTCAATCGATTCACGAAAACCATGATTTCTTTTCCCAGGCGAGTAGGAGAGGCCGGTTGTCCGTGTGTTTTGGCAAGCATAGAAACATCGCGCCACTCATCTACCAAGCGGTTAAGCTCAAGCAATAACGCATCCATTTCGGGGTAATAAATATCATTCAAAGCTCCTTTTATTGAATAAGGAACCGCAGTGTTATTAATGTCTTGCGAAGTCAATCCAAAGTGTATAAATTCCTTGAAATCCTCAAGTCCCAGCAAATCAAATTTTTCTTTCATGAAATACTCAATCGCCTTCACATCGTGGTTGGTAACGCTTTCAATTTCCTTTACTTTCAGCGCATCTTGCTCTGTGAAATTGCTATACAATGCACGTAGTTTTGGAAATACCGAAGCTGGTACATGCTCCAATTGTTTCAAAGGGATTTCGCACAAGGCAATAAAATATTCAACTTCTATCAACACGCGATAGCGTATCAGTGCGTATTCGGAAAAATAAGCTGCGTAACCTTCAGTTTTTGAGCGATAGCGGCCATCAACAGGCGAAATGGCGGTAAGGAGAGATAAGTTCATGTTTTTTACAATTTGCATTTTGCCGTTTTATGGTTGAAATTTGAATGAAGAAATGTAATTGATTCTTTCCATCAAATCATTGATTTTGAACAGCAGTTTTCAGTTTTTATATAAGTTTTTCTGGATTGTTTTATTTCCAAAAATTAAACGGCAAAGTTAATCAAATCTATCGGATTAGAAAAGTTTGTGCCTATTCCTTGCAGCACTGATTCTTTTTCTTTACTTTTGTTTCACAAATAAGATGAAATCACAAGCATATTCCGCAGATTGGAATTGCCAAATGAAAAACTAAAACACACATGAGATACATTAGAATCCATAAAGAAGGAAGATTAATTTTAGGTTCGCTGGTTTTGATACTATTATTGCTAAACCTATATATTTACACCAAATATCCATTGGGAGCACTGGTGGTAAACATCGTAATTTCTGCTTTACTACTCTTTTTCTTTGCTTATTTTTTCAGAAATCCACCTCGTAAAGTTTTTATTGATGACCATAGTTTGGTGGTAGCTCCCGCCGATGGTACCATTGTGGTGGTAGAAGAGGTTGAAGAATTGGAGTATTTTGGAGATAGACGTTTGCAAGTTTCCATTTTCATGTCGGTTTTTAACGTTCATGCCAATTGGTATCCAATGAAAGGAACCGTTATTAAATCCGTTCACCACAAAGGTCGTCATATTGCAGCTTTTTTACCGAAATCAAGTACCGAAAACGAACGCTCAACAGTAGTTTTAGAAACCGAATTGAAAACACAAATCCTTGTGCGACAAATTGCTGGTGCTTTGGCTCGACGGATTGTTACCTACGCTCATGCCGGTAAAAAATGTCACTTGAACGAACATTTGGGCTTCATTAAATTTGGTTCCCGCGTTGACCTTTACTTCCCATTAGACACAGAAGTTTTTGTTCAGGTTGGCGATTCTACTACTGGTAACGAAACCATAATTGCCCGTTTGAACGAAGATTGATGAACGACAATTTCTAAACATTTTCACTTCTCCAATGTTTTCTTATTGTGAATACTTTCTTTCCATTATTGTGAAATTATGACTTTAGAAGAAGCTCAAAAGCAAGTTGATGAATGGATTAAAACCTACGGAGTTCGCTATTTTGGCGAACTAACCAACATGGCCATTCTCACCGAAGAGGTTGGGGAATTGGCTAGGGTGATGGTAAGAACTTACGGTGAGCAGTCTTTCAAAAAATCGGATGAAAATGCTGATTTGGCAGACGAAATGGCCGATGTTTTATGGGTTTTAATTTGTATGGCCAATCAAACTGGAGTAAATTTAACCGATGCTTTTGAGAAAAATATGCAAAAGAAAACGGACAGAGATAAAGAAAGACATTTGAATAATAAAAAATTGTTGTAAATTCTTTGGACTACAGTCTCCAGTCTACTGACTTCAGTCTTGCGCTTTCGAAGAATAATAATATCATTGACTATATAAGTCTGGAGACCGACGATAAAAATTAATCATACAAATCTGGAACCGATGACTGGTGTCAGACAACAAAAAAAAATATTATGAGCAAAATTGAAGAACTTTTCAAACTATACGATTGCAATGTAAACGATGAGAGCGTGAAAATTGCAATTGACAACATTTTGGCAGACCATTTTATCGAAAACGGCAACAAGGATGTATACAAACAATGTTTGAATCAAATTGATTTGACATCGCTAAATGGTACTGATACAGACGCCGAAATAATTTCGATGGTTGAAAAAGTGAATACCTTTAAAACACATTTTCCTCATCTTGAAAACGTTGCTGCCATTTGTATTTATCCGGCTTTGGTGCCAGTTGTGAAAGCACATTTGACTGAAAATGTAGGTATTGCAGCCGTTTCAGCTGGATTTCCCGCTTCGCAAACATTTATTGAAATTAAAGTAGCTGAAACATCTATGGCAGTAATGGAAGGAGCCACTGAAATTGACGTTGTTATTTCTATTGGCAAGTTTCTGGAAGGAAAATACGAAGAAGTGTACGAGGAAATTTCAGAACTTAAAGCAGCTTGTCGTGATGCACATTTGAAAGTGATACTGGAAACCGGCGCATTAAAAACCGCTACAAATATAAAAAGAGCCTCAATTTTAGCAATGGCTTCTGGCGCTGACTTTATCAAAACGTCAACCGGTAAAATCCCCGTAGCTGCCACATTGGAAGCAACTTACGTGATGTGTGAAGCCATTAAGGAATGGAATGAGAAAACTGGAGCTAAAGTGGGTTACAAACCCGCCGGAGGAATTGTTACAACAGAAGATGCCGTGAATCATTACACCATTGTGAAGCAAGTTTTGGGCAATGAATGGCTCAACAATAAAATGTTCCGATTTGGAGCAAGCCGCCTGGCAAATAATTTGTTAAGTTCAATTGAAGAAAAAGAAGTGAAGTATTTTTAGTCGAACTCCGGACTTCAGACTTCAGTCTTAAGACCACAGTCAAGACGCAGTATTGTTGTTCGCAAGACTTAAAACTGTGTTCTTGACTTACACATTTCTTGAAGCTGCAAATTCAGCACACATAATAAGCGATTGTTTCATTTCGCTATCTGCAAAGCCATTGAGTTCCTCGATGGCTTTGTTTTTATATGCTTCCATTTGCTCGATGGCATATTCTACACCACCTTTATCATGTGCAAATCGAGTAATGAGTTGTATGTTTTCCTGGTTAAAATCTTTATTGTCTAGCAAGGATATAATTTGTTTATTTTCTTCTGAAGAGGAATTTTGCAATGCGTAAATTAAAGGTAAAGTCACTTTCCCATCACGAATATCGTTTCCAGTGGGTTTGCCGATTTCTAAATCATCAAAATAATCAAAAACGTCATCTTTTATCTGGAAACACAAACCCATATACTCACCGAAATTACGTAAATGTACCAACGAATCGGCATCCGCATTTACCGAAATACCTCCCACCTCGGCACAAGTGGCGAAGAGTAAAGCTGTTTTTTTGCGAATTATAGTATAATAATTATCTTCAGAGGTATCTGAGAATTGTGCGTTTTCCAACTGAAGCAATTCTCCGTCCGACAGTTGTTTACCCATTTCTGAAATAGATTTCATCACTGCCAAGCTATCGGTGTTTGTGCCACATTCTAGCGATTTGGCAAAAATATAATCTCCCGATAATACTGCGATTTTATTCGTCCATTTTGCATTTATCGATGGCTTTCCGCGTCGCTCCAAAGTGTCATCCACCACATCATCATGAATTAATGTAGCTGTATGCAAAAGTTCCAAGGAAAGTGCTCCATTTATGGTGGAGTAATTAACTTCTCCGCACATTTTGGCAGAGAGCAATACTAACATTGGGCGCAATTGTTTTCCGCTTTTTTGAAGTACATATTCATTTACGCTTAAAAGCAAACTATTGTCCGTTGTTAGCGCTTCGCCAAATGCTTTGGCAAACAATTGCATTTCTGCGATTATGGGTTTTCTGATGTTGTCTATAAAATTCATTATGAACAATAAAAATGGTATGAATGGCAAAAGTAAACAATTTTGCCGTTTGTTTGATATATTGTGTTTATTTCTGCATAAATTTTAATTACTTTTACAGCCTGAATAGGTCAACAGTCAACAGTCACAAGTCTTCAGTCTTCAATTACAGGTCTAAAGTCCTGTGTCTGGTGTCTGTAGACTTTAGACAAAATATTAAATTATGAAAAAACTTTTTCTCTTTGATGCTTATGCCATCATTTATCGCGCCTATTATGCATTCATACGCAATCCACGTGTAAATTCGAAAGGGCTGAATACATCTGCCATTTTTGGATTTATCAATACATTGGAGGACGTATTAAAACGCGAAAAGCCGACTCATATTGCGGTTGCATTCGATCCCAAAGGCAAAACTTTTCGCCACGAAGCCTATGAATTGTACAAAGCGCAGCGCGAGGCCACGCCCGAAGACATTCGGTTGGCGGTTCCAATAATCCAAGATTTGGTGAGAGCCTACAATATCCCTGTGCTCGAAGTGCCTGGCTACGAAGCAGATGATGTGATTGGAACTATGGCGAAATTGGCTGAAAAAGAAGGTTTCGAAGTGTACATGCTCACGCCAGATAAAGATTATGGACAGTTGGTTTCCGACCATATTTTTATGTATCGTCCTAAACATTCCGGTGGTTTTGAGGTAATGGGACCTGACGAGGTGAAGGCAAAATATAATTTGCATAGTCATGAGCAAGTGATTGATTTGCTGGCTTTAATGGGCGATAAATCCGATAACATCCCCGGTTGTCCAGGCATTGGCGAGGTGAATGCTGTAAAGCTACTACGCCAGTTTGGTAGTATTGATGAATTGCTCAACCGAACCGACGAAATTACTGGAGCTAACAAAACAAAGATTGTTGACAACAAAGACCAGATTATTTTCTCACGCTTTTTAGCTACTATTAAAATTGATGTTCCAATTGATTTTGACGAACAAAGCTTGGTGTTGGAACCTCGAAACGAGGCCGCATTGCGTGATTTGTTTGACGAACTAGAATTCCGCACCATGTCAGCTAAATTGGGTGCAACTCCATTTACGTCACTTCCGCCCGATGCTTCGCTACCTGCGATTGCTTTTGCCAAGAAGAAACCAACAGCTCAAATGTCGCTTTTTGATGAACCTGAAGAAATTGTTGTAAAAGTTGATGAAGTAAAAGTTCCTGAGCCCAAAATTCCAATTGTAGAACCACAAACCGTTTACTCCAATGGTTTGAAAACGATGAATGATGTGCCACATAGCTATCATTTGGTGGATTCTAAAGTGAAACGTTCAGATCTAATATCCAAACTCTTCATTCAAAAATCAGTTTGTTTTGATACTGAAACAACTGGATTGGATGTGTTTAATGATGATTTGGTGGGTCTTTCGTTCTGTTTTGCCCAGGGTGAAGCCTTTTATGTTTCGCTTCCTACCGACAGAAATGAAGCTACTGAAATTGTACGCGAATTCAAGGCTTTTTTTCAAAGTGAGCACATCGAAAAAATAGGTCAGAACATTAAGTTCGACTTGCTTATGTTGGCACAATATGGCTTGGAATTGAAAGGTAAGATGTTCGACACCATGATAGCGCATTATTTGGTTCAGCCCGAATTGCGTCATGGGATGGATTATTTGGCCGAAATTTACTTGAAATATCGCACCATCCATTATGAAGATATTGTCGGCCCAAAAGGGAAAAGTCAACCCAGCATCCGCACTGTTGATTTGAATAAACTATGTGATTATGCTTCTGAAGATGCCGATGTAACTTTTCAATTAAAGCAAATCCTCGAAAAGGAGTTGTTGGCCAATGGGCTAGATAATCTTTTTTACGATATTGAAATGCCACTCATGCAAGTTTTGGCAACCATGGAGCGAACCGGAGTTCGCATTGACAGCGAAGCTCTGAAACAAAGCTCTTTGATTCTGACTGAAGAAATGTTGGTGCTGGAAAAAGAAATTCACAAAATAGCTGGAATCGAATTTAACGTTAGTTCTCCGATGCAGGTTGGCGAAATTCTTTTCGTAAAATTGGGTCTGGATGATAAAGCAAAGAAAACCAAAACTGGTCAGTATTCAACTGCCGAAGATGTTTTGGAAAAATTGCAATCTAAGCACCCAATTATTGGTAAAATATTGGATTATCGTGGATTGAAGAAATTGTTGAGCACTTATATTGATGCACTTCCCTTGATGATTAATAAAAAAACTGGAAAAGTACATACATCCTTCAATCAAACAGTTACTTCTACAGGGCGACTGAGTTCCACCAATCCCAACTTGCAAAATATTCCGATTAGGGATGCGCAAGGCAAGGAAATCCGCAAAGCATTTATTCCAGATGCCGACAGTGTATTTCTAAGCGCCGATTATTCTCAAATTGAACTCCGCATTATGGCGCATCTCAGTGGTGATGTCAATATGATGGATGCATTCAACAGCGGATTGGATATTCATACAGCCACCGCTGCAAAAATATACAAAATCCCGTTGGATGAAGTAACTACCGATATGCGTCGAAAAGCCAAAACTGCCAATTTCGGCATCATTTACGGCATCTCCGTTTTTGGACTTTCCGACCGTTTGGGCGTTCCCCGAGCAGAAGCCAAAGAATTAATCGATGGTTATTTTGAAACCTATCCTGGCGTAAAAACCTATATGGATAGCTCCATTCAACGAGCCAAGGAAATGGGTTATGTGGAAACTATACTGGGTCGGAAACGGTTTTTGGCGGATATAAATTCGCAAAACAATATCGTGCGTGGCTTTGCAGAACGAAACGCTATTAATGCTCCAATTCAGGGAACTGCTGCCGATATTATCAAAATAGCAATGGTTCGCATACAGAATAGACTTTTGCAAGAAAACTTACAAGCCAAAATGACCATGCAAGTACATGATGAGTTGAATTTCACTGTACCCATAAATGAAGTAGAAGCAGTGAGAAAAGCGGTGGTGGAGGAAATGGAGGATTCCATTTATCTCCGTGTGCCGCTCATTGCCGATTGCGGCGTGGGGGCTAACTGGCTCGAAGCGCATTGATTTTGCGGAATCAAGGGAAATGTTAGTCTTACTTTAAGAGGCTATCACTTGAGATAAAGTAGTATTGTTATGACAAGATTTTCTAGATTTGGAAATTAAATGATAAACTTCTTATGTGAATTTAGTGATATATTATCAGTAAATAGCTCGGTTTTATTACGAATGATAAGTATTACGCAGTAAAAAGCAGTAAATTGCCTCAAAGCTGGAATTTTGATTAAAGAAGAATTTCTTTAATTGTGTCAAAAACGACCTTGGTGAACAATTTCTATTTCTCTTTATGTGTTGATTATAAGTATGATAAGATTCGATTTGAAGTAAACTTGTAATGATTGTAATTTAGAATAAAGCTAAATTATGAAAATATATCCTACTATTGTAATAGCATTAATTTATTTGTAATACATTTGCGGAAATAATTCCTTAATCATGAGAATAAATTCAAAAATACGCTACGGGTTAAGAACTATGATAGAAATAGCAAGTTCAACTGAGCTTACTGGAATGCTGCAAAAAGATATTGCCAAAAATCAACATATTTCTTTGAAATACTTAGATCCCATTATTTTAGCGTTAAAAATGAAAGGTCTTATTGTTAATTCAAGAGGCAAGGGAAGTGGATACAGATTGACGAGGCCTCCCGAAGAAATTACAATGTTGGATATTTATACTGCATTCGAGCAAATTGTTGTCATTGAGTGTATCAACAACTTGAATTTTTGCGATAGATCCATGCATGATTGTAAAGGCCGAAATTTTTGGAATGAGTTTAAAATTGACTTTGAGGCGATTCTGATAAAAAAGAATTTAGCTCAAATTATAAATGAAACACATTACGAATGTATGGATTTAGAACAAATTACAGTCTAATGTGTTAGTATAAAAAAGAATAGGAACTCAGTTTCCAACTTTTTTATTAAGTAATGCTACTAATCCTATAGTATTGATATTTAGTTTTTTTAATGAGTTATTTCTTTTGATATTTAATTTTTGAAATACGACTCTGATTTTTTTTAATAAACAAAACTACCAATGTTATAGGATTGATGTTTGGAATTTTAAAAGTGAGCCTTAGGGTATGAATCTTTTTGATAATTGGTAGTTTGATTTTTTTTACTAAATAATGCTACCAATGTTATAGCAATGATATAAAGTAATAGCACAACACAAATAGAAAATCAAATAATTAGAAGTATAAATAAAATAAAAACTTAAAAATAAATTATTATGAACACCTCAAAATTTTCAAAGTGTCTTACGATGCTTTTCATCAGCACAATTTTACTTGCTACAAGTACAACATTGACAGCTCAAAGTTTGAAAATTAATCCTCGCACTTCTACCATGGCAATTCTTGGTACTACCAATGTGCATGATTTTCAAACCAACGTAACGCAATTATCAGGAGAGCTTGTTTTAAATGCTTCCAAACAAGTTCAATCATTTACGTTTAGTGTACCAGTGAAGTCTATTAAGAGCAAAGAGAAATTGATGGATACAAAAACCTATGAGGCTTTTGATGCTGATAAGAATCCAAACATTGCTTTTAAATTAACTGAAGCAGCAGGTTTTAAAGTAACTGGAACTGATGTGGAAGCTACTGTTTCTGGTAACTTAACCATGGCAGGAACCACAAGAAAAATCACTTTTAAAGCCATTGGAAAAAGTTCAAAAGCTGGAGTTTATGAATTCAAAGGCAGCATTCCAATTAAAATGACTGATTACAAAATGAAACCACCAACAGCCATGATGGGTATGATGAAAGTGGGAGATGCAATTACACTTAAATATGATGTGTTCTTGGAAGGTAGTCCTCTTACAGCTCAGTTAGATAAATAAAAAAATGATCTTCTTTCAATCATTCAAAATGAGTTTTTATTTTTGAGAATGACGAAATTTTTATTGTAAATTATTATTATATCAAAATAACACACTTAATCAAAATTATTCACTAACAAACAAAAAACGAAATGAAAAAATCTATTATTTCAGTAGTTGCTGCATTATTTATGAGCAGTCTAGCATTTGCACAATTTCGTGCACAAGATCAAACTGGTATAAGTATTTTTGAAACACCTAAAGCTGAAACCAGTTTTGATGGAGTAAAAGTAACCATCGGCGGTGCATTTACTCAAGGATTTCAGTCGTTAGAACACAGTAATACAGCTGTTCCAAACCTGAAAGTTAATCCTGGTTTAACAAATACTGATGCAGCTTCAATTTCTAAATATGATGCTAATCTTCTAGTTCCAATGAAAGCGGGCTTTAATAGTGCTGTAGCCAACCTTAATTTTAATGTAGCTTTAGCTGATGGTGTTGATTTGAAAATGGAACTTTATTTATCTGCTCGTCATCACCAAGAGACTTGGGTGAAAGGTGGATATATTCAATTTAACAAATTGCCATTCCTTAAAATGGATTTTGTTAACGACATTATGAAATTCACAACCATCAAAGTTGGACACATGGAGATTAACTACGGTGATGCTCATTTCCGTCGTTCAGATAATGGAAATGCAATCTACAATCCATTTATCGAAAACTATATTATGGATGCATTTGCTACTGAGATTGGTGCAGAGATAGATTTTGCTCACAAAGGATTTATTGGTGTAGTAGGAATGACAACTGGTCAAATTAAAGCTGATGTTTCTGCTCCAACGCCAGGTTATTTTATTACATCTGCCGATGGAGTTAAAAAAGATACAGCTATAATTACTGATGGATCAAGAAAGCCTGCAATTTTAGCTAAGATTGGTTGGGATGGTAAAGTGACAGAAAATCTTCGCTTACGTGCTACAGGTTCTGCATATATGACAGCTGGTTCAACAGGTGTTACATTGTATGGAGGAGATAGAGGTGGTTCACATTACTATGGTGCAATGGATAATACATTGTCTGGAGCAACTGGTACTAAAGAAAATATTGCATTTACTACAGGTCGTTATAATCCAGGTTTTGGAGATAAAATTACTTCTATCATGGGTAACTTATTGTTAGATTATAAATTGTCTGACAAACTTAGTGTAGAATCTTTTACTACTTACGAAATATCGAATGGTCGTGGAAAAGCAGAAGGAACTGGTGAACGCAATGCCTCACAAATTGCTGAAGATTTAGTTATAAGATATGGTGATTTCTATATTGGAGCACGTTATAATAAAGTAAATGCTGATGTTGCAGCAGTATACAATATCGCTAAAGCTCCAGTAGCTGCTTCAACAACTTATTCATTGGATACAAAGACAGGTTTGGTTGTTCCCAAAGCTACTGCAGCAGTTGCATTAATCCCTGAATCTACAACTCCTGGCTATGCTGTTGCCATTGACAGAATTGCTGTGAGTGCAGGTTACTTCTTTACTAAAAATGTTATGGCAAAGGTTGAGTACACAACGCAAAACTATAATGGTTTCCCTACATCAGATATACGTAGTGGTGGTAAATTCAATGGTTTAGTACTTGAGGCGGTAGTAGGTTTCTAATCATTAATCTATAGAAATTTAAACCGGTAGGAATTTTTCTTACCGGTTTTTTTGTAAAGTTATTCTATCTTTGTCCCATGAAAAGAATTGTATTGATATTATTTATCTTTCTACTATTAATAGAAGCTTACAACACGCAAGCTCAAAGTGTGGTATCTATCGATTTGCAGCGAAATAGCTCGCTTACCATCAATGGTTCAACAAATTTGCTGACTTTTAAACTGGTGCAAAACGGAGATAAATTGCTCAGGAAAACCCAAACGCTTAAGACAACAGAGAGTAAGAACAAGGTTTATTTGAGTGATAATAAACTGTCAATCGCCGTTAAGAATTTTAGTTCCAATAATAAAATTGCGTTGGATGGATTTATGGATTTACTTAAAGCAGAAACTCATCCCAATTTGATTGTAGAATTCAATTATTTAGAAATGCCTACGACTGAAAAAGATGAATCGCTGAAGACCAAAACCTTGGTGAGTTTTACTATTACTGGTGTAACAAAACAATACACCATTCCAATTACAGCAACTCATGTAGGTAACCAGTATACGATAAATGGGAATAAGAGTATTAATATTCGTGACTTTGGACTTGTGCCACCAGTGAAAATGATGGGATTGGTAAGAGTTAGTGAATGGATTAATATCGATTTTCATTTAATTTGTAATGTTGTAGTACGTGGAGCAGCCACTGAATTGACTGTGAATAAATAAGTTTGTTATCCCATGCTTATCACCAATACTTAATCATCGAATAATATGTCCTTATCGAGAAATTTTATTACAAAAACTTTATTTCATTTAAAAGGGTCATTTCTCCTGATGTTTCTTTTAGTATTTTTCTGTTCAATATGTTCAGCAACAAACCCATTTGCTCCCGACGATAAGCATGCGAAAAGCATTAAGGGAATGAAACTGGTGTTTCACGACGAATTTAATCGTGACGGAGAAGCGAATCCTGATGTTTGGTCGTACGAAACCGGATACCAGCGAAATGAGGAGCTACAATGGTATCAAAGTAAAAATGCCAGTTGCAAGAATGGTTGTTTAGTGATTGAAGGAAGAAGAGAGAATTTCCAGAATCCCAATTATAACCCAGAAAGTAAAAGTTGGAAAACCAACCGAAAGACAGTGAACTACAGTTCGGCCAGCGTAATTACCGCTGGTAAAAAGTCGTGGCTTTATGGGCGATTTGAGATGCGCGCGCGCATTGATACGGCAATGGGTTCTTGGCCAGCCATATGGACGTTGGGAGTAAGTAAAGAATGGCCTTCATGCGGCGAAGTAGATTTAATGGAGTTTTATCGTTCCGAAGGTGTTCCAACAATTTTGGCAAATGTTGTTTCAGGGACAACAGAAAGGTACAAAGGAAAATGGGATTCTGAAAGAAAGTCATTGGACTCGTTGTTGAAAAATGACAAAACGTGGCCTCCGAAGTTTCATGTTTGGCGGATGGATTGGAATAAGGATTCAATCAATTTGTATCTGGATGATGTGTTGATGAATAGTACTTTATTAAGCCAAACAATAAATCCTGATGGGAGTAATCCTTTTCTTCAACCACATTCTCTGTTGCTGAATCTTGCCTTGGGTTCAAATGGAGGTAATCCCTCACTAAGTCGTTTTCCCATTCTTTTTGAAGTCGATTATGTTCGGGTTTATCAGAACGTTGAATAAAAAATCACCATTTCCCACACATGTTTATAAAAAAAATCAGAGATACTCAACTAAGTATCTCTGATTTTTTTTATAAATCCATAAATTCGATTTCAAGAATTTTCAACTACTTTTCTTACAAAGTACAATGCAATTAATGCCAATAAAAATGGAACTCCATCGCCTACAGGAATAACTCCCGGATCACCAGGATCGCCAGATACCAACATGGGTGAATTCTCCTCAGCTGAAAAATCCGTAGAAGTTGAGATGGTATTATCAGCTATAAAAGTACTTGAATTTGTATTTTTAAACTGGTTTTCTTCCGTAGTTGAAATTCCTTTGTAAGTAAATCCAGTGTTTTGTACAGTCGTGTTTTTTGCTTCCGTTTTCCCTGGTTGTTGATTTTGATAATACGAATTACGTTGAAAGTCCACCTTTGCAATTTTTTGTGATTGATAATTGCTTGCAGACTCTTCAGTAGTATTTGTAACAGAATTTGTTCTTCCGTTGTAATTTTTCTTGCTATTTTCAGTAATTACAATTCCTGTTTCAAGAGTACTACTTGAGTCATTGATTTTGTATTTCAGATCAGCTTTTGGAATTTCTATGGCAGGTGAGTAGGACGCAGCATTATTGTCAAACAAATATGTTTGTTCACGATCCCACTTGTCATACAACCAACCATGGTGCATTCCCACCAGTATAGCAAATGCTGATACCGTGATACACAACAACATGATTGAATATTTTTTCATCCTTTAAATACGGGTTGATTAATTGTAATTTGTATAATTGAGTATTCATTGTGAATATAATCGGCGGCAAAAATAGGTAATTATTTCTTTATTACCAAAATAATGGTTCTTGAGGTAATTATTCCATTAAAGTTTAACTAGAAAATGTTTTTTTGTAGTATAAATAGCTACATAACATAACAAAATCATTACAGCATCTCCAATTGGTAAACTTCCAGATGGCTCGCCCAGAGGTCCACCAGTTTTCTTAGGTCCTTTATATTAAATAGTGTCAGAAAGAAAACACCCTATTTTTTTCAACAATCTTATTGATCCAAAATGATTCAATTTCATTTCGGTCTTATTTTGATTTATTTCGTTGTGTTTTGTGAACAAATTATCAATCA
>Ga0247844_1001347_pt1 | contig 45909 bp, 35 predicted proteins | sample LaCtaG_FD_192421 | JGI IMG/M metagenome (GOLD analysis project Ga0247844, IMG submission 192421) | Freshwater microbial communities from meromictic Lake La Cruz, Castile-La Mancha, Spain - LaCruzMarch201714.5m_1 | ecosystem: Environmental > Aquatic > Freshwater > Lake | place: Spain: Castile-La... | reverse complement strand
GTAGGTCCAGTATAACCGGTATAACCAGTATAACCTGTAGCTCCTGTGTTTGTTGAACTACCAGGTAGACCAGTAGGTCCAGTATAACCGGTATAACCAGTGTAACCTGTTGCTCCTGTATTTCCAGCACGCCCAGTATATCCAGTATATCCAGTATAACCAGTAAAACCTGTATATCCTGTATATCCTGTATATCCAGTGCTTCCTGTATTTGTGGAACTACCAGCTATACCAGTAGGACCAGTGTAGCCAGTGTAGCCAGTGTAACCTGTCGCTCCTGTATTTGTGGAACTACCAGCTACACCAGTAGGACCTGTATAACCTGTATAACCTGTATAACCTGTATAACCTGTATAACCAGTATATCCAGTATAACCAGTAGATCCAGCGTATCCTGTATATCCTGTTACTCCTGTATAACCTGTGTATCCAGTATAACCTGTTACTCCTGTATATCCTGTATAACCTGTGTATCCAGTATAACCTGTTACTCCTGTATAACCTGTATATCCAGTATAACCAGTGTATCCAGTATAACCGGTATAACCCGTGTAACCTGTGTAACCCGTGTATCCAGTATAACCGGTATATCCTGTTTCACCTGTGTATCCTGTATATCCAGTATAACCAGTATAACCAGTATAACCAGTATAACCAGTATAACCAGTATAACCAGTATAACCAGTATCTCCGACTCCTGTGTGTCCAGTATAACCTGTGTATCCAGTATAACCTGTGTATCCAGTATAACCTGTGTAACCTGTATAACCAGTGTATCCAGTATAACCTGTTACTCCTGTTACTCCAGTATAACCAGTATATCCAGTATAACCTGTATATCCAGTATAACCTGTATATCCAGTATAACCAGTAACTCCTGTGTTACCAGTATATCCAGTGTATCCAGTATAACCAGTATAACCAGTATACCCTGTAACTCCTGTGTAACCTGTATAACCAGTATAACCAGTATAACCAGTATAACCAGTATAACCAGTGTAACCAGTATCTCCGACCCCAGTATAACCAGTATAACCAGTATAACCAGTATACCCTGTAACTCCAGTATAACCTGTGTAACCAGTGTAACCTGTGTAACCAGTGTAACCTGTTACTCCAGTATAACCAGTGTAACCTGTTGCACCAGTATTATCTGCACTACCAGCTACACCAGTTGGACCAGTATAACCGGTATAACCAGTATAACCAGTAGCTCCGGTATTTGTTGAACTACCAGCTATACCAGTATGACCAGTATAACCTGTATAACCAGTGTATCCTGTATAACCAGTAGAACCGACACCAGTATAACCAGTATAACCAGTATAACCTGTTGCACCTGTGTTTTCAGCACTACCAGCTGGACCAGTATAACCGGTATGTCCAGTATAACCTGTATATCCAGTATAACCTGTGTATCCTGTTTCACCAGTATATCCGGTGTAACCAGTATAACCTGTGTATCCTGTTTCACCAGTATATCCGGTGTAACCAGTATAACCAGTATATCCGGTATAACCAGTGTAACCAGTATATCCGGTATAACCCGTGTAACCAGTATATCCAGTATAACCCGTGTAACCAGTATATCCGGTATAACCAGTGTAACCAGTGTATCCAGTATAACCTGTATAACCAGTATATCCTGTTTCACCGGTATATCCTTTTTCACCAGTGTAACCAGTGTAACCAGTATAACCCGTGTATCCTGTGTATCCTGTAACTCCAGTATAACCAGTGTAACCAGTATATCCCGTATAGCCGGTATATCCTGTTTCACCAGTATATCCAGTATATCCGGTGTAACCAGTATAACCAGTATATCCGGTGTAACCCGTGTAACCAGTGTATCCTGTTTCACCAGTATATCCTGTATAACCAGTGTATCCAGTATAACCTGTATAACCAGTATATCCTGTTTCACCAGTATATCCGGTGTAACCAGTATAACCAGTATAACCAGTATATCCAGTGTATCCCGTATAACCAGTATATCCCGTGTAACCAGTATAACCCGTGTATCCTGTATATCCTGTAACTCCAGTATATCCGGTTGAACCAGTATAACCAGTATATCCAGTGTAACCCGTGTAACCTGTATATCCTGTTTCACCAGTATATCCAGTATAACCAGTATATCCAGTATAACCCGTGTATCCCGTGTATCCCGTGTAACCCGTGTAACCCGTGTAACCCGTGTAACCCGTGTATCCTGTATATCCGGTATGTCCTGTTTCACCTGTGTATCCTGTATAACCTGTATATCCGGTATAACCAGTATAACCAGTATAACCAGTATAACCAGTATAACCTGTGTATCCTGTATAACCTGTGTATCCTGTATAACCTGTGTATCCTGTATAACCTGTATATCCAGTGTAACCTGTATATCCAGTATAACCTGTGTAACCTGTCACTCCAGTATATCCGGTGTAACCAGTTGCACCTACTCCTGTATAACCTGTATAACCTGTAAATCCTGTATAACCAGTTTGTCCAGTATAACCAGTATACCCAGTATAACCAGTATAACCAGTATAACCAGTATAGCCAGTATAACCAGTACGCCCTGTATAACCAGTCACACCAGTATAACCAGTATAACCAGTATAGCCAGTATAACCAGTATAACCAGTATAACCAGTCACACCAGTATAACCAGTATAACCAGTATAACCAGTATAACCAGTATAACCAGTACGTCCTGTATAACCAGTAGCTCCAGTAACTCCAGTATAACCAGTATAACCAGTATAACCAGTACGTCCTGTATAACCAGTCACTCCAGTACTCCCTGTTGGACCAGTCTTGCCTGTACTCCCTATATATCCTGTTGGACCAGTCTTGCCTGTGTATCCTGTATATCCAGTAGCCCCTGTATTTAGCGAACTACCAGGTGAACCAGTACGACCAGTACTACCTGTTGGGCCAAGACGACCAGTACCACCTGTTGCACCACCATCTCCATCTACACCTCTATCACCTTTTTCACCCTTTGGTCCGGTTGGACCAGTTTTACCAGTTGACATTATTTATTTTATGTGAATAAAATAAATAAATAAATATTTTATAACTTTTAAGTATTAATTTTTCAGAATTGGTTGAAGTGTTATAATATCAAGTAAATCTTCTTTTATATATCCCCATTCTTTGTACCATTCATCACCATATCTATCAACTAACAAAGCTTTTTCATTCTCATCAAGCATTGATGGATGAAAACCAGCCTGTAATTGTTTTTCTAAATACGCGACTGCTTCTGCCATAGAAGGTGGCATATTATTTAGAGATTGACAATCTTCAAAATTAATACGACCATATAAATGATCCCCAATCATTTTATACCTTTTTTTATCTTCTTCAGATAAAGCTGAAATTGCAGCTTTTATCATCTGATTTTCAAAAATATTATTCTGATTATAAGAACTATTTTGTTGTTTCATCTTACCCATTTTTATCATCTAAATAGATCTTTTTAAGTATGCTTTTAGCAAAGAAATTTATTCGTCAACATCAGATTCTGTATCTTCTGAACCATCTTTAGGATCTACCATAATACCCATAGCTCTCATTTTCGCAATATGATCATCAGCTGCTTTACTAGGATTAATTGCTTTCTTAGCAACAGTCTTCTTCTTTTTTTGAGAAGGCATAATACCCATAGCTATCATTCTTGCAATATGAGCATCGGCTTCTTTATCAGCGTCAAAAGTAGCTGCTTTCTTAGAAACAGTCTTCTTTTTAGGACTCTTAGACTTCTTAGTGGAAGACTTTCTCTTAGGAGACTTCTTCTTAGGAGACTTCTTTTTAGGACTCTTAGACTTCTTAGTGGAAGACTTTCTCTTAGGAGACTTCTTCTTAGGAGACTTCTTCTTAGGAGACTTCTTCTTAGGAGACTTCTTCTTAGGAGACTTCTTCTTAGGAGACTTCTTATTGGAAGACTTCTTATTAGGAGACTTCTTATTGGAAGACTTCTTCTTTGGAGACTTCTTGGGAGACTTTCTCTTAAGAGATGAAGACTTCTTACGTCCAACTGATCTCTTCTTTCTACAACGTTTAGTTGATTTATCTCGAGTCTTTCCAGAAGTGCAACGCTTTCTGCGACAAAGTTTAGTAGATTTATCTCTAGTTTGTGATGATTTACACGGCTTCTTACGACAACGCCCGGTTGATCTATTACGAGACTGGCGAGCTTTACATGGCTTCCTAGACTTTCGCCTAGATTTTACAGTCAGAGGTGAATATTCATTTGAATAATCTTCGGTTTTTGTTTGCAAATGTTCTGGAGCACTTGGAAACTTCTTCATTTATTCATTACTCAATATTTTCTAAAATTAAAAAATTAGTTTAAACATTTATAAATTATTTCATTCAAACAACACAAACACATATTTTATTTTAAATTTGAAAATTTAAAACATAAACAAAGTAAAAATTATCAAATAATGTCTAAAGAACGTGCACGTGAAACTTGTTTTGAAATGCTATACCAAAGAGGATATACAATTATTGACTCTAAAAATATAACTGCTTTGAAACCTGATGGATCACGAATAATAGTATTCTTCAATGAATCACCTAGCTTTGATACAAAAAGTATGAAAGAAATTTTCTCCGTAATGACAGAAAATGATATTAAACACTCGATTGTTATTTACAAAGATAAAGTGACTCCTGCTACTAAAAGCACTCTTGAACAATCAGAAGATATGAAAATTGAACTTTTTGCAGAAGAAGATTTACAATTCAACATTACAAAGCATCGTCTTCAACCAAAATTTGAAAAATTAGAAGATTTAGAGGCATATAATTTTAAGAAGACTTTTGGAATAAAGTTTGGAATATTACGTTTAGATCGTCCTATTTCTCGTTTTTACGATTATCAGAAAGGAGATGTTATCAGAATTACTAGAAACGATGGATACATCAACTACAGAATAGTGAAAGGATAACAACTATTCGTATGAATTAGTAAGAATATTCTTTTTTAAAAAAGTTTATAGTTTTAATGAAAAGTTCACATATCCTTTTTCTTTTATAGAACGCATAAGTAGCAAAAAAACATAAATAGAAGAGAATTAATAAAAATTATTGATATTTCAATAATTTTCAAATGTTACTTTTATTATTCCGTTCCACCTAACTTGATAATTTTGTCAAAAGTTCCAGTAACTACTTGATGCGCAATAAGTAAAGTCATTTTACCGTTAAAATTTTCACGAATAGCATTAAATACTGTTTCTGTCAAATCCTGATCTAAACTAGCCGTACACTCATCTAGAAGCAACAACGGAGTATTGAACATTTCCGCTAAAGCCATAGTATAAGCCAAAATAACTCTAGAGAGTTCACCTCCGCTAAGCATACTCAAATCAGCTTCCATTCCCTTATATTCAATTTCAATGTTAATCTGTGGTTTTGTACTTTTCTTAGTTTCTTTAAAAGTTTGCAAATTGACACATATAGGTTCGGATGGAAAAAAACAATCTAGATAAACACGCGCATGTGTATTAATACTCTCAATAATATTAAGCATTGCCATACTTTCAGCTTCGAGTATTTTGTCTTTTAACCGAGTCGCTGATGCATATTCATTTCGCGCTATTTTTTCCATAGATTCTAATTCTTCTACTTTAAGTTCCCATCCTCTGTAGTTTTCTAGATTAGACTGATATTTTTCCCAATTGTCTATATCTTTTAAACTTTTTTCATATTTTTTCTTCTTATCCTCGAGATGACGAAACGCATCGTCTATATCTTTCTTTCTTATTTCTAGATCATCTTCCTTTTCAACTTTCCCATAATTTTTTATGTGCTTTGATATAGAATTTTCCAAGACTTTTTTACAATTTGTAATATTATCACGAATCTCTATCTTTCGCTTCTCAGCAGCTAATAATTTATCTCTATTTTGTTTTTGTTCAGAAATTAGTTCACGTATTTCTTCTTCATTCATTTTTGGTCGAATTCCATCATACTTATTATGAAGAGAATCTCTACGACATTGTAACTTCTCAACTCCTTTTTTAAAACTAAAATAGGAAGATGAAAATTTTCCTTCATTAATACATATTTCAATTTCTTTCTTTTTATTCTCTATCTCATTTTGAGATGCATGATAATTATGCAGATATTCCAAATCATCTTTCACAGACTGTATATCTGGAATTTCCTCATATGTAGATAAAATTTTAGTAATTTCCAGGTCACATACAATATTTCTTTCAAGTTTATTCTTTTCTTCCTGAATAACTTTTTCAAGTTTAGAAATACTATGTTTTAGAGATTTAATTTCAAGTTTCAAAACTTCTAAATTTGCTTTAATTAACTCTTCATCCTTTGCTTCAGATTCGAGAATTAGTTCCTCATTAGAAAATCTGAGTTTTGAGTAACATGATGGACATGAATATAAACCTTGTTGTGCTAAAAGTTTATCGTGTATATTTTGCTTGTCTTTCAATTCTACCTCTTTTAATTCTAAATCAACCTTGTTCTGTTTGTGCTTTTCTGGACAAATAAAATTCTTTTTTAATTCTTCTCTAACACTTTCAAGACGAGACAAATCTAAAATACATTTCTTAAGATCATCGATTGTACTTATTAACTCTTTTTTACTATATTCTTTCCATAAGCATTCTGTATATTCTGCTAATTTACTTTTCATTATTTTATCTTCTTCAAATCGCATTTCTTCTAACTTCTCGGAATCTGATTTCAATTGCTTCTCAATCGCATACAGTTCTCTCAACGCGATAACAGCAGTTAACTCTTCCTCATATTTAGACAAAACATTTTCTCCTTCGTAATGAATACTATCAATTTCTGAATTAATATTTTTGAGAGACATTAGTTCAAGATCGTTAAGACTCTCCTTTCTGGATTTTAAAGTTGCTTCTAATATTTTAACATCAGATATTTCTTCAGCTAGTTTTTTAGATTCCCGAACATTTCGCAACATTAATGTACAACAATTTTGAAGTCGAATTTTTTCATTCTTAATAGCTTTTTCTCTTTCTGAGCTCTTGCATTTTAACGGAAATTTTACCTCTATAGGTTGTTCCATTTCTTCTAATACGTTCTTTGCCATTCCCAATTGAGACACAACACCAACTAATGTCTCGTTAGTTTGAGAAATATATGCTTTACAACGTCCCTTGATTTTTCCCAAGTCAACATCTCGAAATGTAAATTTTTCTAAAAAAGCTAACTTTTCAATAGGTGACATTAACACAAAACTATTTAAATTATTTTGCTGAATATAACCACTTATTTTGAATGTATCTCCAAAAATTTTATTGATAATTTCTTGTGCTGATTCATCTTCATGTACTTCGTTAACAACTAGTCTGTTTGGACGTTTAGTCCTGACTATTTTAATATTACCAAATTCGAATTCAACTCTGCAAGAAGCTGAACCGTTGGCTTGTAATTTATTACCCTCTCCAAAAAGAGCGAAAAATATACCTCTTAATATTGAAGTCTTGCCAACTCCTGATGGTCCAGATAATAATGCAACACCACTATCACCAAAGTCAAAAGTCGAATCTTTATAACATAAGAAATCTTTCATGTGTATCTTCATTTTTGATTTCTTTTTAATATATTTTTCTTTCCATTAAATCAATTGAATTTTTCTAATCAATGCATTGCTTCGAATTATACAGATAAATTTCAAAAAAATTAATATTAAATGAATTTACTATCAAAATAGATTGGTCTTTAAACTGTTTTTATTAATAAATCCACTTAAGGAAACAGTAGTTTTACATAAATGTCTAATAAATTAAGATTTGAGGTATATAATAAAAATCGTCTTGCAGTGCGAGGAGATCGTAATCTTTATAATGATATTATTAAAGGTATTGGAGGTCGCTGGAACTCACGAATGCACGGTGGTGAAGGATGGATAATTCCTATTGAACAGCAAAAAACTCTTGAAAAATTAATCAAATCTCTAAACGAAGACGATAAAGAAGACGATAAACAAGACGATAAAGAAGACGATAAAGAAGACGATAAACAAGACGATAAAGAAGACGATAAACAAGACGATAAAGAAGACGATAAAGAAGATAATATTACAGAACAAGAACTTAAGCCTAGAAATGAACAAAAAAAATATCATCGAGAGAAAAGCGAAAATGAAACAAGCGAAAGCGATGATGAGATTATTGATCCAATAATTTCTAAATTACTAGAGGATAAAACTTATTTATTTCACTCTGAATTAAAAAGTTTTGAGGAACAAGAACTATCTAGACGAGAACAAGAAAGGAAAGAAATAGAACTCCAAGAACTATCTAGAAAAGAACAAGAAAGGAAAGAAATAGAACTATCTAGAAAAGAACAAGAAAGGAAAGAAATAGAACTATCTAGAAGAGAACAAGAAAGGAAAGAAATAGAACTATCTAGAAGAGAACAAGAAAGGAAAGAAATAGAACTATCTAGAAGAGAACAAGAAAGGAAAGAAATAGAACTAGCTCTAGCTAGAGAACAAGAAAAGAAAGAAATAGAACTAGCTAGAAGAGAACAAGAAAAGAAAGAAATCGAACTATCTAGAAGAGAACAAGAAAGGAAAGAAATAGAACTAGCTCTAGCTAGAAGAGAACAAGAAAAGAAAGAAATCGAACTAGCTAGAAGAGAACAAGAAAAGAAAGAAATCGAACTAGCTAGAAGAGAACAAGAAAAGAAAGAAATAGAACTAGTTAGAAGAGAACAAGAAAAGAAAGAAATCGAACTAGCTAGAAGAGAACAAGAAAAGAAAGAAATAGAACTAGTTAGAAGAGAACAAGAAAAGAAAGAAATAGAACTAGCTAGAAGAGAAGAAGAGAAAAATACAGAAAAAGATGCAAAACGTATTATAAAAGAAAAACATATCGAAGAGAAGCGTAAAATGAAAGAAGAAATTAATAGGCTAGAAAAAGAAAAGGATGAACGTCGAGCTAAAAAGAAAGAGATGATCAAACTTGATAAAAAAGAATCTAATAAAATTAAAGATCCTATAACATATTACGAATCTTTCTCTAAAAAACCAACAGAATTTCGCAAACTTCATGCTTCTTCTGGATCTGATAGCCGTTCATACTCATCTTCTGAATCTAGATCTGAAAGTTCTGATGATTTTCCGAGTCCTAGAACTCCTATTAAGAAACTGGATAAGAAAAATAAAAATATAGATAAATTAATTGAAAAAATTAATGATCTTCAGCGTAAGTTAAATGAAAAAGATATAGAAAATCGAAAGTTAAAATCTCAACTTAGAAAGTAGAAATAAATTGGTTTTGTAAAAAATTTTTCAATTTTGAAAAATTTTTGATTATTCTTACTCATAATTATTATTTACGTTTTTTACGTGTTATAATTATATAAAAAATAATAATAGAAAATATTATACTAAAACATATAAATATTTTTTTTATAGAGAAAAAAGATGTGTTTTTTAAGTGTTTTGTAGATCTTTTTACAATATTTGCATCTTCTGCTGCTATAAAAGTTTCCCAATTAGGTAAATTTTCCCATTCAACAGGGGGAGTTAAATTTAACCAGGGCATTGTAATCATAACTCGTCTAGTATATCCTGTAGTAGGATCAATACCACCAGCTGTATTATTTAAAGAATTAGATATTCTCATGCGTTCAGCCTGATTTTTTTTAGTTTCTTTCCATCGTTCATATTTTGGAATAACATAATTAATAGGATAAAAAAAATCAGGTATCATACCAATACAGTTACTTTCTATTTCACACATATTTACTCCTCTTAACATTCTAAAATATCCCTTATCACCCCAATCTAATCCCCAACTGTTTTTAATAATCCAATATTTTTTACCGTTCTCATCACCCCAACCTACAATTTGTATCGCATGTCCTCCAACTTGAGGTCCGTTACCATCCCACTCGTATATATTTTTAGTATCAAAAGTATAAAAATCGGGGTAAACTTTTATACCACTAGCAAGAGGTCCACATTTATAAATATTATCACGTATATTATACTCACTACCGCCATCTTTTTTGACTCCTGCTACAGTATAATAATGTAAACATTTATAAAAACGTTCTGGTGTTCCACCTTCAACACCTGTTTTATTATCAATATAAAAATCAGAGCACATATCAAATAAAGGTCCAGAAACTGTACTGCATAATGGTAATTGAGATGCGTTATCAAATGTTCCAATTTTTTGAAAATTTGATTGCAACCCAAAATTTTTTGTGTAAGGAACGCATTCTTCTGTCGGAGTTCCAATTTCGTATAAATATCTACATGCGTCTAATAAATTATTTCCGTAACAAGCTGATTTTGAAAATGCTCGTCTATTAATTTCAGATATTTTTAAAATATCATCTTCAGGATGAATAGGAATTTTTATTTTATGTTTTCCTTGCCAATCGCAAAGTATTAACTTTGCAGCAGAAAGTTGTACATTCATCATACCGATAGAATGTATATTAAAACGGTCAGATAACATTCCTGTAGAAGCAAAAGCCCAGCAACTACCACAACTACCTTGATTCATTGGAGTTGTTAATAATCCAGACCATGTTATTCTTCCATCAAATTTATTAGGAATTTTCACCTTACGTGAATGAATAAATGTAATATCTGTAAATTCTTTGTCCAAACCTTGAAGTTCATGTCGTAAAATTGTATTAAGCGGTTTAGCTGAAATTTTTGTTTGCAAACTAGACGTTAATGTTTCCATTTTACTTTATTACATAATTTTATAAAATATAAAATGTCTCAATTATAAATACCAATAGTTAATTGACTTAAAAGAACAATTAAGTTAATATAAAATGACAGCTATTGGAATTGATTTAGGAACTACCTATTCATGTGTTGGAGTTTGGCAAAATGAGAGAGTTGAAATCATAGCAAATGATCAAGGTAATCGCACAACTCCTTCATATATTGCTTTTACAGATTCGGAGCGTCTTATTGGAGATGCTGCAAAAAATCAAGCAGCAATGAATCCATTGAATACTATTTTTGATGCCAAGAGACTTATTGGACGAAAATGGAGCGATGAATGTGTACAGAGTGATATGAAGCAATGGCCTTTTTCTGTTGTTGAAAAGGAGAATGGAAAGCCATTTGTAGAAGTGCAATATAAGGAAGAACAAAAGTCTTTTAGACCTGAAGAACTTTCTGCAATGATTTTGACAAAAATGAAAGAAACGGCCGAGGCATTTCTAAATACAAAGGTAACACAAGCAGTAATTACAGTGCCTGCATATTTTAACGATGCGCAGCGTCAAGCCACTAAGGACGCTGGTGTAATCGCAGGTCTTGAAGTGCTACGAATTGTTAATGAGCCAACTGCTGCAGCTATTGCATATGGCCTTGATAATGTAAATTCAGGAGAACAAACTGTTCTTATTTTCGATTTGGGTGGTGGAACATTTGATGTGTCTCTTCTAACAATAGATAATGGTGTATTTGAAGTAAAAGCTACCGCTGGAGATACTCATCTTGGCGGTGAAGATTTTGATTCACGTATTGTGCAATATTTTACGAACGAGTTTAAACGCAAGTATAAGAAGGATATAAGTGCAAACCCACGTGCAATGCGTAGATTGCGTACTGCATCCGAAAAAGCTAAGCGTACTCTATCATCAAGCGCTCAAGCATCTATTGAGATTGATTCAATATTCGAAGGACATGATTTTACTTCTAGCATTACTCGTGCAAAGTTTGAGGAAATTAATCAAGACTTATTTGCACGTTGTATGGATCCAGTAGAAAAAGTATTTATTGACTCTGGTTTACCAAAAAGTAGTGTAAATCAGATTGTTCTTGTTGGTGGATCTTCACGAATTCCAAAAATTCAGGAAATGTTATCTGAAAGATTTGGTGGAAAGGAATTAAATCGCAGTATAAATCCAGATGAAGCTGTTGCTTATGGAGCTGCTGTACAAGCAGCAATCTTGAGTGGAGAAAAGGGAAAAACAATTGACTCTCTACTTTTACTTGATGTTACTCCTCTATCTCTTGGTATTGAGACTGCTGGTGGTATCATGACTAAGCTTATAGAGCGTAATACAACTATTCCTGCTAAGAAGACACAGACATTTTCTACATATGCTGATAATCAGTCTGTTGTAAAAATTCAAGTTTTTGAGGGTGAAAGAACATTAACTAAGGACAATCACCAACTTGGTAATTTTGAATTAACAGGTATTCCTCCAGCTCCAAGAGGCGTTCCACAAATTGAAGTTACCTTTGATGTTGATGCTAATGGAATTATGAATGTTAGTGCTATCGAAAAGGGAACTGGAACTACTAATAAAATTACTATTACAAATGATAGTAGTCGTCTTTCTAAAGATGATATTCAAAAAATGGTAGATGACGCTGAAAAATATAAGAAGGATGATGAAGTTATTCGTGAAAAACTAGAAAACAAAAATAACTTGGAGAATATGATTTACACAACTCGAAATGCGTACAATGAGAAACTAAAAGCATTGGGAGAAGATGACACAATTCAAAAGGAAAATTATAATCAAAAGGTAGAGAAAATTAATGAAATATCAACTTGGTTAGAGAATAATACAGATGCAAGTACAGAAGATTTTAAGAATAAGATTGATGAAGTTCAATCTATCGCAGCTGAACTATATACTACCGAACCTACTACTACCGAACCTACTACTACCGAACCTACTACTACCGAACCTACTACTACCGAACCTACTACTACCGAACCTACTACTACCGAACCTACTACTACCGAACCTACTAATGAAACTACTACTACCGAACCTACTAATGAAACTACTACTACCGAAACTACTAGTCCCGAAATAAATTTTAGTCTTCCTTCTTCTACTTAAACTAAAATACAGATTCTTTTAATTATTAAACATTAAAATTTAATGATTTTAATGTTATTAAAAAACTTACATTTTTAGATTCTACTTTTATTAAAATTGAGCTAAAAGTTAAAACACTCATTTGTAAAAGGAGATGAACATAAATATTAAAAGGATGAGTGAACTAAATAAGATTCTTGGTCAAATACGGCATCTCAGATCATGTATTAAAAATGACACTTCAACAATCGAGAGATTTCGAAGAATTGGAAATAAAGAAGCTTATTATACAGAACAAATTGACATACGTATTTCTAAAAACATTGAACGAGAAAAAGAAATTAAAGAATTAGAAAATCGAATGTCTGATGTAAAAGCAGGAGTTTATGATCAAGAATTTGCAAAATTTGAAAAGATATCAGCACACCACATAAAGATGAATATTGAAGATGCTAAACAGAAGAAAGACTCTGATATACAAAAGAAAAAAGAAGAAATTAATATCTCAAAAGCTTTTGAACAATCAATTCGTCGAACAGACCGCAATTTTGAGTACAAGAAGCGTGAAATGGATAAAAGCTGGCAATATTTTCTTAAATCAAGAGATACTTTTCCTGAATATATGAGTAAGAAATTAAAAAATATGCCTAACAACAAGGGTTATATCTGGAAAAGTATTCATTTTTACGGAGAACGCCCTTCTATTCCAGGTGATCCTGTAATTTTATTTGAGACACAAAGGGAAGGTATTCTTGTTATTCACGAAATTACCAATAGAGAATACAAAATTTGGCATAAAAAAGGAACTTGCAAAAAATTCCTACATTCATCAACACCTCGCCTTCAAAAGAACATTGGTTTATCTTCTCTTGGAAATTTTATCAAAATTAAATGAAATTGAAAATTTCAAAAGAATATACATAAAATAATAAATGATATATTACACAGGAATAGGCTCAAATCCTTTATCACCTATCACATCAGATAAAGTTTTTCGTGATATAATATTAATTAATAAAAATAATTTTAATGAATTATGTAATTATGACCCTCTAACATGTGATATTAATCTTTTAATACAGTGGACTGGTGCAGAAATTATATTAAAATAATGATACATTTATATAATAAAATACAAACTTGTATTTTATTCAAAAAGTGACATAATTATTTAAGTTTTCCAGTGAAACGGATCAGATACAAGTTCCCATATAAAATGTTGAATTGCACCTGATTGATTATCATTATCATTATTATGAGCTTGTGATATAGTAAATTCACTGCCTCCACAAAAATCAAATTTCATACTCCAATTAGGATCATTATAACTAGAATAATCATCTTTCCAAGGTTTATAAGCATTAATTTTACCTCCTGGAAAATATATATGACCTGATTGATATCCATAAGTATCTCCTAAATGACCGTAACAAGGAATATATCCATTATTATTATCATTCTGGTCTTTGACATTAGTTATTAAAAACCAATCTGGACCCATAACACCGCAATTATATGTCATATCTTGAGACCATGCGTTTGCTCCAACACACCAAGGAGCTCTTATTCTATTATTCCAAAGTTTTTCCCAATTTTTACCGTTATAATTGATAAACTGTTCACAAAAAGACTTTTGTAATTCTTTATTACCAACAATCGGATAATCCGCATTTGGAGAAAGTATGTTCATATAAATCTCTGCCATATCGCTGCATTTTCCCCATCCATTTCCGCAACTCAATCCAGAAGATGAATCCCAATCAACAAATTGCATTTTTGTTGAAGACCCGTTATTATTTGTTATTATATCACGTAAATAAACAGATGCTTTAATTCCTGTAAGATCTGTTTGATCACTGCTTATAGGACTTGGAGAAGAATGTACTATACCAGGATGTGGAATATTTCCACAGTCTACTGTCTTTTCAAAAGAATAATATTCATTGCCATTTTTATCAATAGAAAAATATTTCTGTCCAGAATTTCCTTTTGTTCCTGCAAAATTTATTAAACCTTGAAGAGGCTTTGGAAGTAATTTATTTAGATCAATTTCAGACCAATTTTTCTTACCATTACTTTTAGTAAGAAGCCATAAAAGAATACCTAAAAATGTATATGAAGAAGAAGAATATTGAGCTGCTGGATATGTAGATGCTACTTTGCATGTTGGATTTTTTCCAACACAAGGATATACACCATCAAGACTTTTAGTGACAGGTTCATAATTTTCTTTTATATTTGTCTTTTTCCATAAAGGATTCCAATCAAAACCAATAATTTCAGATACAAATTGAACAGGACCTATACTATTTGTTCTAGAATTTAACTGTGCCGATGTATCAATTCCCCATATAGAATCAGAATCTGCTATTCCAGATCTCATCATTGTAACATTATACACAGATAAATTTTGTAATATATTTTGATATTCAGTTGGTTGAACTATTTCACACGTACATGACTTACCTTTTTGAAAAGGTATTTGATTTGCATCTACTGTTGCTGGAGTCTTTTTATAATCAGAATACCATTCCCAATCGCATATGGATGTTGGGCAAAATGGGCTTTGACATTTACCTCCATATGTAGTGTTATCTAACGAAATTGGACATAAATTAGTACACGTATCATCACAAAAAATTCCATTCATAGAACAATTTTTACTTAGACCTTTTTTATCACAGCAAAAAAGCCAATCTTGTATTTTTTGAGTATTTGCTTTTCCACTTGCAGGTAATTGTGTATTGGAAGGTTGTGTAATTGTTTCTGTGAAATTACTTTCTTCAAATCCATTTGTCATATTAAATAAGTCAGAATATGTTACAGCAGGAGGAGCACCTGGTTGATCTAAACTCCCAACGTACCAATTTATAAAATCTGATACGGATGCTGACGGATTTTTATTCTTCCAAGTAGAATACAACTGACCGACAACCATCGCAGCTGTTAATGGTTTTGTACCAGAACCAAAATAATAACTTTTTTCTTCTGTATTCAAATTACTAATATTTTGAACATCAGATCCTTGATAATTATAAAAAGCTTTTACTGGACCTCTGTTTCCAGGAGTATTTTTAATATAAATACCAAGACCAAAATTACTATTCGGAGAAAGATAGGTCGGAGATTTTGAACCACCCCCGCTTTTGACATATGTTTCTAATGCAAGTTGCATTTTTCCTTCTAAGTATTTTTTGAATTTTTTGATTTCTGGATCATTTATTTCTTGAATATTTTTTAAACCTGATGGAGGACAAATTAGACTAATAGGTTGGTCATTATTTGAAGACGATGATAATAATTTTGGACACGATATTTTTGGATACGATAATAAATCTCTAGATTTTACGCATTTATTCTTATTAAGAAGAATACATAATATAAAAATAACTGAAAAAAGTCCAATAATTAATATAATTACGCAAATCTTAAGATAGTTCATTTTATTTATCATAAACAATTTATTTTATTTTGTTTTGTAACACAAATATTGTTTTAGTTTTTAATTTAGCTTCTTGAATCTGTCAAATGTTTATTTATTTCAGATGCATATGCAGAAACCATATATTCAAACAATTCTTTACGACGCAAACATTCTTGATAGCCATCTTTATCTAATAAAACTCCGCTACAAGATTCATATAAAATTATATGAATCCAGCCCTGTAAAGGAGCTTCTAAACCATGTGTAGCTTAGCTCCATGGTAAGAAGTAAATCGAGGCTAGAAAACTAATCTCCAAAGGACATCTAGGTAAATTTCTAGCAAAATGGTATTTTTTAGGGTTTGCGAAAAGATTTGGTTATCATCCTGTCACTACGCCCTTAACCACTATCGGCTACGCCTCGCCATAATATACTTCTTACTTTATAAGTAAAACTCTTTAAATCAATTTGTTTCAAAAAATTAGTAATACAATATAATCAAAAACAATTTTCTTATTAAAAAATTACAAATTAATTATTCTTTATTTTAAATAAAGAATAATATTCTTACTAATTCTTACGAACAAGATCAACAGTTGCTAGCCTTCTGGAACATATAGTAATTAGTTTGTATCACAGCCATGACTTGCCATATAATAAACATTAGGTTCTTGTATTTTTGGATTTAATAGTTGCAAAGTGTTCTCTTGAACATATTGACCTTCTCCTCCTTTTAACATTCTTTTATCTGATTTTCTTCGTACATAATTACTATTTTTTGCAGGTGATTTCCTTCGCGGAGATCTAGTTTTTCTTGCAGGTGATTTCCTTCGTGGAGATCTAGTTTTTTTTGAAGGTGATTTCCTTCGTGGAGACCTAGTTTTTCTTACAGATGATTTCCTTAGTGGAGACCTAGTTGTTCTTGAAGGTGATTTCCTTCGTGGAGATCTAGTTTTTTTTTGAAGGTGATTTCCTTCGTGGAGACCTTATGTGATTTCAAAAGAGAAGTCATTACTTTATTTTAACTAATATAAAATAAATTAATGTTTAATTATACTTATATCATAAGAATAGTATTTAAAATACACATACTAAAAAATAAAATAATTCAAAAAAATACATATTTATTTATAAGTATAAATAAATGGCAAATCAATATTGTTTTCATATTATCAAAGAATTTGATGAAATAGAGATTGATGAAAAACAGATTGAAGAATTAAAGAAGTTTGTTAAAAATTTGTATGCTACCAAAGGAAAATTTGGAGATACTGTTCCATTATATACTATTTATTCTGCATACGATGATAGTATATGTGCAGTACTGACAAGCAGTAAAAAAGATATTATTAAAACTATGGAACAAGTAAATGACAGCTTAACTCCAAGCGACTTGGAATGGCAAGATGGTATATCTCTATCAGAACCATATAAATTTGAGTTATTGCAAACAAAATGGTGGGAAAGAGAAGAAGATGACGAAGAATCGGGTGTGAAATGGACAAGTATTAACCAGATTGGTCCATATTTTGAAGATCTTATGGAACATTACAAATATCTAGGGGCTTCTTTAACTTTAAATGGTAAGAAATACAAATTAAATGAAAAGGAAGAAAAGATTGCTGGATTTTATGCTAAGAGAATACTAGCAGAAAGAAATCCAGGTATCACAATTTATCACATAGGAGATGAAACTTTCGATAAAAACTTTTGGGGTGATTTTAAGGAATACCTCAGCTCAGATAACAAAAAAGTTTTTAAAACATATGCAGACTTTAAAAAGATAGGATGGGAAGATCTTACAGACCGTATCGAGGCATCAAAGGTTAAAGTAAGTGACATGACTCCTTTAGAAAAAGAAAGACATGCCATACGAAAGCAAGAAAAAATAGCAAAATATAGTTATGCTAGTATAGATCGTGAACCTCCAGAAAAACTAAACAATGCAAATGTAGAACCACAAGCAATTTTTTACGGACGTGGTAAACATCCATTAAGAGGTAAAATCAAGAAACAAATTTTTCCAGAAGATGTCATTATAAATATCGGTGAAAATGATCCAGTGCCAAAACCTCCTCCCGGACACCATTGGAAAGAGGTTGTTCACAATCATAATGCTGTTTGGCTAGCAAAATGGAAAGATACTGTGTATGGTAAAAGTGAAAAATCAAAAACAAAATATGTTATGTTTGCAGCAAACGGTATTTTTAAAGGTCGAGCAGATGCTATTAAATACGAAAAATCTAGAAAGTTACAGAAGCATATTGGTTTTGTCAGAACGTCGTACATGAAAGACGCACAGTCATCTAATAGTACAAAAATGCAACTTGGAACAGTTGTTTATTTAATTGATACTTTCGGTATTCGCGTCGGAAATGAAAAAGGAGAAGATGAGGCACAAACTGTGGGAGCTTCAACACTTATGGTTGGGAATGTAAATTTAGATACAAAAGATGTCATATGGTTTAACTTTATTGGAAAAGATAGTGTTGTTTACGACAAGAAGTTCAAAGTTCCAAATGTTATATATAATAACTTTCAAAAATTGAAAAAAGGATTAAATGATGACGATAAAATATTCAAAATTAAATCAGATGATATAAACAAATATCTTAAAACATTTGATAAAACATTTAGCGCCAAAGTGTTCCGAACAAGATTAGCTAGCGAAATTATGTATAATGCTTTAAAAAAGGTTAAGATACCAAAAGGTTCAAAAAAGCCAGAAATTAAACTTTTATTTAACAAGGCAAATGCAGAAGTTGCGGAGGTTCTCAATCACACTCGTACTGTCTCTAAAAGTGCTCAAGATGCTTTAGCAAAAATCGAAAAAGACATAGTAATAGAAACTGAAAAGCTCAAAACTGAGAAAAATCAAAGTAATATCAAAAAAATAAAAACTAAAATTGAGTCATTAAAAAATAGTTATCAAACAAAATCAGACGTAAAAGCTGTAGCAATTACTACTTCTCTAAATAACTACATTGACCCACGTTTGGTAGTAGCTTGGTCAAAAAAGAATGACGTACAAATTAAAGATATTTATTCAACTCTATTACTTAAAAAATTTAACTGGGTTATTGAAAAAATTAATTCAGATTGGGACTGGGGTACAGAACGTCTGGTTGGTAATCAAGACCTAGATCCTTATATCGCATCTGCTGTTACGTCATCCGATAAACCTAGACCTAGAAGCAGAACACGTGCTCAAGTTTCAAAACCTATCCAGTCAATTGCTTCAAGACCTGCTCCTCCATTAGAAAATCCGAAATCTCGAAGAAAGCCTCCTCCTGAAACACCATCTTCTAGTGAATCTGATTCAGAATCAGAAACTGAATCAGAAACTGAAATACCTGATATTCATCCTCCTGAATCTGAAACTGAAACACCTGCTATTCATCCTCCTGAATCTGAAACTGAAACACCTACTATTCCAGTAAAACATCATCGTGTTCTGAAAAAGCATATTCCTGAATTGACAGAAAAAGAACCTGGTGAAATTAGTGATTACAATGTTTTGTTACGAATATGTAAAGAGCCTACAAAATATGGAAGAGAAATTAGTAATGTTAATAAAGAAGTATTGAAATGGATTTATCCATTTTGTAAATATGCTATAAAGAAAGGTAAAAATTTGAGATTTAACTCTTTTATAGTTCGTTATTATGAAAAACATTACTTAGAAGTTCAACCTAACGCACCTAAAGCACCTGCTAAGGCTCCTGTCAATGCACCTAACGCTCCTGTGAAAGCGCCTGATATACCAACAAAATATTCATATCTTAGATTTATGACAGTTGACGAGTTAAAAAGATTATGCGCTGACAGGATGGTTAAATGTACAGGTTCTAAAAATAATATATTGACATCTATTTTGAAAGATTACGAAATGAATCCTCCAGTTGTATAAATTTAATTAAACCAAATTGGTTTAACTAATTAATATCTCTTAGACTATTTAAATTTGTCTCAATAGCAAACTTATCAACACCTGTCACAGTCATTTTGTTTTGAAAGTTGGTTCTGTGATAAAAGTGAAAACAAGGTACTCCTGTAATATTAACAGGCGTTTCATATGCATTATCTACGTCTTCTTTAAGAAACAAAACACCTTTATTCAAATACTTTTGAGCAAGATCGTTAAATTCAGGAGCAAAAGTTTTACACGGTCCGCACCATTCTGCATGATAATAAACGATCACAACCTTATTATTATTGATAAGATCAACCCTATGTTGAAGACTTTTAACATGAATTACATCAGGTACATTTGGATTTGATTTATTTTTTTCATCTACCATAGTCGTAAATGTTTTATACTGAGCCATTTTATTATTATTCGCAACTCTTTAGATTCTGTTTTTTAAGGCAAAATTAAGTAAAATATAAATTAAAATCTAAATTTGAATTTATATTTTCAAATCGAAAGAAAGGATTAAGCATGATCCGATCACTTACAGATATAGAAATAGAGGATATGGTGTCTTTCATTCAACCTCAAAAAGGTATTCCTGTAGACACAGCAATGAGCGTTGTGAATATCCAGAAACAAAAACTTCGTGTGCAACTAAAAACTCAAAAAGTATATCCAGAAATTATTCCGGCTCTAAAAGAAGAAATTCAAAAAAATTACTATAAATCTCTTATAGATCCTGGAGAAAGTGTTGGAGTTATATGCGCGCAAAGCATTGGTGAAAAACAAACTCAAACGACTCTTAATTCTGTTGATTGGACAGAAAAACTTCTGTATACTCAAGAAGGTAACACAGTCGTTGAACCAATTGGTAAAATGATTGATAGACTTTTAACTCTTGATCCAACTAATATCACAAGAATTCAAGAAAACAGAACCGAATATCTTCCTCTTCCAGAAGGATATATGATACCATCATGTGATGAAAACGGCAATACTAACTGGTATCGAATTGAAGCGGTTACAAGACATTTGCCTGTTGGAAAACTCGTACGTGTTGTGACTCAAAGCGGTAGAACTGTTATGGCAACACAATCAAAATCTTTTCTTGTTTGGGATGGTACAAAGTTTGAAGGAGTATTGGGTTCAGATGTAAAAGTAGGTGATATGCTTCCAACAACAACAAGTTTGCGAAAACCAACTATTGAACATTCACATTTTGATTTGGAAACTATATTTCCAAAAAATAAATATCTCTACACAACCGAACTTATCAAAGCACGAAATCATCGGTTTTCAGGAAAGCAAGGTTGGTTAGATACTAACGGTGTTCACTTTACAGTTCCTTACAATCGTCCGGATACGTGTTTTGGAAAACGTAAAAGTTACTTTCTTTCTTGTGAACCAGGTTTGATATATATTCACACCGGTGCGGCCTTTGTATCACATATTCCAGATAAAATTCCTCTTGATAATGACTTTGGGTTTCTAGTTGGTATTTATCTAGCAGAAGGATGGTGCACAAAGACTTTTGTAGGAGTTAGCAATAATGATGAAGTAATTAGAAAACGTGTCACAGATTGGTGTGATAGGTACGGAGTTACATATCATCTTGTTACAAGTCAAGGTAAAAATGTTAGAAAAGGAACAAGTAATGATTTGAAGATTCACTCAACTCTTCTTGCACGTATGTTCAAAATTATTTGCGACACTGGTTCTGCAAACAAGAGAGTTCCAGAATTTTCTTATACAGCTCCTAAAGAATTCATCAAAGGTTTAATTGATGGATATTGGAGTGGTGATGGAACAGTAGATAAAGAAGATGGTTCCGTTAGTGTTGGTTCTATATCGGAAAATCTAATTTTAGGAATATCTTTTCTTCTTTCATATTTTGGTATTTTTGGTAGTTTGAGAAACAATTTACAAAAGAAGAATAATGTAGGGAGTAAGAATATTAAGAGAATATATAAATTACAGATACGTAATTCTTTTGCTCAACGGTTTGCTAGAGATATTCATCTAACAGAACATAATAAACAAGAAAAATTGAAAACTGTTACATTATTTAAAAAATACAAATATAATCGTGGAAGATCACAAACAGAGTTTCCAGTGCGTGATGTTTATTTTGACGAAGTCTTGTCGGTAGAATACGTAGACGGAACAACAGAGTTTGTTTACGATCTAACCGTAGAGAGCACGAGGTGCTTTCAGCTGTGGAATGGAGTGTCGTTTTTTGACACTTTTCATCGTGCAGGGCAGTCCGAGAAGACAATGACGGCCGGAGTTCCGCGTTTTCAAGAGTTGTTAAATGCTACGAAAAATCCACGGATTGTTAATCACAAAATTTTTTTTCAAAGAGGAAACACTTCGATTCAGGAAATGAGGAAAACAGTAGGTTCAAGCATTGTTGGTATGACGATGTCTGATATTTCTAAGAGTATTACTATTGAGATGAATAAGAAAGATGAGCCTTGGTATCCTGCGTATAAGATATTATTTTCTGACGAATTTTCTGAACATAACCATTGTATTACTTTTAATCTTGATATGAAAAAACTATTCGAATTTAAGCTTACAATGCAGCAGATAGCTGATCATATTCATCAAGAATATTCAGATTTATATTGTGTTTTTTCTCCTCCTGCCAAAGGACAATTGGATGTTTTTGTGGACACTAATAATATTCACCTACCTGAAAATAGATTATTGTTTGTCAGTCAAGAAAATGCTAAAGTAATCTATCTAGAAGAAGTAGTGCAAGCTACTCTAGAAAAAATTTACATTTGTGGAATACCATCCATTTCTGAAGTATTTTACCTAAAAGAAGGAAAGGATGAGTGGATAGTAGAAACCAATGGTTTTTGTAGTAAATCTATATCTAAACAATACTCATCATTCAAAAGACTGTTAGCCCGTCCTGAAGTCGATTATACTAGAACAATATCAAATAACGTCTGGGATATTTATGAAGTTTTAGACATAGAAGCGGCTAGACAATTTTTAATAGAAGAATTTATGGGAATTATGGAAGGTATTAATACCTGTCACGCTATGATTTTGGTTGATCGAATGACTCACAATGGTACAATATCTTCTATCACTCGTTACACTATGAAGAAAGAAGAATCAGGACCAATGGGAAAAGCTTCTTTCGAAGAAACAATGGATAACTTTTTGAACGCCGCTGCAGAGGGAGATCGTGAGCCTACGGAGGGTGTTTCAGCATCTATCATTTGTGGTAAAAGAGCTTCTATTGGAACTGGAATGATAAAATTGAGCATTGACATCGGAATGCTACCAAAGACTTTTGGAGATATTTTTCCACAAAAAAAAAATCGTTCTCGTAATATTGAAGATAAGGTAATGAGTACTGTGAAAGAAAAGAGTGACAAAATTGTAGGAGCAAAAATGTAGAACTGTAGTTTATTTTGATATGTAAATATATCAAAATATTTTTAATATATTTACATAAATAAATATGGATAAATATACGGTTGTTCAACTTCGTGATCTTTTTGGTATGCAGATACAAGAATGGCAAATCCTGATAAATCAAGATCGGAAGTAGTTAATATTGCTCTTCAAACTTTAAAGAATGATTACGGTAGATTTAGAACTTTTATCCGTTCTTATTCCAATTTTTTAGAAAAATTATCTTCAATAATTATTGATATTAAGATAGCATATGAAATATTTGATTCTGAACAACCAGAATATTACTAAAAATGATAATAATTATTTACAAAATAAAATTAATTTTGTAAAAACTTTTCCAACTAAAATCTTAAATGAATAGTACAACACTGACATATAAAAAAATAACAGATAAGTATTACAAGATAAATTATTTGGGTTTAAATTGTATCATCGATATTTCTAACGGATATATCAATTGTTCAAAATTTTATCCAGAAAAATCAAAAAGAATTAGTACATATATAGATAGACTTAGATATAAAATTTTTGCATCATATTATATATCAAACATTACAGAGTACTCTGCAGATCTATCAATAGAAGTAACAGATGTACTTAAAAAAGCAAGAGGAATGTATTTACATCCTATTCTTTTTTTAGATTTGGCAAATTGGATATCTCCAACTGTTTATCATAAAGCTATACGAATAATATCAGATGTATTCATAAAAGAAATTGATGTTGAGGATAAATTGCAGAATATTGAAAATACTCTAAAAAAAGTTCTTCGAGATTGATCATAATACAAAATGTATTATGATAATAATTAATTACTTTTTAAATTTTTTGTATTTTTTCTTTTTCAACTTTTGGTAAAGATTTTACTGCCTCTTTTTGCCACATCTCGTTATAATTAAATTCACAATTGTGATCGTGAATATGCAAGCCGCAATATATATTTTTACATCTACATGTGTGGATATTAATTATAAGAGAATGTATCTTAGACTTGCAGATTTTACACTTAGACATTTTATATTCTATTCTTTAATAATGTAAAAATTATTTTTCGTTTTTAAAATTTAATATAAGTTTCTTGGTATAATAATAAATGAGAATGGATGGAAAACACACAAGTATGTGGGGTGTCTGGATAATATTATCAGCCGCCGTACTTGTCGCCTTAGGAGTAGGTCTATATTTTATAATTAAGCATTTTACTAAGTGCAAGCCAGATTGTTCTGGAAATAAATGCAATGATGGTTGTGGTAAATCGTGTAATTGCCCAAAAGGTTGTGACGGTGGAAAATGCAAGACTTCTCAAACTGCGACTGTTAACTCAAGTTGGAACCCAATAACAAAAAGCACTGGAAAGAATCAATTAAAAAGGTTATTACAAAATTCTAACGATCAATCTTTGAATACTCATCTTCAAAATGTGAACGGTCAAATTCAAGAGCCTCTTTTAAATTGTCTTCTTGACAAGATTATGCGTATATATAAGAATCCCCAAGATTTCATTAAGGCTTTAAATAACCCAAATATGATACCATCCTTGATAAATATTGCGAAGGATTGTATGAAAGGAACACCAGCTGATCCTAACGTTTGCAATCCCGCGTGCAAACCCGGACAGAAATGTGTTAATAAAACATGTGTTGATCCTCCTGATCCTACTAAAGTTTGCAATCCCGGGTGCAACATTGGTGAAATTTGTATTCAAAATGGATGTGTTCCTACAACTTGGACTACATCATTTTATAACACATTTATAGATGGTATGATAGCTGATGTCCAGAAAACGATACCTATTAACAAAAATATAGCAACCTGTATTACGGATGGTTTTAAAAGTAAATACCCTAATCCACAAAAAATGATGAATGAAAAGCAAGACACTATTCAAACGCTCTTTGGCGATTTATATACAAAGTGCTCTAAGACTCCTCAACCTCCTCCTCCAAATCCTCCAAATTCTTGCAATATAACAATTAGTGATACGTGTATAAGTAAAGCTCAAGATGCCAGAAATCGTGGTTTAGATTGTGGAGATACAATTAATGCATGTATGAGAAGTGGTGGTGCAAGTATAACTGATGATTGTCTACACGAATTAGAAAGGATTTCTGGAGAAACTTGTGAACATATGAAACGCTACAAACACAAACGGAAACCAAATAAATTGCCATCAGATGCTGTGTCTTATTGTGTTACACAAAATGGAAAATGTGTTTGTAAAAATGATATTCATGCAAATGTACCACCCGGAGTTTTCTTCAGCTCAGGAAATGGATGCGAAGAACAAGGAGGGTGTTATGAGGATGAGGGTGAGGAAGGTATGTATTGCAATGGAGGAATAACTCAACTTTCATCAGGAATTTATTAAAATAATTAAGAAAATTAAAAATGAAATTTAAACTCTTATTTCTAAAAAATAGAAAATCATGTCTATTTTCATCGAAGATTATACTCCCAAATCTTTTGTAGTTAGAGGTGATACTAGAGAATCAAAGGATTCTCTTAAAGCACTAGGAGGTAAGTGGAACAGCAGTCTAACAGATAAAGATTCAGGTGATAAGTTTGGAGCATGGCTTTTTTGGAGTGATAAGCGCAAAGAACTGGATTCTTGGATTAAAAAAGGGTGTCCAAAAATTGATGCAAATCTTGGTGCTAGTACACATGTTAGTACTAATTCTCTGACGTCTAATAATGTTGAGAAGAGCTCCGCAAATCTTGAAGCAAAAATAGACGCATTAACAAAGATGGTTGAACAACTTTGTCGACATCATCAAATAAACCTTTCTGGAAACGTAAAAAAATCTCAAATTCTTGATTCTGACATAGAATCAGATGACGATATACCAATCGTTAAGCCAAAACGTCTATTGTCTAAATAAAGTCTAAATAAAGTACTAAATATTATTTCTGATACTAATATAATATCAGAAATTTAAATTTGATTCTTAAGGACAAGATTCTTAAGAATAAATTAAGATACAATGGGAATTAAACATTTTTTTCAATGGTTCAAAAAACATTTTGGACAGCACATGCACAAGATGAAAAAATCTCAAAATTTTGAGTCAATCGGAGTTGATATAGACAATTTAATGATTGATATGAACGGAGTTTTTCATAATTCTGCTCAGAAAATTTATGAGTATGGTAATTACAAGCCAAATCCTCGATTACTTCGGAGAAATAATAACAGAAAGAGAAATGGTATTAATGAACAACTCAAGGTTTTTGAAGATGTTTGTCAGAATATTGAGCATTTGTTTATTATAACAAAACCAAGAAAAAGACTTATTTTGTGTGTTGATGGGCCAGCTCCTCTTAGTAAACAAAATCAACAGCGCCAACGCCGATTTCGTAGCGCTATGGAATCATCTGACGATTCAGGTTTCAACAGCAATTGCATAACTCCAGGAACTAAATTTATGGATTTTTTAACAAAGTATATAGATTGGTATATTCGTAAGAGAATAAATGACAGTGAGGAATGGCGCAAGGTAGAAGTTATTTTTTCAAATGAGAAAGCTCCAGGAGAAGGAGAGCATAAAATAATAAATTATATTCGTTACTATGGAAATAAGGAGGAAACATATTGTATCAATGGAATGGATGCAGATCTTATTATGCTCGCTCTTGGTACACATATGCCAAAATTTTATATTTTGCGCGAAGATATGTATGATTTTGAAAACGATTTCTTTTGTGTTGATATTGGGTCTATTAGAGGTGAATTAGCGAATGAATTGTCATGGAGTGGTGGTTCGCACAAGTTTGTAGAAAGGTCAGCCATTGATGATTTTATCTTTCTGTGTTTTATGGTTGGTAATGATTTTCTTCCTCATATTCCATCAATAGAGATTATTGAGCAAGGTATAGAGCTAATTTTGGAAGTTTATAGAGAGACTTGTGCTATTCACGGTCATATTACTCGACTTATTTCCGATCGGGTAGAGTTTTGTATTGGTCCACTACAAGTTTTTTTAAGTAAAATAGGTAATCATGAAAAAGAAAATTTTGAAGGAAAGCTCAAAAAGAAAGATGAATTCTTTCCTGATCCGTTGTTAGAAAGTTGCGGTGAAAAACAGCATTGTGGTAGATGGGAATTTAATATTGAAAAATATAAGATAGAATATTTTAGTTCATCTTTTCCAGAAGGTACCAAAGAGGAAAAACTGTGTCACGACTATCTAGAAGGTATGCAATGGGTTTTATCTTACTATACTAGAGGAGTTCCTAACTGGAAATGGAATTTTAGATATCACTATGCTCCTTGTGCTTCTGTACTTGCAAATCATGTTCATACCTTTTGTTTTCCACAATATACAAAAACTATACCAAGCACTCCTTTTCAACAGCTTTTATGTGTATTACCTCCAAAAAGTGCTAATTTAATTCCATCACCTTTATCTAATCTTTTGACGGATGAGAAATCACCATTAAAAGATCAATGCCCAGATATTTTTGAAATTGATCTTCGAGGTAAAAGGAGAGAATGGGAAGGAATTGTTATATTACCGATGGTTGATTTTAATCTAGTTCGTGATTGTTATATGAAGATGTTAGATAAGATAGATAAAAAAGATCTTAATAGAAATATATCTGGTCGATCTGTTCTATATGAGTATATTCCTCAACTCCCAGGAATTTTCAAATCTTATTACGGAGACATCGAAAAATGTTGTGTTCGTTCCAAAATGATTGATTTATAAAGTAGTTAATATAGGTAGTTGACAATTTATTTTTTATCTTTATTTATTGTAAATGAATAATACCGAAAATAAAATTCGATATTCAAATAAAGATGTATTTATTGGTCATCCTTTGTTGCTCCAAAAAAAGGAATCTAAAAAAGATATGAATAATTGTTTACCACAAGCTAATAGTATTTTTGTAAATAAAGAATTAAACAAAGAATTAGAAGACAAGTTAACACGTCGCAAATCTGGTAAAGGTAAGAAGTGTCGTAGAACGCAAACTAATTTAACTGAAAATGATAAAATCTTTTCAGAATTTAGACTAAACAATATAATTTCTTTTTATGATGAAAAAGATCAAAAATGTGTATTAAAAAATAACACTGGTAACGTATGTAACGTATTTTCTACAGAACAACCAAAAGAATCTGATAGTAATTACGAATCAATGGACGATACAAATCTTCAAATGGATGATATTGGAAAAAATGAATTTTTAATGAAAGAAATTGGAAACAAAAAACATGTTGATGTTGTAGAAAATACAACGACTTGTATTATAATTTAGTTTATAAAATTGAATTATTTAAAATATTATTTAAGAAATAGTAGTAATGAATTCTACAACAGAATCTTATAATTATGATCAAATGTCAAATCAAATTATGACAAATAATATTAAACCGAAGAAAAAGAAAGAAGTTTCAAACTCTAAGAAAAGCTTAAAAATTTCACACAGAAAAAGAAACTTTAGATATAAGCCATATTAATAATATGTAAAAAAATGATATGATTCATATAATGAATCATCTCAAACGATAAAAGATTAGAAATTTATAATTCCGTAAATTTCATTGTAATCTATTATTTTACTACTTTTAGCTTTTTTTAGAAACCATTCGTTGTCTAAATTATCATTTTCTCTATTAATTACATCGGAGTCAAAATGATCTGATCTTACCAATATTGTTGAACCTTTTTTATCTACTAAAACCGAGTCAGGATATTTTTTTGATTCTTCAACCATCGTATAAATAAAATCTTGTCCATATATTTTGTTTTCATCCAGAGATATAATAATAGTATTCTTCTCTTTTTCCCGTAATAACATTGGAATAATCTTTGTTCCTTTTCCGCAATCCTTACCTGATGGAAGAATAACTGCAATATCTTTAATATATTTTGGTATATTATAATCTTCTTCTAGAGGAGTTATCATAGCTATTAAATCAACTTTTACTGTTTGATCCATTATAGAATTTATAAACGGTTTAAGTTTATCTAGTTTATCTTCTTTACATGTGAAAGATATAACAACTCTATTATTAGTTGAAGCTTTTGGTAATTTACTATAATTTTCAATTAATTTATTGGGAGACTTAATATGGCAAGTCAAATATCTTGTTATTCCAAAGTAGGAAGAAAAAATTATAATTAAAGAAAGAATTGTAGATATTATCGTTATGATTATCAAAGTGCGTTTTCTCATTTATCTATCAATAAAGATTTAGTTTGAAAATTATAAATTTATTTATAAAAAAATAATATTAATAAATGCTAGAAATAACAAATGCTAATTATATACCTTTTAGTATGATCAAAAATTCTAAAGATCCAGAAAAAGATCCAGATGTTATTATTTATCCAGATATATTTAATGGAAAAATTTCTGATATTATGTTAAAAAAATTAGTCGAACTTGAATGCACAATAATAAAGTTTTGTATTTCAGACAAGTTAATCACTTCATCAAAAAAAATGTTGTGGTTTGCTGATGATCCATCTTGGACTTTTGTATATTCTAATAATCATATGATTGGTCTACAATCAGAAAAAATCCCATTATTCATAAGGTGTATACAGATAGCAGTAGAGGAACTTACAGAACAAAAATTTAATTCATGCGTTCTTAGTGTGTACGAAATTGAAGATGATAGTCTTTTGTCAGAAAAGGAAGATCATGATTGGTACGGTGATATTGAAGCTTCAATAACTTTTGGAGGAAATAGTTTATTTCATTTAGACAATAAAACGAATACAAAGAATAACCTTTTAATACCTACTACAAATGGTTCTGTAATTATTATTAGAGAAGGTGTGAAAAAATATTGGGATCATAACATTCAAATAGAAAAAGGTACAAGATTTAACCTAAGATTTCGTAACATTACTAAAAAATTACTGAATCTAATGCCAAAAGCAAAAACTAATTGTCTTGGTAAAAATATTGTGCATTTTGAAAAAATAAAACAGGATTCAGAGATAAATTACTCATATCTTCCAAGCCCACTTGATGAAACAATTACTTTATCAGATATATATCTTAATAATAATCAACGTTACGCTTTGATATCACAAATTAAAAAAGCAATGTCTGGCTCAATCAAATCAGATGGAGCTCAATGTGTAAATGGTTTGAAACCAACTCTTCTTAAACAATTAGAGTTAAAAAGATTTTTAGGTAGAGGAACTTTTGCAAATGTTTATGCTGCGTGTTCTCCAGCTCCTTGCCGTTCAGATGCGTACAGATTTGCTGTAAAACTAACAATTATACCAGATGAAGAGTTCAAATATTACTATTCTACAAATAAACCATCATGGCATGAGCCATACATATTAAAAAATATGATTAACCCATTAGTCATAAAAGGTATTTGTCCAAACCTTCCTCTTTTAGCAGAAAGTTATACATGTTCTGATTGTGATTTTAAATTCAATGATACAGAAGATGTTGAGACCAATAAAAAAGCATCATGCCTTATTTTACTTATGGAATTAGGTACAGGAGGTGATATGTCCGGATGGCTTAAGCGTGATAAGGCGCCATCTGAAGAAGAAATATTAATATCTCTTTTTCAAATTATGGCTGGTGTCCATGCCATTCAGATTTATGGTCAGATTTTAAATAATGACATAAAAGCACAAAATATACTTTCTTATAATATAAAATCAGGAGGTTATTGGCATTATGTTATTCATGGTCAAAATTTTTATGTACCTAATATGGGAAAGCTTTTTGTTTTGAATGATTTTGGAGTTTCTCGTGTGTTTAATCCTAATCATAAATTATGTTATTTATTAAAGGAAAAATGGGTTAATCTTGGAAGCAGATATGCAATGATTATCAATGGAAAATATTCTCCATTAAATGCAAAGAATCCGGTTGATAATAAATTACCAAGAGTTAAACTTATACATTGGGAACATTGCGATAAAAATTCTGGATCAAAAACGATTGAAACATCAAAAAGTAAAGGTGGAATTGCAAAGATATCGGTATCTGATAAAAATGAGATATATAATCCTAATATTGAGTTTACATCAGAACAGTTGAAAGAGTTAAAAAGGTTAGGTATACCTGCAGATTCTGGAAATAAAGAGTTTTACAACCACCCTAAAGTTATTCCACCTCTTCAATTAATAGGAGATACACAAGACGTTATTTTAACATTCACTGGTGGCAAAAGAGCAACACAGCCAGGAAATCATGCATCTTACGATTCGATACCACAAAATATAAAAAAATTACTTGAACCATATGTAATAAAAAGATATGTGAATGGTGGTCACTATATAGATGATGACCCATCCAAAGGAATGGCTGGTTATTTTATAACAGATTTTTTTACTCGTATTCATGAGTATACTCAAGTTCCAATTGGAGAGAAACTTATTGCAACTTATAATATTTCTTGACACGTAAAAAATAAATTTTTTTTTTTAAATGTTCCTTTAATAAATGAATAATATTGTTATTGGTATTGTTTTTCTAGTGATATCAATTGCTATGTTTACAGGAGGAATTTTGATAAGTAGTTCTAATTATTCTGATGCTAAAAATAAAACTGATTGCGAAACACTAAAAGGTACATCATGTGGTATTTGGATGAATAATAAAGACTGTAGAAAAGGCAAACTCGATGGCATAACATGTGAGTCAACCGGAAATGTGATTCCTTTAATTCTTATTATATTTAGTGTAATCTTTTTTATTCTGTCTATCTTTTTTTTTATCAGGGGATTTATGTTAAAACATCACAAATAATTAAAGAAATATAGTGTAACATTTTTAATCACAAATAATATATATTTTATACTTATAGTATAAAATTACTCAACAATAGTAGGTTGGTAACATCAATATACCCATCTGAATCTCTGCTTTCTATAATATATCCATTATCAAGTTCAAGAGGTACAAGTTCATATGGTTCATCAGATGGTTCTTCAGGAATGTCTTCTTCAAACTCTACAATTGTTTGCTTTTTCAGCAATATATTGTATTCTGTCTTGTAAATCTTTAATAGTATTTTCTAATTTTTCTATTTGTTTATCTTTTTCTTCAGATATTTTATTTATTTTATGTTTTAGCGTTTCTATTTCTTCAAATTTACACTTTTTTTGATGATATTCTAAATTTTCTTTGGAAGTATATGTTCTAAAACATATACATATAAAGTTTGAATTATTTTCTTTATTACGTATGCTTAAACAATACTTAGCTCGTTTTTGATGCATAATAAGATTAGAATTAGTTTTAAATGTGCTTTTACAGTATTCACATTCCATTTTATTGAACACATAAAATAGATGACATAAAATGAATTAGAATGAATTAAAATGAATCATATATTTTCAATTTCAGCCTGTGACAGTTTGAGTTTAGATTTTTTTCAAAACACAATTTTTGTGTGTGTCGAGAAAAATAAAATACGCAAATTATAAATATTTTGATTTTTTTCTAACATTTAAAATCTAAACTTTTTTATTCATATTAAAGTTTTAATATGAAATGGTAACTAAGTATTTTTTCTTATTAATTATAAAAAAGATTTGAGAGTTTTAAAGGTATCATACCACCATGAACGCAGCATATCTCTTCAAGTGTATTATCGTAATAATACTTTAATGAATCCATCTGTTTTAAAATGTTAAAACAGTTATTATCAAACTCATCATTTTTAAATGAAAAAACTTGTCTAACAAAATCCTGCATGATTATTATTAGTAACTGAATCAGATCGTAAAACGCCTTTATTTTCATACGTTTTTTTTCACGATTCATTAATTTTAATTCCCATGTTGAACAATCAAACTCTTTGAGTAAATATTTTATTCTAATATCAATATTGTCCTTTACTTTATCATTACGATATTCAGGGAGAATAACTTCTTGAATATGATCAATATAGCGATACATTTCTGTTAATTTTTTACGCAACTCACTGTCTGTTGTTACATGCGTTATTCTTGCCATAAATGTTCTAACATTTGGAATTTCTCCACACGCTAATACGTCAATGTTAACTGAATCTTTAAGAGTTCCAAGATACTCATAATAATGGGGATTATGAATAACACCTGTCTCAATCTCTCCTGTAATCCAGCTAAATGCTGTGTTGCATTGAGTGCAAAACATTTGATCACAACCACCTGATTTTATGATAAGAGTCATGCATTTAGGACATGGTTTAGACATTTTTAATATTAGTTCTGAAGTTTTTATGTCATCTTCGTTACATTTGTGATTTTCTTCATCTATTTTAGCGCTGCATTTGTTACACACATTCATTTTGCATGTTCCGCATTTATAATTATCAGATATAAACCCTCTACAATCTCCACCAGGACATTTAAATATATAATTTACTCTCTTTTTTTTAATTAATACATTTTTTGGTTTATATGTAATTGTTTGAGACTTTAATTCGTTCATAGACTTTGTCATTAGATGTTTTTCAAGTCGTTTTTTGTCAATTATCTCTTTTACACTTTCATATCCAAGATGCTTGTTTAATCTAGTTAATTTAAAATTTGTAGGCAAACAATATATTTTTTGAGAAAGCTCTTGTATTTGAGATATAAGGAACGCCTCTTCTTGTGTTTCAGGTAAGAGCATTTTTTCTTGTTCTACTATATACTTTCCTATATGTAGAAAGAACCACTGTTTATTGTCGATGTTTTTTAGAACAAATTCACGAGTCCATATTTTTCCACAATTCATGCATAGTGGTTCTCGAGGACGTTCAGAAATAAATTTTTGATTGCATAATTCACATGCTTGGAATTTACAATAGGAACATTCAATAAATGATTCTACTTCATCACAACAAATAGTACATGTATTCATTTTCTAATTTGTTTTTCTAAATATATAAATTAAATCAATTTTACAAAAAAGTAAATTATATTTAATAATTAAAAATGAATAATGTTGCAGTTATTTTTTCTATTTTGATTATAATATTAATTCCATTGTCAATGATAACAATTGGTGCTTTATTATTAGGCCCTATACCTATTAAATTTATGAACTATAAAACAAAAAAATCGTGTAAAAAAGCTCTTCAAAATATGAAAGAAACCCTTAATAATAATGATAAATGTCCTGGATGGGATGGTGTTGAATGTAGAAATGGAATTTATAATAAATCATCAGGAAAATGTTCTACAACAACAAAGAGTAATATAGGTAGATTGTTTATTATTTTAGGATGTTTTATAGTATTACCATTATCTATAATTATTATTATCCTTATATTGTTAACACACCATAAATATAATACAAATACTAAATCTATGAGTCCAGGTATGAGTCCAGGTATGAGTCCAGGTATGAGTCCAGGTATGACTCCAGGTATGAGTCCAGGTATGAGTCCAGGTATGACTCCGTATTTCTAATTGTTGTATCTATAACTAAAAAGTTATAGATTACTAAATAATTTAGCGTCTAAAAATCTTCATTATAAAAGTTATAATTAATAATATACTAAATACTATTACTATAATAAGTAAAATTTTTTTCCAATTAAATGATTTATTGTCATCGGTTGTTTGTGAAGAAAATTTTAAAGATAATTTTTTGCTTTCAGAGATAGAATCTTCCAATTTCATATTATATGTATTGGTATAAAATTTTTCTGGAGATATTCCAGAATCTTTAGGATATGTATTGTGAATCCACAATACATCTTCTCCGGATAAACGAAAATTTTGTTGAGTTCCTTTATTGTTTGTTGTTAAATCTGGTGAAAAAAAATATAACATTATAGAAAGAGGATCAAAACTTGAACCATTAATAGAATTTTTATCATATTTATTAATAATATTTTCTCTAGTAGTTTCTTCAGACCATCCTTGTGTTTGTTTAGCCCATTCAAACACTTTTTTTTCATTCCACATAATTCTTTGTCCTAAAGGATTTTGATGTTCATGTATCATTCCAAGAACGTGTCCAAATTCATGTATTGTTGTCTGAACATCAAACCACCCAAGATTCATAGTAGCTCCATCTTTTTGTTCTAAATGGTCTGTTCCTACTAAAGACCAAGCACCTCCATTTGGATCAAAACTTACTCTAACGTTTGCGTCTGAGATATCTGTAAAAGAAATATTCAAGTTTACTAAAGGTATAATTCTTTCTGTTACAATCCTTTTTATCCCATTTATAATAGAGAATTTAGTTGGATTTTTTTGAAAATCTTCTTGAAATTCTTTTTGAAGAGGATCTAAATCTTTAGAGTAAGGTATAATATTTTTTGTAATTTTTCTATCAGGAGAATCTTCTAAAAATCCAATTTTGATATAAGAACCTTTTGACCATAACTTTTTTACAAAAAAAGCAGCCTGTAATTTTTCAATATGCTCTGGAGATTTCCCAGAAGAATGAATATCATTAATTTCATCCTGATGATGAGGAAGTAATTTCTGACAACATATTTTTATTTCTGATCCTGTAATCATTTATTTAATAAGCTAAAAATAAAAATGCTTGTAAATAAAGAAAATGTCAGCAGGAGGTTTAAGCTATTCAGGGCTTGTTAATCACGGTAAAATAACTCTACCGTCGATTGATAGTTGGGGGAGTAATATGAATATTGTACGCGATCCATCTAAGTCTATTATGACTAAAAGAATTGATAAAGTTGGAGAGACAAGTTCTATGACTCAAATGATTGAGGAGAGCAGTAGTAGAGCATCAGAGGCCATTCAGGTTTACGCGAGAGGAGTAAATCCATTTGTTAGCGTTTCATATGATAACAACGGTAATAACGGAGGTCAAAGTTCTGGGAGTTTTGTGGAAGGTGGACAGAGATCAGCAAAATTACCGTATACTATTATGAAAGATGGTGCATTTCGCCCACCGATTCTTCTACAAGAAGATCTTTTGCCACTTTCTCGTATTCCCATAGAAAATTTTTCAGTGCTTTCAAATCCAGGGTTTGTAGATTTTTCAAAAAAGATGAGATCGTGTGGTACAGCTGAAAATACAAAAGAGGTAAAGACTGATACATTAAAGGCTTGTGTAAGACCAACAGCTGTATATAAGATAGAAAAGTCTGCTTCTCAACCATATGAAATTAAGAATGTGATACAGCCTTCTATTAAAACATCAGCAAACTCAGGTATTCGAACTATGGATATTACTCAAAAATATACTGGTAAACCAACAAAAGAAATTGATAACACTCCTTTACATGCCAGGGTTCAGGCTAATTTTACACAGATTCGACATGTTAATAATAATGAGTTTAACCCAGACAGATATTTACAAGAACCTGTATCTTATAATGTATCAAGCAATATTTCTTCCATTAAGAATAACGTAGGAAATAATGAGTTTAATCCAGAGAGATATTTACAAGAACATGTATCTTATAATGTATCAAGTAATATTTCTTCCATTAAGAATAACGTAGGAAATAATGAGTTTAATCCACAGAGATATTTACAAGAACCTGTATCTTATAATGTATCAAGTAATATTTCTTCCATTAAGAATAACGTAGGAAATAATGAGTTTAATCCAGAGAGATATTTACAAGAACCTGTATCTTATAATGTAGCAAGCAATATTTCTTCCATTAAGAATAACGTAGGAAATAATGAGTTTAATCCAGATAGATATTTACAAGAACCTGTATCTTATAATGTATCAAGTAATATTTCTTCCATTAAGAATAACGTAGGAAATAATGAGTTTAATCCACAGAGATATTTACAAGAACCTGTATCTTACAGTGTATCAAGCAATATTTCTTCTAAAAATAATTATACATCAATTGAAGATATTTTTAATACATCAGATATTCCTGTACATGAAGATATTATACATTATAGTCTTCTTGCACCTTTTAGTGGTGTAGAACAGACTAAGCACTTTCATGATGAAATTTCTTTATCTCGTAATTTACCTGAATATAATGTTACAACTAATTTTGGTAATCAAACTGTTTATAAAAGAACAGAATATGATAATGATATTGAATTATCTCGTAATACACCAATTACTAGTTTGACTAGCAATCCATCAACTCGTAGTTCTATCGATCATTCATCAAGAAATGCTCATCTACCTGACAAAATTAAAGCAGGTGGTTATTCTATACCAGGGCAAATACCAATGAAAGTTAGATTACAAAATATTTCAGATCAAAAAGAATCAGAGAAATGTCGAATGAATCGTATTGTAATGGAAAGCATGCAAGGAAGATTCGATAAACCATCACCGTTTCAAAAAGTTGGTTGAAATATTTTATATAATCTACATAAATTATTCTATCGCTACTAAATAAATGGAAAGTTTGCAAGAAAAGTTTATTTTAAAACAATTAAATAATTATAATTCATCTGAAATGTATTATAAAAATATAGATAAATTAGGCGACCTGTCCACATCTTGTATAAGAAGAATTTTTAATGAAAAAAATATTATTAGCAGAACTGATATGAAAGCATTATTTTGTTTATTTGATACTCTGTTTTTATCAGAATGTAAAATCAAATCAAGAGAAAAAGGATTATATGATTTATCAAAAACTATACAAAAATGGATAAAAAAAATGGTTAAGATATCTGTTAATAGCAAAGAAGGATTTATATATATTACTAATTTTTCATCAGATATACAGGTTGTTGTTAAAGTAGCTCAAAAATCAAATGGATTAGAATCAAAATTAAGAGAATATTTTATTGGTATTAAATCTCTAAATAAACTAAGATGTTTAATACCAACATTTGTGTATACAATAGGAGCATTTTTATATCCTAAACCAGCAAAGACAGGAAAATTAGAACATGAGACAAAAAATGAAAATACTGCTTTCGTAGTATATGAAAAAATAGATGGTGAAACTATAAGCACCTTATTGAAAAAAAATAAACTTAATTTTAAACAATTTCTTAGTATATTTATACAATTACTCCTAGGATTAGAAGTCGCACAAAGAGAAGCTAGATTTACGCATTTTGATTTGCACAGCGATAATGTTATGATTCGTGAAAATGATGTTACTAGCTATAATGTTAATTTGGACATGTCCACTTATAGTGTGGTGAATCCTGAATTTATACCAGTGATTATTGATTTTGGAGCGTCTACTTGTTTTATTGAGAATAGATATATTGGTTCTTATGATTATATCAAACACGGAATGTTAAACTTTATGGTTCCTGGCCACGACATGTATAAATTTTTAGTTTATTGTGCACGTAAAACAATAAATCAAGAACTAAAAGGAAAACTTATTTCTATGTTTCGTTTTTACGGAGATAATGAACCATATAATATTATAAGTAATACAGAAGGTGTAAATAAAGCAGCAGAAGAATACTGTATGAACGCCACATTCTCTCAAGTAGCAACTTATACACCACTTATCTTTATAGAATGGTTGTTGAAAGAATACAGGAATGAATTAAAATCAAATATATTAGTATATGAACGTGTAAATTATTTATCTCTTACATATTCAAGTATAACAAAAGAATACGATCATATATTTGAATATATTAAGAAAGGAGTAGAAAATGCCATTCTTTTTACAGAGGAATGTACATTAAGTTATGTGATGACTAAGTACAATATTAACTTACTAGAGAGATATAATGATAATTTACAATCAGATGATTTGAGTAAAAAAATTAAAAATTTGAATAATTATCTACATAAGTTTGAGGATAAATTTATAGATATAGACAAGGCTATGCTAGAAAATGTTTTTGATATTAAAATACCAACTCAGAAAGAATTAGATTTTTGTATTAATAACCTGATAGGAATAAAAATACGATGTTCGAAACCAATAGATAAAGAAAAAGCTGTAAAAGATCTTGCTATTATTTTATCGTATCAAGAAAATTTAAAACCACATCTACAGTTTTATTTTACTATTTTAGAGTTGAATTTAAAGGAAGTATTTTCTGTTTGGATTAAAAAGTTTAAAGAGTCTAGAATATATCTTTTCCATATTAAGAACGTTATTAAAAATGAAAGAGCAAAACGTTGGAGTCAAACTTTAATGGCATCTATAATCTAAAATAAAACACTTCTACATATTGGTTAAAGTTTTCAAATAATCGGTTTTAAGTATAATCTATCATAGATTATAGTTAATAAAACATATTAAGTAGAAACATATTTTTCATAAGTACAGAATAAATATTATTTTATTTAAACATTATATAAATATAGATACTCAAAACAAATTTATATCAGATCAATTGAGTATATATAAAGGTTGTCAAATACAAGACAAACACTTATATGATTTAAAAAAAGTATGTACATCATGTTTAAGTATGATATTAAATCAAAAATTTATTAATCCTATTGATATGAAAGCTGTTTTTTGTTTATTTGATACTTTATTCTTACAGATATCTAAACGAAAAGAAAATGGCATTTATGTCTTAACAAAAAATATAAGAGACTATATTAAAAACATCAAATTGTTATCTTTTAATAATGTAGAAGGATATATATATCTTGCTGATTTTTTTTCACCACATATTCAGGCTATTATTAAATTCCAAAAAAAGGATTCTGACATTCCATATATGATACAAGAGTATTATATTGGAATTAATATATTGAATAAATTAAGATATTTAATACCAACATTTGTGTATACTTTAGGAGCTTTTTACTGCCCTAAAACAATTGAGATAAAAAATAAAAAAGAAGTTCCTATAAAAAATCCATTATCTGTCCTATGTGATGATGAGTCAACAAAAAATAATACTGCTTTTGTAGTATATGAAAAAATCCCAGGTGAAACTATAAGCATCTTCTTGAAAAAAGATAAACTTACTTTCAAACAATTTCTTAGCATATTTATACAATTACTACTAGGATTAGAAGTTGCTCAAAGAGAAGCCAGGTTTACACATTTTGATTTGCACGCCAATAATGTTATGATCCGCCAAAATGATGTTTCTAGCTATAATATTCATTTGGACATGTCAACTTATAATGTAGTAAATCCTGAATTTATACCAGTCATTATTGATTTCGGAATGTCAACGTGTTATATTGAGAACCAATATATTGGTTCCTATGATTATATCGAATACGGAATGTTAAATTTTATGGTTCCTGGATATGATATGTATAAGTTTTTAGTTTATTGTGCGTTTGACTCGAAAACACATATGAAAAATAAAATTTCTTCTCTCTTTCGTTTTTATGGGGATAATGATCCATATAATATTACAAGTAACATAGAAGGTATAGATATAGCAATAAAAGAATACTGTATGAATATTACATACTCCCAAGCAGCAACATACACACCTCTTATGTTTGTAGAATGGTTATTGAAAGAATATCAACTTGAATCTGATATCTTCGTGTCTAATCGCATAAATTACCTTCCTATTCAATACACAAGTTTAATTAAAGAATATAACAAAATATTTAAATATACTAAGGAACATGGAATAGATTCGATAAAAGAATGTATTACTTCAACATCAAGTTATGTAATGACTAAGTATAATATCAACTTATTAGAAAGATATAATGATGATTTACAATCAGATGAGTTGACAAGAGAAATTAAAGGTTTAAATAAGTATCTAGATAAGTTTGACGGTAAATTTATAGATATAGACAATGCTATGCTAGAAAATGTTTTTGATATTAAAATACCAAGTCAGAAAGATCTAGAAATGTGTGTTATAAAACTTCTTATTATAGAAATTCCAAATCCGAATTACATTATTGATGAAAAAACAAAATTTGATATAGAAGATGCTGTAAAAGAATTTGATATTTTGTCATCATACGAATATGAATTGAGCCCTTATTTACAGTTTTATTTTACAATTTTAGAGATGAATTTAGACAATAAATTCTCTGAATGGATTAAAAAATTTACTAACTCACATATTTATAAGTTTTATAGTCTTAATGTTCTAAATACTCAACGTGCAAAAAGATGGGGTCAGACTTTAAGTGCTTATGATAAAGAAATATCTATCAACCAGCAAAAAACAGGTCAAATAAAAGTTTTAACGTATAATGTGTTACATGAAATTTCTAGAATTCCTGTATGTAAGGAAGATATATGTATCAAAAATATTTGCTCTTTCATTGATAAGAATGTAAAAGACTTTGATTTTATTGGAATTCAAGAGTATAGTGATATACGTAAAATGAGATTATATTCTAAAGAACTTTATAAAATGAATGTTACACACGATGAGGTACCAGAGGACTTAAAAAAGTACGGTCCTGTCACATTCTACGATAACAAAAAATATAAATTGGACAATTCATGTAACACAATGAAATTTGGATTTTCAGGCAATCTAGGTAGAGGTATTCAAATTAATTTTTTTAATAATAATCTATGTGTTATAAACCTTCACGCTGGTCATGACCCAAAGAAAGACAAAATACACATGTTCGATAAGTCTCTAGACGATTATTTAAAAAGTACCGACTGTGATAAAAAATGTAAAAATACATTTATAAGAAAATTACAAAATTATAAAATTATTATGATCGGAGATATGAACGACCGTCTAACTGTTTTCACAACTATTACAATTGCCGATAGAAAAAGAGAATTATATGGTCGAACGACAGAACCAACTTGTTGCGAAGGAAAGAAAACAATGAATGGTAAAAATGATGAAAATGGTGCTTATGATCATATTTTAAGTACATTTGCTAAAAAATTTTTTGTAAAAGTATATAGACCAATGGAGCTTCATTCGGATCATGATCCTGTTACATCTACACTAACTTGGTGATTAAATATCCACTTGTAAATGATGAACATGAAGTGGTTTTAAACGACCTATTCGATTTGCTCTTCCTATTATCTGATTTTGACTGGTTGGTTGCATTTCATGATACAAAATAATATCAGTTGCCTCTTGTAAATTAATTCCGGCTCCGTTAAAGTTGGAGTTAAGAAAAATTACTTGTGTATTTCCATTCTTAAAACTTTCAATACTCTTCTCTCGTGATTTTCTATTTCCAATAACTACAGCAAAAGTGATAGTTTCATCCTTTAGCCTTCTACAGATAGGATTAAAAGTCTCATCGTACACTGAAAAGATAATAAATTTTCCATCTTTATTAGATTTTAAAAGTTCAATAACCTTTTCTAAAGGTGTTGTGTTTTTTTCTTTATCTTTAGGTGTTTCAGCTTCAATTCCTTCTTGAGAGCTGAGGTATACTAATTCTGTCGTATCTACTTTGGCACGACACAAAGGACAGCTCTGTTTTTGTTGTAACCATGTAAGCAAACATTCTCCACAAAAAAGATTTTGACATGATGGTTCCATTATTGGAGTTTTTAACTTTTCGGTGCATATAGAACATACATCTTTTAGCATAGACTCAAATCTAATATCAAGTTGTGTAATATGTTTTTTAATAATATCTTCTTCAATAGTTGCATTTTCTAGTTTTTTGTCATCTTTTTTAATATCACGATATATTTTTATATCTGCTTGTATATTAGATAGCTTTTCTAGCATTTCTCTTTTTACTAGTTCTACTATATTTTCAGTTTTCTTACCTCCAAGAGCAGAGATCGCACCTTCAATATTACCTGCTGCTATCATAGTATGTATCTTATTATTAACTATACCGCTAACAGCTCTAAGAACAGGTTGAAAACAGATATGGTAATGATGATAAGTCGGAGGAGTGTTAAAAGACGTCTGTACAAAATTTAGATCGTTTCTTAATATCATTCCTGTAAATTGTTCCTCAATTTTACACCATTCATCACCAATAATCTTTTTCATAAAGCTACCTCTACAATTTCGATGTTGCAAATTAATATCTTCAGGTGTTGCGGTGACTAACCAATAAAATCCTGCTTGGATTTCTTTCATACCAGAAACGCGAACATGACCTGGTTCATCAAAAATGAAACGTTTCCAAGCATAACGTGAATAAGACATTGCTAAATTGTTGAACATAGATACTGTTACTATGATAACATCATAATTCTCAACAACAACATTATCAACATCTTTCCTAGAATCAATTACCTTAACCTTCAAATTTGTATGTGCAAATTCTTGCTCCCATTGAGAAACGATAGAAGTAGACACTAAAATTAAAGTAGTTGGAAGTTTATCATATCGTTCGATCCTACGAATTAATATCAACCCAGCAGATTCTGTATTTACAACTTCTTTTACGAATGGAATATCTAAATCCCAATCCATTTTATCTCGGGCAATCAAACCTATCATAGATAGTGTTTTTCCATATCCAGTAATGTCAGCATTAAATCCTAGTTGAGTCTCTTTAATACCGTGCTCATATTCTACAATTTTTTCTCTTTCTAATGTTTCCATCTGATATATACTTGCGAGTTGATGTTTGAACAAAATTTTGTTTACATTTTTTGGTTGCGACGCTAATGGTATATTATCAAAATCATTCATTTATTAATTGTAAATTAATTAATAAACCATTTTAAGAAATTTTTTTTTGATATGAACTGATTTTTACTAAAAATTATTCATATTATTTCTTGAAAATTACATTAAAAACACAAATTTGTGTTTATTATAAATTTACTTACAACAGAATTTGTTATATCGATTAATTTTTGGATCATTACCTTTTGGAAGTAGTCGTAATATAGGCACAACTTTCTTAAACCAATCAAGTACTGGTCATACAAAAATCATTATATCCATTAGTATATGGATCTGGATTCAAACCGTTTATATTCATCCATTCTACTATACGCACAAGTAGGCAATTCAAAAGAAGAAAAGGCGGACATTCTTGTCACAACAAGACTTTTTCTTGTGAAGAAGAAAGATTATTACAAATCCTCATAAAAGTAACATTCATACACTTTACACCACAACAAGTAAATGTTCAATCTTTAACACCATTTTATTTTTATAGGAATATTTAAACACAATATAATATTTTTTACCTAAAGTGAATTCATTATACTGATAAATGAATAAACAATTTATTGAACTTATTTGTAATATTAGTTTGATATTTGTGATCTTTATATTTATAAGTATATTACTTATTAAAAGATTTGTATATTTTAATCCTTCAAAACATTTTCTTTCAATACAAGAAAACTTTGATATAGTGAACAATCAACACTTACATGGGTGGTTTCTTCAAAATAAAAAGAGCAATAAAGTTATATTGTTATGTCACGGAAATTTTGGTAATATATCTCATAAACAAATGAAGATGATAGAAATGCGAAATATAGGATATTCAGTTTTAGCTTTTGATTATTCTGGATATGGAAAAAGCGGAGGTGTTCCTAACGAACAACGTCTATACGATGATGCATCTATGATGGTTTCTCTTCTTCTAAAAACGTACAAACCTGAACAAATAATATTGTATGGAGAATCACTCGGTGGACCGATTGCAGCATATGTTACCAGAAAATACTCTATTCCAACTCTTATTCTCGAAGGTCCATTACCTAGTGTAAAAATATTAATTAAAAATAAATACCCTATTGTTTCATTTTTCGCTTTTTTATTTCCGGAATTTGATACTGAAAAATATCTCAAAGGATATCGAGGAAAAAGTTTAATTATGCATAGTACAGAAGATAAAAAAATACCTTATTCTAGTGTTCAAAACTTGATTTATTTATGTTCACAACATATTCAGATTGAAGGTTCTCATAACGATCCTGTTATACCATGGGAAAAAGTTAAGATATTTATAGAATCATAGTCTATTAATAAATGACAGATATAATGCTTGATCTTGAGACTCTCAGTGTCCGCCCAGATGCTGCTATAATTGTAATTGGAGCTATCAAATTTTTTAGAAAAGGTAGTATGATTTCTATGGAAGATTCTGAAAAGTTTTACAGACGTATTACAGTTAAAAGTTGTGAAGAAGCTGGACTTCGTATTGACAAGGAAACTCTTGAATGGTGGAAAACACAAGATAAAAATGTACTATATGAAGCACTAGAAAATCCTGACAGAGTTCCTTTAAAACAAGCTCTGCAAGAATTCACCAAATGGATGGGAAATAGTAAATATGTGTGGGGAAATGGTGATGATTTTGATTGCACTATACTTGGTGAAGCATTTTCACGTTGTGGCATGGAAATTCCTTGGAAATTTTTTCTAACTCGTGATTGTCGTACATTATTTGATTTAGCTGGTATTAAAAAGTCGGATCTACCTTCTGAATTAGAGCATCACGCTATTCATGATTGCTATAGACAGATAGTAGGTGTAAAACGTTCGCTTATTACCCTTGGTCTCTAAATACGTGAAATGTTTTGTTTTATAAGAAAATATATAACTCCGATTATTATCATGAGTGCAACTACAAGAGTTATAATTTTTATAGG
>Ga0247844_1001346_pt1 | contig 45919 bp, 50 predicted proteins | sample LaCtaG_FD_192421 | JGI IMG/M metagenome (GOLD analysis project Ga0247844, IMG submission 192421) | Freshwater microbial communities from meromictic Lake La Cruz, Castile-La Mancha, Spain - LaCruzMarch201714.5m_1 | ecosystem: Environmental > Aquatic > Freshwater > Lake | place: Spain: Castile-La... | reverse complement strand
GATACTTTGTTCCTTTATACTCAGTAGTTCCAACATTACGAAGATTATTTGAAACACTATTATTTGGGCAACTCATGTTTTTTGAATTTTGTAAAAGAAAAAGATAAAAAGTAAATTGGAAAAAGAATAAGTCCAATAGAAAAAAAGGTTACCATTAACTCTAATAAAAAAGTCTAATAGAAAAGTCTAATAGAGAAAGTGATTACCGTTAACTCTAATAGAAAAGTCTAATAGAAAAAAAGGTTACCATTAACTCTAATAGAAAAGTCTAATAGAGAAAGTGATTACCACTATTTGCAATATTATAATAAACTTATTGCAAATGTTTTTTAAAAAAATAATCTTTATTATCATATAAGATCATAAAGATTAAAAGAAAAATGGATCAACTTACTTGCCAATCATGTAAAAAGACTTACTCTACTAAAAAATATCTTACAAGTCATATTGAAGTTTGTAAGGTTAGAATACAAGAAGAGAATATTGCAAATCAAACTAAAATAAAATGCTTAGAAGAGGAAGTTGAGAAACTAAAAGCAGAAAATACAAAATTAAGAAAGGATAAAGATAAACTCTATAGGCTATTAGCAGATGAACACGTTGATGATAGTGATGATGAGAGTAATACTCAAAATACTCAAAACGTTCAAAATAATAAGAATAATAAAAATAATAGTATAAGTCGTAATTATGATGGTGAAGAGAAAAAAGTAATAACCAATACAACTACAAACACAACAACCAATACAACAAATAATTACTTAATTATAAATACAACAGGAGATATTGAAGATGTCTTTAGATTTATCGATACACTCAATTTCTTGAGTTTTAAGTTTAATGTGGATGAACTTGTTAATCCAACTTTATTAAGTCAATCAACAGATAAACAATTTATGTTTACAATTGAAAAAAAGAAAACAAATAAAACTTAAACTTTTATAATTTTATAAACTTTTAAAAAATTCTAAAATTCTAAAAGGTTTTATAAAAAAAATTGTTCACCACACACACACATTAATCTTCCATTTTCAATGAAAAGTAAATAAATCATATATTCTACATCTCATTTTCTTAGAAAATATAATAAAAAAGTAAGGTTTACAGTAACTTTCTGATGTATAATTTGACTCACTATTCCATATTTTTTATAATTTTTCTTATTACCATATAATTTTGTTTTTATTTTCCATTCATTACCGATTTTTCAAATTTTGTTTAAAATTATAATATATTATATGTTATAAAGTGTATAAAACATATAATATATAAGATGGATAATCAGAATTTATGTCAGTATTGTAATAAGCAATATTCAACTAAAGGTAATGCTACAAAGCATGAGAAGTTGTGTAGGAAAAATCCAAAGAATCCATTATATGTAAATAAAGATATGACAAAGAATGAAAAGAAATTATTTTCTCTAATAAAACAACAAAAAAAAGAGATTGAATTATTAAAAAGTAAACTAAATCAATCCAATAAAAAGGAAATTATCAATAAGTCTATAAACACAACCAATACAATCAATACAACAAATACAAGCAATTCAAATAATAAAAACAATTGTAACAATACAAACAATTCAAATCATGTTACCATTATAAATAATGGACAATTCTCAAAAAACATTATTGCAGATCTTAAACCAATTAATTTTGGAGGTATGAAGAAACACTTTGAAAACGATTTTTCTAATAAGTATATTGATAAAGGTATGAATGGATTAGCAAATTTTATTTGTGATGTGCCTTGTAAAGATAGATTTATTACAACTGATTTTGGCCGTCAAACTATCTTATTTAAAATTTCCGATGATCAAGCAGTGTCTGATCCGAAAGCAAATATGTTATTGAACAATACGATAAAACAAAATGCAGATACAATAATTGAAAAGGCAGAAGATAGATATCAATATTATATTGCTCAAATACAAGAAGCGAGAGATGATGATATTGAACCTGATAGATTAGATGTAGAAAAGAAAAATAAAACCAAGGAGTTAAAAAGTATTGTGCAAAATGTAAAAGATAATATTGCTATAGAATTTCCTGAAGCAACTAAAGTAATTGTTCTAAAAGGTATGACAAATAAAATTATTAATAATGAAATTATTAACAAGAATAATTATATTGAATAAAGTAGTTTAATTTACCCAAATGTGTTTTCAAAAGTATATTCAAGATATAGAAACTTATCTTCGTTTCTATGTTGATCGTAAATTTGAGTCATGAGTTGAGATGACGCAGGAATAGTATTATTTTCAGTAAAGAGGAAGATGGATTCTGATTGAGAGAGTTTAATATATTTTCTCAATACAGAAAGAAATTCAGCAACAGACACATTTTTGTCAATAAGATATTTACATTTTTCAGGTTCTGGAACACCTTTTGTTTTTGTGTAAATAATTACAGGTATTTTTGAGGGATACTTCATAGCAAGATTTGTGTTTTCCTTTTGTTTCTTTTCTAGAGGCATATTAGAAAATTTTTGTCTAGCATCATACGATTTGGTCTTTTCAGACATTTTCATACACTATGTAAATATATTAAATTTTTTGAAAATATTTTTTCATCTGATTTTTGAAAAAATACTCAAATGTTTTAAAATAATTTTCTAATAATTTTAAAGACTATTCTCTATTATTTTAATTGGCATTTTTAAAACATTCAAATGACAAGAGAAGTAAATTGCAGAGGAGTTGCTCCAAGCACAAGAGTTCATTTGAGAAATGATACTTGCTTGAGAAAACCTCAACTTCTCCCTGCAAGAAATCTAAGATTTAGTGATCCTTTACTTTCTCGTAAACAATCTACTGTTATTAATAAAAAGACAACTCAACAATACATGTTTAGAATCATTCTTGAAAATGGAGAATACTATGATGTTTCAAAGGATCAAAAACTTGTTCTTAAGGACATAATAACTGATAATCCATTTTACATGTCAGTAGAAGATTGTCTCAAAGTCCCTTTTGAGATATTTCAAAACTATCGTGTAACAAAAGGAAGAACCTACTGGTCAAACCATGAAGTTTCCATTGACCCTTTCTTGCTTGGATGCTGGTTAGGATCAAGAATGTGTGATAGAAGTGGTTTTTGCACTTCAAGACGAAAGTATAGAGATGTGAGCAATTGGTTGAAACTACTATCTATTGATCATACTTTTTCACCTCTAAGCAATTATGTTAATGTGTCTTACTCTAATAACAAAGGTAATATTCGAGATAATATTAGTAGATATAATCTTGATTACAATAATAAATTTGTTCCTCGAGATTATAAGTATAATGATGTATCTACAAGAATTAGTTTATTGAGAGGTTTTCTATTGACATCAGAATGTTTTACAAGAGGGTATAAAACCATTTTGAGATTTGATAATTTAGCATTGGCGTATGATATTGTATATGTTGCCAGATCACTTGGTTATAAGACACATATTAATAGAAATCGTATTGTATTCAATCTGATTCCATCACAGAATTATAGATTTTCTATTAGACCTCTTGGATTAGGTGAATGCGTAACTTTGACATGTAATGAAGGTGTTGATACAATTTTAACAGAAGACTTTGATGAGATTTTAATTGGATAAAAAAAATAATTTTTAGAAAATTGTTTGTAAATATTATATAATATTTACAAATAAAAAAATGATTTTTAGAAAATGTCTCTTATTAAAACTTAAAGAGACGAATAAAAATAGTTAATTAAAATAAGAGATGTATCGTAAAAAACAAACAAAAACTCGTAAAGAACAGGACGATGAATCCCAGTCTCACATAAATGATAATCATGACTATTCAGAAGAGAAAACAATATTTATTAAAGAATTTGATATGAATGAAATGCCTCCACAATCAGTTGATGATAGGAACGGTGTGAAATTGGTTGTAGTGGGTAAGCCAGGTTGTTTTTCTCCTGCTACAAAAATACTGATGTTTGATGGAAAAATTAAAAAAGTAGAGGATATTATTGTTGGTGATGTAGTTATGGGAGATGATGGAAAGACTCCAAGAAAAGTAGAAGTTTTATATCATGATACAGATGATATGTATGAAATTTGTAATGGTAGAGGTGGAGAAAATTATACAGTTAATAGACTACATGATTTAGTGTTGGTTGCATCAAGAAATCATGGTTCTATAAAAAAGAATGATATAATTGAAATAAGTGTCGAAGAATACTTGAAACAAAATAATGCTTGGAAACATACATTCAAAACATTTCGATCAAGTGGAGTTCAATGGGAAGAAAAAAATGTTTTAATTGATCCTTACTTTCTAGGAGTTTGGTTAGGTGATGGAACATCTTCTAAACTTGAAATTACAAATATAGATAAAGAGATTATTGAATATTGTAAAGATTATGCTGAAAAATGCAATTTAATTTTGAAATCATCCTCTCAAAATAGTGTCCATAGATATACAGTAATTTCTAAAGAGAAAACAAAAGGAAAAAATAATATTTTAAATGCTTTTAATGACTATGGACTAATGAATAATAAACATATTCCAGATGATTATAAAATAAACTCAGAACAAGTAAGATATAGTATATTAGCAGGTTTACTTGATACAGATGGATATCATGATAAAAAAGGAAAGTGTTACGAGATAACTCAAAAGAATGAGAGACTTGCAAAAGATATTGTATTTATATCAAAGTCATTAGGTATTTCTACAACAATAAGACAGGTAACAAAATCTTGTATGTATAAAGGTGAAAAAAGAGAAGGACAATATTACAAAATATGTATGTTTGGTGAAAAAGTTTGCAATATTCCTGTTCTCTTAGAAAGGAAAAAAATAGAGTGTCAAATTAGTCAATTTAAGAATCGATTACACTCAAGTTTTAAAGTTATACACAAAGGTAAAGGTGAGTATTATGGATTTGGTCTTGATGGTAATAGAAGATTTACACTTGCAAATTTTGAAATCGTAAAAAATACTGGTAAGAGCAATATTATATCATCTATAGTCGACTCGAAAAAACATATAATTCCTATTTCTCAAATTTTTTCAGGAACGGAGGATTCCAATGGTTTTTATTGTTCCAAGTTTCCTTCTATCAGTGTTTTTAATAGTTTGAAAGATTTAACTCCTGTAGAGAATTTTATCCGAAGGCAAAAGTATGCTAAACGCTATTTAGATAACCCTTGGTGTGTGCAAATTATTGATGATTGTACAGATGACCCAAAACTTTTTACAAAACCTCTTTTTCAAAGTTACTACAAGAACGGTCGTCACTGGAAAATGATGCATATTCTATCTTTGCAATACTGTCTTGATATTAAACCAGTCATTAGAACAAATGTAGATTATGCATTTATCCTTAGAGAATCAAGTAAAAAAAATAGAAAATCTCTTTATGAAAACTATGCATCTGCAGTTGAAAACCAACAAGAATTCGAAACATTGATGGATGCCCTTACAACAGACTACTCATCAATGGTTATTGTAAATTACAATACTTCTAACAACATTGAAGATTGTATTCGTTGGTACAAAGCAGACTTAGATAGAACAAAACAATTTAAGTTTGGCTGTGAAGATTTCTGGTTATTCAATAATGAAAGACTTGATACAAAATATGAAGATCCCGTTTTTTAATTGATTTATAATTTTTATTTTAATATGTATCTCGACTATATATTAAAATATCACAGTAAAATAATTGTAAAATGCAGTTCGTATGCTTAATTGAGTTTAACCATGAAACAGAACATACCAATATGACTTTTTTGCAATACACAAATAACGAAGAAAGAATAAAACATTTAAAAAATTTGATTGATTATGCAGATTATAGTGAAAATATTTTTGGAGAGTATTCGAGTTTTGAACTATCACTGTCTCTATATGATGAGAAAACTGTTTCTCAAATGATAATGCTTGAATCAGAAATTATAGAGGTAAGTGTTTGCACGGGTTATTTTGATTTTCCAGATGAAGAATTTGAAATTTTAGATGAATGCGATACAGCATTGAAATTGGATGATTTGTTTCATTCAAATCAGATTGAAAATTATTTTGAATAAGTTTTTTATGAGGTAGGTTTATTTTTGTTATATTTTTTAATTAAATATAACAAATAGATTTAATTATATTATAAATGGAGAAAATAACAACATTGGTTCATCAAATTCAACACAAACAGTCGGAAATAGACTACCATTACAATAAACAAAAACAACTACAAAATGACGTGTATAAATTACAACAAGATTTTAAAACTCATTGCAAACAGTATATAAATGATATTTCAGAAACACTATTACAAGATCATATACATTTTAAGAATAATCATACAATAGAGGTAACATCAACTTATTATTACGATACTGACTGGTATAGAGATACTTACGGAACAAGACATCCACAAGATTCCTATGGTCGTCCATACGAGTATGAAGGACCAGATACATTAATGTATGTAATTTGTTCAGAATGCGACCAATATTTTACACATACATATAAGAAGAAATTTGATAAAACACTTGATGAAGAAAAACTTGGATTGCAAATTTTTAAAGAAGGATTACTTGAAATAGAGAGAATAAACTTGGAAAAAACTTTTTTAAAAAATGATTCTTAAAACGTTATCTATAGATGCAAAATAATAAAGAAATTATTAAATCTCTCTTGTTACAAAAACTAAATAAAGAGGGTTGGAAAAATAATCAGTTTATCTATGAAGTATATCCTTATGATAACAAATCTTCTATTAAGTTTAGATATTTAAAATTTAAGTTTAAGAGAGAGCGTTCAACGTCAAAATTCTCATGCGATCTAACAATTGAAAATTATAATTACTGTATTCTAACTGTGGAGGAAGCAGAAAGGGAAAGAAAGCTATCAGATGATGATTTTATTTATTTTACATTCAATATTAAACCTGAAAAAAACGTAACTAAATGTATTGAGAGTGCCATTGATTATTTAACAGAAGTAAAGTTGTGTGAAAGTTGTCAGCGTGTTTTTCATAAGGATAATTTAGATCAGTATGATTTTTGTTTGACATGTAATATTCAAAGTATTTTTGAAAAACGCGATTTCTGTGCTATCTGCCATGATGGAGAAAATGTGAAACTTATGCATAAACTTCCTTGTGAACACGATTTTCATTTTAGTTGTTTAACAAAGTTACGTAAAAAAGAGTGTCCATTATGTCGTAATTGTTTTTCTTTACGAAGAATGTAAAGTAATTGATTTTTATTTTTATTTATTTTCTTATGTAGAAACTTATTATATTAACATTTATAAAATCATGCTACCTATTTTTTATTTTGAAATGAATCGTGAAGGTAATAAGATAGAAGAGGAAAAACAAAATGTAAATTGTAATATTTACAAAAATATGTTGACTCAATGTATCTATCATAAACATTCATGTATTTTAGATATACAAAGTTGTTATGAACAAGAAAAACATTTTGTTCAATGTATTCAAAAACAAACTAAATAACTTTTTATTTTTTCATATAAAGGTAGGATGCAATAATAATTATTAAAATCCATATTAAAAAAGCATAAGTATAACTTATCCTTTTTACCTCTTGTTCATCAAGTGTCAAGAATACTTTTGATTGGTATATATCTGTGTAGGCAGGTATGTTTGCGGCGTAGATTTTTCTAAAATCTGGTAGACTTTTAGCATCGTGAACAAAAGGATCAAGAAAACCTTTTAATTGACCATCTTTAATTTTTCTCTCTGCTGATAAAAGATAACCAGTTTGTGGATTTACAAGAAACTGACGTCTTAGCAATGCTTCTTCAGGTGTATTCTCAAAAGAAACATAATCAGGAATTTTCAAACCGTAAATATCAGGAATCATAGCAGAAAAGTTTTTTTCTAATTCACATTCTGGTATGTTCATTTTCATTCTAAAATAACCTCCAAGACCCCAGTTTTCTCCCCATGAGTTTGCTATCCACCAATAAGGGACAACCTCTCCATTAACTTCTTCTTCTCCCCATCCCACAACTCTGATAGCATGACCACCTTCAGGTGATGAACCCTTTTTAGGTCCCATGTAAATTGTTTTGCCGTCATATTCTTCGAGAAAGTCACTGTATATAATATAACCAGAAACAACAGGACCAAATTGATAGATATCTTCTTTTATTTGTATTATGTCATTAGGTATAATATAAGATCCCATAGAACGATAGTAACGCGCTGCAACACCTTTTACAACACATTCATCAAATTCTTTGCCATAAAGTTCTTGACAGTTTGGCATATCTTGTAAATTTTTCACATCTGCAACATATTTGAATCCTCTTTGTAATACATTTGCTTTAAGATTACAAAACGCTTCTGTCGCGCCATATACATAAAGATAAGTCAATGAATTTAAAATGGAGTTGCCATTACAAGCAGCAGTGGAGTGAGCAATAATATTTTTTTGTGAAATTGCCTTTTCATCAAACTCTGGTTTTGGATTTATAACTTCTGAACACACAGTTGGAGTAAGAGGAGATAATTCAGTGTTTATTTGATTTAGAGTCATTATAGCAAAACGATCACTCAACACAGAAGTTGAAGCAACTGCCCAGCAATTACCACATGAACCTTGTGCTTTCACTCTTGTTAAATAGTTTCTCCATACAATACGACCATCAAAATTTTTTGGTAGGTCTTTAATGCGTTCAGGACGTTTAACTGCTTTGAATTTAAAAAGTTTTTCTCTAACTTTTGAGTTGTCTCGCAAAACTGTACCAAATGTTTTAAACATTTTATATTGTAATTTATAAAGAAACAATATAAAATTTTTATCTAATTGTATTTTGTCATTCTTAAAAGATAGACTTCATCATTATACATAAAAGTCAAGTGTGTTATACCACCACTTCCTCTCTTTTCAACAGTATTATTATTTAATACTAAGAGTGTACCTTTTAACAAGTCTACACTCTCATTTTCTTTACAACATATATAAACTCCTTGTAATTTATTATTGAAAAAAGTTTTTGCATTTACGACAGCATAACCTTTATTGATATCTTCTATAAACTCTTCCGACAGTTTTTCATGAATATTATACATTTTTTCAGGGGGTGATTCTATCCATAGTTCAATCGACTCTGTACTTGGAAAAATAATATTATCTTGTGATGAGTCAAAGTCTCTAATATTTTTATAATAATGAGGGACAAATGTTAAATTCTTGTATTCCACCACCCTGTCATAACCTCTTCTACATTCGATAAAGAGAGTATAGAGTAAACGCTTAGCAAGTTCTTTTGAACTTACAATAATTTTTCCACCAGTTTTGAATGAAGTAGGTTTAGAAAAGTTTCGTGGAATGTTTTTATATAACTCTATTTCATCTGTTTTCTTTATATCAAAACAAGTATTGTAAAACTCTTCTAATAAGTTGAAAAGAGTCTTATCAGATAGAGTTCTCCCTCGTAAAAATTTTGAAAATTCATAAATTACATGAGCAGATAAGTGTCTTGAAATCTGTTCATAATGATTGTATTTATCAAGTTCACTATCTCTAATAAAGGAAATACTATGAAGTTGTTGAATTTGCATATTTTTATTGGAAACTTCTTGTGGTTTAACTGGAATGTAAATATTTATGCTTCCTTTTATACCTTCTAAACCAACAAGAATATTCTGCACATAGATTTGCTTATATTTTATATCTTCATTATTCATAAATTCAATAGCGTTTTCAAGTTCGCAAGATTGATAATTGAATGTTGACTTTTTGGATTTTAACATATTATTCGTCATGCTGTCAATAGGCATTGTTAAAACATTTACATCACCTTCAAACAAGATAATACGAGTCTTTCCAAAGAAGTCAACTTGTTGTTCAAGAATTCTTGTTGTAAAAGGCATTTTAGGGATGATATTGTGAGTTTCAATTCCAAATGGAAAATACATATTTTCATAAAGTTTATAAAGTTCTTGAATTGTTTTATCATCTTTATTGAACATAAACTTCTTAGGTTTTTTCTGATCAGTAAGATCAATTGTTCCAATAATTTCATAATGAGGATTTAATAAATTTTGATTGTTTGATCCTGTTGTCTCATACAGTATAACTGAAGGACGGATAGAATACTTTTGTTTATTCGTTAGAAAATTATGTGCAAAATCAGCAGATCCGAAATTACCCTCGGGATATTCCTTGTTATGAACAAAGATGAAAATATTACATTTAAAAAGTTCTTCTAATAAGGTATGAAAAACTCTAACATCAATAAACTTTTCAGGTTCATTTAAATAATGTATAATGGTTTTTCTATCAAAGTTGTAAGCGTTTTGAAAACCAATATTCTTACGCACAAGTTTCTTCATTTCATCAATCTTATCATCAATAAATGAATCGATATCAGGGTCATCGCCATCTTCTGTTGGTTCAACTCGTTTATCCCTTAGTGCAGTTGCAATAGCAACAATTACAGAACGAGGTCCTTGTGGTACATATCGACGAATATAAAGATTATTTTGATCAACGATGCGAAAGTAGTCTTCTATATTCTTTGTAAGTTTTCCAATACCTCCTGCTGGTAGTGTATGACGAGTTACTAAAATTTTTTCTTTTAATTCTTTTATTGTTTCATCTTCATCGAACTGTTGTTTGTTTTCATACATATAACGTATAGAGTTCTTTTTTGCTGTTTGATCTACTTCAAAACAACAAGGTAAAGGCCATCTCGACAAGTTCTTTTTGTATAACAAACCAGGGTAAGGATAATTAGGACGGTTTTCACAAGTATAGTAATAAGGTTTAAACTCATCAAATAAAGGATACTTCATGATATGCTCTCCTTGTTTTATTCTTTCTTGTGCTTCATCTTCATCTTCTATAATGGTAGGAGATTTATTACAACGTTTAGGATAACCTGCAACAAATAATTCAGGATCGTAACTCGCAAGAGTCATTCTAACTTCTTTTTCTTTTTTACCTTCAAGCAAAACTTCTCTTCTTTCTTGTTCGAATATTTGAGCGTTGTTATATATTTTACTATAAAGGTCTTGTAAACAGTCTTTCTTTTTATTATATACAGAAGTCATCAAACTTAAATACTTTTTAAGAAGATCAACCTCTGTCAAGTTCTTAGCATAACTTACTCTTATCTCCGTTACATACTCATTTACTTTAACACTCGTTCCAATTCGTTTTCTTAAAGGTCTGGTAACAAGCATGCTTTGTAATGAGAAAATTGTTTCACATTGTTTGAAAACCGATTGGACACCGCCACGTTTATTGAAAATTCTAAATCTTTCATTTGCACAAAGAAACTCAGATACAATTTTATTGTTCATTAACAAGTCATAATAAAATATTTTTTCAATCATTGTTCTTGTAATGTAAAACATACACCGTAAATGTTGAGGATAAATTTCAACGTTTACACTTGAAGATTTAATCTCAAGAGTATTGCATATTCTTGTTAAAAGTTGCTCTTCTTTCAAATCTGTTTTATTATTATAATCTTCAATCTGTGAATTTATATTTATTACAAGTGTTTCATCAGTCATAGATATACTAATAAGAGAGTATGAATCTCGTAATTTATTACTACTTTCGGATTTATCATATTTATTATAATTATACTTATTCAATACAAATAAGATAAGGTGATTTTTAAATTTCTCATTCTCAGTAAAGTCTTTAATTTTTGCAATCCACGATTTATCCACCTTAAATCCCTTTAGAACTTTATAAAAACCATTAATGTAAACAAGAGGTACATCATTAGATAAAACTGCCTTGTTAAAATACTCATATTCGTCTTTTTCATCTTCCATGCCACTTAATACACATTTTATATTTGTAAATAATAGTTTTGTATCTGTAATTAAGTCTTCAATCTTTTTTATGTTATACTCTTTAGACTTTTCCATTATTTCTGTCAATGTGGAAACTCTATTGAGATTTTCAATACTTTCTTTTACACGATTGTAGAACTTTTCATAAATATTTTTAAAACTCTGCAATCCATTGATTCCGATAAAATCATGATCGCTAATTTTTTGTAGTAATTCAGTTGACTCCATATACTTTTCAAATTGTTTTCCTCTAAACTCTTCTGATGAGGGATTATCAATAAAATTAGCGTTTGTAGGTTTGTTATAAAAATAATAGAAAGTTGCCATAACAGCATCTGTCCCTTCCAAGTATTTTTTCACAACCTCATAAGCGTTATCAAATGTTTTCTCTCGTTCTACTTGTCGCACGGTTTCAAACTCTAATTCTGCATTTGTTAGATCGCTTATTTCAACGAAACGCTTAACTGATTTAAAAGGCAGACCTTTAATGTTTTCAATTTTTGTTAAAGATTCCTTTTTTGTGAGAAAAATAAACATGGGTGATATTTCAAGTTTTTTTGCAATTTGTTGAATGATTGTTTGCACTGTATCTGAAGCACTAATTTGTAACACATTAGTGTTCCCATCAATTTTTACATTCACACTTTGTGTATTCATTTTGTAAATACATAAAGTTTATTATTTTTTATTCATTTTTATAAAGTTTTTTATTAAGGATTAATTTAAAAATCTATGTGGCACATCATTTACAACATGTGGTAACATATAATTAAAATCATCATTATTAACAAGACTTAAGTCTCTCAACTCATCATACTTATCCCAGTTAACATTTAAATTCGCACCTTCAAAACAGTTGATTACATGTTCATAATCAATATGAGGGATCCATACAATCAGTTTACCTTCATGGAGTTCGTGTATTTTTGATGTACTGATTTTATTTTTTATGTTCATATTATTCTTCATATTATAATACATGTTAAAAGTATCATCTCTATTATGTTTTATTGTCATTAATCCAGGATGAAGAGGAAATGAGAATTTTTGAATTCTTTTTCTGAAAATGGTAGAACTTGTATTAACAATATTAATAAAAGATTGTTGACTGATCATGATATTACGAGTAAACATTTTTTCCAAACTACTTTCAATAATTTATAAAATATTCTTTTAAATTTATCTTTTCTCTTTTTATTATGCATATTATAAAATGAATGCTATCGCAATTATAAATCCCATTATAAACAACGGTATATCAGGTTTTGTAAAATTTCATCAATGTTTCCCTAACTCTCGCACAAGAGTTTTTATTCAACTTTCCGGATTTAAACCAAATCAAACTCACGCTATTCACATCCACGAGTTTGGAGATTTAACAAATGGTTGTGCATCTCTTGGAGCACATTTCAATCCTGATAAAACAACTCATGGAAGTTTAGCATTTCCTCAAGATCCTCGTCATGCAGGTGATATGATAAATAACATTAAGAGTAATTATGGAGGAAATGTCGTATTTGAATACGAAGATCCATTAATTACAGTATTTCCAGGTAAGTATAATATCCTTGGAAGAAGTATTGTAATTCATAGACTTCCAGATGACCTTGGTAGAAACTTACAAGGTGGGAGAGGAACAGGAGAAAGTCTTATTACAGGAAATGCAGGAGAGAGAATAGCATGTTCTGTAATAGGAATTTCCAAAAGTGAAAGTTGTCAATAAGAAAAAAAAGAGTTTTTATTTAAAAAAAATAAATGTTTGTGTATAATTACAAAAAAATAATTATGAACTTTTCTGAGAGTGCACACAATAAAATTTACTGGAAATGTATTCACGTTATGTGTCTTTGTTATTCTATTGAAAAAGATATTACACAAGATCACGCTAGAGCGATGAAAGGATTTCTCATTACATTTGCTGACCTTATTCCAAATAAAACATGGGGTCAATGGATGAACAAGTTTATTAATATGACTGATGATGTTAAAAAAGATCTTGAAAAAATTGATGGATTGAAAGTTTTCTTAACAACACATAAACCTATGCCAGTTGAAGCATATCTTGTGTGTAAAAAAGGAGAAGTCTCTTTGCATGAATGGAGTTGGATGTTACATGAATATATAAATCATAAAAGAAGAAAGGAAGGAGAGGATGTAAAAGGTATGAGTCTTAATGAGTTTAAGAAAAATTATTGTGAAACAAAATTATCAAAAGATCAATGGGGACGACCATTGTGGTTTTGTATTCACACATTTGCATTGAATCTTTCAAATAAAATTACCAATGAGGAACGTATTAAGTATAAAGCATTTATGAGTTCCATGCAATTTGTATTACCATGTCCTATTTGTAAACAACATATTAAAGAAAATTTACTCGCACTTAAATTTGACGATTACACTGATACAAATATGCGTTTATTTGAGTGGACTGTTTTACTTCATAATAAAGTTAATACAGATAATAATAAGAGTGTATTTAGTCTTCGTGACGCACTCGAACTTTATCAAACAAAAGACGGGTCACGAGGATCAGAAGATGGAAGTCTTGAAAGAATATTTTTATAAAAAAATAAAAAAAAAGTTTTTTAATCTTTTATTTTGTAAAAATGTCTGAGACTGTTGTAATTCACGAGGACTCTAAATCTGTTATTGTACTGAATCATGTAACTCCTTCTACTAATGAACCTACCCAATCTGATGAAATTAACCAAACCGAAGTGTCTGAATTTGCAAAACTCGTTGCTGATCTAACTCAATCTTTGAAATCAGGTTTTGAAAACTTTGAAATTGATGAGAACAATATTATAGATTATATTGTGCGAGTTATGGCGATTGTTGAAAAACAAAAACAACTTTCAGGTATTGAAAAGAAAGCAGTCGCTATTGAAATTCTCCTTCGTCTTGTTGATTCTTATAATCGTTTTAATACTGATAGTAAATCACGTGTAAAACTCCTTGTAAAAACACTTGCTCCTTCTGTCATTGATACAATTATAAGTGCTACAAAGGGTGCTCTATCAGTAAACAAAAAGGTAGAAGAGGCAACAAGAAAATGTTTTTCCAAATGTTGTTAAATTTTTAATATTGACTTTTATTAACAATTATAGAATAATTATAGAAAATGAATGAATCACCAACTTCAACTATTTTTCAACATGAACAATTTAATTTTTCAAAGCAAGATACACTTGTTGATGTAGATTTAATTTCAAGTTCCAGTAAGTTATTTGAAAAACACACAGATTACAAAGAATATTTATTGGAACTGCAAATATGTCTGTTATATTATCTTCTACTGTCTTATTAGTATTACCTATATTTCCATTAAATATAATAGGAGCAGGGATTGCAATAACTGTTATGTCTGCTAAATGTGTTTATAATTTGTTTAATTATTTTTTTTTTTTTTTTTTGATATCTTGATATTTATTAAATTTAAAATATCAAGATATGCCAAAATCATCACCATCTTATTGTAAAAATACACCTATAAAGAATATGGGGTTTACACAACTTGCAAGTTGTAAAGCACAAGGTTTAATTGCTAGAACATCAAGAGAGAATAAGGGAAGATATGTTAAGTCTCCAAAGTATAGAACAAGTATAAATCGCAAGAAAAAGTCACGAAGAAAAGGTAAAACATCAAGAAAGAAATAGAAATATTAAAAATAAATGTTTTTTTTTCTTTTCTTTAAAATAATTATAGAACCGTTGCTTTTCCAACGATAAGAACTATAACCACACCTTTTCCTCAAGGTTGGTATAATATTGGCGATGTAAGTTCTCAACAATATGGTTATGCTTCTGTAACTGCTATTGCTGTAAACAGAAATTTAGGGCAAATTTACGTTGGTGGGTTTTTCGATAGAATAAATGATGTATCAGCAAGAAATATTGCCGTATACAATATAAATTCAAGACAATGGTCTGAAGTAGGAGGTGGAGCAAATTCTTCTATAGATGCTATGACAGTTGACTTATCAAATAATTTATTTATCGGAGGAAGTTTTGATAGACTTGGAACAAATGATCAATTTTCAATCCGTTATGCTGCAAAATATAATACATCAACAAATACATGGATTGATATATCTGGTAATGGTTTAATTACAAATGATGTAAAGAGTTTTGCTGTAGATACAAGTAATAATGTTTATTTTACAGGTGGAAATAAATTGTTAAAACATTTGAATAATACTGGAATAACAATTAATCCAAGAAATATTTATGGTGGTCAATTTAATAGCGGTTTAGGAGGATGTTGTGTAGATTTATCTGTAACTGTTTATGTTGTTGGTGGTTACACTACAGCAGAAACTGGTTATAATAATAATGATTTAAGTAGAAATGGTATTTCAAGATGGCAACCTATAAATGATGTATCACTAACTTTAATGAATGACTTTAGAAATAGTCCAAATTCTGTTGGATTAACTAATGGTGGTAACTTTTTTTTCGCTTCTTGTGATTTATCAAATAATATTTACATTGGTGGCAATTTTGCTACAGTTAATGGAGTAACAAATAATTATATTACAAAATACAATGGTAATACTAGTACGTTCGATTTAAGTGTTGGACAAGTCGGATTTAATGCGGTAACAAGAGCATTAACTATTGATACTTCTAATAATGTCTATGTCATAGGTGATTTTACAACTGTTAATGGTATTTCTGCTAATGGTCTTGCTAAATTAACACCACCTTTAACTTGGTCAAGTATTCCAAGCGGTGATTTATCTGGATCTACATATGGTGGTTATTCTATTTCACAAGACTGAAATAATGTAATTGTAGGTGGAGATTTCTCAAAAATTGGATCATTAAATGCAAACTGTCTTGCAGAGTATTTCCCTCAGGGTTTTACCATTGGTAATAATTTTACTTCTTATGTATTTTCACCTACTAAACTTTTACGATCTGTGTCTCCTCAAATAGGATTTTAAATCTCTCTAATAAAAATTATTAATAACATATCTTATGAATATGTTGTAAATTTTTATACCATAAGTTCTTTATAATTGCTACCTTTACAATTTATAAAGACATACGCTTTTTGTTCTCTCATTTGAATCATTTTCATAATTTTTTTTTCAATTGTTAAACAAAATTTTAAATCTCATCACAAACTATTTTAGTAATAATGTCATTCATTTCCTTATAAGTGTTATAAGGTCTTAGAGCGTGATAATCGCTTATCTTTTTTGTCTTGATAGAGTTTATGAGATTTTGATCAATTGAGAAAGTGCCCCTGTCAAGACGTTGAAATCCTGTTTTATTGTCATTTAGAAATACAAAATTCTTGGTTCTCTGATTCCAATTTAATACTCTCTGATATAATTCTTTCTGATCAGTAGTCCATCCTGCGCCTCCATGATTACCATCATAATTTATATTTTTATAAATGGTTGAAAGTTGTTCATACATATCATCTATAGAATTGATTTGAAAAACATCAGACCATACTGATGGACATGCTACATTATAACACATAGCAATTTCTTTATATTCAAATAATACATTACGGAGATAAACAAATTTGTTATCAGGAATATTTTTAATGTTATCAACATAGTAAGATGCTTTCATAGGAAGGATATCCATATCTGTAATCATAACTCCACCTTCGCAACTTAGCAAAGCAGGATATAATAGTCTAATATATTGTGCAATAAATGCTGTATTCATGTTGGAAAGTTTACCTTCTGGTTTTATGAGGATGATATGATCTTTATATTCAAGATATTCATCAGGTATTTTGTCATCAATAAACAATATTTTTATATCAGCAGTAGGAATAAGGTGTTTCCAATGTTTAATAAAAGTTGGAATAAAGTCAGCATAAAGTTTATTGTTATTTGTTGCAGTCAATATACAATCTAATTTCATTTTTTTATTTGTCTTATTTGTCTTAACTTTTTACTTTTTTAAAGATATTTTACATTACATTTAGTAATGTAAAATAATTTATTGCGCACTCCGAGAATCGAACTCGGATCGATTGCTTGGAAGGCAACCATACTAACCTTTATACTAAGTGCGCTTTTTTTGGTGGGTTGTGTGAGATTCGAACTCACGCGGACTAACGTCCAAAGATTCTTAAGATCTTCGAATTGACCTGGCTATTCTAACAACCCTTCATATTAAATATATCTGTTATTTAAATTAAAATAAAAGATTATTAAATTATAAAAAAATAATTATAATATATACTTACCTATCTAATTTATCCTCTTTTCAACAGAGAAGGACCTTTTTTAACAGATTCTTTCTCTACTACTTCTTCTTTCTTAACTGTTTTTTTCAATAGTGAAGGACCTTTTGTTTGAGGCATTTCAAATTCTACATCACCTTCATCAAACTCATTGCTATAATCTTCATCACTACTTTCTTCTTTATTAACTTCCTTTTTTACATCTTTCTTAACAGTTCTAACTGATTTTGTTTCTTTTTCTGCAGGAACTGAAATCATACTTATGATATTATTTTGATTGTTTTGTCCTCCTGACGATAAAACTTGTTTTTTCAAATATGCTACATCTTGTTCAAGACGATTAAGAGTTGATACAAGATTCATAAATTGCTCTCTTGATAGAATCACGTTGTCATCAGACTTAGTCATGTTTGAAAATGTTTTTCTTTCCGTTTTCTCGCCACTTCCAGTTTTTTCTTCTTCCTGTTCAATACCACTTGTAGAGTCTATAACTTTAAGTTTTCTAACAAGATCTTGAACTTGAGGTCTCTTAAACTTTGTAAAGATAAATCCAGGTTTAGACTCTCCTTTATATTTCAAGTTTGCATTAAACATGCCTTTTAATTCAGTAAAATGAGACTCATACTTGTTTATATCACCAAACACAGCGATAGACTTCTCTGAATAATCAACGATTTCAAAAGACATTTTGAAAAATTTTGTAAAATTTTGTAAAATTGAAAAAGAGAAAAAATACTTGTTAAATTATTATATGTTTTTATTGTATAAAAAAGAAAAATCAATTATTTTAAAATGAGTATGGAGAGTTTGTCAAGTATAAAGTCAGAAAAAAAATGTGAGAGTAAAAATTCAGAGGGAGAGAAAAAAGAAGTAGAAAAAGTTAAATCCTGTCCTATATGTTGTGAAATGTTCACAAAACACTTGAGACGAGAAATTTGCTGTTCCTATTGTAATTATAGTTGTTGCACAAATTGTATGAAAACTTATATTTTTTCAAACATGACTGAATCCAATTGCATGAATTGCAGAAAAAGATTTTCTAGAGAAATTATGTTTGATAACTTTTCCAAAAAATTTATTAATACTGAATACAAAGCACATAGAGAAAATATGTTATTTGAACAAGAAATGTCCATGATGCCTTCCACGCAGAACATAATTGAACTAAAAAACCAAGTAAAAGAATTACACGATTCTATCTACAAAATTAATTCTCAGATTTCAGAATTGGAAGCACAACGTTCTCGAATATATGCTAATATTGATAGATACAATTACATTTACAATAATCCTGCCATTTATTATCAAGATAAAAAAGAAGTAGAAAAACAAAGTGCTACATTTATAAAACCCTGTCCAGGAGAATCTTGTAGAGGATTTCTATCCACTCGATATATGTGTGGAGTTTGTGGATTAAAAGTATGTGCACAGTGTCATGAAGTAAAGACAGAAAAAGAAGACCTCGGGAAGACCGAGGAACACAAATGCGATCCTGCAAATATTGATAGTGTAAAACTTATTAAATCTGATTCAAAAGCATGTCCAAAATGTGGAGTTAGCATTTTTAAAATAAGTGGTTGCTTTGAAGAAAATACAAAGATACTTCTATATAATGATACTGTAAAAAAAGTTTCTGATATTGTTATTGGAGATGTGCTTAAAGGTATAGATAAAAATCCTCGAGTAGTTACAAAATTATTTTCAGGTGAAGACTGGTTGTATCTGATAAAGCACAATGATCAAACTCAATTTGAAAACTATATTGTAAATAGTAAGCATGAACTTGTGTTGAAATATATTCATCACAAATATATAATGTATGATAATGATAAAACCCTTGTTGTTATGTGGTATGATAAACATAATAAGAGTTTCCATGAAAAAGTATTTGAAAGTGCATCAAAAGAGTTATACAATGAAATAAAAGATGAAGTAGATTTGATTCAAGATGATGATATTGTTATCATAACAGTTGAGGAATTTTTAAAACTCTCAGAAGATACAAGAAAAAATTTGTATGCTATAAGCGTAAAGAAATTTTATTGTAGCATATCAGTTGAGAAGCAAAAGTATGGAAATTATTATGGATTTAGTCTTTCACGGGATCCTCTTTTCGTTTTGCCATTAGGAACAGTTGTTTCCAATTGTTCTCAAATTTGGTGCACATCATGTAAGACGGCATTTGATTGGAAGACAGGTAATATTATAAATGGTCCTATTCACAATCCTCATTATTTTGATTACTTACGATCAATTGGAAAAGAGGATGATGAAATTCAAAGGCGATTCAATAATGGTATTCAGGGTATTAATTGTTTGAATTGGACACAGATATCAATGTTAGCAGAAAGGTTTAGAGCAAATCAGAAATCTAATGAGCATTACTATTTCATCAATGATATTTTTAATTTGTCAAGACATGTTAATCACATTAGAGATTATGTATTGAACACAGAATTAGCAAATCATTATAATAATCCTGAAGAGGTGAATGCAGATTTGAGGGTTCACTATTTACAAAATTATATTTCAAAGGATGCTTTTAAAATTAAAATACAACGACGTGATAAAAGAAACTCTTTTAATCAGAATTTACGAGAGGTGGTTGAAATGTATACTGATGTCTTATCAGATACATTGGTAAATTTCAGTAATCGTGTTGAACAACTATTTTCAAATGGAAATTCCAATGAAAATAATAATGATGATACGTTGAAAGAGAAATTGCAATTGTGTAAGCAAGATTTTTTAACAGAGATTGAAAATTTAAATTCCTATACACGAAAAAATTCTGAAAAAATTATGAATGATTATAATTATACATCTTTGCCAATGTTTTTATTTACACCTCATGTAATGTAATAGAAAAACTATTAAACATCATTACACATTAATTAAATGTTTTAAATGATCTCAAAATCTGACATGATATCTTCCTCGTCTATCTTTCCGAGGTCTTCAACTTTTATTATATCTTGATTATCTTGATTATCTTGATTATCAATACATTTTTGATATTTATTCACACTATCTCCATCTTGCTTTTCAATGTTTTTATATATGTGTCCATTAACAGTTGTGATTATTGACTTTTTCCAATAATCTTGTCCTTCTTTAACAATTACTGATTGTCCCTTTTTATTCGATGTGTATTTGTATATGTATTTATCTTTTTTTATCTTGTAAACAGGTTGTTTGGATTTGTTATTAAATTCTTCATCTCGAAGAATTTTTGTGTATGCTTTCAAGAGTTCTTTCTCATTATTTGAATTAGTTAAATTATAAAGTGTCATACTTTTGTATAATTATAATTTGTATTTAGAAAAAAGTAAAAAATTATTTTTTCTAAATTATCCTACATTGTTTTTTTTTTCATTTTATAAAATAGATACATAATTCCACCCTAGTTTTTCACAACAGCGTGCATAAATATATTCTTGTTTGTATCTACATTTTTGACTTGAAGGAAGACTAAACTCTTCTTCTTTCACTTTAATTCCTCTGCGTCTTAGTAGTTGATAAAGTATATAGGAAGAGGATAGAATATTGGTTCTTTCAATATCTTTTTCCTCAACAGAAATATCAAGAAAAGTATCTTTAAACTGGTCAAAGTCCTTCATTAATTCTTCTTCTAATTCGTGTGTAATTATGTAATTCTCTTGTGCTGTAAGTTTTGAGTAGATGAGGTTAATGTTTTCATAGTGTTTATTTTCACCTATAAGGTCAAGATAAGTTCTTAGATGATCCTTTTTAACTTTTTCATAACGATCTTTTTTATTTTGAGTTGAGACATTTACGATCCCGTCTTTAATCATTTCATTTTCAAGTTTTGTTAAAAGGGAATCTTCAATGATTCTATTTTGTTTGCCTTGAAAGTTTTTAAGTGTATCTCTAAAATGAATGAACTTTTTGTAAGTATACTTTTTAGAAAAGTTAACTCTTTCTACATCATTGAATTCAGAATTTGTAACATGATATTCTATTTCAAAACCGCAATTTTCACATATTTTTTTATAATTTGATTCTTCAATAAATTGTGTATTACCACAGTTGATGCATTCTTCCTTATCTTCTTTTTTTTCACTATTTGTTTCAATAAAATCTTTTTGTATGAGTTCTTTATAAAATCTATTTACAAGATTTATAAATTCGTGTTTTATCTGTTCAAGTTCTTCACGAGTTGAAGTGTCCTTTTTTTGTGAGAAGAAATCAATCTTAACTGGTTTATTTAAAACTTTTTGATAGGTTTCAATTATTGTCTTACTAGTTGTTTTATATACATCTAGGTTATTTTCAATCGTTTTTATGTCTATTGAAGAATATTCTTTTATCAGATCTTTATACTCTGAATAGGATATTTTTTTTTCAGGTTTATATGTAATATTATTTACACTAAGTATTTTTTTTATTGTAACTTGTTCTATACCATAAGGTATTTCTGTTTCTTGAAATGTTTTGAGTATTTCTTCAATACGTTTTTTCTTGTATTCAAGATCCTCTTGAAACTTTTGTTGAACTTTATAATGTAGAGAATTTATATCTTCATCTTGCTTTTCCTTCTTTTTTTTCTTTCTAAATTTTACACCACTGCAATTTGTATAAAAATCCTCATTATACATCATTTAATTTAATAAGTTAGAGAGAAACTTTCTTTTAACTTTTTTAAATGAAGGTACTAAAAGTTTTAATTTTGTTTTTCTATAACATATACATAAATGAGTGAAAATTCTAATACAGATTTTTTTTCAAATCTTGACTGGACGAAAACTTCTGAAGAACTATTAGTTTCATGGGCAGATATAGCACTTTGTTACACATGGATTTTTGATAAATCCTATCGTCGCTTTAACAATATAAATTATCGATACACTATACCTATAATTGTAATGTCCACTGTAACTGGAACTATATCCATGAGTCTTAACACTCTTCTTAATGAAGATCAAGTTAAAACAGGACAGATTGTTCTTGGTGGTATCAATATTTTTATAGGTATTCTATCAACTTTGCAAAACTTTTTTCGCTATGCTCAATTATCAGAATCTCATTTAACTGCAACACGCGACTGGGCAAAACTTCATAGAAATATCAAGATTGAACTATCCATTGAGAGACAAAATAGAAAACCTGCATCTGAGTTTGTTAGATCAGCGAGACAAGAATATGAAAGATTATTGAACAGTCGTCCTGTAATCCCTTCAAGTATATTAATGGATTTTAAGAAACAGTATAGAAATTCTGATATAATAAAACCTGAAGTGGTTGAAAAAATAAGGCATATTATTTTAGATGATGAAAAAAACATAATTTCAAATGAAGCAAAAAAACCTGAACCACAAATCACTTGGATAAATAGAATGGGATCTTTTATTAATAAGAATTTACCTTTTACTCCAAGGCATCAAGAATCAACTAATTCAACTAAATCTGATTATTCAAACTATTCAAATGAGTCTAACTTTTCTCATGTATCTGACGAATCTACCTTTTCAGAAGATAAAAGATTAACTGTTAACACAATGACACCTCCACCTACACCATTGATAGATGAGTATACACTCAGTGTTGATAATCCTGTTGTTATCAATTTAGATAAGCACATGGATAATTTAAAAAAATATGAAAAGAATGAATCCAATGCTTCAAAAGAAAAAGAATTGGATTTAATTATAAAAATACATGAAGAATAATTTTTATTTAATTTTTATTTAATTTTTAGCAGTATTCAAATACAATATGCTAATAAAAATAATAAGAAGCATAAAAAACATAAAACAGTATCTCATTCTCTCATTACGACGACAAGCGCAGTTCATATAACTGTGCTGACAATAAGGGCATACAATTGATCTCATTCTGTGAGGACAATTGTCACAACGACATGTCATGTTGCATGTGTTCATCATTACACTTTCATCAATAACGTTATCCATATCACTGTTGTAATAGAATTTTCCAATAGGTCTTGAATGTCTTGGCATTTCAATTTTGTTATTGAAATTAAAGATATTATAAAAAAATTTATAATAAAAATTATACTAAATTTTACTAAATTATCTAAGACCTAACATATTTAAAATAAAAAACTTTCTATTGCTATACAATAAAAAATCATCATGTCTGTATTTGATTTGATACATACAAAAGAAATGCTAACTTTATGCACACCTTATTCTTATAAACTTGATGAAAATAGAAAAAGAATTGGATATAAAGATCAATCATCATTATTATTACCATTTTATCAATACATTGATAATAACTATAATATTGATTGGACTTTTAGTTTTAAAAATGGAAGCAATGAGGGTGATAAGTTTTCCAATTCAAGATATACAGAAAGTCATATCCTTGTGAGTTCAAAAGGAAGTATCATTCATTTATTTGCATCCAATGATCTTGATAGAAATCCCTTTGACAAAGATACAAGTTTGTCTATGTATCCATTTGCCCTTTTTAACAAATCCTATTTTATAAATTTAACAGATGATAACAAAGTTCAAATAATGACAAATACAGTTTCAAAATCAACCAATTGTCATGCATGTATTTTAATATCAAGGTTTGAAAATACTGTGAATACTGAAGAAAATGTTTTTGTTAACTTGGATAAAACTATTGTTAAGATCGTTAATTATGCTCCATTTGGAAACATTTCAAAAGAATATTTAGAAAGTTTATTTAACCTTTTCCAAACTTATTTGAATGATATAAGAGGCGATTTTGTGAGTGTAGAAAAAATTTAAAATAATTTTAAAATAAATTTTATTATATGAATTTATATAATAAAATGAATGCACTTGGAACAAAATTAAGATTATGTTCTTCATCGCCTTTAACAGGATGGATGCGTAATGGATATTGCACTATAGATGAATTAGATAGAGGATTTCATGTAGTTTGTGCACGTGTTACTAATGATTTTTTAAAATTTCAAAAAAGTAGAGGAAATGATCTTATAACTCCTCGTAATAATTTTCCAGGATTAAAAGAAGGAAATTTCTGGTGTCTTTGTGCTACACGTTGGTTAGAAGCGTATCATGAAGGAGTTGCTCCACCAGTTTTATTGGAGGCAACTAACATTGAAGTTCTGAAAATAATTCCATTGGAAATTTTAATGAAATTTAAAATTTAATTTTGGTTAGATTCAAATAATCGGTAATAACTTTTACTTCATTTTTAATAATATCAGAACTACCGTCTGTTCTAAAATTTTGAACACCAACTTTATAACCATCTTTTTCACTTGGTTCAGAAGGTTTGTTAAGGATAACATTTTTTAATACAATTTGATCTCTTTCAAGTAAAGAATTAATATATTTTCCATGATCTTTTTTATTAACTTTAGAATATCCGGTTTCTTTGATTCCAGTTTTAAGATCAAATATAATTATTTTAATAAAATCTCCATCACTTGTAAAAAAATATACTTTTCTATCAGGAATACTATATAAAACTCTATTAACATAAACTACGCCATTACCTTTAGGTCCAATATTTGCTCCATGGAAAAACAATGTTGAATTATTTAAAAAAGTAGGTAAAACAACAACATTTCTTTGAGGCATAGGTTGAGGCATGGGTTGAGGTTGAGGCATGGGTTGAGGTTGAGGCATGGGTTGAGGTTGAGGCATGGGTTGAGGTTGAGGCATGGGTTGAGGTTGAGGCATGGGTTTTTTCTCAATATATTCTTGTTTTTTTTCTTCAGGTTTAGCATAATCAGAAGGTAATTTATGAGGACAGGCAGGACATTGAACGTCGGGACAAGCAAACTTACTCATATCAGGACAGACAGGGCATACTTGAGAGAGGAATTCCTTATTAGAAACAATAAATCTCAAGGAATTAACAATATTTTGATAACTCTGTAAAAGTTGAGGATCTTGACTACAGTGTTTTAAATATTTTTCAGAGTTTGTCATAACAGCAGAAAATAAACGATTCAACATATTTTTATAAGTTCCTAATATTTTATCAAAAGCATAAACCATATCTTTATCACGAGAATTCAATTGTATCATTCTACAATCAAAATTAAATTTCGAAAGTTCTTGACTTGCCATGTCAAAATTTCTTATGACATCTCCTTGTAACATAAACTCAAGAATAGTGTTATTAATAAGATTCATTTTATCTTGATAAGTTAACGATTCATTTTTTCTTTCCATTTCACGCAACTTTAGACGAGCATTTCTAATTGCTCGTCTAAATGCCATTTCATTTGTAAATAAAGGCATAGTTATCAAATCAGCATTGATACCAATATTAGAAATTTGTTTTTTATCATTTTGGGTTAAGTTAGGCAACAAAGAGGATTTTTGTCTAAACATTTGTTGAATGACTTCTCTAAGATTCTGTTGAGGATTTTTAGAATTTATCAATGCAAGTTGATTAAGTTCTTTAAATCCCCTAAGATCAGAAGGATCTAATTCTGGCAATTGATCAGGAGTACCCTTAAATCTATATTGTAAAGGAGATACATCATCAGGGGAAATGGCAAGTACATATGAAATATATTTATGAGAACCGACGAACCAGAAATCTACATCATCATAAAATACTCTTTCAACAGGTATATTTAACCCTTCTGCACCAAAAACAATATTAAATTTTTCTGATTCTCCAAGTGGAAGTTCGGTATACAAAGGGGATCCATCAATAAGTTTTGCAGGAAGCATATCAGCAGTTATGATAGAATGGTTGTATTGTTTCATTTTAATATTTTCAGGTTGAGTCTCAACGTATTCTTTAAGTGCTTTCATCTCTTCTTTTTTCATTTCTTTTTTCATTTCTTTTTTCATTTCTTCATAAGATTGTTTTCTGGTAGTAAAAAATATGATCAAAAAGAGTACAACGAGAACACCAGCGATAAGACCAATGCGTTGGTTTTGTGACAAATTTGCGAGGAATTGCATTTTTATTATAATAAAAATATAATAATAAAAAAAAATTATTTTTTGAAAATTACAATGAGAACAAGAATAATTAATGCAATCATAATATACATGTTAAAGTTTCCTCCTTGCTCAACATTTTTTATTTGTTTTTCAATCTTTTCTTTTTCTTCTTCTATTGGTTTAACAGGTTTAGTTTCTTGTTTCTCTTCCTTTTTCTCTTCCTTTTTCTCTTCAGCAGATTTGTCAAATTCAGGATTAGCAACTGCTTTAGTGAGATAGTTAGATTGATAAACCTTGTTAGTTTGTTTTTCGTAAAATTGTTTGAATGTTTCAGGTATAGGTTCAGTATAGATATCATTAGAAGTATCATTATCATCAAGTTTAATTTTAACAATATAAGGGTATAATACAGTATTGAGATATTTATCAAGAGTGTTTAAGAAAACTGATGCGTTTTGAGGAACAAGTTTAGCATTAGGATTTGTTTTCAATACTTCTTTTTCATCTTTACACAATGTAGATATTCTGTTATATCGAGTTTTGATTGCTCTGATATTCATTCTAAATCTTGGTTTATCATAATAAGGATTCATAAATCCACCAAATTGTAAAATTTTACATTCTTCTAAATCAGTATTAATTTGATTGATATAAGACTCCAATTGCTGATAGTTAATTTTTCTTATAGTGTATGTAAGATCTGTACCATCAATGTTATAGTAGACAACATCATTACCATTCAACCACTTACACGCTTGTTCTTCGTCTTCAAAAGATTGTTTAGAGCTAGTAAGACCAATGATAAGTCCAATTAATAGGACAGAACCAACAATAATACCAATAATTTGGTTTCTTGATAGATTCGCAAATAGATTTGTCATTTTTTATATTATTAAAAATATAATAATATAAATATTTTTTTTTCAAATTTTATTCTTCTTTTGAGTAATTTTTTTCAACATTGTTTTCATCAGTAGTTTCAACATATTTTGTCTCTTTTGTATTAGGTGTGTTGTTAATATTATCAATTTGTTCGAAAGATTCTTCTTCAATTATATCAGACTTTTCTTCATTATTATCTTCATATTTTTCATCCATATTACATTGAGAGTTAGTGTTATTATCTATAGTATGTGAATCATTTATCTCTTTATTTTTATCAACTTTACTACTCTCTATAAAGTGGACAGGAACGATTTGACAAATTACTTCCTCAACTTGATTAAAAGATAGAGAATTACAGTTTCTGGATGTAACAATAAATGTTAATCCATCTTGTTCATCCTCTTCCTGAATTCTTTCGTATTTATATGAAGCACCTGTTTGAGTCATTTGTTCAAGTATGTATTCTGATACAATTTCATCTGCTTTTTGTAATAGTAAATATTTATCATCAGAGACATAGTTTTTATTTTTGTGAAGGAGTAAAAAATAATTCATCTTTTTTTTTCGAAAAATTTCTTTAATATTTAGAAAATAATTTTTTAAATTTTATTTTTTCTTTTTTTAATAAATAAAAATGAGTGGTGTTTATTCAAACGAACGAAGTAACTTTTCTCCTTCCGGTTATGCTCCTGTAACTGCTATGAAAATGCAATGTGGCCCTTCTGTACCTGCTGCTGAGTGCCCTGCCAGAAATCTCGAATTTATGCAACAGCAAATGACTGCTGAGAAGAACGCTGCTATGTTCTATGGTTCTTCTCCTGGTTATTCCAGTTTGATGAGTGGTTATGGTCCTGCTCCTACTGTTGCTTATGCCTCCAAATATTTTAACAAGGAGACTTACGCTGGTATGACTGAACCTCAATCCAATGTCTTCCATTATACTATCCAATAAAAAATTTCAAATAAAAATTATAAAAAAATTGATTTAATAAGTATATCATATTAAATCAATTATACTGATTTTATTTAATTTCATATTATTTTTTATATATTCAAAATGAGTCTTACAGTTGTTATTAGTCCTATGTTCTCAGGAAAAACTACTTTTTTGCTAAACAAGATTGTTGGTTTAACTAAACTCGGATTTAATACTGTTTATATAAATCATTCTATTGATGTGAGAAATACAGAAGCGTCTATATCATGTCATAATAAACTCCTTGAGTCAGGGTTGGTGTCATGTTCTTTCGATGTATTAAAACGTAACTCTCTTGATGAGATTAATGAATTAAAAAAAGATTATATTTTTATTGATGAGTTTCAGTTTTTTCAACAAGAAAATGTTGTTAACATCATTATTGATCTTGTAAAGAGTGGTAAACATGTTTTCATTGCAGGATTGAAGGGAGATTATAAGAATCAGGAATTCGGAAGCACATTAAAACTTATTCCTCACGCTGATAATGTAATTGTATTAAAAAGTCTTTGTGTAATTTGTGCAAAACTGGGAAAGTGTGTGGAAGCGCCGTTTACAAAGTATGTTAATAATACTGAACATAATCAGATTACTGTTGGTGCAGATGAATTATACATTCCAGTGTGTAGAGATCACCATGAATATTAAAATAAGGTAAGGTAAAATGTTTATCTTTTTATAAAATTCTTTATTAAAAATTTTTAAAACTATTTAAAGATAAATAAATATTATAGTAGGAGGCGACGGTAGCACAATAGGTGGTGCGTTTGGCTGTTATTCTCAGAGCAACCAAAAGGGTAAATGTTCGAGTCATTTTCGTCGCGTCTATATTTTTGTATTATTTTTGTAAATACAAAAAAAACTTAATATATTATAATCTTTCTAATTCTTCTTCAATCATCTTTTTTACATCATTAGATAAAGGTATGTAATTTTTCATAATCTTTTGATAAATATTTTGTTTTGTGACTTATTTCTTTTATTTCTTGTTCTTCAAAATATTTCCATATATAACCACCTGCAGTTTTTTGTTTGCCTCTACATACTGAACTTATATGTGAAATACCTGTTTTTTCACTTGCTTCTTTAATACTATTAAATTTATTAATAATTTGGTTTGATTCATTAATCTGTATTACAGATCTTAAAAATTTTGTACTCCTTTTTTCCGTCATTTTTATAAAGATGTAATAAAAATCTTTATAAAAATCAATTCTAATAATTTTATAAATATTGAAAATTCTCTTATTCTCATGTAGGTCGAAGACTGATAGGCGCATAACGTTGCTGCCATGATTCTGCGTTTCTTTTATTCATTTGAGAAGCCATTAAACCCTCTCTAAACTGGGTGGTATCCGTGAACCAACGATTTTGCGCTTGTTCAATTGCTTCATCCAAACACATGTTTTTATCTCTGTTGTAAAGAGGCCATATCTTACCCATAGGTTGACGTTGTTCAATGAAGTCAACCTTTGATCTTGTCAAAAATACAGGGTGTCTATAGGCATCAACATCTCCATAATAATAAGCGATATTACCTTTATCAGCATCAAGATAACTTCTAAAAGGATCTCCATAACCGCTGAAACGAGGATCAAATACACTATTGAAATCAGGAGGATTACGCGCTTCATAAGGAGTTACACGAGTTGACCACATTGCTCTTGCAGGCATTTCTGCTTGTCTACCTTCGGGACCGTAATCTCTTATAAGTTGAGGATCATAACGATCATAAAAAGGTTGAGATGCTTTATCTTCAATAGAATTCTTTGCAGTATTTTGTTGTCTTTCATTTTTCAAAAGTTCAGCAAGATTTTCAAACTGTCCTGCTTCATTGACATAATACTTCTTCTCAGATGACATATCCCAGTTAGGAATTTCTGAAATACCATAGTTTCCATTGATAGGTTGTCTTGACGCAGGGAGAATAACACCATCTCTATAAGGTTGAACATCGCTGTAAACTTTTACTTCAGTGGGGAGATTAGCATAATCAGAAATAACAGGAAAGTCTTGAGAATATTCCTGAATCTTTGTAGGATCACCGATAGAACTTGAACTCATACGAACATTAACAATGGGTTCTTTTTGAGGACAGAATTTATCACTACCCATAAGTTCAGTCATATCCTTCCAATTTTCTCTATTTACTTTTTTATTTGCATTGAAATCAGTAGGAGACCAAACTTCTTTGTCCATAATTCTTGGAACAATAAGAGGAGGAATGAGAGAGCGTTCTTGAATTTGAATAGGAGGAGCAAAAAAGTCAATGCCCACATCAGTCTTGTGCAATGAACTTACTTTTTTCAATTCATTATAAGGGATCTTAGGACGTGCCACTCCATTATCTTGCAAAAGTCCGCAAACATTTTGAGTTTGTTCAGTAGCATTTACATAAGAATTGGCAGAGTAAGGAACTTGCTGCTTATCATAAGCGTAGTTGCTTGCATGACAAACTTGATTTATGTTACCATAACGTTTGTGGTCATGTTGAGAAAGCATATCATAACCTTTTACTTTTTGTAACCACATATCTTGACGAGGTAAAGTAGTGGGATTAATAGCAGTTTTTGTTATATTTGCCATATTTGTAGTTTGATTTGGTAAATTTGAAAATTTTTCTTTATTCATTTTTTTATAATATAACAATAAAATAAATAAAATTGATAAAATTAAAAATATAGATGAATATTTAATTCCTGATAACCACATTACAATAAAAATAATAATTGCCATGCGAGTCAAAGCATTGATTTTTGCTTTTTGTGTCATTAAAGAGTCAGGAATAAGGTATAAACTAAAGAGCGCACAAGGGTCTTCTAACCACAATTCTTCGTCTATAAGTTTTGACATTTAAATTTAAAAGAGAGAAAGATTATATTTAATAAAAAAAAAAGAATGAATGACATTCGTGAAGATTTGAGAGAGTTGTCAACTCTTATTGAAAAGTCAAAGAAACTCTGCGAAGAACTTGGACAAATTAGAGATCGCAAGAAAGAACTCGAGACTCGTCTTATTGAATATCTTCAAAACACTGATGAAGTAGGATTGAAATACGAGAGTTTCATTTTTATTCCCAAGGATAAGAAGATTCGTAAAAAATTAAAGAAGAAGGAGAGGGATGAAGCAGCAGTCAAGGTATTGGAAGATTACGGAGTAGAACAAGCAAAGGAAGCATATATAAAATTGATGGATTCTATGAAAGGCGATGAAGAAATTATTCCTTCTATTAAGATTAGTGAGCAACGAGACGACTAAGATTTACAATATCGTCATATACAGTTATCATAAAATTTCTAAGTTCAGTTGTTATACCCTTTTCTGTTTTTATTTTGTTTATTCCCATTAATGAAACATTACTTGTTTCATTAGTTTTATTTGGAAATATGATATACAAATCCTTTGGATTTTCAACTTGTTCGTTTGAAATATTTTTTTCACACAGTTTTAACAAGGATGATACATTAACCATTGCAGGATAGAGAATATAAGAATATTCTTTATTGTCAGTCCCTATTTTTGTATATCCGTACACATCGTTTTTAAAAATATACTCTATATGTTTTTTTTTGAAAATTGTTTCTTCTTCAAATTCTCTTACAGCAATGGAAACACCATTTAATACGGTTTCTTTTCTACCTTTTCTACCTTTTGGAAGACTCCACTCTAATACAGCATCTGATTTTTTTTCAAGATAGTTTTTATACTTTTCAACAAGAGGTTGAACGAGAGGATCTTTGTTTTGTAAAAGAGAGTCTTTTTCTTGATTTGTCATGGTGGATATAACATTTTCAATAGGTGTGACAACCCTATGTAGAGAGTTTGTTACAAATAGTATGTAGGGTATTGACTCTGCACGCTGTACAAGAATGAATACAGGTTCGTTATTAATTAACGCAAAAGCAATTAGACCAAATGAAATAAGCGACATTGTCGTTTTTTAAAAAGATAATTTTTTAATCTAAATATGTTAAGACAAAGAAAAAAGGTAAATTCTATTGAAGAGATAAAAAAATGTGAGAACAATAATGAAAACAATCATGAGAATAAGGAAAGTAAAATTGAGAGCAAAGAACATGATCTATTCAATGAAGAAATGTTTCAAAAGTATAGTAAACTCTCATTCGATTCTCTTATAATTAGTTGCGCTGGTGTTAATATTATTAAAATATTAGGTATGTTACAAAAATTTTATGAAGATAAAAAACTTGATGATATTATATATTATAGTGGTTGTTCAGCAGGTTCTATATCAACTTTAATGTTAATTATAAACTTTACTCCAAAAGACATATTAAATTACCTGTTGAAAATAGATTATAAAACTCTTTTTCATAATATAAGTTTACAAACAATTCTTTCAGGGAAATGTATTCTTTCTAATGATATTTTAATTAAACATCTTGATGATATGATTTTACATAAACTCGGATTTATTCCAACAATGGTTGAACTTTATGAATTGACAAAAAAGAAATGGACTGTTGCTACATTTAATTACACTGATTATAAATTAGAATATATCGATTATAAAACACATCCACAAGCACTTTGCACACACGTTGCTGCAGCATCCTCATGTATTCCTATTTTATTTTCTCCAGTAATTATTAATAATAAGAATTACATTGATGGTGGCGTGTTTGATACATTTCCAATAAAAAACCATTTGAAACATCACGAAGAATCAAAAATATTGGGAATTATCATTGGAGATAATTTTAATTCAGATGAGCACAGACATAAAAGGAAAACACCCAATACAATACAACTACTATTAGACGTATTGTATATTAGAAAAAGGTATAAGGAAATAAAGTTCATGGAACTAAATAAAAAAGAAAATATTTGTATTTTTACTCACTGTGCAGACCCTGGTTCAGGTGTGAATTTTACAATGGATGAAACAGATAAACTACGAGGATTCTTAGAGTCTTATAATCATATGAAAAAAACTTTAACTAAACTTTAACTAAATCCCAATAAAATATATGCACACGCTTGACAAAAAGTGTCACTTAAATCATCTGCTTTGGATTTATTTTGATTAAATATAAAATCAAAAAACTTTTTATCCTTTCTTTCCATCAATACATCTCTTGTCAAGTTTGTTGTCCACCTTTTTCTAAAGGATTTATTAATCTTTTTTAACTTACCTTCATTATCATTATCTTTTATTTTTTTTGGACAACCTAATAACCTTGTCTTGTAACATGAATCAAATATTTCCACATGTTTTGACATACCATATTGATGAAGAAAGTAAGCGTGAATATGATTTTGTATCATTTGTGCATTAGGATTTGTTTTCAATTGTTTTTCAATAACAATTGTCTTTACATTGATCAAGATATCACGTCTCTTATCAAGTTCTTTTATAATATTGAATAAAATTTCATTTGTAACAATAATCATTCTGTTTTTTGTATAAGATATCTTTACATTTTCACACAAGTCAATCTTATCTGCGTAAACGGTTTTACCACATCCACTCATAAATGAGTTCAAAAAAGTTTTATACGCTTCTGTAGATTCATTATTTACTGTAAGACGTTCTTTTTTTGAAATTTTAGAGAGAGACTGTTTAAACTCCTGCAGTTTATCTTTATTGAACTCCTCAATCCATAATGCAAGATTTCTCACACCAATATCGATTGATAAAACTTGTTCCATGATGAAAAGAATAATTTAATAATTATTCTTTTTTAAAAATGTTGTAATCATTATTAAAAATGTCCAGTCTTTTTGGAACAAATACTCTTTTATCAACTTGGAGACAAACTTATCCTGTAAAATGTGTCACAAAAACTTCTTATTTCAAACAAACACTTCGTGATATCATACAAGAAGCTGAACAAAAGGGTGCTATAGATAATGCTAAGGATTATGAAGATTTTATTGAACTCTATGATAACATGGATCAATATTGTCAACAATCCCCTCTTACAATATTCGCATTTAATAATACAATGTTGAAATCCTATTACAAACAACTTCTCGACTATGATAAACTACGAGTAGCAAAAGCACATACTATCCTTGGTGTGCTAACAACTAATCTTATAAACGGAAAATATTCTCAACTATCTAATCTCTCAAGAAAAAAATTCTTTATAGATCCTAAAGGAAAAATATTTAAGTTTATCAATAGAGAACCCATTATAATCTCAAACATTGAGAGTTCCTTTTTTAATGATGATGACGATCACTCTATTATTGTTTACTTTATTGATTTTCCTCTTTTTGATTTAACAACTCTATATCTTGATGATATGTCATAAAAATTATATTAACTTATATTAACGAAAAAGAGATCCCAAACCTTTTAATCCAGCATTTATTCCCATTGAAATTTCAGGAGCAAGAACAGCAACACCAACCCCTGTATTACCTTGTTTGATCGCTTGTTCAGCAATCTTATATCTTCTTGATGTATTGTAAATGCTATAAGCGATAGAACCAATAAATATGGTTAAAAATAATACAATGAATAAAACTACCCATACCATACTTACTTGTTCAGCAGGTTGTCCGGTAGAAGCAGCAATTAGTTTCTGCTCTGCTTCCTTTTTCTTTTGCTGTCTATAATAATAGAGAGATCCTATAAGACCAATGAGTGATACGACTCCCACAATGAGATATACATTATTTTTATTTTGATTCTCTACCATTTTTACAATTTTTATATATTTTACAAATATATAAACATAAATTATTTTTATTTTTATTCTCTACCATTTTTATAATTTTTATATATTTGTAAAATATATAAACATAAATTATTTTTATAATTATAATTTCAAGTAAAATGATTGTCTATGAACTTTCTCCACCTACTCCTAAACTAGAGGAATATAAAGATACTATCAATGTAGTTTACCAGTTCTTTATTCATTCCAATAAATTACGCCAACAAGAAAATGAATACTGTTTACATCAACTCGTTCAAAATCCTCTTATCAACAATATTTACTTGCTCACAGAAAGAGAATACACTTTAGAAGAATTATCCATATCATCATCTGAAAAAATTAAACAACAAGTTATTGGAAAAAGACTAACTTATAAAGACTTTTTCGATTTTATTGATACTATATCAGGATATTGTGTTCTCATTAACAGTGACATTTTTCTTGATGAGAGTATTGCAAACATTTATATATCAGGACTTGCTACTCAGAAATCTGCATTTGCACAATTACGTTTTGAATTCACCTATGCTAATATGAATGATTTAAGTAAATGTAAAATTTTCGGTCCTCGTTATGATAGTCAGGATGCGTGGATGATTCACTCCAATTTCAACATTCCTAAAAAGTATAGAAAGGCATTTGAGTTTAACCTGGGTAAACCTGGTTGCGATAATAAAATTCTTTACTTGTTAAGAATTATGGGATATACTGTTTACAATGATCCAAACTGTATCAAGTGTTATCACTATCATACATCTCAAGTGCGTGATTATAATAAAGCAGACTTGATTAAACAACCTTATGTCTATATGTTTCCTCATGGTTTTTTTTCATCTGTTCAATCTCGTATGTATGATTTCTCAGATAATGAAAAACTTCGTAACTATATTGCAAGAAAACTTGCCAAAAATGAGAATTTTATTATTCCACGTATATCAAGCGTTGAAAACAATTATGCAGTCTATGGTAGAATGTATAAACAAAATGAAATGTCATTTGAAGAGTTTAATAGTTATTACCTTAATACCAAGCATGTAATGAAAAATAATGCAGGTATCAAACTTTCCAATATGAAATCTGTTGTGAAATATAGTGATTTTTATCTTGATGCATTTGATAAATGTGAAGTTTATGGAGATTGGGAACCTCATGGCGCTTACTACAGATGTATTCAACAATCTCATGATTGGATGAGTTCTACTTACATGCCTAAGGCAGCAGTCTGGGCATATAATTTTGATGTCTTTCATTTTATTTTTTCAGAACCTTGGACTTTAGGACTACAAGGAACTTCTGAATCCCCAAGAAGAATTCTTCTCATCACTCCCTTTGAAGAAAGCATTAAGAGTAAGTTAGAAAAACGAGAGAATATTTATGGCATAGATTTATTTCCCAACTGTACATTCACTTTTCTAAAACCTCCTCAAACTCATGCTGGAAATGAAAGTAGAGAGTTTGATGTAGAGTTACAAGAATTTTGCAATAAACTTGAATCTATTAAATATGATTTTGATGTTGCTATTGTATCTGCAGGAGGTTATGGTAACCCTATTCTCTCAAAGATTTACGATTTAGGTAAGAGTGGAATATACGGAGGCGGTACATTGCAAATGTTTTTTGGTGTTCTCGGTCAGCGTTGGTTGGTAGAACGACCTGATGTATTAAAATTGTTTATGAATAGTGATTGGAGTCGTCCTAGATCAACAGAGAAACCAAAAGATTGTAAAAATATTGAAAACGGATGTTACTGGTAAAAAATAAAAGGAAATTTATATTATTTTGATTGATAATAATATAAATTATTTAACTAAATATTGTAATTCTAATGGCATAGGTTGATTATAAAAAACTTTATACTGATGTTGATTAAAACAATCTTTTCTATTCATGTGTTGACAATCTACGTGCCCGTGCAAATTATTTATTTTTCCATTTTGTAACATAATTATTAGAGAAAGTAATTGATCTTGATTCATATTTGTTGGTAAATGAGTTCCTCTATAATTCCTATAAGCGTTCAATACATCTTCAATCACATCTTTATTAGAAAAAAACTCAATACAAGAATCTTTCTTATAAAATGATCCACCGTGACCTGAATAATTATAATTCTTATTAGTATCAATGGTGTTATATTTTTCATGGAAAATTCGTATCATTTCTGTTGAAATACTATTTGGATTATAACCAAATATATCTGCTCCTTGTTGCAACATTACTGGATAAATGGGATTTTGCACTTTTACATCATCTTCTAATAGTAAAATATATTCACAATTAAGTTGTTTAAAACATTCGCAAACACGTTCCACTAATTTTCTTCCCATTGAAACATATTGCTCATCACTTTTATGTTCTATCCATACTGGAACATTCTCATTAGAGTGAATGTATTTACATTTGAAATGCTCCGCCATTTTTTCATAGTTATATCCATTATCTGATAATAATACAATTGGTGAATCCGGATAATATTCTCTAAATGACTCAAGTGCTTTATAAGTAGCGTAAGGATTTTTATAACATTGGAAGAATGCACCAATAAATGATTTGTTCATTTTTTTTATAACAATGATTTTTATTTTTTTAAAAAAAATATATTCAGATTTCTATTATTCTAATAGGAATTTTAATATATTTATTTGTAATGATGAATACAAAGGAAAGTTTCAATAATTTTTATTACAATGGTAAATACAATGGAAATCGTAAAAAAAGAAGATCATGTGGAAATTATCATATAAAATCTTATATTTCAGTTTAATAGTTTTCTTAAACTTTTCTTAAACTTTTCTTAAACTTTTCTTAAACTTTTCTTAAACTTTTGCACAAGTGCTGCATCCTGCTGACCAGGATAAAAGATAAATTAATATATAAAGAGTTCCGAACATACCAGCAATAAAAGATCTAATTATCTTTTCTATACCTGTCATTAAAGGTGTGCATTTTGAATTACAATTCCAACTCAAATAAGCAGCAAATACAAATATAATAAAAGAAACTATACTTGCTAATAAAGGTGCTTCTTCGTCTTCAGTAGGTGCTGTATACGTTGCAATAGTGGTAATTTCATCTTTTTTGGAGGTTTTAATTTTTTTAATTGTAATCATAGCAATAGCAGAATCCATTTTTATTAAAATAATAAAGATTTTTTTTTAATTATTTTAATAAAAATGGATTCAAAAAATTATAATAATATTGATTATTATAACTATTAAAAATTAATAAAAAATAAAATAACTTACTTCATATACTTGATAAGAGGATTGTCTTGAGGTTTAATACCTGTTTCCTTCAATGCAGTTTCATATTGTTCAAGATATTGCTTAGCATACTCAGGATGTTTCTCTTCAACTTCATTCAACTCGGCACCGGTACCGTCAATTACATGATTACATTGGTTCATTACATTACGCGCCTCATCCTTTCTCATAAGAGAAGTAGCGCGCTTAACTCTCAATTTAATATAATAGTCAAGTGATTCCTTATCCTCTTCTTGAGGAAGTTCTTGTAATTCCTTTTGACGCTTCTTGATTTCCTCAATTTGTTGTTTTTCTTGTTCACGCTTCTTATCAAGATATTCCTTAGTAGTCTTATCAAGAATCTTTCTAACATCAACCTCTTTTGTTTCTCTAACGTAAACCATGTTGTCTGCCATGACAGGAAACTCTTTACCAACAGGTACAAAGTCGATTTCAGCATAAGAATCGTAGTTTCTAATAAGATTATTTGCCCACTCATCTGCTTCTTCAAGAGTAGGAAATACACCTCTAATCTTGGAAACACCGAAGCATCCATCAGCATCAGGAGTTGCACCAGAGGAAGGGACAAATGAAATAAGAGCAAAACGTTGATGATTCAATTCAGGATCAACACGAACCTTTCTTGTGCGAGGAAATTCAAGTTTAAGAAAGTTGCTATTCTTCAAAGTTTGTGCTGCCTCAAATTGCTCAGCAGTAAGATTATCTCTTACAGCATCTACAGGAATGTTCTTAATACATTCAGGTGCCCCCTTTGTAGCAGGGTGTTCCATTGGAGCAGTAATGATGGAAGCAATAAGTTGATCATTAGTAATATCAGGTGTAATATTCATTTTTATGAGTTTTACAATTTATAAATAAAAAAGAAACTTTTAAAGTAAATTTTTCAAAATAGGTTTTTTTATTAAAAAAGTTAATTTAATAAAAACTTTTGCTTATTTATAAAATGAGTGCGTCACATTTTATAAATCGTTGGTTATTACTTGATGAAGATCAGCAAGAATATTTCTTTCGATGTGTTGAACAATTTGAAAATAGTGATTACGATTTTGACACACTAATCTACATATTAAAAAACGATGGGAAAGATAAAGATAAACTTCATAAAGAACTTGATTTATTTATTTCTAATAAGTTTGTGTATGATAGAGCAATGGAATTTTTTAGATACTAATTAAATATTAAACACTTTTTTCAAAATAACTTGAGTCTGTTTATTAAAATCCTTGAAAAAGTTTCTTTGAGTCTTGATCGTCTGCATTTTCTGAATCTTAATAGCATTCTTCATGCCTACCATATATCTGATCTGGCGTGTTCTACCAGTCAAGTTTGTATTATGTTGAATACAAATAAAATTAAAGTAAAAGGGTAATTCTAACGCAACATTCTCATGACCGGCAATAATGTTTTTTCCCTCACCGTTTTTAGCAGTATCATCAAACTTTTTCACATTCAACCAGTAATGTTTTGTAAAGCACAAGGATGCTTCGGCAACATCATCAAATCCTTCAATGATATAACTACTCATATTCTTTACATCAAGCACAGCAAGGGGTCTTGAAAAGCAAATTTGTTTATCGTGTGTTGTCAATGAAATAACCTTTGACAAGATACTATCAGAAAAATAAATATCATCATCATCCATCATCATAATAAAATCTCCTCTTGCAACCTCACAGCCAATATTACGTTTTTTACCAACTTTTGTATGCTGATTGAGAATTACATACTTAATATTGTGACCTTGTTGCAAAAGAGGATCTATCAAATCAAACAATTGATCTTCCTTCTTTTCAGAGTCATCCACAATAACCCACTCTAATTTTGTTCTGTCATACATAAATGACATCCAGTTGTTAACAGCAATTTCAAAAAACTTTTTTCTATTGTATGTAACTGTTACTATTGAAACGGTTGGAAGATTTTGTTGGTCAAACTTTTTGATATCACCTCTCTTCATCTCAAGGTTACCTTTAATGTTTTTGGTAGTTTCAACTGAAGAAATAGTATCCCACAGTGTTCTTGTATCTTCATTTTTATTTTCAGGGATGTCTACAACTACATTCACAACTTGATTTTCTCTTTTAGGTTTGTTCTTTTTTTTCTTTTTCTTTTCTGCAGTAAACCCATCAGTGATTTCAACAGTTGATTCATTTTGTTTAGAATCAGTAGAAATAGTAGTAGGGATATTAGTAGTTAATTCAGATACTTCACTCATTTGTGTTTGCATCATAATTGACTTTATAGTTTTCTATTTAATAATATTTATTAAATACTTTAAATCAAAGATTTAATCTTTTTATGAAATCTTTATTTCTTTTTTGTATTACATTTCTAAATGAACAGACAAGAAGTTCTTGAAAAAATTATCCTTTACATTACTAAACGCCCTGCCGAAGAATTCTATACGGTTAAAAAAGACAAGTATTACATCAATGTAAATGCTATTGATAACTCTGTTAGAAGACAATCATTCACTGAATTTTCAGGAGATTACGAATCTTCCATTAATTTGATATGTGAAGATTATAACATGAAAAGAATCACTTACAAAGACTTTAAAACAGAATTAGAAACATTATTTCTAAACATCTCTGTCGACCGTGATAGGAAAGTCTCTAATATCAAATGTCTTTCAGAGAAAAGAAAATTTATAGAATATGAAATAAACACAATTCTTAAATGTCTCGAACAATATATGAAAATTTGTGCAACAAACTTGAACGAAGTTGATATAGACCTACACTTATCTGATTATGAGATTTTTATATTAAAACCTCTCAATAGAGAGGTGTGTTCAATCAAGACAAAAAGAGAATATACTTATCTTGACAGTTTATGTAAAGAGAGTATACTTAAATTTATTGTAGATACCCATTATGAAGATATAAAAATAAAAACACTTGCTAAATACGAAGGTAAACATGAATTAAAAAGTGATAGAAGAGAAAAATTTTATGATGAAATGAAACAACACTTTCTTGCTCTTACAAAAGAAGAATTATTTATTTCATTGGAACATTGGTGGACTAACAAGTTAAAACTTGATATTCTTCATTATATTCCTGGTTCTCGTAATGAACAAAAGACATTATCATTCTATTACGTTACAGATCAGTTGCGTGTGAATTATGCAATGAAAATTGATCCTTATCTTCATCAAACTATTCAAACTATTGCACCAAATTACACAGATTTCTCTATTGAAGAATTTAGAGATTATTATAAAAATATTTTCGGTCATAATAAATTTGAAAAGAATTTTATTGAAAAAACAAAAACATTATTATCATGGAACTCCTATCGTATTTTGTTTATTAATATTTGTATTGTATCTAATGTATTTTTGTTTGGCGAGTTGTTACGAGAGTGGACAAAGGCGAATGTTATGTTTCCGTCAAAGAATTATAAACTTGATAAGAGATATCCATCATTTATCGATTCGGATATAACAAATCAAAAAATTATTTCAGGACTTGAAACAAAAAAACAAATAGATGAGTTACTAAACTGTATTTACACATTTGACAATAAGGATGAGATCGATCATAACTTTATTGAAAAAAATGATGCTGTCCTACAAGCAGTCTTTGACTAAAAATGATATTATACATTAAAAAAATTTAAAATTAATTTAAATAAAAAGAATATATATTATGAGAGTGGTGAAAAACATCATCACTCTTTTAGAATCTCCCTTTACTTAGTTGGTAGAGTGCTCGCCTTATGAGCGAGAAGCCCGAGTTCGAATCTCGGAGGGAGAATTTTCAATATAATTTAATAAACTTATATTGAAACGATTGAAAAAAATGATATTAAAAATTTTAAAACGTTTGAAAAAAAATGTTTAAAGAAAGCAATTTATTATAATACAATATATTCTCATATAATGTCGTTTCAGTGCTTTATAAAGACGCTCACTGGCAAAACTATTACTCTTGATGTCGAAGCAGGTGACACTGTTGAAAGCATGAAGGCAAAGATTCAAGACAAAGAAGGCATTAATTTTTAGGGTAGTGCCGAAAAGTATCACACTGTATTTATTAAGGTTCTGAATACAGAAAAATGTTTGCTGTCCTTAATATGAGTATAAAGAATTATAAAATTAAAATTAAAATGAACAAAGAAACATTTACAATTTGGATTGCTGGATTTTATGAAGGAGAAGGAACTATAGCAAATGATATTTCAAATAGTAACAAGTTAAGATTGTGTATATATCAAAATGATCCTACACCTTTTGAAAAGGCTAAAGAATATTGGGGAGGTAATGTTCGTAAAAGGACAAGAAAGTCACCTGCTTCTGATAAAATTTGTACTAATTATGAATGGAGATTATGTCATAATGAGTCATTAAAATTTATTGAAGATATTAAACCTTATATGAATGTGCCATATAAAATACAACAAATAGATAACGCGTTAAATGTTTCTAAAGAAAAATTTGTTCGAAAATTTAAATGTAATTTTTGTGAAAATGAATATGCTTCTCCTTCAGGTAGAAGAAGACATGAAAAAAATACTCATATAAACACAGATGCTAGTCCTTTACAAGAATAAAGGGCAAGACTTTCAAATTGCGGGAAGTTCCTTAGAGCTTTAACTACTACCATCTCTTAGAAATATAAGATGGGAACCCAGTTAATTACTGGCTCCAATAGTAAAAAGGTTAAAGATTGGATAATCCGCAGCCAAGTTCCTAAGTTTAAATGCTAATTAAATATGGAAAAGGTTCAGAGACTAGATGGAAGTCGGGTTAAGAAAGTAGTTCTTTCAATGAAACCTTAAGGTATAGTCCAATCCTCTTTTGAAAAATTGAGGTAAAGATGACCCGTAGACCAACAAAGATTAATTTTCGCAGGAAAGCAGCTCAACTAAATCTTCGGGCTTGAAAAGCGACCTAAACATAGTAAAGAGAATATATCTGTGTTTACAAACAAGTAAGAGGTTTTCTCATCATTTCCTTTGTCGCTAGTCCTTTATAAATAATAAAGGGCAACACTATCAAATTGCTGGAACATCCTTAGAGCTTTTACTACCAAAATACATTTGAAAAGATGTATTGGCTAAGAGAAAACTTAGGTATGGTGAAAATGTAAAAGATTGGACAATCAGCAGCCAAGACCTAAATTATTTAAGTAAATTAAATGACATGGTTGCAGTTCAGAGACTAAACGGTAGTGGGTCAATTTAATATCTATTGGCTTAAGATATAGTCCGTGATATATAGAAATATATATCGTCATCGCGAAGATGGACGCACACTTGCAGATTACAATATTCAAAAAGAAAGTACATTGCATTAACTTTGGTGCAGAAAAGTATCATACTATAATCATTAAGGCTCTGATTATGGAAAAATATTTGTTGTCCTTAATATGAATTATTCGTATAAACACAGATGCTAGTCCTTTATAATATAAGGGCAAGACTTTCAAATTGCGGGAACTTCCTTAGAGATTTAACTACTACCATCTCTTAGAAATATAAGATGGGAACCCAGTTAATTACTGGCTCCAATAGTAAAAAGGTTAAATATTGGATAATCCGCAGCCAAGTTCCTAAGTTTAAATGCTAATTAAATATGGAAAAGGTTCAGAGACTAGATGGAAGTCGGATTGAGAGATTAGCAATCTCTATGATATCTTAAGGTATAGTCCACTCTTATTTGGAAACAAATAAGTATAAGGCTTGTACTTCGTTTAAGAGGAGGATTATAAAATATTTTATAAAAATGATTTTTTTAATAAATACAAAATATTTATTAAAATGTCTGTTGAGTTAAAACAAGAAGAATTTACATGCTCAAAGTGCAATGAAACTTTACATATAGATAAAAAAGAATCTGGAAAATATGGAAAAATTGTGTAAAAATTGTGTAAAAAAGATTATCAATGTGTAAAGGTAATAGACATACAACAACCATTCTTTTCGAAAATTTAAAATATTAATACTTTTTTTTATACATATACTTTATTTTTCCTTTATTTACAAAAATAAAGAAAAAATTATTTTATCTCTTCTTCTCTTAACTATCATGTACGCTACTAACTTTACTCTCGATCCTAAATACGTCTACACTCCTCCTAAATACCAAAAAATGAACAATGACGTCACCTCCTTCCACTCACCCTTCTCTCCTTCCAAACACATCGTTAGCAAACTTTCTACTCAAAATAAACCTTGTGGTCGCTTCCACTACGCTGAAAACATGTATAACATTAACAACCCCTTCGAAACCATCGAAAGACAACGAACCACTCAAATTAACTACAACACCATCAACCAGTCTTATCCCCACTACTACAACTTCATGGGTCATTAAATAACTTAAAGTAAAATTAATTTTATATAACTTTATCATGATCATCCAAGTTTTAGATAAAAAAACTGAAATGTTAGAAAACCTTGAAAACACCGAACAAGTACACATTAATAACACTGGAAACTTCATCATTTATAAAAATGACTACATCGCTAATGAAATAAAACAAACAGGCGACTGGGAACCTGAATTCAACAACTTTTTTAAAAATATATTAACCAAAGATTCTAACGTCATTGACATCGGAGCTTTTGTAGGAACAAACACCATTAAAATGGCAAGACATGCAAAACACGTCTACTCGTTTGAACCATTCCATAAAACATTAGAACTACTTAATAAAAATCTAATTCTCAATGATATATCCAATGTAACAACCTATAATCTTGCCGTTGGTAATGAACACAAAACAATTAATAAATTATGGTTTCCTATAAAAGACATTAACTGGGGTTGTATGAGAATTAATAAAGATAATCGCCTATTCAATGATAGCATCGATATTAATGTCGACATGATTAAACTTGATGATATTACTATTAACGAACGAGTCGATCTTATTAAAATAGATGTAGAAGGTTGTGAAGAAGAAGTTCTAAAAGGTGGAATAAACTTTATCAAAAAATGTAAACCAGTCATTCTCATTGAAAACTGGTCACAAAAACCTTACGAGATCTTATTAGATCTAAACTACGAATGTACCCAATTAACTAATTGTAATCAAGTCTATACTTCAAAAATTAATTATTGCGACTTATATAACTGGACTAATGACTATCCAACCAACTCAAGAGATGATTTCTACTATGCACTCGACCTAATAAAACATGAAAAAGAATTAGAAATATTAGAAATCGGAACTTTTGCAG
>Ga0247844_1001342_pt1 | contig 46000 bp, 27 predicted proteins | sample LaCtaG_FD_192421 | JGI IMG/M metagenome (GOLD analysis project Ga0247844, IMG submission 192421) | Freshwater microbial communities from meromictic Lake La Cruz, Castile-La Mancha, Spain - LaCruzMarch201714.5m_1 | ecosystem: Environmental > Aquatic > Freshwater > Lake | place: Spain: Castile-La... | reverse complement strand
AGGGAGAAATGTTTCATATAAAAAAATATTTATTTATGCAGGTAATAAGATCAAATTTAATGTCCAATGCCCCTGTCTGCCGACAGGCAGGCAATGTCCACCGTCCACCGTCCAATGTCCAATGTCCAATGTCCACCGTCCAATGTAAAATGTCCACCGTCCAATGTCCACCGTCCAATGTCCAATGTCCAATGTCCACCGTCCAATGTCCAACGTCCAATGTCCAATGTCCAATGTCCAACGTCCAATGTCCAATGTCCAACGTCCAATGTCCAACGTCCAATGTCCAACGTCCAATGTCCAATGTCCAACGTCCAATGTCCAACGTCCAACGTCCAATGTCCAACGTCCACCGTCCAATGTCCACCATCACCCCTCCCATTCCACCTTTTCAAAATCAGGTTTCAAGTTGAGCGTATACAGCGAGCGGTCGCGCAGTTTGATTTCTTTGATGGGGATTTCCACGCCGTCTGCGGAACATTTTTTGACAAAAGTTGGGAAACCAACGAGGTAAATTTTTACTTTTTTGTAGGCTGGAGTGTACTCGCCTTCTTTCCGCTGCCGCAGGGAAAATGAGCCATTTTTTCCCTCCGTTTCTAAAATTTTCAAACTAAAAATCCCCACTTGATAGCCATAGCCTTCGCCTGCATCTTCGTACAAATGGCTGATTTCGAGCCCGTTTTTGTAATAAACATATAAAGTCAGTTCGTCAATGGATTCACCGGTATGCTGATGTGTTGGGTACACGGGAAGCACCGCGCCTTCGCGCACAAAAAATGGGATTTGATCCGGCATTACGTTTACGAACAGCTCTCCATTGCCCATCTGCCCTGTCCAGAAATAGTACCAATTTCCTTTGGGCAAATATACCCCTTGCCGTTGCACTTTGGGTTGTACCACCGGGCTAACCAAGAGATGCTCCCCAAAAAGGAAATCCCGTTCCACCTCCCAAAGTTTTGGATCCAGAGCATCTGCAAAAGCCAAATGCCGCAGTACGGGTGAACCGTCCAAGGTATGCAGCCATAGCGCCGAATACAAGCAAGGTAAAAGGCAGTAGCGCAGTTCGATGGCTTTTTTCGCCAAATCGGTCCATTTTTCCCCGAAAGACCAAGGTTCCTGGTCTGAAATGTGCAAAGCTGGGTCAATCAATTCGGCCTCTTCTGTAGGCATGGCGTCTCCGGCGGCGTGTTTTCCGATGCTGTGTACCCGCATCAAGGGGTGGAAGACCCCCAGTTGCAACCAGCGGACAAAAAGCTCTCCCTCGGCATTGCCTGCAAAACCTCCGATATCGGTACCGCAAAACGAAAAACCCGAAATGGCCAACCTTTGGCACTGGATGTTGGCGATTTGAAGGTGATCCCAGTCTGAACAATTGTCGCCCGTCCAAATGGCTGAAAACCGCTGGCCGCCGCTGAACGAAGCACGGCTGAGCAAAAAGGGCCGCTTCTCAGGCTGTAGGGTTCGCAAGCCTCCCCAGGAGGAGCGGTTCATTTGCTGACCGTATATGTTGTGTGCTTTTCGATGACTACAAGCTTGACCATCGTGATCGTGCATCACGTTGTCTGGCAAGGTTTTATGATTGACATGGAACACTGCGGGCTCGTTCATATCGTTCCAAAAGCCTGCTACCCCGAGGTCAATGTACAGGCTTTCGTACAGTGTACCCCACCAATCTCGCACTTCAGGGTTGGTGAAATCGGGGAAAGCACAGAATCCAGGCCATACCGGGGCTTTTGCTACGACACCGTCGGCTGTGCGGACAAAACGGTTGTTTTCCAAACCATCCCGGTACACAGCATAATCTGGGTCTTCCTTGATGCCAGGATCTATCATCGTTACCGTTTGGAAGCCCATTTTCTTCAAATCTTCTACCAATGCTTTTGGGTTTGGGAATGCTTTTGGATCCCAGGTGAAACAACGATAGCCGTCCATGTAATCAATATCGAGGTAAATAGCATCACAGGGGATTTGACGTTCTCGGAATTCTGTAGCGATTTCGCGTACATGGCTCTCTGGATGATAGCTCCAGCGGCATTGGTGGTAGCCCAAGGCCCAACGCGGTGGCAGCTCGTGGGTGCCTGTGAGTCGAGCATAGGTGCGTGCAACGTCGTCCAGGTTAGGGCCGTAAAAAAAGTAGTAGTTCAGCTCTCCTCCTTCGGCAGAAAAGCAGGTGTTTCCAGTCTCCGTCGAGTCAAAGTCGAAACGTGTTCTGAAACTGTTGTCAAAGAAAACTCCGTAGGCAACTCCTTGATTGAGTGCGTAATAAAAAGGCACTGCCCGGTAAAGCGGGTCAGTCTCCCGGCCAAATGCATAAGAATCAGTACACCAGTTCTCAAATTTTTTGCCAGCCAGATTGGCGCCACAAGCCTTATCCCCAAGCCCAAAAAACACCTCTTTTTTGTGGCATTTTTTCTCCATTCGCAATTCGCACCAACCTTTCAAGATGGTTCGTTTGGCAGAAAAGCCGCTTGCATCCTCACAGATCACCCGGTCGTCCTGGTCATAAAATTTAACTTTCAAATCTGACTTCGATACCACGACCTGCAAGGTTCCGGAGTCGAGCAGGTACTCGCCATCGCGCTCTTCGAGTCGGACGACTACCTTTTCCGGTTCAAAAGCGGGATCTATTGCATAGGAAAAATCGGGCTGGAAAACACCGTCCGGAGTATACCGCAAGCGAAAAATTCCGGAGGCCAGTACTGAAATGCGCAGTATCACGCCATTGTGGCACACAAACTCGTAGGCCCCTTCGCGCCAGCGCACGTCGGCCACTTCGTTGGGTTGCGTCCATAGAAAAACATCATCATAGCGCAGACTCACGCTGGCTTCTACGAAGTCAATCTCGTTGGGAGTAGGGGGGGGAGGTTGTGTAGCGGGTGCTGGAGATATTTCTGGCTTAGCTTTCATGCTGTCTTGTTTCGGGGCTAAAAGTAGATACAAAACAACACAGGCCGCCACCGAAATATCGGGGCGACCTGCTGTGCGGTTCACTTGCTTCATACGATACGAACCGAATGGATATGTTGAGCGTACGTACCCTGGAACTCTATTCCGGGGGTATCTTAAATAATAAAGCCATCAGTAGCCCTGAAACCAATCGGGGGGCTTTAAAAAAACAAAGTCCCGTACAGTGAAAATACAGGCCCGTTCTGTTTTCGGGTTGATCCAAGAGACCGATCTCCAGCGAAACTTGCGTTGGGGTTAGATTGACTTGGGTTTGCAATACCAGGAAACTTGCTGAGTGGCATCTTAGCCGAAAAACCAACTTCAAAAGAACGACCAATACGTACTCCCGCGCCTAGCATTGCATCGGCGCTCCAATTATCCAACTCGCTGGAACTCAATTTGCTGGCACCGTCCTCGGCAGTTCGGTCGACGAGTTTCAGGATATAATCGCCGGAATAATTTTGGTTGTCGGCTTTGGCCAATAGGGTGCGTGTTAAAGACAATCCACCAATTATTTTTAAAGGTTTGGCTGCCTGCCAGAACACGGTGAGTGGCACTTCTACTCGTTGCAATCGGTTCACCGGTATATATACATTGTCGCCATATAAGCTATTGGTGGGTGTGTTGGTAACTTCCAGCCCAGTCGCAACCTCCACTACAATCACATCGCCATAAACCGTGGACCTGTAATCAGAAGCAAGTACAGAGGCCACCGGGCGGTACTTTCCTTGTGGGGTATGAATGTTGTAAAAAGCTCCTGTACGAAGTCCCCATTTCCGTGCAAATTTCCAGTCAATCGTCAAACCTGTGGTGAAGCCATTAATCGAATTGAATTCCTCGGTAGAAATGGCCGAGGTGGCGCCGAATACCCAGCGCTTGGAACTGGTCTTTTTAACAGGTTTTAGGTTTTGGGCAAAGGCCAATGACTGCTGCGAAGGTTTTTTATTGTTTTGTATGTCAATAGATTGTGGTAAAATTGGGAGCAGGTTAAGTGTAAGTTGGAGCGGCTCCTGTACGGCAATATTATTCGGAACGTTTTCCGAAGTTGGGAGATTTGACAACACTGGTAATCTTGCCTTCTTTAGATCGATCAAGGTTGTTGAAATGTTTGACTTTGCCTCGGGTTTTGCAGAGTTAAACATGCCAGCAGTATCCTTCCGTATTGTTGGCGCTATGTGGTTGTTGGAAATTCCAGTGGTTTCAGCAGCGGTATTTTGTGGATTTTGCTCCGATGGCTCAGCATTCGTTATCCCCTTTTCTGGTGCAAGGCGCGCCATTGGCAGCGTTGGTGCATCTTTAATCTTTTGTTTTTGGGCATCAGACGATCCCAGCCATTGCCAGCTTCCGTACCCCACGATGGGTAACAGCAGTAAGCCAAACCACCACCATCCAAATATTCGGCGGCGCTTTACGGGCATTTCAAGGTCGAGCATTTCACGCATCGCGGCCCAACCCTTATCTGTAGTGTTCTTATCCATGATTAGAATGAATTCTTGTCAATGTGTTTGACTATCAACGGTTTGCAATGGAAAATGGAAATTCTTGCTGAAGCAATTCCCTCAATTTTTGCCTGGCGGTGCTAAGATGCCATTTAGAAGTGCCCTCACTCATTTGTAAACTTTCCGCTATTTCGGCGTGGCTAAAGCCTTCAATAGCGTAAAGCCGGAAAACCTCCTGAGAAGTTGGTGGCAATGTCCGCACAGCTTTCAGGATGTCTTCTTCATAAAAAGTTTCATGACCACGCTCTGGCACGCTTTGATCATGGTCTTCAAGTACTAAAAAGTGTAGGTAACGTGCATTTTCCCGGTAATAATCAGCCATGCAATGATACACGAGTCGGCGCATCCAGCCTTCAAGGCTACCTTTGAAAGAGAAAGTATGTATTTTTTTGAAAACACGCAGCATTCCGTTGTTTACCACCTCGATGGCAGTGTCTTCGTCGCGGGTGTATCGGCGAACCATACGCAGCATTTCAGGAAAAAAACGGCGGTACAGCGCCTCTTGGGCACGGCGGTCGTTGGCGGTACAAGCCTCCACGAGTTCCTGTTCTGTGTAGTTTTTTTTGCCGAAAAAAGCCACGTTTAATAATTTATAAAAGCATCGCTGTGTAACAATTCAAGGGCAAAGAAAGAGAATGAAAACTGCCTTAGTATCAAGGTCGTCCGGGAATTTCCCCTAAGACAGTCGATTCATCGAAAAAGGTTGGGTGTGTGTTGGTAATTTTCAAATCTTTCGGCTCATAAGTTCACGCAAGGGTTTCACGCAACGGTTTCACGCAACGGCGCAACGGCGCAACGTGATTATTGCTATATATTACGTCGCGCCGTCGCGCCGTTGCGTGAAATAATGCGTCGTTGCGTGAAATAATGCGCCGTTGCGTGAAATCCTTACGTTCAACCTAAAACTGAATCACATGACTATCCTCGACCAGTCTCTACCAACTTCCCAGAAAATTGTTTATGCTTCCTTTGGAGAACGTCTCGTGGCAAGGCTCATAGACGCGCTCATTTTAATCCTTCCTTCTATTTTCCTCCCCTTCATTGTATCATGGCTTTATTATGCTGCCTTAGAAGGAAGTGAGCGTGGCGCCACCATTGGAAAACGGGCCATGGGCATTCGAGTCGTGAGCGAAGAGGGTCAATCTATTGGTTTTGGAACGGCTACCGGACGTTTTTTTGGTAACCTGCTCAATATTTTTACACTTTTCATTGGCTACTTTTTGATGCTCTTCAATGCCCGGAATCAATGTCTGCACGACCTAATCACCAGTACCGTAGTCATAAAGGACAATCCGGTCATGCGGACACAACCGGTGACTCAAACTCAGCAAAAAAAGCGCAGTTGGACTGCCAAAGTGGGCGATACTGAAACGCACTTTGTAGAAATCAACACCGATGGAGGTCGTCATTGGCATCGTACAGCTTCGGGGGAACAAGTGAACGACTTCACGTTATGGCAATTGACCGATGGTATGGTGGATTTTACTGCCGAATTTGGCACAGAAACTTTTCAAGAAATGAAACAGTATGCTGAGCGTATTTTGCGCGAAAAGGCTTGATTGGAGTCATTACGGTCATTGAGTCATTACGGTCATTGAGTCATTAAGCCGCATGGGTGACCTGAATAAGATTTGCAGGGTAAGGCGATCGTTTTGTTTTTTGAAGGCCGGAGAGTAAAGTTACCTTTGGCGCGAAAAACGTCCTCTCTGCAATGTTAAAATCCCTGTATAGATTTTTATCGCCTCGGTTCCAGACCCTCTTTCTCGAATATAAGGTTGACCTTAAACCACGTTTCGGCCACGGCCTCCCGGCGCATGGACGATTGCTCGAAATCATTGACAAACAACGCGATACCTACCAATTCTGGCTTGGGAAAATAAATAGCTTCGCGCCGCAGCTTCAGGCCATTAAAAAATTGTCCGACGAAAAAGATCCCACCCAGCCGGGTTGGAACAACGCGTTTTTGCCGGGCCTGGACATCATGTCACTCTACGCCATTATTGCCGAAACCAAGCCCCGCCGCTATGTGGAGGTTGGCTCGGGCAACTCCACCAAAGTGGCGCACAAGGCCGTTAAAGATCACGCGCTTTCTACCAAAATCACCTCTATTGATCCCTATCCTCGGGCAGAAATAGACAGCCTTGCCCACGAAATCGTGCGCAGGCCCTTTGAGGCAGTGGATACACAATGGCTCGCAGAACTGGAGGCGGGCGACATCCTTTTTATTGACAACTCCCACCGGATGTTGCCCAACTCGGATGTCACTGTTTTTTTTCTAGAAACCCTGCCTGCGCTCAAGCCTGGGGTTATCGTTCATATACACGATATTTACCTTCCCTACGATTACCCGCAGTTTATGTGTGATCGTTTTTATTCTGAACAGTACGGCTTAGCCATTGCATTGATGGCCAATCCACAACGTTACCAACCGATTTTTCCAGCCTATTTTATCTCTGAAGACGCAGCGCTGAGTGCCTCCATTTCGAACATTTGGAATCACCCGAACACGCAGGGCGTGGAGCGGCATGGCGGTTCCTTTTGGTTGAAAATTGGAGACTAGGTCGCGTTGGAGTGTTTTTACCACATAGTTCACATAGAACACATAGTATTGAAAACCAATAGTTTTTATCTATGTGTTCTATGTGAACTATGTGGTAGCAATGTAAGTCAGCGTACCCGTGAAGCCATCATCAGCGATTTCACGCGGCGGGCAGCATCCGATTTGGTATCTGGATCAGCCAGTTTCTGTAATCCAGCCCAAGTGGCAAAGCCGTATTCCTTGGCTACCATGCTTTTAAAGCCCTCTTCTACAGGATTGTTTTTAGCCACAGGCGCCGAAGATTTCACCTGGCCCTTAGACACTAAACTTTTCTCGGCGACCTTGCGAGAAGCACTTGAGCCAGAGGCACTTGCAGCGGCAGTTTCACCCGCCGAAGCCTTCCCGCCTGCCGAGCCTTGGCGGGCAGGGGCGTAGGAGGGAGCGGTGGGCCTTTCCTCGGGGAAGTAGCGCAGCAAATCATGTTCGTTCATCAGCTTTTGCATACTCCAACCATAGCGGTAGCCTTTAATGGCAGTAGCGGTAGGCTTTACGCGTTCACCAGCATGACGGGCTGCATCATTGTACAATTGATTTCTTGAATAGTCGCCCAGATAAGATTGCACCAACACATGGGCGAGCAACACTTGAGGTTTCACATTGTACTCATCGGCAGCATCGCGCACGATTCCTTTCCATCGCTTGGCCGTAGCCGAGACAAATTCATTGTCGTCATAGAGGGACTTTAGTCGCTCTTCAGCAGCGACTTCTGGAGCATTGGATTCCTTGGAGCGAGCGGCTTTTTCGCGTTTGCTGCTGCTAGCTGAATTGGACCGCATAGGTCGGTCGGAAATAGAACGAGGAGCATCGGCTACTTCGGCATCCGCGCCCATTTCGGTCAGGAAACCGCCTTTGGAGTCGCTTTTAGAGCCATCTTTTTTGCCAATTACAATGAAAATCAGCGCCGCAGAAATGCATGCGGTGGAGAGGAAACCGAAGAATTCGAAAAAATTTTTCATGTTAAAAAATTAAAAAAGTGAAGGGAGAGTATGTTTCGTCATTAATCGTCATTAATCGTCATTAATCGTCATTAATCGTCATTAATCGTCATTAATCGTCATTAATCGTCATTAATCGTCATTAATCGTCATTAATCGTCATTAATCGTCATTGGGTCATTAATGACGACTAATGACCTAATGACGACTAATGACCTAATGACGACTAATGACTATCTGATAACCGCCTCATAATCAATCTTCCAGAGTTGGTAGGTTTCGATTATGAGTGTGAGTTTTTCGGCGTAAAGGCGTGCAGTGGCATAACCTGATTGTTTGAGGCCAACGCACCAGGCAGCGTAATACGGCACACGGTCGTGCCCAAAGATTGTCTTTTTGATTGGGTAAATACCGCCTACTTCATATTCGCGCAGCATCCAGCCATAACGGCGGTCTTGTAGTAAAAGCGAATGTCGCCGAAAACTCTCGCGGGCCGAAGGATAGACTTCAAAGCGATCCCAGGCGTAATCATCATGCATCTGCATACAATCTATGGCGAGAGAATGTGGATCAAAGTCTTGGTCATTAATCACTCCGTCACGCCGGAATCCGGGTCGGGCACGGCACTTGATACCGAAGTGGTTGTTGCCTTTGGTCGCCAGGATGCTTTGCCCGGCATTGGTTTCCAAGATCCCTTGGGCAAGTGTGATAGAGGCGGGGATTTTGCTGCGTCGCATTTCGAGTTCAGCAAAATCACGATACCGTTCCACATAATCGAGGTAACGGCCCATTCCAGCCTGGTAGCGGCGCCCAAGTTTCTCCTTAAGTTGGGCCTCAACCCGATCCCGTCGCCAATAAGTTGCTTTTCGTTTTGGAAGTATTTCTGAAGAGGCACGTAACATGGAATCTGCATAAAACGCGCGCAGCTCGGCAGCAAAAGTCGAGCCAGCAAGGTCTGCCCCGGTTTTAAAATTATTGGAAAGCTCTTGAAAAACGGGCATTTCACTCAAGCCCGAAATTTTCGCTTCGATCTCGGTGCGGTAGCGCAGCACGAGGAAGCAAGGAATAGCGACCACCAAAATGGCAATGAGGCTCCCCCGTCCAAAGGCTTGAAGACAGCCGCCGTTTTGATCGGTTTGTGGTTGCACGGGTAGGAATTTACGATGTACGATTTTGGATTTACGATTTTTCTGATTCGAAAAAAGTATGAATCATGCCTTCTTCGAATCATAAAAATCGTAAATCCAAAATCGTAAATCCAAAATCAATCAATCGTCCACTCGGAACTTGAAACCCACCCCGTGGATATTCTCGACCTTTATTCGGTCATCGAGGCTCAGGTATTTGCGCAGGCGGGATATAAAAACGTCGAGACTGCGCCCTAGGAAGTAGTCGTCTTTTCCCCAAATAGTGACGAGGATGAAGGAACGTTTCACTACTTGGTTGCGGTGTTCGTTGAGGAGTTTGAGCAGGTCGGCTTCCTTTTGCGTAAGCGTTTCGGAATAACCTTCGGCAGTGAGGCTCAGGTTTTTGTAATCAAAAGCATAGTTGCCGATACTCACCGGCTTCCCAGGCTTGAGAATCACGGCGTACTTGGTGCGGCGCAGGAAAATATCAATTTTCAGCAGGAGTTCTTCGATACTGAACGGCTTGGTCATATAGTCGTCGGCACCGATGGTGAGGCCGTGTATTTTGTCCTGCTTCATGCTCTTGGCCGTCAGGAAAATGATCGGCACATGGTCGTCAATCGAGCGGATTTCTTGGGCGATGGTAAAGCCGTCCACCTCGGGGAGCATGACGTCGAGGATACACAGATCGAACTTTTGCCCTGCCTGGATGATATCCATGGCCTGTTTCCCATCTGCGCAATAGGTGACATGGTAACCATTGAGTTCAAGGTTGTCGCGGGTGACGAAGCTGAGGCTTTCGTCATCTTCCACATAGAGCAGGTTTGCTTTTGTATCGGCCATGAGTAAGTGATTGGTGAATGCCTGCCTGCCGGCAGGCAGGGTTAATTGGTGATTGGTTATTCGTACAATGGAAATTTTTTCATAAATGCATTGACTGCACTGCGCACTTTGACTTGCATTGCAGCGTCATCCGGGTGTGAAATTACTTCGTCCATCCATTGCACCACTTGCCGGCAATCGTCTTCATGGAAGCCACGGGAAGTAATGGCTGCGGTTCCAACACGGATGCCTGAAGTGGTCATTGCGGGTTGTGGGTCGAAAGGAATCAGGTTTTTGTTTACCGTGATGTCTGCTTCTCCCAGGATGTGGTCGGCCAATTTTCCGGTAACATTTTTCCTGCGCAAGTCTATGAGCATCAGATGGTTGTCAGTGCCTCCGGAAATGATGTCGTATCCTCTTGCAACAAATTCAGATGCCATTACTTGGGCATTTTTCACCACTTGACTGCAATAATCCCTGTAGGTTGGTTGCAAAGCTTCGCCAAAGGCTACTGCTTTTGCGGCGATCACGTGTTCCAGCGGCCCGCCTTGCATTCCAGGGAATACGCCACTGTCCAGAATACTGGCCATTTGGATAGGCTCCCCTTTTTTCGTGGTCCGCCCCCAGGGATTGTCAAAGTTTTTGCCCATCATGATGATGCCCCCGCGTGGTCCGCGCAATGTTTTGTGCGTCGTGCTGGTCACGATATGGCAGTGGGGGAGTGGGTCATTCAAAAGTTTGGCGGCAATAAGGCCGGCTGGGTGCGCAATATCGGCCAGCAACAGGGCCCCAACGGAATCGGCGATGGCGCGAAAACGGGCATAATCCCAGTCCCGAGCATACGCTGAGGCGCCACAGATAATAAGTTTGGGTTGTTCGGCTTTTGCGATGGCCTCTACTTTATCCATGTCAATTCGCCCTGTATCGGGTTCTACACCATAAAAGGACGGATTGTACACCTTTCCAGAATAATTCAGCGCAAAACCATGGGAAAGGTGGCCGCCATGCGCAAGATTGAAGCCCAGTATTTTATCGCCAGGTTCAAGGCATGCCAGAAACACGGCTGCATTGGCTTGAGCTCCAGAATGAGGCTGTACATTGGCCCATTCAGCACCAAAAAGTTGCTTCAGGCGCTCAATGGCGAGCGTTTCTACCTCATCCACTACTTCGCAGCCACCATAGTAGCGCCGACCAGGATAGCCCTCTGCGTACTTGTTGGTAAGGCAGGAGCCCATAGCATCCAGGACTGACTGGCTTGTGAAATTCTCGGAGGCAATGAGTTCTACCCCGCGGCGCTGGCGGTCGAGCTCTTTATTGATTAAGGAAAAAATGATATCAGACATGGGGGCAAATGTAAAGAAAGCAGAATGTTTTTAGTGGAGAAAGTTGAGGAGGAGAGGGTTAAGAATGTTGAGGGGTTGAGATTGCTGATAAGGTTGAGGGTTTGAGGGTTGAGAAAAAAAGAGGGGTTTAGATAGTGGCGGTTTAAACAATAATGAAAACAATTCTCTGCTTTCAATTTATTGCCCGCTCAACCATCTAAACCCCCTCAACCCCTCAACCTTCTCAACCTCTCAACCATAATTACTTCTTAATCAAAGTCTTAAGCACCGCTTCGTTCACCACTACCGGATACTCTTTGCGAAGGTCTTGGATCCATTTTTTCTCCAAAAAGTCCTGGTAATCAGCCACGGCGTAGCCACGAGCTTCGGAGAGTGCTTTTGAAGTTGGAGGCACTATTTGTTCAATTTTAAGGAAAGAAGCCGTTTTAGTGGCAGCATCTGTTTTCGCGGTCGTCATATCGCCTGCTTTCCAGAGTTCACCCAAATCTTTGTTTTTGCCTTTTTCATAAAGTTTTTCCATCACCGTTAACACTTCGGGTTTCCCTTTTTTGTTGAACTTTTTGATCACGGCAGCAGCAGGCTTTTTTGCGGCGAGATCGCGCACTTTGGCCAGCACTTTTGGGTCATCGGTTTTGAGGGTGTAGATGCTCACCTTGGCGCGCTCTTCCCATTTGTATTTCATCTTGAGTTCTTCGTCGAAGTACTTTTGAAGGCCGGTAGAGTCACTGTTGGCACGGTCCCACACGTTTTGCTTCAAAGCTTCAAAAAGCAGGATGCCTTCTTCATATTCGCGCATGAGTGATTTGAACTCAGGGTATTTTTTGTCTAATTGGCTCTCTTCGAACGACATAGCTGTTTCGTCGCCCCATGTTTTGTAGAGTTTGTTGATGGTCTCTTGCACGGGATAACCTGCACCGCGCATACGATCGCGGCCACTGCGTTGGCAATAATCTTCAAAGTCAGCTACGGTGTACACTTTCTCCTGGCCGTAGCGGAAAAGCACGTCTTGTGGCTTTGCAGCGTCAGGTTTCCATTTAAAGGTGTGGAAAATGGTATCTACTTGTTTGGCAGACCAGGCCGCAAACACTTTTTGGTCTTCCATGTAGCCCCCGTCTTTTTTGATTCGGCTGATGATGGCCTGTTTCGCTGCTTCGCTGCGGCTGTCGCGCTTGACACGCTCGGAAAGCCCACGTTTGAGTTGGTCAAATGTAGCGATTGGGCGGCGACTTTTGCGCTGTATAATATGCCAGCCGAGGGTAGTTTCAACTGGTTTAGAGTAATCACCGTCTTTCTCCAGTTCGAAGGCCGCGTCTTCAAAGACCCTTTGGTAGCGGTTAATTCCAAAAAAACCTATGTAGCCACTTTTGGCAGCGGTGGTTTTATCATCGGAATATTTTTGGCACAGGGCATCCCATTTTCCACCCGCCATCAGCTCATTGTAAGCACTGTCGGCACGCATTTTTTTCTGCGCATTTTTTTCGGGCGTGTCACCTTTGCGGAAGAGGATTTGGTTTACCTCGACTTCGCCGCGTGCAGGGCGTTTGGCATTTACGCGAAGAAGGTGGTAGCCGGTATTGGAACGCACCGGGCCGACCACATCACCAACTTTCGCTGAGTAGATAGCTTTTTCCACCTCATAGTAACCGTCAGGCAGCATGGCGGTGATAAAACCCAAATTGCCACGATTTTCCTTGGCTGATTTATCCTCCGAACTGTCGAATGCCATTTTGTCGAAACTGGCGCCTTTAACAATCATTTTCGACCAGTCTTTGACCCGATTGTAGGCCCGAAGTGTATCAGCGGCGGGTTTATTGCGGTCACAATTCACCAGGATGTGGCTGACATCCACGTCCAACAGCATTCGGTCATAAGCTTCACGAATCAGTTTCTCGGTCACTTCTTTGTCCTCCAAATAGGATTTAGCCAACTGCTTTTTGTAGCCATCGAGTTCGCTGTTCAGGGAAGCAATGGTGTCCAGCCGCATGTCGCGGGCTTTTTGGACTTTAAGTTTAAAGTTGGTGTAGAGTTCGAGGTATTCGCGCAGACTTTTTTCTGAGAAGTCTGCTTTGTCTTGATTTGTTTTGGAATAGATGTATTTGAACTCAGCAGCAGTGACCGGGCTGCCCTTCACTGTAAATAGGGTGGCATCGGTTTGAGCAGAAGCCGAGCAGGCCAGAAGTATCATAGCGGCTGCGGCAAGCAAATTTTTGAACATACGGAAAGGTGTAGATTGGTGTTTTTTTTGTGAAAGTTATGCTTAATTAGGGAAGGGAAAACGCCTTAGGCAAGCAAAATTGGAAGGAAACCCTACTTCGCACCACCTGCGGTAGCGCTTCGGCGTGTAAAAAAGTTTGCAAAAGTAGGAAAGCCCGTTCTAAAGCGGGAAGCGAGTTTTGTTTTTAAAAAATGTTAACAGGCAAATGACCACGAAAGGCAATGCAACTTTGTTTTTCTAAAACGCCTTAACTTGCCGACGAGATTCACCCATATCCGATTTCACCAAGTTTTTAATCAATGTTATTTTCTCTTATTTTCGGCTTCTACACTGCGTTGGGGCCTTCTTTCGCCGCCGCCTCGGAACCCCAAAAATCCCCTCTTCCTTGTCTGAGTGGCATTATTAACCATTACACCCCCGTAACAGGGTTTGGTTGTGATAGTAGCACTTTGCATATCGGTACCCTGGCCGGATTCAATGCGGGCGACAAGGTACTCCTGATCCAAATGCAAGTCCCGCAAGTGGATCTTTCCAATACGGCCAGTTTCGGAACGCTCTTAAATACCACCTGCATTGGCAATTATGAATTCAACCGAATTCAAAGTATTGCTGGCGGCGTGATTCAATTGCAATTTGGCCTTACCCGGCCCTACGACCTTTCCGGAAAAGTGCAATTGGTGCGGGTGCCTGAATACGATTCCGCCATGGTCTGCGGGATCACTTGTTTGCCCTGGGATGGTAGCATAGGCGGAGTATTAGCGCTGGATGTGAAAAATCAATTAGAGCTTTCCGGCAATATGGATGTGAGTGGCAAAGGATTTCGGGGTGGTAAGGTTGAGTCAAACAGTGTTCCTTGGGTGTTTGGAGAACAACAATTTTTTTATCCGCCACAATCCACGCTTGCAGCTGAAAAAGGAGAAGGTTTGGTACAAATCCCCGTAGATTTTTCTTTTGGCCGAGGCCGAGCGGGCAATGGCGGCGGTGGCGGCAATGCACACAACGGCGGCGGTGGTGGCGGTGCGAACGGAGGCTCAGGAGGTAATGGAGGTTTGGAGATTACTATTCCACCGGCTTCACCCACACCGAATACTTCCGGGATTGGCGGACAGAAGTACTTCGATGCTCAAAACAACAAAATCATGCTCGGGGGGGGCGCAGGCGCCGGGCACGCAAACGATCAATTGGGCACTTCCGGCGGCGCCGGCGGGGGGATTGTTTTTGTGTCGGCCGGGTCAATTCAAACCAACAATTTTCGGATCCTTGCCAATGGCACGGATGTGTTCGGTGGACCCGAACAAAACGATGGTCAGGGCGGCGGCGGGGCTGGTGGAACTGTGTTATTGCAGGTTGCGCAGGTCGCAGGAACGCTGAACTGTGAACTAAAAGGCGGGAGCGGCGGGTCTAATCCATACACTCCCCTGAATCAGGTACACGGACCCGGCGGCGGCGGTGGTGGCGGCAAATTGTTGCTCGCACAGAATACACCGAACGTCGTTTCAGCGCTGCAAGGGGGCTCGAATGGCTTTTCCAGTCTGAATTTAGCCAACGGAGCTACCCCTGGTGAATGGGGAAAAATGCTGGTGGGCTTCACACTGCCGGAAGGTGATCAACCCGCTCACCCGGTCTCCAGCAATCTGGTGCTTTCGGTGCAATCGCCCCTTTGTTCGGGCCAGCCCAACGGCCAAATTGCTGTCTTACAGTCTACAGCCCTTGCTTTTAACTTGAATGGTGGTCTTTGGCAATCAGATAGCGTCTTTTCCAATTTGATGCCTGGGACTTATCAAGTGGGACTTCAATTTTCCGGCGGCTGCACCCTCGACACCGTGGCGGTATTGAACGCAGTTCCTCCTGTGATTGATTCACTTTTGTCTATTTCGGATGCTGGTTGTATAATATCTGGGTCTATTGAAATTGCCGCTATTTCTGGCACTGCGCCGTTTGAATTTCAGATCAATGGGGGAGCTTGGCAGGCTACTGGGGCGTTTTTAGGTTTGGTGGCAGGGGATTATTCGCTCACATTGCGCGACGCTGGGGGCTGTACGCACACTAGCAATTATACGGTAAATGGGGCACCACCGGCGCTGGATTCGCTCCTATCTATCAACGCTTCGACCTGTGTTACAAGTGGTGAAATTTCTGTAGCGGCCGTTTCTGGCACCGCGCCGTTTGAATTTCAAATCAATGGAGGCCCCTGGCAACCGAGTGGTGTTTTTTCAAATTTGCCAGCAGGGAATTATTCCGTTACGATGCGCGACGGGGCTGGCTGTACCAATTCTGAGAACTATATCGTGGATTCACCGCCCCTGGCGCTGGATTCTTTGCTCTCCATTATCCATGCAAGTTGTGCGGCAGGGGGCTCAATTTCCGTAGCGGCCATTTCCGGCACTGCGCCGTTTGAATTTCAGATCAATGGGGGTGCCTGGCAGTCGAGCGGTGTTTTTTCAAATCTACTAGCGGGGAATTATTCCATTACGATGCGCGATGGGGCAGGCTGTACCTCTACTGAAGATTATTTAGTGGATTCGCCCCCGCCAGCGCTGGATTCGCTTGTTTCCATTGTCAACGCAACTTGTGTGGCTGGTGGCACCATTTCAGTGGCAGCCATTTCCGGCACAACGCCGTTTGAATTTCAGATCAATAGCGGGGCATGGCAGCCAAGCGGTGTGTTTTCAGATTTGCCAGCGGGGAATTATTCTATTGCGATGCGCGACGGGGCGGGCTGTATATTTACGGAAAACTATGTTGTAGAATCTCCGCCTCTGGCGCTGGATTCGCTGGTGTCCATTGCCAACGCAACTTGTGTGGAGGGTGGCGCAATTTCAGTGGCCGCCATTTCCGGTACTGCACCGTTTGAATTTCAAATCAATGGCGGCATCTGGCAGCCGAGCGGTGTTTTTTCAGATTTGCCGGCAGGGAATTATACCGTTGCGATGCGCGATGGGGCGGGCTGTACCAATACGGATGACTATATCGTGAATCCACCACCGTCAGCGCTGGATTCGCTGATTTCCATTGTCAATGCCAGTTGTGTGGTGGGTGGCTCTATTTCCGTTGCTGCCATTTCCGGCACCGCGCCATTTGAATTTCAAATCAATGGCAGTGTTTGGCAGCCGAGTGGTATTTTTTCAGATTTGCCGGCAGGGAATTATTCCGTTACGATGCGCGACGGGGCGGGCTGTACTCAAACTGAAAACTATATCGTGAATCCGCCGCCGCTTGCGCTGGATTCGCTTGTTGTCATTGTCAACGCAACTTGTGTGGAGGGTGGCGCAATTTCAGTGGCCGCCATTTCCGGTACTGCACCGTTTGAATTTCAAATCAATGGCGGCATCTGGCAGCCGAGCGGTATTTTTTCAAATTTGCCTGCGGGGAATTATTCTGTTATCATGCGAGATGAAGCAGGTTGTACCGATTCAAGCAGTTACCAAGTCGCGGGTCCGCCATTCCCGATGGATACGCTGGAGTCCATTACCCATGCAACTTGTGTAGCTGGAGGAGCGGTCTCCGTGAATGCCCTTTCTGGAACTGCGCCGTTTGAGTTTCAAATCAATGGTGGACCCTGGCAGTCGAGCGGTGTTTTTTCAAACTTGCCAGCAGGGAATTATTCCATCCTCCTGCGGGACGCGGCAGGTTGCACAGACCTTAATAGCTATATTGTAAATGCACCGCCGCCCGTGTTGGATTCGTTGCTTTCGCTTGTACAACCAACTTGTACCATGGGGGGAACGATTGCTTTGGCGGCAATTTCTGGCACAGCACCGTTTGAGTTTCAGATCAATAGCGGACCCTGGCAGTCAAGCGCTGTGTTTTCAGGTTTGACCGCCGGGAATTATTCCAGCACCCTGCGCGATGCCGCTGGATGCACCCACCTGAGTACCTTCGAAATCCAGAATGACGAACCATTGATACTTCAGTTGGATAGTATCGGGAATGTGGATTGTCTGCACCCGTTTGGATTTGTAGCCGTTTCTGCAAGCGGGGGGACTGGCAGTTATGCTTACCAGATAAACAATGGTTCAGGCCCCACTCCACAAGGTTATTTTCCTGCATTATCTGCAGATTTATATGCTGTAACGGTCACAGATTCAATGGGTTGCATAACAATATTGAATGGTTTGCCAGTGCTTGAATTGATTGATTCGGTGGTTACCCAAGAGACCGTCACCATATATGAAGGAGGGTATTATCAATTGCCGGATGGTAAGCGGACGGACACACCAGGTCAATATCCGTTCCTTTACGAGACGGTAAAAGGTTGTGACAGTTTGCACCTCATTGACCTGCTTGTCTTAAAGCGAAATGTTTATGTCCCCAACGTTTTTCATCCAAATGACGATGGGACGAATGATTATTTCACTGTGTACGCCGATGCATCCTTGGAAAAGGTAGAGCAACTTTCTGTCTTTGATCGTTGGGGTGAATGGGTCTATTGGAAAGAAAATCTGTTGCCCAATGACGAAGAAAATGGCTGGGACGGAAATTTTCGGGGCCAACCGGTAAATCCCGGCGTATTTGTCTGGGTGGCAAAATTGAGATTTAAGGATGGTTTACAACTGGTCCTTTCAGGAAACGTGACGGTAATTCGTTGATTTAGAGTCGGCTTTAATTTTATGCTTAGCCCTTGCTCTATTTGTGTTGATTTGCACCCAAAATTATTCCTTTCACACATGACAAAAAGAATCCTTCTCGCGCTTCTACTCCTTGCTGTAAGCATCACTTCCAGCCTGGCGCAAGCTTTTTCTAAAGCAGTGATATCCCCCAATAACCGCATTCAGGCCACTTTGATGCTGAACGAAATGGGTGAAGCAAGTTACAAAATTAGGTTTCAAGGCAAAGAGGTAGTAGGCCAATCCCGACTAGGGCTTCGCTTGCGTGGCCATGATCTGACCACGGGTTTGAAATGGATTGGCGACGGTACTTCCTCAGAAAAAAACACCTGGAAACCCGTCTGGGGGGAGGAGGACAAAATTAAAAACGAGTACAAAGCCATCACCCTCAAGCTGGTCAGCGCTGATGGATTGCGTTTTGATATCGTTTTTCGGGTGTACGACGATGGGGTAGGCTTTCGCTACGAATTCCCTAAAAAGGACAAAACGAGCGAAATCGTGGTGCTGGACGAAATTACAGAATTTCAAATGACGGCAGACTATACTGCCTGGTGGGCGCCCAGCGACTGGGATTCGAATGAACACACCTACACCAACTCGAAAATAAGCGAAATAGATGCAACCCGGCACCTGACGGATATTGAGCCTTTTGTGCAGCATATCACCAACGTACATGCCGTGCAAACGCCTGTGACGATGCAAGATCAGTCGGGCTTTTGTATGTCCATCGCTGATGCTGCTTTGCTGGATTATGGGGCAATGCACCTGGAACTCGATCGTAAAACGCACACGTTTAAAACCTTTATCATTCCAACGGCAGACTCTACCGTAAAGTCAATCAATAAGTTGCCCTTCCATACCCCTTGGCGCGCCGTGCTTCTCAGCCCGGATGCAGGCGGTTTGCTGACGAATCGTTTGATTCTCAATCTGAATGAACCTTGCAAAATCAAAGGAGATTTATCTTGGATAAAACCACAGAAATACGTCGGCATTTGGTGGGAACTCCATGTCGGGAAATCCGGCTGGGATTACCGCGATAAAGATGGAAAGCCCACAGGCAAACACGGCGCGAATACTGACAATGTAAAACGTTACATAGATTTTGCTTCTAAAAACGGTTTTGCTGGTGTGCTGGTGGAAGGTTGGTTCGAGGGCTGGGAGGATTGGTTCAATGTAATGCGACCAGAGATTTTTGACTTCACAAAACCCTACCCGGACTTCGACATGGCCGAAATCAGTCGCTATGCCAAAGAAAAGAATGTGAAGATTATAGTCCACAACGAAACGGGTTCTGCCATCGCCAGTTATGAACGGCAAATGGATGCGGCATACGATTATTACCTAAAAAACGGATTCAACGCCATCAAAACTGGCTACGTTGGGTTCATCCAGCCCAAAGGCGAATGGCATGATGGTCAGGAAATGATCAACCATTACAACGAAGTGCTGCGCCGCAGCGCCGAGAAAAAAATCATGGTTTGTGCCCACGAGCCGGTGCGCCCCAGTGGATTACATCGCACATGGCCCAATTTTATGGCTTCGGAGGCTGCACGCGGTCAGGAATTCAACGCCTGGAGCAAGGGCAACGACCCCAGTCACGAACTCACGCTCATTTTTACCCGCTTGCTGGGTGGACCGATGGATTATACGCCGGGTATCTTTCAGGTGGAACTCAATCAATTCGACAAGGCGAAAAAAGACCGCGTCCGCACAACGGTTGCCAAACAACTTGCGCTGTACGTCACCTTGTATTCCCCGCTCCAAATGGCCGCCGATTTGCCGGAGAACTACGAAAAACGCCCCGATGTATTCCAGTTCATACGCGATGTGCCAACCGATTGGTCGGACACCAAAGTGCTGAATGCAGCGGTCGGTGATTTCGTGACCACCGCACGACGTGAGAAAAAATCCGGTGATTGGTTCATCGGCAGCATGACCGACGAAACACCACGCCAATTCAAGGTCAAACTGGATTTTCTGGAATCAGGCAAAACCTACGAGGCCACGATGTATGAGGATGGCAAAGGCGCACACTATCTGGACAATCCGTATCCGGTGGCCATCAGAAAAGTCAAGGTGAAGAAAGGGCAGCAATTGGACATTAGTCTGGTTGCTGGGGGCGGTTGCGCGGTTTCTATCAAAGGTGTAAAGTGAAAAAACGGCCTATTCTTTCAAACTTGATCCAATCTGGCCAATATTTGGTCTCGAAATCCTTTGCTGAGTGATACGGTTTTATCTTTCACCAGGACCAACATGTCCTGTAAATCAACGCTTTGCAGCCATTTCAGATTGATGAGGTAACTGCGGTGTGTTCGGGCAAAACGACTCGTGGGAAGTTTTTCCTCCAATTCGCCAAGGGGGATCCTAATGGCAAATTTACGTCCTCCAACGGTGTGGAGCATCGTGTAGCGGCCCTCTGATTCGAGGAACAGAATATCGTCAAAGATGACTTTTTCCAACTTTTCCCGTACTTTTACAAAAAGGCAGTCGGGCAACACCAGGTCGTTTTGTTCAAAATTACTTAAGGCCGGAGTAGGATTGGAGGACAGGCGACTAACGGCCAATTCAATGGCTCTTTGGAGTTGCAGTGTATCGAAAGGTTTGAGTATAAAGGCAATCGGGTGGACGCTTTGGGCGCGCGCAAAAGTTTCGTCGTCTTGCATCGAGGTGACGAACACAATGGGCATGGGGCGTGTCTGGTTGATGCGCTCTGCCAGCTGGATTCCATCTACTTCGCCACGAATATGGATGTCCAAGAGTAGCAAATCTGGTGCTTTTTGGTGAAAACAATCCAGGGCATCAAAGGCATTGTCGCAGATGCCCGCGACTTCATAACCTAATTGCTCGGCCAGCATTTCAAAGCGGTCGGCATGGATGGGTTCGTCTTCTACGATGAGGATCTTCATGAATATTGTGGATTTGGTTGGTTGGGGATTTGGTTATTTGGGATGCCAAGCTTGGTTACTCGAATATCCAAATCCCCAATTAACCAAATCCCCAACTTATGGAGGTTATCCCTTCGGCAACGAAAATTCAAATTTTGAGCCTTGCCCCTGGACACTGAACACGCGCAAGATACCCTGATTCAATTCAACCAATTCTTTACAAAGCAAAAGTCCGAGACCCGCGCCTTTTTCTCCTTCGGTGCCGTGTTCGCTGCGTTTTTCCAGGGTAAAAAGCTGGGCTAATTTCTCGGTTGCAATGCCTGTTCCTGTGTCATTTACAGCGATGAAAACCTTGTGGTCTTTTTCTTCACAGCCCAATGTTACACGTCCGCCCGCCGGGGTAAATTTCACGGCGTTGCCCACAAGGTTACGAAGAATGGCTTGCAAAGCGTTTCGATCAGCTTGTACTTTAAGGTCTTCGGGGATGTTGTTTTCGAGTTGGATGTTTTTGGCGGCAGCCGCATTTCCATGAATCTCAAAATTGGCAGCAGCTTCGGTCGCCAGATCAAGTGGTTCTGGACTGTAGGGAATCATGCCGCGATTAAGCAAAGCCCAGGAAAGCAAATTGTCAAGCAGTCCGCTGAGATTTGCTGCGCTTTTAGCGATTAAACCACTGATTTTGTGCAATTTAGCGGTGTCGCCTTTTTCTAAATAGTAATTCAGTTGTTCACCTACGCCTTGAAAAGCCGTCAGTGGGTTGCGCAGATCGTGTGCAATGATGCCAAAAAATTTGTCTTTGGTGGCATTGAGTTGTGACAATTGGAGATTTTGTTTTTCAAGTTGTTGCCTTGATTTACGCAATTGCCAGAACAAGTAACCGCCTACCAATAATATTATTAAGAGACCGAATGCAATGGCGACGAAAAATTGGTTGCGTGAATGGAGCAAATCCGTTTCCAATTCTGCCTTTTGTCTCGCATCTTGTTCTGCTTCAATGTTTTGTTTGGTATGCTCTTCCGCCAATTTGCTTTCCAATTCGCTGGTGTAAACACTGTCTTTATAGGCAGTATAGCGTTCGTGGTAGTCAAGGGCTTGTTCGAAGTTGCTGCGTGATTTTTCTATTTCTGAAAGCAATAAATAGCTACTGTTGATGTAGGAATAGCTGTTGGCTTGCTGTGCTTTTTCCAATTCTTTTTTGGCCCACAAGACTGCTTCTTCCAACTGGTTGCGGGCCTTCAAAATTTTTGCCTTCTCATAAAAAACGCCCTGAATAAGCCTTGGGTCATTGTTTTTCTCAAAATACTGAATGCAACTGTCTATCGCAGCAAGGGCGCTTGGATAGTTTTTCTGACCGAAGTAATGTACCGCTTCCATTTTGTTCACCACCGCTACGGCATATAAATCCTGGGCCTTGGCAGCCGCCGCTTTGGCTTCTGCGAGGTATCGAAGCCCCAATCTTGTTTGATTTTGGCTGTTGTAATATTCGCCCAAAGCCGTTTTTGCGTTGATGATCCCGCTCGCAACGTTGCCTTTTTTGCTCAGTTCCAATGATTTAAGATAACTCAGTTCGGCATCTTTATCATAGCCCAGAGCGGACAATGTCAGTGCATTGTTATAATATAAGTCCGCGATCAATTCGTAGTTTTTGCTTTCGTTGCCGGCCTCTATCCCTTTCCGGGCAAACGTGAGTGCGGCCTTGTAATCGCCTAAAGAATAGGCCGCCGATAAGAGGTTTGAATAGAGATTAAGCATTCGGTCAGTCGTACCTAATTCGGCGTTTCGGAGGCAAATCTGTTCTGTTTCCAGCAATATTTTCAGCGCTTTTTTATACTGTAAATTTTGTGTCAGGAAGGTGCCATAGGACTGCAAAAAGGGGGCTAAAATTTGAGGGTCGTTGGAGGGTTTCAATAGAATATAAGCGGAATCCAAAATGGGCAGCGATTGCGAGAAATCCTGTCCAATAAAGTACAGCAGCATCGCTTTTCGGTACAAAAGCCGACCTTTTAGTTTTGGGTTTCCCTCCGGAAGCCGTTGCAATGCTTTTTGAATAAATTCCAGTGCGGTTTTGTCCTCCTGTTTTTCATAGTAAATATTCCCGATCTCAAACAACGCCGTTGCCTCGCCAAGATGATCTTGGGATGCTCGTTTTTGGGCCGCGATTTTTTGCAAACTATCCATGGGGTCGCCAGTCTGTGCCCAAAGCCAACAGGGCAAGACGGTCAGGAGAAACATTATCTTTTTCATCCTTGAATCGGTTTGTATTAAAGGCTAAATTGGTCTGTAAACTGCCCGAAAGTTTCAAACTTTTTGAGCAGTTATCACAGACCTGAATCGTCCGATTTTTTTAAAAGTCCCAGAGGGACTGAATCTTGGTAGAAAACAGGCGAATATGTAGGTTGGCGTGCCGTAGGTACGCTATCTGTGCGTTTTAGATAGCGTACCTACGGCACGCTTTCGATTACAAAAAACCATTTCTACAAAGATTCCGTCCCGCTGGGACGTGTTTACTCAAAATTTGGGATAACGACTCATTCCATCAGCCATCCATGATCAAAATCCCCAACATTCAAGACCATATTCCATCCATTCGTGACCAAACTTCAGCGGCAGGCTATCTGGCAAGGCCATATTTGAAGCAGTTTTTTACCAAACACTTTTTACAATGAAAAAGAATCTGTTTCTCCCTGCACTGCGTTTGCAGTTTGCAATCCTCATGTTTGCCTTATTCCTGCCCTGGACGGGCCAAGCACAATGGCAAACCATATCAGATCAACTCGACGACCCTTCAGTTCCAGCTTTTGTAAAGGCCATTTGTGCCCCAAAAGCGAATGTGAAACAGGTCGCTGATTTGTACAATCAGTATTACACCGCAGAAATTGCTCCGAAAAAAGCCGCCCATAAGGCCAATCCAGAGACCGCCGGCAAAAAGTTCAAAAACCAGTACGAACACCTGTACAAAACCTGGCGAAGCCAAACCTCCAATTACATTACACCGGATGGTTTTGTTGATTTTTCCAAGGAAGCCGAAGAAAATCGCAAAGCATTGGCCGAACATGTTCATCCCGAGGGGGTTGCGTCCGACCGCAATGCGGATAAATGGGCCCCTTTCGGCCCCGCAGTCGTGTTTGATGAAAAAAGCGACAAACCAATTTCCTGGCAAGCCAATGTTTTCGACCTTGCCCGCTCGCGCAACCATCCAAATGTCATGTATGCGGCCACAGAAAGCGGAGGCTTGTTCAGAAGCACCGACACTGGAGCCAGCTGGAAACATATTGGCGACGACCAGAATTTCAGGTGGGTACAAGCAGTCGCGGTAGGCGAGACCGTAAATAACGGTATTGTATTCATCGGAGTGCCAGGAAAAATCATGAGCTCCGGCGATGCTGGAGCCACCTGGAAGGAACATTTTATCCAACCCTCCGGATTTCCTGGGGATGATATTCCAGACAATTATCAAACCTACCAAATCATCCATTCCAAACATGATGGAAACTATTTGTACGCTGCGACCAGTGCAGGCCTGTTTGTTTCCAATGACTTTGGGGACAGCTGGAAAGAAAATTTTGGGCTGAACGCTTTTGGGGGCGGACAAGTTACGTCCATTGCCGAGCATCCTACGAACCCCAACTATCTGTACTGCCTGTTGTATTTGCCCTCCTCAAAATCAACGATATTCTGCCGCTCAGAAAACCAAGGGGCCAGCTGGCTCATTTATAACGATGGCTGGTTTGATATTCCCACCAATGACGAAGGCAAACTTAATATTTGGGGTGGCCGGATCGTAGTGACACCAGCTGCTCCGGATCGGGTGTACGTCATGCTCAATGAGGCTGGTTCCGATGCGAATGCCAACCTGAAACTGGATGGTTTCGTGGGCATTTACAGCAGCGACAACGCTGGTGTAAACTGGACGCGGAAAACCAATTATCTGGGCCGACCTTACAACCTGACAGACCGCCCCAATCTGGTCAGTTGGGGGCATGGTGGGTATGATGTTCCTCCGAATCAATATGCCTACAACCAGGTCACCTATCTCAATAATGCCATTTACGCTTCCCAGATTAATGCCGATCACCTTTATGTCGGAGGATTATCTATGTGGGAATCCTTGGACGGCGGCAGCACCTGGCAGGTAAGGGGTGGTTACAACGGGAACGTTAAACATGTTCACCCGGATATTCGGCGATTTGTTGGCCGGGCCACATCGGCAACAACCGAAGAATTGTTTTGGTGCAGCGATGGCGGCATCAACTACACGAGCAATGGATTGCTAGATGCGCATGAAGCCCGCAACCTGGGGATATACGCCAACGAACTCTGGGGCTTCGATATGGATAAGCGGCAGCTCCTCTTCGGGGGAGGCTCGTTTCACAACGGGAACAACGTTTGGAATGGACAATATGGCTTTAATGGATCGGGCTGGAAACACGCTGGAGGTGCTGAGTCGGCGACTGGATTTGCACAATACGGTGCTGAACCAAAAATGTGGTTTGTAGACCAGCCAAATATGGGCACAGTGCTCCCTAATGATGCCAGTGGCGCCATAACACCCTATCCAAGTATTCTGGATCAGGCGGCCTGGAAGCCGAATCCCAGCCTTGACTACCGCCAAAATCGCGCCAGCCGCATCCTTTTTGACAAAAACAATCCCCGTATCCTGTTTTGGGGGCATGATGGTAAATTTTGCCGAAGCGAGGATGATGGCAAAACGGCAAAAGTGCTGTTTGATTTTGGCGCCAACAAACGGATAGAATGGTTCGAGCAATCCCCTTTAAACGGGGATAATATGTACTTGAAAACAGAAGATACCCAAACCGGAAATTTTGGCTTTCACCGAAGTGTCAACCGCGGGCGTACCTGGACTACTGTGATACAAAGTTTACCCAGCAATTATATTTTTACCGTTGCTGGGGATCAATTGATATACCGTTCGGATGAAAACGGTACTGATAACACCAAGATTCTGGTTTCAGGCGATGGGGGATCCAACTGGAATCCGTTGCTCGATCCGCAGCTGGATGGCCTCAAGGTCATGTCCCTGCTTTCTATAACTGGTTCCAAATATTATCTGGTAGTTGCGACGGACAAAGGAGGCGTGTTCCGCTTTTCTAACACGGGCCTTGAAAACATTTCCAATGGTTTGTTTCCGGTGGTGGAGGCCGAGCGTTTGTTGTATTTATATTCTGAACAATTACTGGTTATGGGCACTAACGGGCTTGGGACCTGGGTGCGTCCCTGGGAAGATGGCAATGATGAATATCTGTCCGCTCAGTTCGCCAGCGACTATGACAAAAACTGGTGCGTGGGCAGTCCTGTCCATTTTCACAACCGATCCAGCGATGCGGGAAACTCAAATTACACCTGGACTTTTTCTGGAGGCACTCCGAATTCCTCCTCTGAAGGAAACCCGGTCGTAACCTACGACACGCCAGGGACTTGGCCTGTGTTTTTGGATATTGTGGACCAAAGCTCGGGTTTTTCGGGTTTTACGGGTATCGCAGGCTACATAACCGTAGTGCCCAGGGGGAATTATCCGATGGAAGAAACTTTTGAGGGTGGGGCATTGAGTGGAGAATGGTTGCTTACGGATGCCAACAGCAATGGCAACAACTGGCAGATTGCCAGCAATGCAGGTGGTTTTGGCAACAGTCAACATAGTTTGTTTTTCGACAATTACAATGTGGACGAAGCTGGGTCAAAAGACGAGATCAGACCGTTCGGAGTGCACTTAATCAATTCGATGGCTGCTACCTTAAGCTTCGATGTGGCCTATACCATGTTTTCTGGCGACCCGGCTGCCCGCGATTCTCTGGAAGTACTCGTGTCCACCGATTGTGGGAAAACATTTACCCGGGTGTTCCTGAATGGTGGGGAAGGGCTGTCAACCGCGCCAGCAGCAGGCGTTCAGTTCACACCAAGCGCCAGTCAATGGCAAAACAAGACGGTTAATTTGGCGCCTTTTTTAGGGCAATATGATGTGTTGCTTGCCTTTAGAAATATTGGCCATTACGGCAACAGCCTATTCCTGGACAACATCCAGGTTAATGGCATGCTCGTTGGAACCGACGAAGAAGTCATTGAGCAGTCGCTTCTGGTTTCGCCCAATCCGAATGCCGGTGTTTTTCGGGTTAAGTTTGATCTGCCTCAAACACTCGACGGGTCGCTAAGTTTGACGGATCCACTTGGACGGGAAGTCTATCGCAGTGAAATACAAGGTGTTGGAGGGAAATTTGAAGAACAAATCAAATTGCAAAACCTTGCTTCAGGACTCTACCTGCTTCGGCTGCAAGGTGAATCTTTTGAGATTGTCCACAAAATTTTGATTCAGAAATAGAAGAAGTTTGGTAAAAACAGACACGTTCCCGGCGGCTCCAGATTTTGGGGTCGTCGGGTTTTTTTCTATTTAAACCGCAAAATGTAAAACAGGAAAACCGCAAAATTTAAAACCGAGATTTTTGGACTCGAAAAGGGCCACAGTTTTGGGCTTTTGATAGCTTGTCGCCTCCTAATTTTAAATTTTCCTGTTTTCCTGTTTTATATTTTGCGGTTAACCCTAAAATAACGAAGCCCGGTCGTGGGTGACCGGGCTTCCAGCCTTGATTGTGGCTGAGTTGTCAGGGATGTCCCTGGAAATTTGCTTTTTTGAAACAGTTTTACAAATCAGTCAATCGAACGTGTGATATGGTGGTTGTTCTTTCTTTGTGTCTTAGTAATTGTCGTTTAAGGGTGTCGGCGGAAGCTGTGACGGCCGACTCAAAAGACCGACCTGTTTTTTTGTCAATCAACCAACCACCTGGAAGGAGGAGTTTAATTTCTATTATTTTTTCATGGACTGGTCCGCCAGTTTCTTGCAGTTTAAGGCTCACTTCTGCTTCTACGGTACGGTTCTTCTCGAAGTAGCGGTCGAGCCGCTGGATCTTCTTTTCGATAAATTCTACCAACTTGGCATCAGCATGAAAATGAATTGATTGCACACTTACTTTCATCATAAAATAGCGAATGTTTTAATGGTTAACGATGCGAAAGAACTGTGTTTTTTTGCTTTAGAATTTGACGCGGGGCAGCCGTTTCTGGTTGCATTTACCGAGCTTCTTAAGCCAACTATAGTTTCAACCCTCAATGTTAGCGGCATCTAATTTCTTGTGCAAATTTATTTTGTTAAATTTTATATTTAATTCTTAAATCAAATTTAATAATTTTTAAAACGCCTTTTTTCAAAACAAATACAAAAAAAATTCCGTTAATTCCAACAATAAAAATTTAAAAAAAGCGACCTGAAAACTAAACATTCGTAGAAATATCGAACTTTACGCTTTGAGGATGTTAAACTCAATTCAATATATAAAACACTATGTCTTCCCTGCACACCGCCCCCCTCATCAGTCCAGAACTCAAATCTGATATCCACCGCGTGTTTTCTTTGCAGCAACAGCACCAATACGAGGTGGCACGCAGTACCGCCCAGCAACGCATTACCAAGTTACGTCGCCTTTCTGATGCTATTCTGAGCCACCGCAGCGATATTGAAGCCGCTTTATGGGCCGATTTGCGCAAAGGCCCGACAGAGGTGAGTGTTTCAGAACTCGGTGTTGTGCTGCACGAAATCCGCCACACCATCAAGCATTTGCAATCCTGGATGACCCCAAAACGTGTAGGTAGTTCGCTCACGCTTTTCCGTTCCCATTCAGAAATCGTATACGAACCCAAAGGGGTTTGCCTCATTCTTTCACCCTGGAATTTCCCACTCAACCTGGCGCTTGATCCGCTGGTATCTGCCATTGCTGCTGGGAATACCGTTATCTTAAAACCATCTGAATTTGCCCCCAACTGCAACGCCGTGATTCGGAAGATCCTGGGCGAATGTTTCCCGCCGGGCGAGGTCAGCCTTTTTGAAGGAGATGCCACCGTCGCTCAAGAACTGCTCAGTTTGCCCTTCAACCACATTTTCTTCACGGGAAGTCCGCAGGTAGGCAAAATCGTGATGCGTGCTGCCGCCGAACACTTAGCTTCTGTTACCCTCGAACTAGGAGGCAAAAGCCCTGTGCTGGTAGACAAATCCGCCAACCTCGATGCCGCAGCAGCCAAAATTGTCTGGCTCAAATGCATGAATGCCGGACAAACTTGTATCGCACCAGACTATGTGTTAGTGCATGAAAGTCTCCATGATGCCCTGCTGGAAAAAATGAAAACAAAAATCCAGCAGTTTTATGGGAAAACCCCGGCAGCAATAAAACAAGGCCCTGACCTGTGTAGAATGATACAAGAGCGGCATTTTGGTCGGGTGAAATCATTGCTCGATGATGCTGTTCACCGAGGCGCTACCATTGTATTCGGTGGCGAAACGGATGAAAGTGAACGCTACATTGCTCCTACCATCTTGACCGAAATCCCAGAGGAAGCCAAAATCTGGGAAGAGGAGATTTTTGGCCCCGTATTGTTGATCCGAAAATACAAAACATTGGAGCAAGCCATTGGGTACATCAACGGAAAACCCAAAGCGCTTGCCATATACCTTTTTAGTGGAGATAGCCGCCTTACCGACAAGGTCATCGCCGAAACCCGTTGCGGCGGTGTGACGGTCAACGATTGCGGACCTCATTTTTACAACTCGGAACTGCCCTTCGGCGGAAGCAACAACAGCGGCATAGGAAAATGCCACGGAGAATTTGGCTTTTTGGAATTCACCAACCAGCGCGGGGTGCTGTATCAGGCGCGTTGGATGCCAAATACAGATTTCTTCCTGCCGCCCTATGGCGGGAAAGTGCGGCAATGGATGCTGGAAGGCGTGGTGAAGTGGTTTTGAGGTACTTACCAGCCCAACAAATCCCCCATCGCTTTCGCCACTTTCTCAATGGAAGGAATCATTCTCTGCTCCAATATTGTATTCAATGGCACTGCAGGCATGTTCTCCGCTCCAATGGTGCGAGCCGGCGCATCTAAAAAATTGAAGCAGTTTTCCTGAATCCTTGCGGCCAAAGTCTGGGCAAACGAACCATTTACTTGTTCCTCCGTCACCACCAGTACCTTTCCATGCCTCTGGGCGGCTTCGTACATGGCTGCTTCATCGAGCGGACAAAGGGTACGCAAGTCTAGAATTTCGATTTGCCCTGGGAACTGTGCCGCCGCATTTAAGGCCCAGTGAACACCCATCCCGTAGGTAATGATGGCAAGGCTTTCTCCCTTTTCAATCTTTTGATTATCAGCGGATAAGGCGGTTCTTGCTTTGCCAAAGGGAATGATATAATCGGCGTCAGGCTCCACCGTTCGGGCAGCTTCGGTGCCGGGCACTTTGCTCCAATACAAGCCTTTGTGTTCAAAAATGACGACGGGATTCGGATCGTGCCAGGCAGCTTTAAGTAACCCTTTCAAGTCGGCGCCATTGCTGGGGTAGGCTATTTTTACACCCCGGATTTGGGCCACGACACTCTCTACGCTGCTGCTGTGATAAGGGCCGCCGCTCCCGTACGCTCCGATTGGAACGCGCAGTACACAACTCACCGGCCATTTGCCATTGCTCAGGTAACAACTCCGCGCTACTTCGGTGAAAAGCTGGTTTAGTCCCGGCCAGATATAATCCGCAAATTGTACTTCCACGATGGGTTTAAGTCCCACCGCACTCATGCCCGCCGTGCTGCCCACAATGAAAGCCTCCTGAATGGGCGTGTTGAATACGCGGTGGTCGCCGAATTTTTCGGCCAAAGTGGCTGCCTCGCGGAACACGCCGCCGAGCCTTCGGCCTACATCCTGGCCATAAAGCAGGCAATCGGGGTATTCACGCATGAGTTCCTCAATAGCAAACAGCGCGCAATCTACCATCACCTTGGTTTCTCCGTTGGCAGGGCTGCGCTCGCCCAGTTCTTCGGTGACGGGGGTGGGGGCGTAGTCGTGGGTGAAAAGGTCTTCCGGTCTGGGGTCTTCGGCGTTTTTGGACAGTTTAAAATCGGAAGCTACCGTTTTAATAGCCTCATTTTCAATTTGTTGAATGTCTTTTGCCGAGAAGCCATTTTCCAGCAGTAGTTTTTGCAAAATAGGGTAGGGGTCGCGTTGGGCGTGTTCGGCCAGGTCGTCGCGGTACCATTCTTTACGAACACCGGAGGTATGGTGGTTGAGGAGCGGCACTCGGGCATGGAGCAAAAACGGCCTTCGTTCCCGGCGGATTTTTTCGAAAATATCCTGCACGGTATTCCAACAAGTCTCAAAATCATTGCCTTCTATACTCACCGTTTCGAGGCCTGGAAATCCCTTGGCGTATTCGGCAGCATTGGCTACCCGGGTTTCTGCGGCATTGGCAGAAATATCCCAGCCGTTGTCTTGCACGAGGTACAGGATGGGTAGTTTTTTCAACACGGCCATTTGGAAGGCTTCCGAGATTTCGCCTTCCGTAACAGAAGCATCCCCAAGAGAGCAAACAACGAGCCCTGGCTTGGCATCCATTTCCTTGCGTTCTTTATGGTGATAGGGATAAGGGTTGTCCAAATTGACCACCGTTTCGGTATGATACTTTTTGCCGTTTTTGGCACTTCCCAAGGGCAATGTCCCCATTTTTTCATGGTACCAAAAGCCCATGGCCGCTCCGGTGGCCGGGATGGCCTGCATACCTGTGGCGCTGCTTTGGTGGGGTATTTTTGGAAAATGTTCGTCACGCAGGGACGGGTGGCAATAGTAGGAGCGCCCGCCTGAAAAAGGGTCGTCACGTTTGGCCATAAGTTGAAGCATGAGCTGATACGGACGGAGGCCCATGCCGAGCAACATACTGTCGTCGCGATAGTAGGGGTAGGCAAAATCCTGTGGATGAAGCTGCATTCCGACAGCGAGCTGAATGGCTTCATGGCCCCGCGAAGTTGCATGAACGTACTTGCTCACGAACTTGAAATTAGCCTCGTAAATATCCGTCATGGCTTTGGCAGTTGCCATGAGCCGGAAAGCATTTTCAAGTATTTCTTTGGGAATGGGAGACTGCTTGCCCGTTTTTTGAACTTTCTTTGTGGTGGATGTTCTGCTTGGCACGGCGAGTGTTTTTTATTTTTTGCCACTAATTGCACGAATTGCCACGAAAATTAGTGCGAATTAGTGCAATTAGTGGCTGACCCATTTAAAAAGGAGGGCAAAAGTAATCAATCATGGCACACGGTTTTATCCTTGGCAAATTTGCTCCCTTCCATGAAGGGCATGTTTTTCTAATTGAACAAGCCCGCACCCTGTGTGAGGAACTAACGATTTTCGTCACGTCGCAGGAATCGGATGCGATTCCCGGCTGGCAGCGCTATCATTGGGTGAAAAGTACCTTTCCGGAGTTGGATGTGCGGCATTTGATGGGTTCGACTTTAATGCAACTTCCCGAAATTTTCATCCCGAAGAAATCGGGATCGGGAAGTTTGCCCCAATTATTTGAAAGCGGAGAAAAACAAAAGGCGTTGGCGCAAAGCATTGGTTGCAAGCATATTACAATTGATCCAGAACGAAAAAATTTCCCCACCCCTACTTCAATAATTCGCGCCAACCCGCAGGCTCACTGGGATTTGTTGCCTAAAAATGTACGCCCGTACTATATCCAGCGCATCGCTTTGGTAGGCCCTGAAAGTTGTGGGAAAAGTTATTTGGCCAAAAAGTTGGCACAGCATTTCGACACAGCCTTTGTGGAAGAATATGGCCGTACCTACTGCGAAAAATTTGGCATGGACTCCACCGAACTTGATTTTGCGCACGTGGCGGGCGGCCAACTTTACCATGAAGACGAAATGGCCCTTCATGCCAATCGTCTGCTTTTTTGCGACACGGATTTGATTGTTACCCAAGTGTGGAGCGAGGTTTACTTTAAGGGCAAATGTCAGCCCTGGATTTTTTGGGCGGATCATGCAAGGCGCTACGATTTGTTCCTGCTATGTGCGCCGGATATTCCCTGGGTGAACGACGGCCTGCGTGAATATGAGGGGCAGCGCGAATGGATGTTTGAGCGGCTGCGCCAGGAATTGGAAGCCCGTGGGTTACGGTATGAAATTATTGGGGGTGGGTTTGAGGAACGGACCAGTAAGGCAATTCAAGCCGTGGAGAATTTGTTGAGGTGATTGCACCATTAGAATTTTATATCCGTGGAATTCTGCGAAAAAACAGGCTTTTTCTTTTCCCCGGGCTCTTTTACAATCAAATGATTGAATTGAATTCCGTGAACGTCATCCAGCACAACAGCGGTTCGGTAATCTTTCTTTTTACAGGTTATGGTCACATTATCAAATTCAATCCCCTTTGCATGGCGTATATAAAATCCCCAAGCGGGCAACTCTTTAAACATAGAAAATTCAGGATATTTAGCAGGAAGTTCGGGTACTTTATCCAACTCATTTAATCCAATTTTTGCATAGTTGGGATTGCCACCGCCAGGGTAATGTATTTCTATGTTTTTTAAAAGGATCTGCTCTATGGCAACATCCGGCATTCCAACGATGGATACGGGTGAAATATTCCTTGGTAAATCTTCCACAGGGCCTTCATATGGGTATCCTTCATCGGCTTTTGTAGCAGGAATTTCAGCATAAACATTGGAGATACTAATGTTTTTCATGCTGCCTTTTTTGCCGGGTCTCCGTTCGCCTATTCTGAGGAAAATAGCATTGCCCGTATTCAAGGATTTCAAACTGTCTACCCGTATGTTTTCAATAATCCCCCCATCTACCGCAGCAAAGGTTATTGCGGAACGATAGGTATCGAAAACAGTATTGTTAATAATCTCAATGTTTTTAAAACCGCCCACTGAAAAAGTTCCAAATTTTATTCCATTGGCACTGGAACGAACCATGTTATTGACAATTTTTACATTCTGACATAAAAATTCAACACGGTGCGATTTGAGACAAATAGCATCATCAGAAGCATCGAAATAGCTGTTTCTTACCATGACACTGTCGCAATCTACAATATCAATCCCATCATTGTTCCAGTAGTTTTTACTGTCAACTGTAATATTGTCTACCAGCAGGTTTTTGCACTGATCGTATTGCTGATTCCAGCTCGCCGGATTTTTGATGGTGACGGTTTGAATGACTATGTTTTTACACCCTTTAAAATATATGTTTTGGGGTCTAAGACCTTCATTGGGACGATCGTTGTTCAGTTTTTCATCCATGATAATTCCTTTATGAATCATAGATAAAATATTGAGTGCTAATGGATAGCCTCGGCCATCAATAACTCCTTTCCCTGTTATTCCGATATTTTCCTGGTCAAATGCAAATAGGAGTGCCGTCCAATAGCCATGACGATCATAATCAAAGGGATTTAAAGAACCCAGCAAAATGGCCCCTTCTTCCAAATGAATGGTGACATTTGATTTTAAATAAACTGAACCTGTAACGAATCTACCCACATTAAAAACCAAACGCCCCCCGCCATTTTCATGGATATAATCTATGGCTTTTTGAATTGAGCGGGTATTCATAGTAGTGCCATTGGACTCTATACCGAAGAAAGATGCCTTGTAGTCTTTGGAATAAACGGCCAGTGAAAAAAATAACAGGGCTATGGACGTTGCGATTTTTGCTTTCATGAAATACGTACAAGTTTCTGCTGTTTTGAATTGTGAAGATGGAGCCAAGGTAGGAAATTCTCGTTGTGTCTGAACGCGTAAGACTCAGGACAGTTACCAAGCCAAATAAATGAATTGTACAATTTTTTCCCAGAATTGTGTAACAATTTACTCGCTTAAATGCCCCACCTTCGATGCTGATTGAATATGTCTGCCAATTTAAAAGAAAATCCTCCTTGGAAGAAGCTATTGCGCTTCCTCTTGTACACTTTTTGTGCGCTGCTTTTGCTGACAGCGGCTCTATTCTATGCCCTCACCTTACCTGCCGTGCAGCAACGTCTAACCAACACGGCAGAATCCTTTTTGCAGAAAAAACTAGGCACTCGGGTACAAATTGGTTCCGTAAGGATCCAATTCCCAACCACGGTTTCATTGGAAAACTTCGTGTTGCCCGACCAACAAGGCGACACCTTAGCGCATATTGGTAAACTGGAAGTATCCATCGGCATGTGGAAATTGCTGAGTCAAACCATTGAATTACAAAATGTTAGTCTGGAAAATGCCAGCGTGTATCTGCATACCCGAGACAGTGTTTCCAATATAGATTTCGTGTTGAAAGCATTTGCTGCGGATTCTTCGGATACCGTGTCCAAAGATACCTCAGCCTCCCCCTGGAAATTGCAGCTGGATCTGGTAACCCTGCAACTCAAACGAATAGATTTTCTATTGCAGGACGATGATGCAGAATCTACTACCCAGGCCCATATCGGAACAGCCGAAACAACCCTTACCAAGGCGGATCTGAAAAACCTATATTTTGAACTGGACGGCTTGACGCTGGCAGATTCTGATATAAAATTGATTCAAAAGAAAAAATCCATTGACACTGGGAAACCCGATCCAGCTTTTGGGCTGCTATTGAAAGACGCAGATATTAAATGCACGCACCTGCTGTTTTCTACGCCGGAACTGCACCTGGATGCGAATCTGGTAAAGACCAAACTGGATCAGCTTCAGCTCCGTTCTGCCAACGACCTGCTGGCCATCCAGGCTCAGGGCATCCAGATAGAAAATAGCGCCGTTGCCTACCGCGATCCGGAAGTCATTGAAACACCTGGCCACCTCAATGCCGGCGACCTCAATCTGAGCGACCTCAATGCCCAATTGCCCGATTTCTCATTTCAAAATGATACCCTGTTTGTGCGGGCGGATGCCCTGTCGGGCAATGATAAAAGTGGCTTAAAACTGCACTCCTTAAAAGCCACTGCTAAAGTAACTCCCGGTAGTATCGAACTTAAAAACGTGCTGGCCAGCCTGAACCAAACCAGCGTCAATGGCGATGTTTTGCTGCTCAAAAACCGTCAGGCAACTTTTGATCGGATGCAGATACAACTGCGACAGGTACGTGGTATCATCGGCGACTTGATTGTATTATTGCCTCCTCAGGAAAACCCGGCCTTGTCCAAACTACAGGATATGCCTTACGAGGTGTCGGGCAATCTCAGTGGCTGGATGGAAAACTTGCAAACCAGTAACATTCGCTTTAGAGCAGGGAGTGGCACCATCGCAAATTTTTCGGGCTCTGTACAGCGATTGACGGAGCCGACTAAATCGGGAATGAACTTGAATATCAGCCAAATAAGAACCAATCGGGCTGATCTGGTGCGTTGGATGTCGGTGGGTGATACACCCATGGATAGTATTCTGGCATCGCCGCTTCCGGCCTATTTGAATGCTTCAGGATCTTTGAAAGGCAGCATGGCCAGTCTTCAATTGGCTTTGCAAGGGGAAATTGGAGACTTGCAAACGGGCGCTACTTTCCCAGAAGTAGAAGGGCCTCCGCTCTTATTTAACATTGCTGGATCTCTATCAGAATTGAGAGATCCCGACAAGTTGGGCATGGATTTACAAATTAACCAAATGGATGCGCCCCATAACTTTTTTGGGTATTTAGCCGCTAAGGATTTACGGTTCCCCGATATGTTACAGGCTAATGGCACCCTGCGTGGAACCCTCGCTGCATTGAATACGGATTTAAAATTCCGTCTGCTGCGCGGTGGGGTAAATAGTGACTTCGCATTCAAAGGCTTACTTAACAATATCAGAACACCCGAACAACTGGGTTTCGATGTATCGTTTGATGGCTCGTTGGCTCGGCAGGAAATAATGGGCTATTTGCCAGATTCCATTGTCAATAAAGTACTTCAACTACCAGATTTTACCAAAGTGAATGGGCAGGCGAAAGGGACTGTGAAAGACGCTGCTGGAAATATCAAACTTGGTTTAGGTGGTTGGGGGCAAATCCGCCTAGATGGTACGCTGCTGGATAGCAGCTACCAAATAGATCTGGTAGCTCAAAATATACTGGTGAACCAATTGGCAGTGGATACTACGCTGCGCCCGCTTAAAACAGTAGGGTTTACCGCGAATATGAGTGGTGAAGGTTTTCAGTTTGGAAAAACCGCTACCCTGCAATTGACTGGAAAATTTGACTCGCTTATTTGGGACAACCTAATTTTGAGGGACATCACGTTTGACGCAGATGTAAAGGGTAAACGGTTCAGTAGTGGTTTGCAATCACCCGATGAACGGGCTGCTGTGCGTATTCGGGCTGCCGGAGATTTCAGCAGCAACATTCCTGTGTTGGATCTGGATGTGGCCCTGAATTGTATAGACATGCGCGAGTTCGGATGGGTCAACCGGCCCACGACCGTTTGTATGCGCATTTTATCCCATTCCGAAGGCTTGTCGGTAGATACGCTTACGGCCCAGGTTAAGATTGAAACGATTGATTTACAATATGATACGGTGCATATTCGGCCCGGCGACCTGACGCTGGATATCAAGCTGGACAATCGTCAGAACAAAATCAATATTGCGTCCGACTGGCTTCAAGGCGAAATCAAAGGCTATTTTTCTTTGACCGACTTATCCACCACGATCTCAAACATTGCTGATCGGTATTTTGTGGTGGATCGAACGGGGTCAATGCCGCCCGTAAGTACCGATTCTCTTTCGGTGAATTTGCATTTGTCGCAAACAGAGGTGCTGACGACTGGCTTGGTTCCTGGCTTGACCCGACTTAACCCTGTAAAACTGGAAGGTTCGTTGGTAGGGCAACGCAACTATTTCAACCTCAGCATTCAGGCGCCCAAAATTGTGTACAGCACCTGGGATATAGATTCTATAAACGTGCGTGCCTATGCAGGCGATACGGCGGCTTTATTCGTGATGACTTCGCCTTTGGTGAAACGTGCCGAAAAAGATTTTATCGAAAATGCGGTTTTTAACGGACGATTCCGTGCCAATGTCGCGGATGTTTCGTTCAAAGCTTTCAGCGACGATGGCCGAGAGCGATTTTTGCTGGCAGTACAAGCCTTGCTGAACAAACAGACCAAAGAAACCTTGGTCAGTCTGGCGCCAACCCAGGTCTTGGATTTCCAAACATGGACTGTAGATCCGGATAATGAAATCCGTATTAACCCTAAAGGGGTTCAAATTAACAAGTTTAAAATGACCGGGAATGGGCAATCCATTCAACTGGAAGGATCAACGCGCAAGTTGGCAGGCAACAAGACCGGGCTGGATTTTGTCGTGGATATCGAACGGCTGAATTATGACAATTTTGATCTTTTTGTGGCCAGTACTTTAAGCGAATTGGAAGGTTGGGCAGAAGCACATTTGAAAATAGGAGGTACAACGGTGGCGCCTAAGGTTCTTGGTAAGATGCAATTGCACGAGACGTTCTTCCGGCCTGTACTGACCAATGTGCGTTATGGATTAAGCGAAACACCCCTCGAGTTTACCGAATCGGGCGTCCGATTGGATGGCCTGAAATTAATGGATCCGTATGGAAAGGTCTTGGAAATCAATGGTAAATTAAGCTCCGCTGATTGGACAAACATCCAAACCAATCTGACCCTTCATGCAGATCGCTGGCAGGTGCTGAATTCCACCAGACAGCAAAACCCGGTGTACTTTGGGGAATTGTATGTCTCCCTGGATGGAACCATACGCGGCCCACTAAGCCAACCAGACATACAGCTGGTACTCAAAACAGCCAAAGAATCCAGTTTTACTTATGTATATGACGTTGCCACACAGACTCTCCAACACGAGGGCATTGTGTATTTCACACCACCACCGCGCCAGTATGTTCGACCTGCCATTTACGATGCCCCGGTCATTAAACAGCCCTTTAACCTGAGTGCCAGCATCGAAATTGATTCCAACCTGACCATCAACAGCGTAATTAACCCCGTTACTGGCGATGATTTTCGAGGCAAAGCGATTGGCCGATTGCAACTGGATATGTTGTCTAATGGCAACATGACCTTGGCTGGTCGGGTTGAATTGGTACGAGGAGTGTACAATTATTCTTACCAATCAGTCGTAAAGCGAAGCTTCGCGGTGAGCAGCGGCAGCTCCATCACCTGGACTGGCGATATTCGCCAGCCGGAACTTGATCTGAAGGCGCGCTATAAATTCAAAGCCTCACCTTATCCATTGGTAGTCAATCAATTATCTGTAGCATCAGCGGAAGAGACCGCTCTTTATCGCAGGCCCCAGACTTTCTATTTACAAACCAGCCTGAAAGGTTCAGCGACGGAACCCGTGGTTGATTTTGAATTCATTTATCCCAACAGAACGGATCAAGAAAGCCTGGGCGCTAATTTTGGGAACCAGCAGACTGGCATGGTAGAGAGTGCTCTAAGCAATGTGAATCAGGACAAAAATTTGTTGTCAAGGCAAGTGTTTGGGGTGCTGTTGTTGCGCAATTTCATTGGAGAATCGGGTGTCAGCGCGGATATTGGCGGCGGAAATCCGCTGCAATCAGGCTTGAGTAGTTTTTTGACAGGACAGATCAATGCTTTGGCGGATCAGTACCTAACTTTTATTGACGTAGATTTTGCGACTACAGAAGGTTCAACGAATACAGGTACCAGTCAGGAAGAGGGCACTACCAATTACCAGTTGCGATTGCAAAAATCATTCTTTGAAGACCGCCTGACCTTTAAACTTTCGGGAGGCACCACCGTGGGAGGGAACAGTGGGGACGCTACCAGTGCGCTGGAAAATGCTTCGGTTGAATACGCGCTTACCCCCAAGGGCGATTTTAAAATTACGGTGTTTTCAGAACGGGGTTTTGAGTTACTCAATGCCTCATCGTCGAATCTGCGCAACTCTGGTGCCGGTTTTATTATGACGAAGGAATTTGGGGGTAAAAAGAAATGAGTTTTTAACATTGGCAGAAAAACAACCGTAGATCCATGAATGCACGTTTTTGCTTCCAAACAATAATCTACTACCTGGCTTTCGCAATCCTGTTTGGTTCAGGCTGCACGGGCACCGGCCATCTCCAAGAAGGAGAGCGACTTTATGCGGGCGCTAAAATCAAGATCAAAAAAGAGGAGGGAATTGGCTCAACTAAACTGCTTAAAACCGATCTGAAGAAAGCCGTCATCTTGCCGCGTCCCAATAAAAAAATCTTGTGGATGCGTCCGAAGTTGGTCATGCACAACATGTTCAAAAACAGCCGACCCAATAGTTTTGGCAGCTTCGTAGCCAATCGTTTTGGAGAAGCCCCCATTTTGGATGAACCCAAAACCGCCAACCGGCACCGCGAACTGCTGATAGAACGGGCCGCCAACGATGGTTTTTTCAAAGTGAAAATCACGTCCAGCGAAAAGCCAAGAAAGCACAAGGTAAAACTGGAGTATGAAGTCCAGGTACGAAGCCCCCGTGAATTGGTAGACAAAGTAGTGTATTCGTCAGACTCAAGCATCCTGTCGGAAAGGATCCAAAGTTTACAATCGGAATCGCTGGTAAAACCGTCAGAACCCTATTATTTAGAAAACCTCATTGCCGAACGCCAACGCCTGTCTGACACGCTGCGCAACCACGGCTGGTACTATTTTTCGCCCGACAACCTCTTGTTTGAAGCGGATACCCTGCACCCACCAGGCGACATGACCTTGACCCTGCGTGTAAAAATGGAAGTCAGCGAACGCGAAAGACAGCAGTACCGCATTGCGACCGTCACCGTATACCCCGATTTTGACCTCGCCAAACAATCAGACTCTACACAACATCAAACCGATACCCTGCGCTTTGAATGTGTGCAATATGTCTACCATTATATGCCCACCAAGGCGGAGGTGCTCAACCGACAGATTTTTCTGCATTGTGTTGAATACTATTCTAATATAGATTATAAAACTACCATATACCGGCTGCTGAACCTGAATTTGTATAAATTTGTCAACATCCGTTTCGATGTTTCACCTCAGGGGGATTCCTTGCTTGATGCGCGCATTTATCTTACGCCCTACCGACCGGAGCGGGTTGAAGGCACTGCTTCAGCAATATTCTCGCCCAGTTTTTACTATGGGATTCGGCTCGGGGCAGCCTATCACCATCGGAATACATTTCGGGGCGCCGAGGCTTTGCAGGTTGCGATGAATGGAGCCTATTTGCGCACCAACAAAGACAATTTTGACTTCGAAGATTTTCTGGTGAGCGATGTTTCTGGACGCATCAGCCTGCCCTATATGCTATTCCTGCCTGAAAAACGGCGGCTTGCATTTGGTGCGACTATTTTCAGTTTACGCCACGAAACCAACCGTTTTCAATACAATATTCCCGAATTTGGCCGATTCGGGTTAAGTTTTCAGCGAATTGGGGCAGAAGGTGGTTATCTATGGAAAAAAAATCGTAGGGGCTCGGTAGTTCACGCGGCCAATCCGCTCAGTCTGGGTCTGCAATACTCAACCACCAGCAAGCGCAGCATCCGACAAAAATTGATTGGGGACATCCCCAATGATTCAACAGGAGCGTCCCGTACCCTTTTGACCTTTCTGGAATACAAGCCCAATTACACTTTCACTTTCGATCAACGCCTGGAACCAGCCCGCCGACTTACCGTTTATTTCAGGCAACGATTTGCTGCCCAGGCCAGCGGCTATATCGGAAACCGGTACTTGCCCAAGGACTATCCATTGGAAAGCCCCTTGAATTTGTTTGTAGAGTCTGACTATCGTCAATACCAAAAGACCAACGCACGCAACGTACTCGCTTTTCGATTGGCCATAGGAGCGGGTATACCGCTGCGCCCTGATGGCACCATTGCCCTGCCTGATCGCTTTGTGATTGGAGGAGCTTCCAGTGTGCGGGCCTTTGCACCACGCACCGTGGGGCCAGGAAGCATACCTCGCGAGACCGATTCCGACGTATTAAATGTGGGGAATTTTACAGGCAACCTATTGATCGAGAGTAGTTTAGAATACAGAATGCCTCTAGGTCGCTATCCTGAGCTGGCGGTGTTTATGGATGCAGGCAACATTTGGCTTACCTCCGGCCCAGGGGCAACGGAGGCATCACAATTTCGGCTGAATCGTTTTTACAAGGAGTTGGCCGTGGGTACAGGCGTGGGCCTTCGAGTAAATCTTGGGTTCTTTGTATTGCGGCTTGATCTGGCCGTTCCATTATCCAAACCTTTCCTTCCCGATGGTCAACGCTGGGTGGCAGATGATTTGCACTTTGGCCAGCGCACGTGGCGTAAAGATAATTTGAACTGGAATTTTTCTTTTGGGTATCCTTTTTAAGGTTGGGTTGCGCTCCTAAACGGTGGCTATTTTTGGAGACTAAAATGCTGCGTCCCATTGCAAAAACCAAAAGAACCGTCACAAAACAGCTCATATTTTCAATACGATCTTCCCAAATTGTTTCCCCCTCCCCATCTTTTCAAAAGCTTTCGCGCCTTCTGAAAGCACAAACACCGAATCCACTACCGGTACAATCTCATGCTTTTGCACAAAAGCCAGCATCGCTCGAAATTCTCGTGGGCTTCCCATCGTACTGCCGAGCAGGCTGATTTGTTTCCAAAAAAGCGGCTGAAGGCTCAACCCGTTTACCTTACCCAAAGTGCCGCCATAAAAACCCACCCGTGCTCCTGGATTGCACAAAGAAGGGAATAGCGCGAACCCATCCCCTCCTGCCGAGTCAATGATGACATCAAAACCACCAACCTCCTGTTTGAGCTGTTTTCCCCAGCCTGCTTCACGATAGTTTGCACCACCCTTTGCGCCGAGCGCTACCGCCCGTTCTATTTTTTCGTCAGAACCCGAAGTAACAAAAACCTCTGAGCCGGCAGCCACTGCGAGTTGTAAGGCAGTGAGTGCCACGCCTCCGCCAATACCCGTGATGAGTACTCGTTCCCCTTTTTTTAATTGGCAGCGGGTGAAAAGCGTTCGCCATGCGGTTAAACCAGCCAAAGGGAGTGCTGCGGCTTGTTCCCAACTCAGATGCTCCGGCATCGGAAAGATATTTGTGCGGGGAACACAAATTTGCTCCGCGAAGGTGCCGTTTTCAGGCATTCCAAGCACTCGAAAGTTTTTGCTTTGAAAATTTGGGTTGTCGCCCCAATCAAGGGCCGGGTAGATAATGACCTTTTTGTCTGCTCTGGCCCTGGCGAAGGGAGCTTCCAATTCGCCGGTCCCGTCAGAGCCCAAGATGACCGGCAATTGTATGTCGGAGTATTGACCTTGCGTGATGAACAAGTCGCGGTGGTTGAGCGCTGCAGCCCGTATATGTACCACCACTTCTCTTTTTTTGGGATTCGGTTCAGGTATTTCTGAACATTTCGGATCTGCGTTTAAATGATTGATAATCAGTGCTTTCATAAAAAAGAATGCTTGTTTTTACTTGTCTTTAAGTGTTAAAAGAACGTAAAATTTGGCAGGATTTTAGCACGATGTAAACAGTTTTGATGCGATTCCGTTTAGCTTTGCAATTTACAATTTTATGCGTCTTCGTATCGGCATCATAATGGCTTATTTACTGTTGGGCTGCATCCTCCTGGAAGATGCCCTGCCGTACTTTGCCGACTCATACAGGTTGCAACTGAGCGAATCGAAGTCCGAGTCTGAGGAAAAAGACTCAAAAAAAGACATAGAGGATACCTGGAAGGAAGTGAGGGAGCGTTTACAAGCTTCCTACCTTTACTATCCCGATTCTTTAATGCATCCGGGCAGCATCCTTGCTGATTCTGACGAAATCCCCGACAGCGCGCATCAATCTATTTTCTCTCCCCCTCCGGATCGAGCCTGATTGATTTCCTTTTTGCTTTTTGACGAACTCCACGATGGAGTTTTTTCTGTTCCGTCGTAGTCGGAACCTGTTTTCTGCAATCACATCCTTATTCTTCATGCAAAAGAACAACTTTTTGGCAGATCTGAAATATGATCTTCCTTCAGGCTTGGTGGTATTTCTCATCGCCCTTCCGCTTTGCTTAGGCATTGCCCTCGCCTCGGGTGCCCCCTTATTTTCAGGTATGATCGCCGGTATTGTAGGCGGTTTGGTCGTCGGTTTTTTGAGCGGCTCCCATACCAGTGTAAGTGGCCCCGCAGCGGGTTTGACCGCAGTGGTATTGGTTTCCATCCAACAACTCGGCAGTTTTGATATATTTCTGCTTGCGGCAGTGATGGCGGGTGTTTTTCAATTGGCACTGGGCTTTGCAAGGGCGGGTATGATCGCCAACTATTTCCCTTCAAACGTTATCAAAGGGATGTTGACGGGTATTGGTATCATCATCATTTTGAAGCAGATACCCCATGCACTTGGATACGATAAGGATGCGGAAGGCGACTTTGCATTTTTTGAACAAGGTGGTAGCAATACATTTCTGACTATTTGGGACACCCTTACAGAGTACATTCATCCAGGAGCCACCGTGGTAGCGTTGATTTCTATTGGAATTATGCTCTTATGGGAAAAGCCAGCGATCAAAAGCAAGGTTGGTTTTATCCCGGGAGCTTTGGTTGCCGTAGTTATCTCTGTACTGATCAATCAATTGCTTTTATCACTTGGAGATCCTTGGGGTATCCGGCCGGAGCATTTGGTGACCATACCAGTTGCAAGCGATGCAAGCGCATTTTTGGCTCAGTTCAGCTTCCCGGATTTTTCACAATGGGCGAATCCCAAAGTGATTTCTGTGGCTTTCACGATCTGTATTGTAGCGTCTATCGAGACCTTGCTTTGTTTGGAAGCGGTGGATAAAATTGATCCGCACTTGCGGACAAGCGACCCGAATCGTGAATTAAAGGCACAAGGCGTTGGCAATATGATCTCAGGGCTTATTGGAGGCTTGCCCATTACTTCCGTCATTGTGCGTAGTTCTGCCAACGTAAATGCCAATGCCCGTACAAAGTCCTCTACTATTATTCACGGCATGCTTTTGTTGGTTTGTGTGGCGTTGATTCCCGCTATTTTAAACATGATTCCGCTGGCGGCACTTGCAGCGGTCCTGATACTCACAGGTTACAAACTGGCCAAAATTTCCATTTTCAAAGAATCCTGGGCCAATGGGAAGTACCAGTGGTGGCCTTTCATTATTACGGTGGTCGCAGTCGTATTTACCGATTTGCTGACAGGAGTATTGATTGGCCTGGTCGCCAGTGCCTTTGCAATCTTACGTGGGAATATGCGGAATGCTTATTTTTTCCACAAAGAGGAGTACCATGCTGGGGACGTCATTACCATCAAATTATCGCAGGAGGTTTCTTTTCTCAACAAAGCAGCCATTAAAATGACGCTTGAAGACCTTCCTGAAAATTCAAAAGTGGTGATTGATGCCACAGATACGGCCTACATAGACTTTGATGTGCTGGAAAGCATTCGGGAATTTGCCAGGGATAAGGCAGCGTTAAAAAATATTACGGTGACCCTCAAAGGGTTTCATGAACGCTATAACTTCTGGGAAGCCGATTTTGTCCATTCCGATCCAGACACTGAAACTCCGTCCAATAGCCAGCGCGATCTAATTAAGGAAACTTCCAATAATTAACTTTTTTTAAACGGCGCCTTATGCTAATGCACCAAGATTTATTGGAAGAACCGGCCCGTCAATCGAAATACACACGATTTGACGAGGCCCATGTGCTGCACGAATTGAAGCACATGCTGCCAACTCAAACGCCGCTGAAAGACTTTATCCACCACAATTCTCTACATGCTTTTCAGTCCATGAAGTTTTATGATGCCATCTTTAAGGCATCTAAAATTTTTGGTTACAAGGTTACTTTCAATCTGGAGGAATATCGGGGATTATACAAGATCGGGCGGATCAGAGAAGATATTTTGGATAAGGTCATTGCGGATCGAAAGGGGGCTTCCACGGTTTCTGCCTGGAAACAACTGGTGCTTTTGCAGGAATACGATGAAACCGTCCGGCCTCGAATTGGCCGGCTGAGGGCGCATTGGAAAAGCGCGTATCATATTGATTTGGACAATCTGGTTCAACCGCTTTTGTTCCGAATTCTGGGCAGCTATATGGATCAGGGCATTGCCTTGTGGCATTTTCCTTTTGAAGATCAAGGATTGCTCAAAGCCATCCGGGCACTGGAAAGCAACAGTTTTAGCAGTTTTTTCAAAACCAAACGGGTCAAAAAACTACTGTTTGAAGAAAAGGATTGTACCATTTCAAACCTGCTGAACATTCTGGTAG
>Ga0247844_1001340_pt1 | contig 46075 bp, 50 predicted proteins | sample LaCtaG_FD_192421 | JGI IMG/M metagenome (GOLD analysis project Ga0247844, IMG submission 192421) | Freshwater microbial communities from meromictic Lake La Cruz, Castile-La Mancha, Spain - LaCruzMarch201714.5m_1 | ecosystem: Environmental > Aquatic > Freshwater > Lake | place: Spain: Castile-La... | reverse complement strand
TTTAACGACTTCTAATTTAAACGTGGTATCAAATACTCGACGTTCTTTATTCATGATAATGTCCCCATTTTGATTGATTAAGTATATCAACCTATCTGGGTGTCTGTTTTTATTAGACCACTACATAATTGTTCCTGTGTCCCCGCCTTTTTCTACTCCACGAAACACAAGCAATGATTTTGTCGCCGCGGCCTCTTCTGCAGCAGCTTTAAGTTCCTGCGCCGGCATACTCATTGACACAAATATCCATCGCCCTTGTATCGGCTTTCCTATACTTTGTGATTTTTCATTATTCGCAACTCCCTCTTTATTAATTTGGCGTCCATTGTTTCCTTCGCGCAATAGCTGGTCAAAAACCGGACTGAGTGTCGCCGGTTTGGTTTTGAGCCAATCCGGTAGCTGACGATTCATGTTCGGTTGCTGTTCTTTCATAATTTCCTTAAGAAAAAAATCGTCCTCGCCCGCACTTGCGATTGAGGACGGCAGGTGCAGTATCACTACTGCAAGGAAACAACTAGAAAATCGGGTACGCACGGCCAATGACATCTTTTTTATCCACTAATCCGAGCAGGTTGTAGCGTGAATCCAGGCTGTATTCATGGTCGCCTGCAACGAAGTATTTATTGAGTTGAAGGGTGTTCTTGCCTTCCCGCAGTTCATCGTTTGGGAACAGTTTTTTCAGGCTTAATCCGATATTTTTCCCCACCAGCGTTCGATCGCCCACAACAAAGTCACGGCCCTTTTTGGTCACAATATCGCCAGGGCCCGCGATTAGCCGTTTCGCGAACGTGTATCCCTCTGGATAGGGATCGCCGTTGTGCCATTTGAACGCAATGAATCCGCCTGTTTCCACGGTGTCATTGAGACAAATCAGAAACAGTGTGTAAGGAAGGCTTGGCGTTTGGTTCATAGCCAGCCGGTAGTTGGCGTGAACAACCCCGTAAAGCGAAATCAACAGTACCCAGGTAATGGCATGGGATCTGAGATGCTTGACTAGACCGGGGCCAAAGGCTTTGCTTCTTTCAATAAAAAGATCAAACCTTAAAGGTTGATGGTCATTCAATGCTGACATAAGCTTCCTCGGGTGCGTTAATAACAGATTGGGCATCCAGTACAACGACACCCTGTTGGACCAATTTATCGGTAGTGGCTTTCACTCGTGCCGTTAATGCCTTGGCATCGTCTTCCGTCTGAGTCGCATTTTTTTCGACAGCTTTCATGACCAGCGCTTTAACATCCACTACGGCTATTTGTGCGGGGATAGGTGAAAAAGAAGCGGCATAATAGCCGCCCAAAGCGCCGCAGAGGCCACAGGAGAACAAAAGTAACAACAGTTTGAAAGGTGTTAATGAATTCATGCATCGATACCGTGCATTCTGACTAATTCTGCAAGGCCGCCTTGAAAACCTTGTCCTACGGCTCTGAATTTCCATTCGCCGTCATAACGGTAGATCTCACCGAATATCATGGCTGTATGCATGGAAGCATTTTCGCTCAGGTCATAACGGGTGACTTCTTGCAGCGACTCTTTATTAACCAGTCGTATAAAAGCATTCAAGACTTGGCCGAAGTTTTGTTTGTTTTTGTCGGCGTCGTAAATAGACACACAAACAATCAGCTTGTGGATTTCAACCGGTACTTTGTCGAGAAAAACATGAATGGATTCGTCGTCACCATCACCCGCTCCGGTTCTGTTGTCACCGGTATGATGGACAGCACCACAAGCAGAATCCTTCTGATGGTAATAAATGAAATCGCGATCTGATCGCACTTTTCCATCCGCTTGGACCATCAAAATGGATGCGTCGAGATCGAAGGTTCCCCCATCAGTTTCTCTAACATCCCAACCCAAACCGACGATGATGTTTTTCAGGGATGGATCGGTTTTGGTCAGGCTGATGTTGCCACCTTTCATCAATGGTATTGCCATGGTTTTACCCTTTTAGTGATTGAATTTTTTTGATGACAACGCCGCGACAGCGTGGGAGCCAAAAAAGCTACGCATTATTGCCCACTTTTTTTTACAACGACTTTTCTCATAAATTTCCCTCACGATTGACGTGACTAAAATCTTACGAGAAAAAAATCTTTTACATCGGGGTGAAAGACGCGGTTTTTCGGCCTCTTTTGATTTCGAAACGCAGACCAAGGTTTAACGCTTTAATTTTTTCAAAAAACTCAAAAAAAATCGATTTTTACCCTTTTGAGCCCTTGCCTTATTTTTTATCCCTATGATTATTTTTTGAATGAGCTACAAGCCAGACAAATAAAGAATTGCGCAGGTAGGTTCATTTTTTTGCAATCTTTCGAGCTATGTCTTTTATTTGCTCTCATTCAAAATTTAATCAGACAACTACCGGGATAAACGAACATGAATCTTGTTAACGAAGATCTAAAAAATCTTAACTTCCAGTTTTTAATAGTGGTTCGTGAATGCGCGCGGCATCATCCGATGGATGCCATTTGGAAATTCAATCTGGATGCTGCGGAAATCGAGAGAATATCGTGCATGTCGCTTGAAGAACTCAAGGAACTGGCGGAGTGCGGTAGAGCCGTATTTACGATATTACCGGTCCTAGCGACACCATCAACCACTCCACCCAACATTCTTGCCGCTTTATTGCCGGTGACGACACATACCTAAAGGGAGCTTGGCAAAATGACGGAATCACATCTGCGACTAACACCAAAAGAGAGCGACATTTTGGGACTAAAGAGGAAGCTGGATATGGCTAAAGGCATTATAGAAAAAGGAGGCCGTCCCTCGATAGTCAGAGCGGTATGCCAAATTTCCAAGGCATCAGCGCTCCAGTTTCATAAAGAAATTCATGGCCACGGACCTAACGCCGGCTTATTGCCCTACGATCCTGACTGGATCACAAAGTCACCCGAGAACTGCCTACACGCATCGATTTACTTCAACATTTTTCAAAAAATTTCCAGAAACACCACAGCGTGCAAGGGCGAAATTTATCTAGCAGCTTACACGCTTTATGAACAGACGTTGATGGACAAACCCAAGATTCTGAACATCAATAGAGCTTGGCATATAGGCCAGCAGATCAACATGTCATACCTCTGCGGAATGACGTGCAATCGATGTCATTCAACGTATGTCGCTATCGGAGAATTTCCAGACCCCTACAAGTTCTGTCCGCTATGTGACGCGACTACCGACTCTACAGGCCGACAAAAATGGAAGCAATTACACACACGGCCACGGATACATAGGACGAAAAGAAAGAAAAAATCACCCATCGAAACACCTTTGAACAAGGATGACTTATGATTTGTTTAAAAGGACTTTTCAAGCGTGACATCTTGACTAATCAAGGCACCCGGCTTTCCAAAATCATTACAGAAAAACTGATTAATTCAGAAGATGAATGTTTGGTTGACTTTGACGGTGTTTTAAATGTCTCGCCACTTTTTTTTCAGGATTTTATTTTCCCCCTCGTCATCGAGTTTGGCAGTCATGCCCTAGATAATAGGCTGAGATTAATCAATCTCAAAGATGAACACCTCTCTTCTTATCAAGCAGCCTGTGATCAAACAAGTGCTTATATGGACAAACTTGCCGCGCGTCAGACAAGGTCATTCGGTGATATATCGGACTTAACCTGTGAGCTGCTGATCAAGGCAAGGGAGTTATCAAGACGCGATCGTTCGACGGCGCATCTTATTTTTGGTATCAACAACAGTATGGCAGAGCTCTTTGCAAATATGGACATTGAGCTGATTCGTCGGATTGCCAATGCCGGTATTGTCTGTTTTGAACCACGATTTTCTCCAGAATTTACAGCAAAATTGGCTGCACTTGATGCGTCTGAGATTGATATCTTTTTAAATGTCGTTGGCGATTTAGAGGATATCTATGTGCCTGGATACGCTTAATCGATACGCCTTAGCAGTGGAACTACTGTCTCTTAAACCACGGATATCCATCGTAGCCAAGGAAACTGGTTTGTCACCCGCAATTCTTCGCAAGGCGTTTGTGGAAATGCATCAGCGCTCCCCATCGAGTGGTCCGATAAGAACGTCGCCTCAATTTATGAGTAAAAGTTTTTCAAAACTTAAAGAGGCAACGCTTTGCGCTGTTTTTTTTCGACTTGAGAATCGTCGACACTGTGCAAGACGTGTGATTAATGGTTATCGACGTTACTGTTCGTATATCAAATCCGTATCAAACGCCTATCCACTGCTTGATTTCTCAGATGCTTGGGCAATTTCAAAGTGGCTAGATGCCGGCGTTCTTAAATTAGTGCGTTGTAGTTATTGTCACAGTGCGAAGTTAATTAATAATGAACTGGAGCATAATGTGTGCTGTGTTTGTAAAAGTTGAACTCAAGAAATATTCCTATGAAAGTATCAACCTACTTCGCTTTATTGGCCGAGTTTGGCACAGCACAGATCCCTTTAGAGTGGGTTGCCCCAAAGTTCCTAGACATTGATGTGCAAACTGCTAAAAACAAAGCAGCTAAACAACAACTTCCATTCCCCTGTGTTCGAATTGGGGGGCAAAAGTCTCGTTGGTTTGTTGATGCTGGAACCTTAGCCGAATTTATCGACCAAAAATTAGACGAAGCCAAACAAACCTGGGGAAAAATGAACGATTGACATCCTGCTTTGATATTCTTCCCTTACATAATTCCTGCCTTTTTGCAGAACTGGATCAATACGTCTGGTGAAGCACTTGCGATGTAACGTTTTAATCAAACCCTAAGCGACCTGATTTTACGTCATATTCTACTGACGGCGGCGTTTAAAAGTGACAATGAGACAAGATTCATCAGCAGAAATTATGTTAAGGTAACTCGCAAAAAATAACCACCCACACCATCGTTCCCAAGCTCCGGCGCTCGTCGTTTTATACACAAATGTGTTTAAGTTCGTCATTCCGGCAGATTGCCGGAATGACGGTACTTTTATCGCTCGATCAGACTTGTGTATAACGATGAGCACTCCGGCGTCGGAACTATAAGAGATGGGGGAATATTTTTTGCGAGTTACCTAAGGCCTTTACCTGCTCTCTAGCCAGCCTCTGAAATCTAGCTTGGCTTGTTCGTCGTAACGCCACAGCGCATAATTTGATACTCTACATAATGGCCGGACTGGGACGATCAGCGAACTCCAAATTTGATATTTGCCAGCAACTGCTTGCAAGCGATTTTCGGTGACTCGTTTACTGTAAAATTATAGCTGGCTGCTTCATATGATTCCGGGTAGCCGCATTGGAGTGAATATGCACATATAGCTTTCAAGCGAAGTGATATAGGCTCTCAGAGCCACCATCTCTTCGGTTGTTGCTTGTACTTAGCACTTTTAGTTCAGCCTTTACGTAATTCAACACGGTTTCAACCCCGGCATGTTTTTAACGGTTTTTGATCTGTTGTGGTACGCCAAATCAAGGTCGTAACCCGATATTTTTCACGTCTTGCCCATCGCATCGCAGTCGATATCTGCAATTTTGCTGTGCGCAAGTACGATCCGATCCGCCAGAAACCGCGCAAACGGCTCAAGATCATCTTTTGCACTGGCGATCTCCAGCGCCTGCATATAGGCGTCGCGATCATCCACTTGAATGACAGTCCAAGGATAGCCGCCCTCGGCCAGCATAAGGTTCATGGTAAAGCGAGCCATCCGGCCATTGCCATCCATAAAGGGGTGAATGTATCCCAGCAACCAATGACTTAATGTTGCCCGAACGAACGCATCCTCTTCATCGGACATGCATTCCTTAAGCGCCTCCATACCATCCAGTACATGATCAAAGTGTGGGGGCGAGTGCAATGATCCGCGCAGAAAAACCCTATGTCGGCGATAGCCGATCAAATCACTTGGCTTCAATAAACCGGCATCGACTGACGGTGCAAATAGCTGGCGAAACCAGGCTTGATGATGATCCGCAAATAAATCCGCTGCCGATCTCTTATGCGCATAAGCCTGTCCGGCATCATCTTTAACGAGACTGAAGGCGAGCAAATATCCTTTGGCCGCCATGGCTGCAATATGTTGCCTGTCTTCCGGTGAATCGGAATGCCATTGGCCATCAGCAATCTTTTGGATGAGTTCTGGGGTTACTCGATAACGCTCGATGGATAAGCTGTGGTAGGCATCCTCGATTTTCAATGATTCTATGGCAGCCAGATAATGATCCTGGGCGACATCGATTGCCTCAACTTTTGGTTTGTACGCCAAAATTGTATTTCGATGCTTGCTCCATAACAATTTGATCCTGGAATACAAGGCATGGCGATTTCGAGCGTTCAAGTGATATATGGGGTTTTGATCGAACGGTGAGTCGATAACTGCTACTTTGATCGGCAAGCCATCCAACTGTTTTTGAATGCCGTCGGCGAATGATTGATCGCCTATTTGTCGATAAGCGCCGATCAGTCTACCAACACCGGCCGCATTGAAATCCGCTAAAACAGCAATTTCTGATGGATCGCCGATCTTGCTCATGACAATCTGGATATCGTTGGCATGCGATTGAAAAAATCGCGGACCCAATGCCGTCAGGCAAGCCGGCGCCGTCAAGCAGTAAACGCCGCGTAAGATTTGTTTTAATGATTTATCCTGAGCCGCTTTGCCTGGGTAAATGAATAGTGAGTAATCACCATACAAGTCAACTTTATAAGTGGCATTCTGGCTGGTGAGAATATTGACCTGCTTAGGAATGACATTGTTTTCGGCATGCATTAACAATGAGTGCTCCGGGCTTAAACAATATTGGTCACCGAATCGCTCCTGAAGGTAACGTGACACATACTCCCAATAATTGGCAAAGAAAGGTGTTGTGTCTCCCGGCGAAGCGGTTGGATCGGAAACAAAGTACCAGCCTTTGATAATTTCCTGCAAAAAGCCATTTCTTTGCAGAATTTCACGTTCAGACTGTTTAAGCTGGTTGCCCCTTACAACCCCAAGTTCTGGACCCAGCACATCATGCAATGCGGCCAAAGCGGCGGCTAATTTTTTGTTTTCCGGGATACGCTGTCTGCCCATGACGGATCAATTTGTTTGTTATTAAAAAATATATTAACTTGTTTTTATAAATTATATTTACTTGTTTTTATAAAAACAATATATTTTCATTTTCCTCTGCTGAAGGGGTCGCTTCGCTCATTGCTCATTCGCGATCAGCCATCTCAAAATGCACTATAAATGCACAAATTATTTTGTGCATTTATTATATATTTGATTTATTTATGTTATTTTAATTTGTCTGTCCAATCCATCATGGGCGCAATCGAAAAAGCATGGTGAGTTAAACGATTTTTTTTAAATGTAGTCATTAATTTATTATGAGTGGCTCAGGTTATTTTTTGACAGCCGAATTAAAAAACGCGTCAAACTCGTGCATAAAGGTTGCGTCGTCGATGATACTGACGGCCAATTCGTGCGCTTTTGCCAATTTAGAGCCTGCATCTTCACCAGCGAGTACGCAATGCGTTTTTTTAGACACTGAACCCGCCACTTTTGCACCCAAGCTTTCTAACACCATTTTTACGTCATTACGTGGCCGTGACAAGGTACCAGTGATAACCCAAGTTTGTCCTGCTAAGATTTTTTCTACTGAATGCTCTGTTGCTTCATCCACCCAATGCACGCCAGCATTAAGAATGAGTTGAATAATCGTTTGATTATTGGCATTGGCAAAAAATGCAACACAATGTCTTGCCATAATAGGGCCGATGTCAGGTACTTGCAGAATATCCTCGGCACTGGCTTGTCGTAAGGCAGTCAAATTTTTAAAATAATGCGCTAAGGTTTTGGCGCTTTCTTCACCAATTTCAGGAATACCCAAAGCACTAATAAACGTGGCTAAACGCGTAGCTTTTGAGGCATTAATTGCTGCAATCACATTTTGGGCACTTTTTTCTCCATACCCCTCTAACTCAGCAATATCATTGACTGATAAGCTGTAAATATCTGCAATAGTGGACAACACCCCCTGAGCATGTAAAGTTTCCACCAGCTTACTTCCCAAATGATTGATATTCATGCATTTTCGCGAGGCGTAATGAATAATATGCTCAACCGCTTGTGCTGCACAACGTAACCCTCCTGAACATCGATAAGCCGCTTGCCCCGCACTACGTTCAATGACAGCATTACAGACTGGGCAATGCGTTGGCATACAAATCAACTGCCTTGATTGACCATGCTTGACCACCCGCACAATTTTTGGAATAACATCACCAGCGCGCTGAATTTCAACCTCATCGCCAAGACACACTCCTAAACGTTCAATTTCATCCATATTATGTAAGCTTGCACTGCTAACAGTAACGCCAGCAACAAATACGGGGGTTAAGCGTGCAACAGGCGTGATGACGCCAGTGCGCCCCACTTGAAAATCAACGGCGTCTAAGCGAGTGTGTTGCAATTGTGCGGGAAATTTTCTTGCCACCGCCCATTTTGGCGTGCGTGCATTAAATCCTAACGTGATTTGCTGCGCTAAATCGTCAATTTTATAAACAATGCCATCAATTTCCATAGGCAAGCTGTCGCGCACCTCAGCCATAAAATGATAATTGTCCGTTAATGCCTCAAGGCTGGCTAACAAGGTTTGACTATAAGGATTAGCTTTAAAACCCAAGGTCGTTAAGTAAGCAATGATGTCAGAGTGTTTCGTAAAGACTTTAGTGCCTTGATACGCACCTAAACCATACGGAATAAACTGCAAGGCACGCGTGGCAGCAATACTGGGATCCATTTGACGAATAGTGCCCGCAGCGGCATTTCTTGGATTAACAAAACGCCTTGTCGCGGTGTCTTCAGCCTGCGCATTTAACATTGCGAAAGCAGCTTTAGGCATAAATACCTCACCACGTACCTCAATTATTTCTGGAGGTGTGGACGTGAGTAAGCGTAAAGGCACTGATTTAATGGTTTTAATATTGTGCGTGACGTCCTCGCCCACTTCTCCATCACCTCTAGTGACCGCGTAGGCTAATACACCATTTTGATAGGCAATACTAATGGCTAAGCCATCTAATTTAGGCTCGCTAACTAACTCCAGCGTAGCACTTATTTGGTCTAATTCTTGGGCGGCGCGGGCAAAAAATTGACAGGTTTCGGATAATGAAAAGGCATTGGCTAAAGAGAGCATTTTGAGGCGATGTTCAATTTTTTGAAAGCTGTCGATAGCTTTACCGCCAACGCGTTGTGTGGGTGAAGTTGGCGTTACCCATGCTGGATGCTGCGCCTCTAAGGCACAGACCTCTTGCCAAACCGCATCGTACTCGGCATCCGACACATCAGGGTTATCAAGCACATAATAGGCATGATCCCAACGATTAAGTAAGGCAAGCAAAGACTCATAATGCTGTTTACAAGGCTGGTTAGACATGACGGCTACACCTGCTGGAAAATTCGCGAATAGAAACAGACCTCAACCCAACACGTTGCTGGGTTGAGGTCTTGAAATGAAATTAGGATATGATCTGACCTTACTTAGAAATAGGCATAAAACAACGTCAGCACACTGTACGAACTTGTTGCACCTACAGTTATTTAACTAACATCTATGTTGGTTAAAATCACTGCCTAGAAAGACATTTATATGCTTTGTTTTAACAACATGATGGTCGCGTTGGTTAAGGGCTTTCTTTCATGATCGATAATATTCCCGTCTAATTCAAACGCCACTAAATTAACGGCTTCTAAGAAATCATTAAAGACTTTTTGCGCATCGTCCAAAATGCCTGGTTGCATAAAAAAGACCACCCCAGGACAAAAGAATAAATCCAAATCAGTCTCTGGAAATGTACCGGGCTCAACTAGACAAGCAGCACCAAAATCTACCATACGGTTTTCATCAATACGTTCATAGATTTTTAATTTGCCATACTCCATGTGAGCAATTAAAAAGGCATGACGTAAATCCATTCCATTAAAGCCTTCTGGCGTTTTTGCAACAACGCTAAATTGAATAATTTCAGGTGCAACAAAACGAGGCACGGGTTCTTCTAAGTCATCATCGTCATGATTATGCGTACCCGATGCCACTGCGTTTTGTGGCTCACCAAGATCATGCTGAACAATAGGCTCAGCTATTTCGGCCTCTTTTTTAGCACTCAGTTTATCGTTATCCTGCGCGGCATCATCCTCTTCCTCTTCATTATTATCATCATCATCAGGACGCTGAGCTGAAAAGAAACTAGCCGAGCCAAGTAAATTTTTATTTTTAAAAAAATGCCAGCCTAGCATTCCAACGATCACTAATAACCCAACTGCAATGATGACTACTCTTAAAAGTTCTTTATCCATTATATTTCCGCCAGACTAACTGCTTCTTCAATATCAACTGCAACCATACGAGAGACTCCAGGTTCTTTCATAGTTACGCCTGCTAACTGTTTTGCTATTTCCATTGTAACCTTGTTATGTGAAATATATAAAAATTGCACAGTGGCTGACATTTCTTCAACCATCTTTGAAAATCGCTCAACATTAGCGTCATCTAAAGGTGCGTCCACTTCGTCTAATAAACAAAAAGGGGCTGGATTTAATTCAAAAATTGAAAATACCAGTGCTACCGCAGTCAAGGCTTTTTCACCTCCAGAAAGTAAGTGAATAGAACTATTTTTTTTGCCTGGAGGACGCGCAATAATTGTCACACCAGGCTCTGCGCATGATTGCTCCTGACTATCTTGTCCCGCACCCAAAACTTGCTGCCCAGCCACTGTGTGCATATTCGATGTTTTTTCGTCCTGAGTAAGCGTTAAATAGGCTTGTCCACCACCAAATAGTTTAGGAAACTTTTCCTGCAAACCGCTGTTTATTTTATCGAATGTTTCTTTAAAACGTAACCTGCTTTCTTTATCAATTTTAGTAATTGCCTGATCTAAGGTCGCCAATGCCAAAAGTAAATCAGCATGCTGATCATTTAAAAACTTCATCCGTTCACTTTGTGCTTGATAATCATCGATTGCCGTTAAATTTATCGCGCCTAAGCGCTCTATTTGCTCAGTAAGCTGTTCAATATTTTTTTTCCATACCGCATCTTCAGCATTTTTGGGTAATGTACTTAATACAGAGTCAGGTTCGGCATTAATTTCTTTTAACTGTTCATTAATCGTTTGTTGACGCACTTTGGCTTCTTGCCATTCAAAACGCAACGCATCTAAGGCATCTTTACGACTAATTAATTCACGTTGCAAACGTACCTGTTCTTCTTGCTGCTCAGCAAGTTGTTGCTCACTCAACTGCTGCTGTTCACGCTGCGTTTTTAATAGGGTTTCCACCTCACTTTTTTGTTGGACAACCGCAATAAGCGCCATTTTTTCTTCTGCTAAAGGTGCCATACTTTGCTGCATACGCAGTTGTAATAACGAAAGCTGTTCTTCTGCATGACTTACTTGGGTGCGCAATCGAGAAATCTGTTTGCTGGTGGCGTGCTCTAAGGCATGTAAATTTGCACACGCAGCGTGCCCCTGATTGACTTGCTGACGACAGCTTTCTACGGCCTGCTCTGCTTGCTGCACGCTTAATTGCATTTGTTCTTGTTGAACCTCTAAATACACTTTTTGCTGCTGTTGTTCGGCGAGCTTTTCGCTGGCCTCAATTACCAGCCACCGCGCCCGTGCTAAGGTATCGTTGTGTTCCGTCAACTCCTCGACAATCTCTTCAAGCTCTGCGCTGATTTGTTCCCAGCGCCGTTGTTGTTGCTCCATTTTTGCCGATTGCACGCTAAACTGAGTGGTCTTTTGTGCTAACTCAGAGCCTAAGCGATTATATTGCTGCTGCACCTGCTCACGTTCTGCTTCAGCTATTTTTAACGCACTTTCTGCGTCATCAATTGCCTCGGTTAAGCCGTCAATCTGCATCAATACAACTTCATGCTGTTCTTTCAACTCACGCACTTGTTTTTCACGTTGTAACACGCCAGTTTTATGATCCTTTGCCCGACTTATTTTCAGCCAATGCGCATTTAACCACGTGCCATTTGGTGTAATGACTGATTCCTCGGCGGTTAACTGGGCCAGTACTTGCCATGCGCTGGATACCGACTCAGCACAGCGCACCTTAGCTAACCATTGTCGTACTGGTTCTGGCGCACGCACTTTATCAGCTAAACTTAGCCCTCCAGCTTCAGTTAACACAGTCGCTGGACGCGTAGTTGCTGGCATCAACAAAACTAAGGAATGCTCAACTAATTGCTCGATGGTATCGCTTACTTGTCGTAAATCATCGATACACACCGCTTCAAGATACTGATGTAAAACCACTTCAACCGCCATTTCCCACGGCGATTCTACGTCTAATAATTCGGCTAAACGTGGATTGTGCGCTAAGCCAGCACCCGTTAACCACGTTTGCAAGGCATGATTATCTTTACCCATCGCGTGTTGCTGCAATAAACTTAATGCCGTCAATTGACCATTAATAGTGTGCAATGCTGCGCGGTGCTGATGCAAGCTATCATGATCATGTTTAATACGATGACGATGGCTTGCACTCTGTGTATGTAAGGCCTCCAAGCGTTGCTGCAAGCCCTCGCGCTGTGTCTCTAAAAACTCAATACCTTCATCTAAGGCGGCAATATCACTATGCAATTGCTCGGTCGATAACGCATCGCGTTCGGCTTGCAATTTATCCATTCGAATCTGCAACAAGCGCGTTTGATTCTCTAATTGCACTGTTTTAACCCGTTGCACTTCCTGTTGCTCGTTATAACGTGCGGTTTCTGTACGATAGGCATCCCAGTTTTGCTGCCAAGCCGTACGCTGTTGTTGGCTAAGCTGTAATTCGGTCACGGCTTGCTCTTGCGCGGTTAATGCCACGGCTAATGCTGCTTCTGCGGCTAAAAAATCTGCGTTGATGAGCTCAACACTGGCGAGTTCACTCGCTAACTCCGCAGCCAACTGCGCTTGTTGTTGCTGTGTTCCTGCTAATTGTGAAGCGGCTTCTTGATAATTACTTTCATTATGCTTAATAGCCTGCTCCAACGACGTCACGTCGGCGGCAACGGCATAATACTGACCTTGCAAAGCATTTAAGTGTATCTGAGCCGCTTTATACGCAACTAAGGCCTGCTCATTATTTTTTTCAGCGTCATGAACCGCAAGAAATACGCGATTATGCTCATCGGCGGCAGCATGTAATTGTGTTTCTAAAATATGCGTGGTGTGTTGATATGCCTGCCAACGCATCACTAATAACTCCACTTTATAGTGCCGTTCTTGTTGCTTGAGTGCCGTGTACTTTTCTGCTTTCTCTGCTTGTTTTTGCAAACTTTTAAGCTGGCGCTCTACTTCTTCGCGTACATCATCTAAACGTTCTAAGTTTTCGCGGGTGTTACGCATACGCATTTCTGTTTCGCTACGGCGTTCTTTATATTTAGAAACGCCCGCTGCCTCTTCAATAAACACGCGCAGCTCATCTGGTTTGGCTTCCACCATTCTGGAAATAGTACCTTGCTCGATAATGGCATAGCTTCGTGAGCCTAAGCCTGTCCCTAAAAATAAATCGGTAATATCTTTGCGGCGACAACGTGAGCCATTCAGCATAAATAAAGATTGCCCATCACGACTGACTTGTCGCTTAATCGCAAGAGTATCGTAGTGCGCATATTCTCCGCCAAACGTGCTGGAGGAATTATTAAAAACCAACTCTACCGAGGCGGTGCTCACTGGCTTACGCCCTGAAGAACCGTTAAAAATCACATCCGCCATACTACCGCCACGCAAATGCTTGGCTGAGCTTTCGCCCATTACCCAACGTACAGCATCGATAATATTAGACTTGCCACAGCCATTAGGGCCAACAATGGCAGTTAAATTACCGTGAATAGGAATGACAGTAGGGTCAACAAAAGATTTAAAACCAGACAGCTTAATTTTTTCCAGCTTCATGAAGACAAACGTATAGAGGTAAATTGAGGGAAAGGATGTTTAATATAGCGTAGGAATTGTAATGCTTCAGATAAATTTGGACGTCGCCTCTCTGTCAAAAATAGACACGGCTGCGTTAGCCAGAGGCAGTCCCTGCTAATTGCACATTACAATTAGCAGAGCAATTAAGTGTCTACAGTTTTTTTTAAACTGTGTTACCTGTTTTTAAACCGCAACCCTTATTTTGTTTAATTTTTATCCCCTTTAAAAAAGGCAAAACCATTTTTAATTTTAAGCCAATCACACGGTATCTCCGATGGCACAACGCAAACATCAGCCCATTTTTTGGGTTTTGCCTTTGTTCCAGTGTATAGCTTAAAACCTCTGGCTTGCCATTCATCAAGCAAAAGCATCATGCTAAAAGAATTCATCGCTCCCCCCACTTTAACAATATGATCGTCATACAACACATCAAAATCATCTTGATCTAAATCGTAGTCTGCAACACACCACCGCCAATTTCCTAACTTTTCTTCTATGGTTTTGATGGGGATAATAAGACTTATACATTCAAGTTGAATTGCCATTTAATTTCCTGCTGAGTTGAAAATAAGATGAAGCGGAATCCAGTTGGATTGAGATTAAAGTTTTTTATTGAAGCATTTTAGAAGCAACACTCACTTGCAGATAACTACGAAGCAAAAGTAAAACTTTGCAACACAAAAAAGTTATCCTCTGTTTCGTCTGCGCCATAGGATTCTATCTCAATCATTTTAAGCATCATATTTTTTTATAAACTCAACCGTCACCATTCTTAATTGTTCATCAAGAATCGACAACGATTTTTCAGCGATTATTTCTGGTACACCACCATAAAAAGCCTGTGCAATTCCGCCAGTAATGCAGGTTAAGGTGTCACAATCACCACCCAAGGACACGGCAAGCCGAATTGCATGTTCAAAATCCGTTGCATCCAAAAACGCTACAATCGCTTCGGGTACAGTGCCTTGTGAAGATGCATTAAATCTGTAAGTGGGGCGAATGTCATCACACGTTCTCTCTAAATCGTAACCAAAGTTTGTGACGATATAATTTTTGATGTCTTGCTTGCGGCGACCTGTGCGCGCTAAAAATATCGCTGAAGCCGTTGCACACGCGCCTTTAATACCTTCGGGGTGATTGTGCGTAATTTCGGTATATTTGACAGCTTTTTTCAACACTTCCTCAAGCGTATCAAACGCATAACCCACAGGACTTATTCGCATTGCTGCACCATTGCCCCAACTGTTATAAGCCTCAGCATTTGGATGTTTCGCCCATTGATGAAACATTCCGCCATATCCAGCTTTAGGATAGCGGCGATAATACTCACGCATCACGTCGGCATAATTTCTGTCATTCAAAATTACGTCGGCTAACGCAATCGTCAACACGCTATCATCAGTAAAACAGCATCGTGGACTGAATAATTCAAACTCCGTTGTTTTGATATTTTTCCGTTCATAAATCGAACCAATAATATCGCCTGTAATTGCCCCTAACATAAGCGTTTCCTGTTTTTAATACGATTGTTATTAATTTTAGCTGTCTTGACTCGACACTCATTAACACATGGCATGGTAGAACGTTTAGTTGGATTAACTAGACAATACTCAGTATTTTTCGTAAGCCCAAACGCGAGGCTATGAATGATTATAATCTCGCCAGTAATTCCGCTTTTTTGGCATTAAACTCCTCATTAGACAGGATACCTTTACTGTTTAACGTCGCTAGTTTTTCGATAGTGCCAAAAATATCAGCATCCTGAAAGCTTGGCGGTGTATTAATGGGCGCATCTTGATAAACAGGCACTTGTACAGGAATATTGTCGATAGAAATAATCGGCAGAGTATTAACCTCAACACGCCCATATTGACTATTAAACGTGACCGTGCCACTCGCCGATTGTTGCTGAGAAAACCCCGTTATCTGGTGATCCAAGGTATCGTAAAGTGTAACCCGCCCATTAGCCTGAATTGCCAACCGCCGAATTGTTGCAAAATAAGCGTAGCGCATATTATTTTGTGAGCCGGTGCTATTGGGAAATTGCAGCCCCGTTGGCCACCAGTTTTGAACGCTATTAAGTGCGGGTGCTGTAAAGAGTGGAGCCACTGGCAGCGTGCCGCTATCATGCTGCGGTAGCGGTTGGCTACCTTGAGATTGTGACTGAAAACTACCTGTTTGAATTAAATTGGGTTGATTTGCGCTGAGATTAGCAAGCTCTTGACATAACTGACTGACACTGTTTTTTAATGCATTATTAAACATATCACCCAACATAATCATGCCACCACGCATCCATTGACCAGCCCCCCCCAGTTCTGGATGATTAAACTGAGCCATTGAGCCATTACCGTTGACTACGGCATTTAAAAGAGTAAGCACGGCATCAGCACTAAACTGATAGCGCTGAGCAAGATTATTGACGATTTGCTGACCTTCTGGGGTAAGTTGTCTCATTGAAATATCCACATATAAAGTAACAGAGGGCATAAATCAGATTGACGCCTGATTCGAATAGACAGCAAGTGTAAAGGATGAAGTATTAAAAATCATGTATAAATTAGACAATGAATTAACCCGTGAGTTAATCAGCCTTTGTCATGATGGTATGCACCGTAAATGAGGCGTGCAGGCTCAGCCTCACCGCCCTTAATATAAGAATTAATCTATTAATAATCAATATCTTGCTGTCCTTTCTCTCTTTTTTCAAAGGAGGCAGGCTGTTTTCTTACCATGCCAGAGAAAAAGTCAATAATTCCCCCCCCCCTTTGAAAAAGGATGTAGGAGGGAATTATCAACATAACTATCAAAAAAATAGAATCAATGGCACGACTTACTAACACCAGCTAATGCCGATTAAACTTGAACTTATGCACTACTACAACGCACCAACTGTCCGATTAAGTGCATCTTAGCGAGCAAAAAAGGGCGTTTTCTGCGATAATAAAGACTAAAAGCAACGGCACATTACTTGCTGAATTGTTCTAAATAATCCCGCCATTCTGGCTTAACCTACTTTTTTGCGGTACACAATGACTAACAAAACGACATTTAAACCCTGTGATTTAGTAATTTATGGTGCGCTAGGGGATTTATCGCGCCGCAAATTAATCATCTGTTTATATCGCCTCGATAATGCCAATTTATTAGAGCCTGACACACGCATTATTGGTATTGATAGACACGCTCATGAGGTAAAACACTTTATTGAAATTGCCCATAAAAGTTTACAAGAATTTTTACATGACGCACTCGATGAAACGGTTTGGCAACGATTCTCTGCACGCCTTAATTATTTAAAAATAGATTTAACGCAAGCTGAAGAATACGTCCAATTAGCCTCCGTTACTGACAATCAAACACGCGTTTTAGTCAATTACTTTGCCGTAGCCCCCTTCTTATTTAAAAATATCTGCCAAGGCTTGCATCACTCAGGAATATTGACCGATGAGTCACGCATGGTTATGGAAAAACCCATTGGTCATAATTTGCAATCCTCGATTGACATCAATGACGAAGTGGCTAAAGTCTTTAATGAAAACCAAGTATTCCGCATCGATCATTATTTAGGCAAAGAAACCGTCCTTAATTTACTTGCCCTACGTTTTGCCAATTCTATATTTACCACCAACTGGAATCACAACACTATTGACCATATTCAAGTTACGGTGGGTGAGGAAGTTGGCATTGAAGGTCGCTTTGATTATTTCGATAAAACCGGGCAATTACGCGACATGGTGCAAAACCATTTGCTGCAAATTCTTACCTTCATCGCGATGGAACCGCCCGTTAATCTTGAAGCAGAAAGCATTCATAACGAAAAAATCAAAGTGTTAAAAGCGTTACGTCCTATTACTATCAATAATGTCGACGAAAAAACGGTTAGAGGTCAATACACGGCAGGCTATTTACGCGGTCAAGCCGTGCCCGGTTATTTGGAAGAAGACGGTGCCGACAGTCATAGCACTACCGAAAGCTTTGTTGCTTTACGCGTGGACATTGATAACTGGCGCTGGGCGGGCGTGCCTTTTTACTTACGCACGGGCAAACGCTTACAAGGCAAACGTACAGAAATTGTCGTCTACTTTAAGCAATTACCGCACAATATTTTCAAAGATAGTTTCCGCGATTTACCGCCCAATAAATTAATCATTCATTTACAACCCAATGAAGGCGTGGAAATTGAAATACTTAATAAAATCCCTGGTATTGATGAGCATATTAAACTTAAAAAAACCAAACTTGACTTAAGCTTTTCTGAAGCCTTTAAACAAAGCCGTATCTTTGGTGGTTATGAAAAATTAGTCCTTGAAGCCATGCGCGGCAACCCTACACTGTTTCTGAGCCGCCAAGAAATTGAACAAGCTTGGACGTGGATTGATTCTATCCAAGATGCGTGGCAGCATTCCAATAACCAGCCTAGCCCCTACAGCGCAGGTACCTGGGGGCCTGTTGCCTCAGTTGCTTTACTCGCACGCGACAATCGTGCATGGGAAGAATAAAACGCTGATATTTCAATATCATTGCGCTTACTCATTATAAATAACTCAATGCTGCCGTACCCCACTCACACCGCAGACAAACCCTAAGGAATCTTTCCATGCATCCTACAATTACTGAAGTCACTGAACAAATTATTGAACGTAGCCAGCCAACACGCTCAGCGTATCTTAATTACATCGCCAACATCGTTAAAAAAGAACCCGTTCGCTCTGGCATGGGCTGCGGCAATCTTGCTCATGGTTTTGCAGCCTGCTCTGCGGGTGAAAAAATTGATTTAACAGGCAATCAAAAACCCAATATTGCCATCATCACCGCTTATAACGACATGTTATCAGCACATCAACCTTACAAAGATGCGCCCGATTTATTAAAAGCCGCTATTCGTGAAGCTGGCGGTATTGCTCAGGTAGCAGGCGGTGTTCCTGCTATGTGTGACGGTATTACTCAAGGTCAAGCAGGCATGGAGTTATCGCTTTTTAGTCGTGACTTAATTGCCATGGCAACTGCCATTGGTATGAGCCATAACATGTTTGATGGTGCCTTGTATTTAGGCGTGTGTGACAAAATTGTACCAGGCCTGTTAATTGGCGCCTTAAGCTTTGGCCATTTACCTGCGATTTTTGTCCCCGCAGGGCCTATGCCCAGCGGCTTAACCAACAAAGAAAAATCTCGCGCTCGCCAAGCCTACGCCACTGGTAAAATTGGTCGCAAAGAATTATTAGAAGCAGAATCAGCCTCGTATCATAGCCCTGGTACATGCACTTTCTATGGCACCGCAAATAGCAATCAAATGATGATGGAAATCATGGGGCTACATTTACCGGGTAGTTCGTTCATTAATCCTTATACGCCATTGCGTGATGAACTAACAAAAGCAGCAGGTCGGCAAATTTTAAAATTTACCTCACTCACTGATGACTATCGTCCCATTGCGCATGTCGTATCAGAAAAAGCCATTGTGAATGCCGTGATTGGCTTATTGGCAACAGGTGGCTCAACAAATCACACCATGCACTTAATTGCCATTGCTCGCGCCGCCGGTATCGTTTTAAATTGGAACGATTTTGATGCGCTCTCAAAAGTCATCCCCTTGATTGCTAAAATTTACCCTAATGGCCCTGCTGATGTGAACCATTTTCAGGCAGCGGGCGGAATGGGCGTATTAATCGCCGAGTTATTAAGAAACGAATTACTGCATGAAGATACCTTAACTATATCCGATCAACCTGGCATGAACAGTTATTTACAGGAACCCAAATTACTTAACGAGTGCTTAGTGTATGAAGCTATTTCAGATATATCTTTAGATACAGAAGTATTAAGCACTGTTGCTAAACCGTTTGCCAAAGGCGGTGGTTTGCACGTTATGCAAGGCAATTTAGGACGTGGTGTTTCCAAGCTTTCAGCCGTTTCAGAAGATCATCAAATTGTTCAAGCGCCTGCGGTGGTTTTTGATGACCAAGAAGATATGTTGGCTGCCTTTAAACGCGGAGAACTTGAAAAAGATTTTGTTGCAGTTATACGGTTTCAAGGGCCTAGAGCCAATGGTATGCCTGAGTTACATAAACTCACCCCGCCCTTAGGCGTATTGCAAGACAAAGGTTTTAAGGTTGCGTTAGTCACTGATGGGAGAATGTCAGGTGCCTCGGGCAAAGTGCCTTCGGTTATTCATCTGTGTCCAGAATGTGAGATGGGCGGCCCCTTAGCTAAGGTGCAAAATGGCGATATAATCAGCCTCAACTTACAAACAGGCGATATCAATGTCATGGTAGACGACGCAGAATTTAATGCTCGCACGGCTGTACCGAATTCAGCAAAAAATCATCATTACGGCATGGGTAGAGAAATGTTTGGGCGCTTCCGCTTAAATGCCTCTACCGCTGAAACGGGTGCCTCAAATTTGTTTATTTGCGATTAATCGTTAACAACTAAACCTTTTACCTTTTTATTCACTCACCAAAAATCTAACATGAATCATTCACACTGGAAAATTCAACCGCAACACGTTTTACATGCCTGCCCGGTGATGCCGGTCATGGTTATTCAAGACCTCAATGATGCCGTACCCTTAGCTCAAGCATTGGTCGCCGGCGGTATCACCGTATTAGAAATAACCTTACGCACGCCTATTGCGTTAGAGGCTATTAAACTTATCAGTGAGCACGTTAAAGAGGCGGTTGTCGGTGCGGGCACTATTACTACCCCACAACAATTGGCTGCGGCTGAAGCAGCAGGTGCAGTGTTTGCCATTAGCCCTGGCTTAACACCCACACTTCTTGAGGCTGCTGTGGCTGGAAATATTGCCTTAATACCTGGCATTGCTAGTTTGTCTGAGCTTATGTTGGGCATGGAATATGGCTTAACACATTTTAAGTTTTTCCCCGCTGCCGCAGCAGGTGGTATCCCTATGTTAAAAGCGATTGCTGGCCCTATTCCTCAAGTTACTTTTTGTCCTACGGGCGGTATTTCACCAGAAAATTATACTGAATATTTAGCTTTAGCTAATGTTGCTTGCGTAGGTGGCTCTTGGTTAGCACCTGCGGAGGTAGTACACAATAAGCAATGGGATAAAATCACCGCCCTTGCCAAACAAGCGATTGATAATGTGAAAAAAGTTTAGCTCTATCACCCTTCTTCATTTCTAAAACAGAGAGAAAACCCATGACCCATCAACGTAGTCTTACCTTAAATGAGAACGATGCTGCCCAACCCTTGTGTGATTTACCTGTTTTAAGTGGCACAACTGGACCCAACGTCATTGACGTACAAGCCCTATACAAAGAAACGGGCATGTTTACCTACGATCCTGGCTTTAACTCGACCGCCAGTTGTCGCTCGACCATTACTTTTATCGATGGTGAAGAAGGTATTTTGTTATATCGAGGCTACCCTATTGAACAACTTGCAGAACAGTGTAACTTTCTTGAAGTCTGTTATTTGATTCTTAAAGGAAACCTGCCCAATAAAGATGAAATCAACACATTTCAAAACAATATCACCATGCACACCATGGTGCATGATCAGCTTACCAACTTTTTTAAAGGCTTTCGCCGCGATGCTCATCCAATGGCGATTATGGTGGGTGTGGTCGGAGCCTTATCGGCGTTCTATCATGATGCGCTAGATATTCGCTCCAAAAAAGATCGGGAAATGTGTGCCATTCGGCTGATTGCCAAAGTTCCCACCATTGTCGCAATGTGTCATAAATACAGCACGGGCATGCCCTTTATGTACCCTGACAATAAGCTAAGTTATGTGGAAAACTTTTTACGCATGATGCACGCGACGCCTTGTGATGATTATCTTCCTAATCCAATTTTAGTTCGCGCCTTAGACAGAATCTTAATTTTGCATGCCGACCACGAACAAAATGCGTCCACTTCAACAGTACGCTTAGCAGGTTCTAGCGGTGCCAATCCTTTTGCGTGCATCACTGCGGGCATTGCCTGTTTATGGGGTGCAGCACATGGCGGCGCCAATGAAGCCGTGTTAAATATGCTTGAAGATATTGGCGATGTATCAAAAATCCCTGAATATATTAAACGCGCTAAAGACAAAAATGATCCCTTCCGATTAATGGGCTTTGGTCATCGTGTCTATAAAAATCATGATCCACGTGCCAAATTAATGCGTCAAACCTGCCATGAAGTGCTTAATGAACTTGGCTTGCATGACATTAAATTATTTGAATTAGCCTTAGAACTAGAGCGTATTGCCTTAGAAGACGAGTATTTTATAGAAAAGAAACTATATCCTAACGTAGATTTTTATTCAGGTATTGTCTTACATGCACTAGGCATTCCAACGAATATGTTTACTGCAATGTTTGCCATGGGTAGAACAGTGGGTTGGATTGCCCACTGGGATGAAATGATTTCAGATCCTGAGCAAAAAATTGGTCGCCCAAGGCAGCTGTATACAGGTGCGGCTCGTCGTGATGTTCCAGATAATCATCACCAAGCATAGTAATAATTTTATAGGCATCGCTTATTAGCGCATGAATCTAAAAAATCGTGCGCTAAACAAGCCAATCAATCACCAGCGTGCTGTTTGTTGAATACTAAGGCGTTTGTTTTTGTCAATTAGGGCAATTCCACACGTTCTGGTGCGCGCCACTCAGGCTGTCTATGCTCAACAACTATTGTCGTATAAATTCCGCCACGAACATTAAATTCAGCGTGGATACGCATAAAAGAGGGGTAAATAGCGCTGACCAGATCATTAAGAATTTCATTGGTGATTGCTTCATGAAATGCACCTCGATCACGAAATGACCACATATAAAGCTTGAGTGATTTTAACTCAACGCACAATTCTGCAGGCACATAATCGATAGTAATCGTAGCAAAATCAGGCTGCCCAGTTTTTGGACACAAGCACGTAAACTCTGGGATTTCAAAGTGTATTGTAAAATCACGATCTGGCTGTGGATTGATAAACGTTTCTAAGTCTTTGGTGGCGTGTGTGCTCATATTTTTATATAAATAAAGTTAATAAATACTAAATGTGAAAAAATTCATTTCCGCAGCACTCTGCTCATCCCTCGTTGGGCATTAAAAAGGCGCGTAATAACTGCATGGCTTTTGCCATACCTAGATGTAAGTTTTGTTCAATTTCAAGCATCGTTATTTCACCGTCGGTTTTGCCTGCCGCCCAGTTAGCAATGACTGAAAGAGATGCGTAATGAATACCTAATTCTTTGGCCAATGCGGCCTCAGGCATTCCTGTCATGCCAACAAGATCACACCCATCTTGCTCCATACGCTTAATTTCAGCAATCGTTTCTAAACGCGGCCCTTGCGTGCAACCATACGTGCCGACGCGGCTAATCTGCACCTCAACTAAAGACGCCGCCGCAATAAGTTGCTGACGTAATTCAGGATGATAAGGAAACGTAAAATCAATATGCGTTACAGGATAGTCTTCACTTTCAAAAAAACTATGCCGCCGATCATGTGTGTAATCAATGAGTTGATCAGGAATAACCAAGTGTGCAGGTGCCATTTCAGCAGTAATGCCCCCCACCGCAGCAACGGCAATAATATCAGTGACACCTAATTGTTTTAATCCCCAAATATTAGCTTGGTAATTAATTTTATGCGGCGGAAGAACGTGAGGATTGCCATGACGCGCAAGAAAAATTAATTCTTGTTGGGCAAATTCACCGATAACAAAAGGTGCAGACGGGGCACCATAAGGGGTTTTTAAAACCTTTTGCTGAGTAATTTTAAAATCTGCTAAGTGCGTTAAGCCTGTTCCACCTATGATAGCAATTTTAGATGTGCTAGAGACTGAGTTCATGAGTACATGCTCCTATTCGTTACAGGCAAAAATACCTGGGGCATTGCGTAAATAACCTTTGTAGTCCATGCCGTAGCCAAAAATATAACGGTTAGGGACAGTTAAGCCAATAAAATCTGCATGACTAGGTTTATCGTGTGCTAATAACTTTTCAATTAATACTGCACTTACAACCTTACTTGCACCTTGCTCGTAACAATACGCTTTAATAGCCGCCAGCGTAATGCCTTCATCTAAGACATCATCAATAATCAACACAATACGATTTTGCAGGGCTTGCTTAGGTTTGAGCAACCACTCAATCGTGCCGCCTGAAGTTTGGTTTTGATAACGACTTGCGTTAATAGAATCAATGGTTAAGGGCATGGTTAACCGCGTTAATAATTTTCCTGCGGTAATAATGCCGCCATTTAATACACAAAGAACCAAGGGATTAGTGTTGGCAAGTTGTTGATTAATGGTCGCCGCCATAGTATCTAAAGCCGCCTCTACCTCGGCTTCGCTATACAGTAATTCTGCGGTAGCTTGGGTGTGCAAAATATCATTCATCATAGAGTTTCTTGAGCGTTAAGAAATGAAGAGAGCTGGTGCGTGTAGTTTTGCCAACGCACTGATTGACGTAGCTCGGCGGGGATAAACACGGGCTTGCCACGCATGGCTAATAAATGATTTTCACGTAAGGCAGAATAGTTAACCGACAGCTTTTCAATCACGTGTTCGGCAGCAATGGGTTTATTACAAACTAAAAGCATTTCGCAACCTGCCTTAAATGCTAATTCAGCCCGTTCAATATAATTACCTGCGCCCTCAGCCCCTACCATACTTAAATCATCACTAAAAATAGCGCCTTGAAAACCTAGCTCTTGACGCAAGATTTTTTGTAACCAAAAAGTTGAAAAACCTGCTGGTTGCTGGTCAATTTTGGCATACAAAACATGAGCCGGCATAATGCCTTCTAAGCCTTCAGCAATTAATTGTTTAAACGGCAGTAAGTCATGACTTCTAATTTTTTCTAAAGACCGTTCATCAATGGGCAAGCTTAGGTGCGAGTCTAACGCCACGCTCCCATGACCAGGAAAATGTTTACCCACTGCCGCCATTCCAGCTGTTTTCATACCCGCTCTAAAGTGACCCGCTAAATGGCTTACTTGATGAGGTTTATTAGAAAAAGAACGATCACCGATCACACTACTCATACCACAATCGATATCTAATACTGGGGCAAAACTAAAATCGACACCCAGTGTTAACAATTCTGCTGCCATAACCCAGCCACCTTTATGGGCTAATTCTTGATTCTGTGCGTACAGTGCTGCTGCGGGTAATCGACTGAATCCCTGCTGAAAACGCTGAACACGCCCGCCTTCTTGATCAACAGCAATCAGTAATGGGCCTGGACGCGAGGCACGGATGCTCTTAATTAATTCGGTAATTTGTTTATCGTCATGAAAATTACGGGTAAAGAGGATCACGCCACCGGTATTTGGGTGAGCAAGAAGCTCGCGCTCGCGTGCGCTGAGTGTTTGCCCGACAAGATCCATCATAACGGATCCTATCGGTTGTGGATTATTTACGTTAAAGTCCATAGTGCTCCAATTTTTTACGTAAGGTACTGCGGCTTAAGCCAAGTAATTTAGCCGTTTTAGTTTGGTTATAACCTGAATGCGCAAGTGCCGCTTCGAGTAGTGGTTTTTCAACTTCGCTAATAACTAAAGCGTGTAAGCCTACCGCATCATGATCACAAAGTTGCGAAAAATAAATTTCTACACTCTGCTTAACACACACAGCTAATGTAACAAGAGGTTTTTCGAGTGAATTTTCCATGGTGAGTTGATTACATTTACGTTGAAAGATAAATAGCCATTAGTACACTCTTGGTCTGTTCAGCAGGTGTTTGGGCTTGATTAATTATATTTTTTAATGCCAGAGAAGGAAGTGTTTCAAATTGCTTGAAATACCAACCAATATGTTTTCTAGCAACTCTAACTCCAGTAGTGTCACCATAAAATTGATACAACTTTTCTAAATGCCCCATCAATACACGTGCTATTTCCGTGCTGCTAGGCTTGCTTAGTGTTTGACCCGTATTAAGAAAATGCGCTATTTGTTTGAATAACCAAGGATTACCTTGTGCAGCACGACCAATCATTACCGCGTCTGCCCCTGTATGGGTTAAGACGCGTAACGCCAGCTCTGGTGATGTAATGTCGCCATTTGCAATCACCGGAATATCAATCGCCTGTTTGACGCGCTTAATGGTGTTGTATTCAGCAACGCCCGTAAATTTGCAGGCACGGGTTCGACCATGAATGCTCAGTGCTGCAATGCCTGCCTGTTGAGCAATCTGAGCAATGCTAATGGCATTGCGCTGCGTAGGATCCCATCCAGTGCGAATTTTTAAAGTCACTGGCACGGTTACTGCATCAACAACAGTTTCTAATATTTCTTTTACTAAGCGCTCGTCTTTTAATAATGCCGAGCCTGCGGCTATATTACACACTTTTTTTGCAGGGCAACCCATATTAATATCAATAATATGGGCACCGCGACGAACATTTAACTTGGCGGCTTCCGCCATTGCCTTGGGGTCTGTTCCTAGAATCTGAACTGAGCGTATTCCTGCTTCACCGCTATGATCTGCTTTTTGCAAAGTACGCGGATGATTTTGTAAGGCAGGATTTGAAGCGACCATTTCTGAAACCGTTAAGGCCACGCCAAAGTGTTTACATAGCTCTCTAAATGGCCGATCTGTGATCCCGGCCATAGGTGCTAAAATTAATTTATTGTCTAGCTGATAAGAACCAATCTGCATTATTTGCGATTAAGCCATAAAATAAAAGGACGTTATAGTAGCCTAAAATGCGTAAAGCTTCAGCATTATAAACGGTGTCTACGTGGTGTTTTAGACGAATAAACTCACCAACACTCGGCGCTTAACTCAGTTAAAAAATACACTGGGAATGAGCAAAAACACAATCATTCCCAGCCCCAAGCATGGTAACTTATTTATGGGCAATATCGCTGTCGTCTGGGTCATTCCAAATGGGATTTTCACGGTCTTCAGGGGTCATTTTTACCGTATCTACTGGATAAATGTGCCAAAAAGATTTATCAATTGACGCATCACTGTAATTTTCTTTTCGTTCATGTCCAAATGGGCACCACCAGTTTTCAACAACTTTAACTAAATACGTGTGCCATTCAAATAAGGCGACACTGTAAGGGCAGTACCATGTGCAATTAGCAATCCAAAACCAACGATATTTAGAAAGAGCACCTTTAAACGTTGGCGTCATGGTAATTTGATTTTTATAAGTATAGCGATGAGTGCTGCGTTCAGGGATAAAATCCTGCCATTTTTTAAGATTTTTAGCTCCGACAAAAACCAAATGATAATACGTTAAATACGCACTTAAAATAACAAACGGCAAAGTAAATAAAGGCAAATATACCAAGATCATTCCTATTGCTCTTTGCCATGCGGGCATAAGATTATGGTTCTTTCCGATTTCTACTCGATGGGTACACGTTTCACATGCTTTCATGGTTATTTTTCCTCGTTATTATTATATTGATCGATAATTTTTTTGGGTGAGATATTGGAATACAGTAATTGATAAATACTTAAACACCCTTGGCAACAAAAGTGGAAAGTTTCCTTGCTTAGGGTAGTTAAAGCAAAACGATTAATTTTTGCAGACTGTCCACAAAGTGGACAAATAGTTTTTTCGTAGTTTGTGGCCATAATGCGCCTCAATGACATTATAAACTTGATGAAACATGACAAAAAAATGTCTTTAAATAATTACTTTCAGGGATAGCAGGATCAATTGGATGATCAGACCCTTGGCCACCGCTGTTAAAAAAGACTAAATGACGATCAATATGTCGCCCAGATGATCTGAGCAATTCTTGTAAGTTTTCTTTACTTAGATGAAATGAGCACGATGCAGAAATCAAGATTCCGTTCTTTTCTAGCACCTGTAAAGCTAAATGATTCAAGCGTCTATAGGCTTCATAACCGGCTTTAAAATCTTTTTTTCGCTTAATTAATGCTGGAGGATCGAGCACTATTATACTGTACCGTTCGTTGTTAAGCCGCGCTGTTTTTAAAAACTCAAAGACATCGCTATGAATAAACTCCATTTTTTCCGCTACATGATTTAACCTCGCATTCTCTTGCGCCAAGGCTAACGCGCTTTCTGAGGCATCCACACTGGTCACGTGCATGGCACCTGCTTTTGCTGCCGGAATGCCCCACGCACCTGTATAAGAAAATAAATCTAACACTCTGTGCTGCTTAGCAAAACGCGCCAATTCGGCACGACTACTACGATGATCGTAAAACCAACCGGTTTTTTGACCATGCATAATATCGATATAAAATTGAGCATCGTTTTCTTCAATAATGACAGGATTGGGCAACTCGCCAAAGGCAAGCTCTGCTTCCATACTTAACCCTTCCAACTGACGTTGACTGGCATCATTTTTTAACACAATTGCACGCGGATTAAGTAAGGCAATTAAGGCATCAAGTAATGCAGCCTTATTTTCTTCAATACCTGCCGTGGTGATTTGTACCGCGATGACATCACCAAAGCGATCAATTACCACCCCCGGCAGACCATCACTCTCACCAAAAACTAAACGATAAAAAGGTTTCGCAAACAGGCTTTCTCGTAATTGCAAGGCTTGTGCAAGTCGGTCTTGGAAAAAATGACGCGTTAATTTTTGATCCGTTTTTCTGGTTAATAAGCGAGCACAAATTAATGCGTGAGGATTAATATAAACCGTGCCTAAACTTTTACCGTCTGCACTACAAAGATTAGCGAGCGACCCTGTAGCAAAACTTTCTAAAGGCGTGCGTTGACAGTCAATTTCATTGCTGAACACCCATAAATGACCATTACGTAAACGCTTGTCTTCGTTTTTTTTTAAAATAATTACTGGATGGGTCATATTAATGAATTGATGTGTAGAAGGGTATTTATTGAGTAACGTTTATTGCTTAACGCCAGCAAGTCGAACCCAATCTTCTTTTTGTTGAAAAGAGGTCATCGGCACAAACGCATGATACGCGGCGATAACATGTTCAGATTGTTCCGCAAGAATACCTGACAACACCAAACTACCTTGAGGTGCTAGCAGTTGACTTAAATAACCAGCCATATCAATTAGAGGCTTAGCAAGAATATTAGCCAGCACAACGTCAACTTGCCGTGCGATAAAATGTTCTGGCAACACACATATTAAGCGGTCTTGCACAGCATTTTTTTGTGCATTATCGTGCGTTGCAGTAAGTGCCTGAGGATCAATATCAATTGCGTAAGCTTGCTCAGCACCCAACAATAAGGCAGCAATCGCTAAAATACCTGAACCACACCCATAATCAATAATAGTTTTGCCCGCAAGCGGCTGTGTTGCTAACCATTCTAAACACAATGCCGTGGTCGGGTGAGTACCTGTACCAAAGGCTAAGCCGGGATCAAGGGTTAAGCACACGGTACCCGCTTCAACCTTACCTTGATCTGTTGGACACACCCAAAGCCTGTCAGCAAATTTCATCGGCTGATAAAATTCCATCCATGCCCGCTCCCAGACTTGATCAGCAATTGTTTGTTCCGTCCAATGTTTAAAAGGAGTGTCTATAAATTGCTGCTTAACGGATTCCTTAATTAACTTAAGATCAGTATCAAGCTCAAACAAGGCAATGACTTGCGTGTTAGACCAAATTTTTGTCTCGCCCAATGCTGGCTCGTAAACTGGTTCATTTTCCGCATCCATAAAAGTGACCGACACTGCACCTATGTCGCTAAAATAATCAGCGACTTCAGGCGCAGAAAGTTCGTCTGTTGTAACCGTAAGTTGTTGCCAAGCCATAGTGTATGGAAGTATAAATAAACGGGAAGGATTTAATAAATCCCTAATTTTTTTTCTAAGTAATGAATATTTTGACCACCACTAGCAAAAGCACTGTCATTCATGATGTCTTGTTGCAAAGGAATATTAGTTTTAATGCCATCAATAATGATTTCACTTAAAGCTGTATTCATCCGGGCAATGGCACTGGCGCGTGTTTCACCGTGCGCAATCAGTTTGCCTATCATTGAGTCATAATAAGGTGGCACTTTATAGCCGTTATAAATATGCGTTTCACACCGAATGCCAGGTCCTCCAGGCATGTGGAATTGATCGATAACTCCTGGACAAGGCATGAAGGTTTTTGGATCCTCAGCATTTAATCGACATTCAATAGCATGACCTTGTATTTTTACGTCTTGTTGAGTGATCGATAAGGGCTCACCGCACGCTATCCGCAACTGTTCTTTAACAATATCAAACCCTGTAACCATCTCTGTGACAGGATGTTCAACTTGCACCCGCGTATTCATTTCAATGAAATAAAATTCGCCTTTTTCATATAAAAATTCAAACGTACCCGCACCTAAATAGCCAATATCGATACAGGCTTTGGCGCAACGTTCACCAATAAAATTACGCTGCTCTTCAGTGATACCAGGTGCCGGAGCCTCTTCTACCACTTTTTGATGTCGCCTTTGCATGGAGCAATCGCGTTCACCCAAATGGATAGCATGACCATGCGCATCAGCCATCACTTGAAACTCAATATGGCGTGGATCTTCTAAAAACTTTTCCATATACACCGTAGAATTACCAAACGCACTGCCCGCTTCTGCTTTCGTCATCGCAATCGCATTAAGTAAGGCTGCTTCCGTATGAACAGTGCGCATACCTCGACCACCGCCACCACCTGCGGCTTTAATGATCACTGGATAGCCAATTTTTTGTGCTAGTTTAAGATTGCTTTTATTATCATCCCCAAGCGGATCATTATTGCCTGGTACGCACGGAATTCCCGCAGCTATCATGGCATTTTTTGCAGAAATTTTATCGCCCATAAGACGGATAGTGTCTGCGTTTGGGCCAATAAAAACAAAACCACTTTGTTTTACTTTCTCTGCAAAATCAGCATTTTCCGATAAAAATCCATAGCCAGGATGGATTGCCTCAGCATCAGTTACTTCGGCTGCGCTAATAATGGCAGGAATATTAAGATAACTATCGGCTGATGCCGCAGGCCCAATGCACACTGATTCGTCAGCAAGACGCACATGTTTTAAATCACGATCGGCTTCGGAATGAACAGCAACAACTTTAACCCCAAGCTCTCGACACGCACGCAATATGCGTAAGGCGATTTCGCCACGGTTAGCAATAACAATTTTATCGAACATGAATTCCTCGTGATCTGATGTTATTCGATGATGAACAAAGCTTGTCCGTATTCAACAGGTTCGGCATTTTCAACCGAAATTTGTTTAATGACACCACTTTTATCAGCTTCGATTTGGTTAAGGATTTTCATTGCTTCAATGATACACAGTGTATCGCCTGACTGTACGCTTTGACCGACTTCAACAAAAGCTTTGCTGCCCGGCGAAGCCGAACGATAAAATGTCCCCACCATAGGAGATTTAACAATATGCCCTGAAATAACCGTTTCATCTGTTACGTTTGCTAAGGTCACACTCCCAGCATTGATGGCATCTGCGTGCATCGGCGCATAAGCAATCGTGGCAGGCGCGGCTGAATAACGACTGATCCGAATAGAATCATCACCTTCTTTAATTTCCAGCTCGGCAATACCGGATGCTTCGACAAGTTCGATGAGTTTTTTAATTTTTCTAATTTCCATTGTTTTATAGTCTCTCGGCTAGTATCTGATCTGCGGCCTGTAAGGCCAGTTCGTATCCTGTTGCTCCTAATCCACAAATAACACCTTTAGCAATATCTGAGAAGTAAGAATGTTTTCGAAATGCATCACGCGCATGAATGTTTGATAAATGAATTTCAATAAAAGGAATCTGAGTTGCTAAAAAAGCATCGCGTAAGGCAACACTGGTATGGGTAAACGCTGCTGGGTTTATCAGAATAAAATCAATTTTATCGAAATAGGCTTGATGAACCTGGGCAATTATTTCATGCTCAGCATTGCTTTGATGAAAAATAAGTTGGTGTCCAAGGCTTAATGCCTGAGCTACAAGCGTTGAGTGTATGTCATGTAGCGTTTTAGTTCCATAATGGGTGGGTTCACGTAAGCCAAGCAGATTTAAATTTGGGCCATTTAAAACGGTAATTGTTGCCATCAAGATGTTGTTTAAGTAGGATTAAGACACGTTTTAGCCGAGCGATTTTACCGTTTTGCAAGATTTTGTCCACCTATTGTTTTAAGGGTCAAGTAGGTTTTAGCCTAAAGCTCATTGTGACGAAATACCCACTAATATTGTAAACTATAGCCATTAAAATTTAGGTAACTACTTATGACATCAACAGACAACGTACACTTACACGAAATAAAAAAATTCGCTTCTATGGCTGAGCGTTGGTGGGATCCTCACGGTGAATTTAAAACTTTGCATGACATTAATCCCTTGCGTATGGCGTTTATTTTACGCTTTAGTGCACTAAAAAATGCCCACACCTTAGATGTTGGATGTGGTGGCGGGATTTTAACCGAAGCCTTAGCCAAACACGGCGCACATGCTAAAGGCATTGATTTAGGAGCAGAGTTAATTGATGTCGCTGAGCTGCATGGCTTAGAAACAGGTGTGATAGCAGACTATCAAACAATCAGTGTGGAAGCGTTGGCGAAACAAACACCAGCTTATTATGATGTGGTAACCTGCATGGAAATGCTTGAGCATGTCCCCGATCCAGGTGCCATTGTGGAGGCCTGCGCACGTTTAGTTAAACCTGGTGGGACGGTTTTTTTCTCAACACTACATCGGCAACCCAAGGCCTACTTATTAGCTATTGTAGCCGCTGAACATCTTCTGCGTATGCTGCCCAAAGGTACACATGATTACAATACCTTCATTAAGCCTTCCGAACTCTGTCAAACCGCGCGTCAAGCAGGTTTAGTCTTACAAGAGATGGCCGGAATTTCGTATCACCCCTTTACCAAAAAATTTACCTTGGGCGCCGACATCAGCGTAAATTATTTGGCGGCTTTTAAACGTCCGGAGTAACGCGTGGCACTCAAACTGTCCTGTGTATTATTTGACTTAGATGGCACCTTGGTCGATACCGCGCCAGATTTATTAGCGTGTTTACACTCAGCCTTAACACATCACCATGTTATTCAGACTGACATCACTACACTAATGCCCTATATTTCGTATGGTGCCGCAGTGATGATTAAACACAGCGCCGCAGCCTCGCTGCCCGCAACACAGCAAGCCGAAATTTTAACCACGATGCTAAATTTGTATGAGCAAAATATTGCTGTTCACAGCGATTTTTTTGCTGGCATTCCTGAAACCTTGGCGTTCTGCGAGGCGCAACAGATTAAATGGGGAATTGTCACCAATAAGCGTAAACGTTTTACTGAACCCTTAGTTGATGCCTTAAATATACGCTCTCGCTTGGCGTGTGTAATTAGCGGAGACAGCGCAGCCAAGCCAAAACCTCATCCAGAACCCATGCTGGCGGCGTGTCAACAAGCACAGGTTAACCCTGAAGACTGTATTTATATTGGCGACGCTAAGCATGATATTGACGCTGGCAATGCCGTTAACATGAAAACATTGGCGGCAGTGTATGGCTACTTAACCCCTACCGACACACCCGAAACATGGGGTGCTGAGGCATTGATCACCTCACCAACGCACTTATTAACTTGGTTGAAAACACAGTTATGACATTAACAGATCACGTAATTTTAATCACTGGCGCAGGTGGCGGTTTAGGCAGTACTGCGGCAGTAAGTTTAGCTAAGCAAGGTGCACACATTATTTTGCTGGACAAGCACATCGCTAAATTAGAACAGACTTATGACGCCATTGTGGCGGCAAACGCCCCGCTACCAACTATGTACCCCTTTGATTTAGCAGGCGCTAACGAAGATGATTATCAGGAATTGGCGCACTGCCTTGAAGCGACCTACGGGTCATTACAAGGTCTTTTACATTCAGCAGTTGAACTCAGTGCATTCATGCCCATGCAGCAAACAACAACGCATGATTGGGGGCATACCCTCAATGTTAATTTAAATGCCCCCTATTTATTAACGCGTGTGTTATTGCCTGTATTACAAAAAAGTCAGCATGCCTCTATCGTCTTCACGACTGATTCTTCAGTGCTAAAACCTAAAGCCTATTCAGGCGCATATGGCGTATCAAAAATAGCGCTAACCGCCATGGCACTCATTTTTGCAGAAGAATTAGCGGAAGCCAATAAAGTACGCGTCAATATTTTAGTCCCAGGTCCAATTAATTCACCGCTTCGTAGGCGCACCTATCCTGCCGAAGATAAGCATAAATTACCGCCAATGGAATCCTTGGCGCCGGTTTACACCTATCTGTTTGGCGCAAAAAGCCTTGGCATTACTGGGCAAACCATTGAAGCACGTAACTTTCATCTTTAAACAGGAATGACTATGTCTGAAAGAGAACACCTTATTTTGACCCGTGATGTCGCCACCGTCACCATTCCAGATGGTGCCATTGGCTCCTTAGCAAAAGGCGAGGAAGTCACTATTCATCAAGCTTTAGGCGATAACTATACGGTTATTACGGCTTATGGCCACATGGTTAGAATCGCTGGCTGTGATGCTGATGCGTTAGGAAAAGAACGCCCACAGACGGCTGCGTTAGTGAATGATGTCGATGCTCAGGCAGTGGAACAAAATTGTTGGGAAGTTATGAAAACAGTTTATGATCCTGAAATTCCAGTGAATATCGTGGATTTAGGCTTAGTCTATAGTTGCACTGTCGAAGCTATTGGCGACGCTGCCCATAAAGTTGACATCACCATGACACTGACGGCACCTGGTTGTGGTATGGGGCCAGTCATTCAAAACGATGTTGATAAAGCCATTCGTGCTTTACAGGGTGTTGCAGAAGTCTATGTTGAGCTTGTCCTTGATCCGCCGTGGTCACAAGAACACATGTCTGAGGTAGCTAAATTACAATTAGGCTTATATTAAACGCCTTTTGTGGCGTCGATTTTATCAATTGCTAGTATTGAGGGCGCAGTATGCCGTACTTAAAAATAACCACTAACTTAGCCCTTGAAGGTGCTCAAAAAGTAGCCTTAGCAACTGAATTATCACACTTAATCGCCCAAGCACTCGACAAGCCTGCGCACTATGTAATGACTGAAATAGCTGATGCAAAAACATTATTTTTTGCTGGCAATGACCAACCTGCAGCGTATTTAGAATGCAAAAGCATCGGTTTAACAGCATTACACGCCACTACGCTTGCCGCCTCGTTATGTCGTCACTTAACAAGTGTATTGCCCTTAACTGCTGATCGTATTTATATTGAATTTAGCAATTCCTCGGCGCAATTTTGGGGCTGGAATCGTACTACGTTTGGCTAATAGACTAAGACGCTACGCTTTTTTACGTTTAACTATTTACACACCAGCACGTGACGACACGCGTTTTTATTCAGCAATTAACGCGCTAAACTAAAACCATCGGTTTGGGCCATACAACATAAGTCATCAAGCAAAAGCTCTTTAACTAACGTAGTCGCCGATAATGTTCATAAACAGATAAATACCTACTTACCATGCGCGTCATCAACTTAGGCACTTTTATTTTGCCAACGGAGTATAACTGAACCATGAAAACCTCAAAAATTATGCTGTTGTCACTCTATTTACTGCTAAACTTTATGTTAATTAGCTGTGGTCAGCCAGGGCCTTTATATCTTCCAAGTGCTACACCAGAACCAATACCGTCAAAATAATATTTTTCCTACACTATGAAGCAATTTTCTTATCAAAACGGCGAATTATATGCAGAAAATATCGCCATTTCATCGCTTATCGCACACTACGGCAGCCCTTGCTATGTGTATTCTCGGGACTTCTTAGAACAACAATGGCATGCCTTCGATGCAGCTTTTGGCGCACATCCACACTTAATCTGTTATGCCGTAAAAGCGAATTCTAATTTAGCCATCTTAAATGTCTTAGCTCGATTAGGCTCAGGATTTGATATTGTCTCAATTGGTGAATTAGAGCGCGTTTTAGCCGCTGGAGGTCAAGCCAATAAGATTGTATTTTCTGGTGTGGGCAAGCGTGAAGATGAAATTTTAGCTGCGTTAAAGGCAAATATTCGGTGTTTTAATATTGAAGTGAGCGATGAGCTAGATCGCATTAATACTTTAGCAGGACAATTGGGTGTGCGTGCGCCAGTATCATTTCGCGTCAACCCCGATGTCGATGCAAAAACGCATCCGTATATTGCCACGGGTTTAAAAGAAAATAAATTTGGCATCGATATTACTCAAGCCCTAGAACAATATCGACGCGCTGCGCGTATGCCTCATATAGAAGTAATTGGCATTGATTGCCATATTGGCTCGCAACTCACTGAACAACAACCGTTTTTAGATGCCTTAGACAAGGTGCTTGAGTTAGTGACTGCGTTAGCAAAAGAAAGCATTTATTTGCATCATCTTGATATCGGAGGTGGCTTAGGTATTTGTTATAAAGATGAACATCCCCCTCAGCCAGAGGACTATATTCACGCGTTATTAGCGCGTTTAGGTGATCATCCCATTGAACTATTAATCGAACCTGGTCGAGCTATCGTTGGCAATGCGGGCATTTTAGTTACCCAAGTTGAATATTTAAAACCTACTGCCCATAAAAATTTTGCCATTGTTGATGCCGCCATGAATGATTTACTGCGTCCATCACTGTACAGTGCGTGGCAAGACATTATCCCTATACAACCACACAGTAATGCCGCAACACTGCGCTGGGACATCGTTGGGCCAGTGTGTGAAACAGGTGATTTTTTAGGGAAAGATCGTGATCTGGCATTATCGCCTGGCGATTTACTGGCAGTATGTTCGTCTGGGGCTTATGGTTTTAGCATGAGCTCAAATTACAACAGCCGTCCGCGTGCCGCCGAAGTCATGGTGTCCGCAGATCAGCATTATTTAATTCGAGCAAGAGAAACCCTGCCTTCTTTATGGTCTGGTGAACAGCTCTTACCCGAATAAAAATTCGTGAACTAACTCAACCAAAAGGCCGACCTATGCACATATTTATAGATAAATTAGTGGCTGAGCATCAGTTTAAAACAACCGACTTGTTAGCCATACTAAGAGCCATTCAAGCGCGTTATCATTATATTCCATCGTCAGCTATTACCCATGTAGCCAAAATATTAGCCCTCCCTGCCACCCATATTATTGGCGTTATTGAGTTTTACAGCTTTTTTCATTTACACCCGCAAGGTGATTATGAAATTTTAATTAGCGACTCAATTACGGATGCAATGCTAGGTAAAGCAGCGCTTATGGATTTATTATCTAAAAAACTCCATGTTGCTGTCGGTACAGTACGCGATGATGGTTTGGTCAGTTTAGCCAACACCTCTTGCACAGGTTTATGTGATCAAGGCCCTGCTGGATTAGTCAATGGCCATCCCTTAACCCAGTTAACACCAGAGCGCATTGACCTCATTGTCACATTAATTCATCAACACCTCCCCGTTGAAGACTGGCCTGCTGAATTATTCGCCATTACAGATAATATCAAAAAAACAGATGTCTTATTAACTCAGCCCATGCCATTAGGCAGCGCACTGACCGCTGCCTGTACGCGCGGCTTCACGGAAACCTTAGCAGAAATTGAGCGCTCAGGATTACGTGGACGTGGTGGCGCTGGCTTTAAAACCGCCATGAAATGGCAGTTTTGTCGAGAAGAACACGCTGATACTCGTTATGTTATCTGTAATGCAGATGAAGGCGAACCTGGCACCTTTAAAGATCGGGTATTATTAAATCAATATGCTCATCAAGTATTTGAAGGCATGACCGTCGCGGCAGCCATTGTAGGCGCTACGCAAGGTTTTCTATATTTGCGTGGAGAGTATTCGTTTTTGTATGAAAAATTATCCTCTATTTTGCATGCCCGTCGTGAAGCTGGCTTATTAGGTGAAAATATTTTAGGTCAAGGCTTTAGCTTTACTATTAAAATTTGCTTAGGTGCAGGAGCCTATATTTGCGGCGAAGAATCTGCCTTGATTGAATCCTTAGAAGGCAACATGGGCATACCGCGCAATCGCCCGCCTTATCCCGTCACGCATGGTTATTTAGGTAAGCCGACTATTGTTAATAACGTAGAAACCTTTTTGGCGGCAGCACATATTGCTCTGCACGGCAGTGCCGATTTTGCCAACATAGGCACGCAGCAATCTAAAGGCACCAAAATACTCAGTATTTGTGGTGATTGTTTACACCCAGGAATTTATGAGTTTGCTTTTGGCACGACCATTAAAGACATTCTTGAAGCCTGCGGTGCAACTGACGTATTAGGCGTGCAAATTGGCGGTCCGTCAGGCACATTTATTTCTGCTCAGGAAGTTGAGCGCCGCTTAGCCTTCGAAGACTTAGCAACGGGTGGCTCGTTTATCATATTTAATCAAACCCGAAATATTCTCGATAGCGTAACGAATTTCACACATTTCTTTGCTCATGAAAGCTGTGGCTTTTGTACGCCTTGCCGCGTAGGCACCTCATTATTAAAGCAACAAATAGATAAAATTGTCGAAGGTCATGGTTCGGCAGGCGATATTGTCGCTTTAGAAGAACTCTGCCAGCTAGTAAAAAGCCAAAGCCATTGCGGCTTAGGACAAACGGCAGCAAATCCTATACTAAGCACATTAGAGCGTTATCCAGAACTGTATCAACGTTTATTGAAAAAAATCAGTTATGAACCTGGATTTGATTTAAATGGTGCCTTAGCTACAGCACGACGCTTAACTCAACGTGATGATGCCGCTGCACATTTGGCACAACTTGGAGAAGATTATGAATAAAACCCTAAGCATTGATGGTCAAGAAATTCCTTTTGAAGACGGGCAAACGATCATGCAAGCGGCGACTGCGGCTAAGGTGTATATCCCACATTTATGCCACCATCCAGAATTTACGCCGCATGGCAGTTGCAAACTATGTACTGTAAAAGTCAATGGCCGTAACTGCTCAGCGTGCACCTTTCCAGCCGCAGAAGGGCAAGAGGTATTAAATAACACCACCGATATTAATGAAGACCGTAAAAAAATCACCCAAATGCTGTTTGTGGAAGGCAATCATTTTTGCCCCTCCTGTGAAAAAACTGGCAATTGTCAGCTACAAGCGGTGGCGTATCACCTTAATATGTTGGATAACCATTTTCCCTTATTTTATCCACAACGCGCCATGGATGCGTCACATCCAGAAGTATTAATTGACCATAATCGCTGCATCTTTTGCACCTTATGCGTTCGTGCTAGTCAAGAACAAGATGGTAAAAACGTGTTTGCACTCAGCGGTCGCGGCATTAATAAGCATTTAATTGTTAACACGCCCTCAGGCAAACTAAAAGATTCAGCCCTCGTCGCAGATGATCGTGCCGCGCATATCTGTCCCACTGGCGCAATTTTAATTAAACGTACGGGGTACACGATACCCATTGGGCAACGTATTTATGATCACCATGACATCAGTGACGTGAGTTTAACAACCGCAGAGGCTCAGCATGACCACTAAAATACGCATTGCAACAACCTCCTTAGCCGGCTGCTTTGGCTGTCACATGTCGTTTTTAGATATTGATGAACGCATGCTGCGACTAGCAGAATTGGTTGAGTTTGATCGCTCACCGCTCACCGACATCGAACACTGCGGCAGCTGCGATATTGGACTTATCGAAGGTGGCGTGTGCAATTCAGAAAATGTTCATGTGCTCCGCGAGTTTCGCAAAAATTGTAAAGTTTTAGTTGCCGTCGGTGCCTGCGCCATTAACGGTGGATTACCTGCGATGCGCAATTTTATCCCCTTAGAAGAGTGTTTAGCTGAATCATATTTAACTGGCATCGGGGTAGAAAATCCACAAATTCCTAATGATATTGAGCTACCGTTATTGCTAAATAAAGTACATCCTCTTCATGAGGTCGTTAAAATAGATTACTTTTTACCTGGCTGCCCACCTTCTGCTGATGTATTTTGGAAATTTCTAACCGACCTCTTAGAAGGACGAGAACCTTCGTTACCTTACGAGCTAATCCACTACGATTAAATAATTTGCATTAACTTAGGAATACAGCCATGTACGAACATTTAGAAACAGCTGAAAATGCAGCACAGTTAAAACGCGTCGTGATCGATCCTGTGTCACGCGTTGAAGGTCATGGAAAAGTTACCTTATTACTTGATGAAAACAATAAGGTACAGCAAGCGCGTTTACATATTGTTGAATTTCGTGGCTTTGAACGCTTCATTCAAGGGCGACCTTATTGGGAATTACCCGTATTAGTCCAACGTTTATGCGGTATTTGCCCAGTAAGTCATCACTTAGCCGCCGCCAAGGCGATAGACCAATTAGTGGGCGTTGATCCTGAAAACTTACCCGTATCTGCAGATAAACTCCGCCGTTTATTGCATTTTGGGCAAGTAATGCAATCACACGCACTGCATTTCTTTCATTTATCAAGCCCAGATTTATTATTTGGCTTTGAAAGCGAACAAAGTAAACGCTCAATTATTGCCGTCTTAGCCGCCTTCCCTGACATTGGCGTGCAAGGTGTTAAATTGCGTAAATACGGTCAAGAAGTTATCCGCATGGTCTCGGGCAAACGCATACATGGCAGTGGCGCGATTGCTGGCGGCATTAATAAAGCCTTAACCCGCGCTGAGCGTGATTATTTATTGCAAGATATTGAGCAAATGATCGCGTGGGCACAAGGCGCGGTGGTATTAATTCAAAAAGTTCATTGCTCAAATTTACCGTATTACGATGAATTTGCTGGGTTACGCTCAAATTATTTAAGCTTAACTAAGTCTAATGGCGCCTTAGAACTGTACCACGGTGGCATTCGGGTCAAAAATGCAGAGGGTGACACACTGCTCGATAATATCGATTATTGCCAATACAATCAGTATATTCATGAAGAAGTTCGGTCATGGACATACATGAAATTTCCCTATTTATTGTCATTAGGAAAAGAAAATGGCTGGTATCGTGTCGGCCCATTGGCACGGGTAAATATCTGTGATTATATCGATACTCCATTAGCTGAAGCCGCGCGTGTTGAGTTTAAAGCACATAGCCAAGAAGCCTTGGTACACAGTACGTTAGCCTTTCATTGGGCACGCTTGATTGAAGTATTGCATTGCGCGGAAAGTATTGAACGTTTGCTACACGATCCCGCTATTTTAGGGGGAGAGCTCGTGACAAAAGGTGAAAAACGTTATGAAGGCATAGGTGTCATTGAAGCACCGCGTGGCACCTTGTTTCATCATTATCAAGTTGATGAAAATGACATCGTGACTAAAGCAAATTTAATTGTCTCAACCACCAGCAATAATATGGCAATGAATGAATCCGTTCGCCAAGTCGCGGCTGAATATTTGTCTGGACAGGAATTAACAGAGCCCTTGCTAAATAATATAGAAGTCGCCATTAGGGCGTATGATCCCTGCTTATCTTGCGCCACGCATGCCGTAGGAAAAATGCCGTTACAGCTTGAATTAGTGAATGCTCAAGGTGACTTAGTGGCTAAGTTACTCAAGCATGATACGGGTGAATTTGAACACGCTCATGGTTAACGATAAATTCATGACTAAGCCATTTTTACTGTTTGCTTACGGCAATTTGAGCCGTGGCGATGATGCTTTAGGCCCCTTATTATTAGCGCACTTAGAAACCCAGAACGCGCCCTTTCTACACAACGTTGATTTTTTAACCGACTTTCAATTGCAAATAGAACACGCATTAGATTTAGAAAATAGAGCCTTAGTATTATTCGTGGATGCCTCGATGTCTGCACAGCAAGGCTTTTCTTTTCAGGAGATTTTTCCTGAGAAAGATCAAAGTTACACCACCCACGCCATGAGTCCAGCCGCGGTTTTATCGGTATATCAACAGATTAAGCAACACGCCCCCCCGCCTTGTTTTTTATTAAGTATTCATGGTGCTGCGTTTGAACTAGGGACTGCATTAACCACGTCTGCGGAACAACACCTTACCCAAGCTATTGAATTTACAAAAATATTATTACGTTCGCCCGATCAAACAGAATGGCGCATGCATGAAAAAAATCAACGTTGTTTGCAATAAACAAGCTAATCCGCATTTGAACACTATGACGATAAATGAGAATTTTAGGTATTGATCCTGGCTCAAGATTGACAGGTTATGGCATTATTGATGTCGTCCCTCAGGGCTATCACTATGTTGCTAGTGGCTGTATTCGTATTACGGAAGACTATTTTCCAAATCGATTAAAAAAGATTTTTGATGGCGTGACTGAAGTTGTCGCGCAATATCACCCCGATTGTTTAGCTATTGAGCAAGTGTTTATGGATAAAAATGTCGATTCTGCCCTAAAGTTAGGACAGGCGCGTGGTGCAGCAATTTGTGCGGTACACGTGACCAATATCCCTGTATTTGAATACGCGGCTAGACAAGTCAAACAAGCCTTGGTTGGTAAAGGTAATGCAGATAAATCACAAGTTCAACACATGGTAAAAATGTTGTTACATATTCAAGGTAAAATACAAGTTGATGCGGGTGACGCGTTAGGGTTAAGCATTTGCCATGCTCATTATCAACAAACTGCACAGCGTTTAGCCGCAGCAACAAAAGCCACCTTATGATAGCCTTCCTGCGCGGCAGATTAATCACCAAAGCGCCGCCTGTATTAATAATGGATGTGCACGGAGTGGGATATGAAATGGAAGCCTCAATGACGACGTTTTATCAGTTGCCAAGTGTCGGTGAAGAGGTTTTTTTACATACCCATTTAATTGTGCGCGAAGATGCTCACCATCTCGTCGCTTTTATCAACGAAGCTGAACGAAGCGTGTTTAGACTGCTAATTAAAGTGAACGGCGTAGGTCCAAAACTGGCCTTAACTATTCTTTCTGGGCAAACCGCTGACGAGTTTTATCATTGTATTCATACTAATGATATTCAAGGTTTAATACGCTTACCTGGCGTAGGAAAAAAAACAGCCGAACGCTTGCTTATTGAATTACGTGATCGTATGCCAGAATTAAATGCGTCAACTGATGAGATAAAACAGGATGCGGTGTTTATCGCCACGGCACGTCCTAAGCAAGAAGCTATCAGTGCTTTATGCGCATTAGGTTACAAACCAATAGATGCCAGCAAAATGGTGCAAGCCATTGCTACTGAAGATAAAAGCTGTGAACAAATCATTCGCCTAGCACTGCAAGGAGCAATCAAGTGATAGAAAGTGATCGCATAATTACTGCCCACCAACATAATGATGAAGAGCGTCAAGATCGCGCCATACGACCCAAACGCCTGGCAGATTATGTTGGACAAGTGCGTTTACGCGAACAAATGGAAATATTTATTCGCGCAGCGAAGCAACGACAAGAGGCTTTGGATCATGTGTTAATTTTTGGTCCTCCAGGTTTGGGTAAAACCACATTAGCTAATATAATAGCCGCCGAAATGGGCGTGAATATTCGTCAAACCTCAGGGCCTGTACTGGAAAAAGCAGGTGATTTAGCTGCGCTTTTAACCAATCTTGAAGCACATGATGTATTATTTATTGACGAAATACATCGCTTAAGTCCAGCGGTTGAAGAAATACTTTATCCGGCAATGGAAGACTATCAATTAGACTTAATGATTGGCGAAGGACCCGCAGCACGGTCGATTAAATTAGATTTACCCCCATTTACCTTAGTGGGTGCAACAACACGCGCTGGCTTACTCACTTCCCCGTTACGGGATCGATTTGGTATTGTGCAACGTTTAGAATTTTATAGCGTTGCAGAATTAAGCAGTATTGCCCTACGATCAGCGTCATTATTAGGTATCGTAATGGATAAACAAGGCGCAACAGAAATAGCTAAGCGCGCGCGTGGCACACCTCGAATTGCTAATCGATTACTACGACGGGTACGTGATTACGCGGAAGTCAAAGGTAATGGCTTAATCGATGTAGAAACAGCGGTGCTGGCCTTAAACATGCTTCAGGTAGATAGTCATGGTTTTGATGCCTTGGATCGTAAGCTATTGTTAGCCATGATAGAAATATTTTCAGGCGGACCAGTTGGCATAGACACCTTAGCAGCGGCGATCAGTGAAGAGCGCGGTACAATTGAAGATGTATTGGAACCCTATTTATTGCAACAAGGGTTTATTATGCGCACTCCACGAGGCCGCGTTGTTACCGCCCTGACCTATTTACATTTTGGCTTGCAAGCGCCCCCAGATGCCTTAATAACTTAACATTCTCTACATAACTCTGTATGGTTTTTAATTGCTTAATCCGCGTTTATTATGAAGATACTGATGCTGGCGGAGTCGTTTTTTATGCAAATTATTTGAAATTCTTTGAGCGCGCACGCACTGAAATGCTTAGAAACATGGGGTATGAGCAAGATGAATTAATGGCGCAAGCTGGTATTATTTTTGTGGTACGTTCAGTGCAACTTGACTATTTATACCCTGCACGTTTTAACCAGTTATTATCCGTCAGTGCCGCACTAAGTGAAGTTAAAAATGCTAGTCTGACATTTAAACAAGAAATTACGCATAATAACGTTGTGTTATGCACAGGCATGATTCGTATAGCCTGTCTGGACATCGTCACCATGCGTCCTAAAGTTATTCCTACATATCTACGTGAGCAGTTAAAGCATGAACACTGATTTATCCATTTTTCATTTAATTACAGAAGCAAGTTTTGTTGTTCAATTCGTTATGTTGATTCTGGCCACAGCATCACTAACCTCTTGGACGTTTATATTTTCGAAGCGCAAAGAACTTAATCGAGCCATTGAAATAACGGATGAATTTGAAGAACAATTTTGGTCTGGTATCACTTTGACAGAATTATTTAGAAAACTATCAGTAAAAGATTTTGAACCAGAAGGCATAGAAAAAATATTTTTAGCTGGTTACAAAGAATTTTCACGCATGCGTCAAAGCGGTAATGTTGAACCTATCGTTCAAGTTGAAAGTGCTCAGCGCGCAATGCGCATTGAATTATCGCGTGAACTTGAGCGCCTTGATGAACACTTATCATTTTTAGCAACAGTAGGTTCCACCAGTCCTTATGTCGGTTTATTTGGCACAGTTTGGGGAATTATGAATTCATTCATGTCCTTAGGTAACGTAAAACACGCCACCTTAGCTCAAGTCGCACCAGGCATTGCTGAAGCGTTAATAGCCACAGCCATTGGTTTGTTCGCCGCCATTCCCGCAGTAATGTCTTATAATTACTTTTCAACACGCTTGGATAAATTAACTGGGCGATATGATTTATTTGTAGAAGAATTCGTGGTTTTATTGCAAAGACAGGCACATAGTAAATGAGTTATATCAGTAAAAAAAATGGTCGTCGCAAGCCCATGGCTGAAATCAATGTAGTACCATACATTGACGTCACCTTGGTGTTACTCATTATTTTCATGATTACCACGCCTATGCTACAAACAGGAGTAGATGTTAATCTTCCGCAAGCAGAATCAAAAACCGTTGAAACAGAAGGTGAAGATTCCCCCCCTATCGTTATTTCAATTAAAGAAGATGGTCAATTTTATTTGAAAACTAATGATCAAGACGATGAACTTATTCAGCAAGAAGAGATTAATACTCAAGTCTTAGAAGTATTACATGAAAAACCTAAGACTCAAGTATTGATTAATGCCGATAAATCAGTTAACTACGGCTTAGTAGTGACGGTGATGGCATCATTAAAAAATGCGGGGGTTTCATCTGTTGGCTTAATGACTCAGCCCGTCAATCAATAAATGGATAAAAATAAACGCTATAAGCTACCTTTTATCTTTGCGTTAGTATTGCACCTAACGTTAATCGGCTTATTTGTGTTAAGTGCATTGATCAAGCCTGCAAAAGAAAAATCAGCACCGCCTTCACCAGAAATTATCCACGCAACCATACTTGATGCTGCAGAAATAAGCGCACAAGAAGAGTCGCTTAAACAAGCGCAAAGAGATCAAGAAAACGCAGCAAAAGAAAAGCAAAAAGCAGAACAAACTGAGCTTGAAAAAAACGACTTAGAACAACAACGCATAGCTGATGATGCGCGAAAGACCGAACAAGCTAACGCCGAACTAGCCGCAAAAGAACAAGCGGAGCAAATAAAAGCTGAACAAGCCAAAGCTGACGCAATCGCCAAAGCCAATGCAGCAGCTAAAGCTGAACAAGCCAAAGCTGACGCAACCGCCAAAGCCAATGCAGCAGCTAAAGCTGAACAAGCCAAAGCTGACGCAACCGCCAAAGCCAATGCAGCAGCTAAAGCTGAACAAGCCAAAGCTGACGCAACCGCCAAAGCCAATGCAGCAGCTAAA
>Ga0247844_1001335_pt1 | contig 46217 bp, 49 predicted proteins | sample LaCtaG_FD_192421 | JGI IMG/M metagenome (GOLD analysis project Ga0247844, IMG submission 192421) | Freshwater microbial communities from meromictic Lake La Cruz, Castile-La Mancha, Spain - LaCruzMarch201714.5m_1 | ecosystem: Environmental > Aquatic > Freshwater > Lake | place: Spain: Castile-La... | reverse complement strand
GTCAGGGCCTCTATGTTTCATTGCAGATAAAGCAAGTTTAAAATCGAGAAGTGGTGGTTGAGAATCAGGAAGAATAAAAAGTCCGGCTAGGCCACACATGGGAAAATGTTACCTTTGTAAAAAAAAGATACATGGAAAAAGGATATATTCTCATGATTCCTAGCTGGTATCCTAATAGGGAGAACACTCATGCTGGCATTTTTGTAAAAAAACATATTCAAATTATTTCTCAGTTTATCGATTGTTATACTTTATTCGTCTTACCTACAAGAAAATTAAGAGCATTTAAAATTGAGGTTGAAAAACAACCGTCTTCAGAAATCATATATTTTGGTACAACGAAAAGTGCTCTGGTAAATACCATTTTATACTTTTTGATAAATGTTATAAAAATAAGTGCTATTATATTGAAAAAGGGCAGACCCAAGTTTGTCCATAATCATGTTGTTTTTCCCAGTGGTTTTGTAGCTTTGCTAGTGGCTAAATTACTAAATTTAAGATTAATAATCTCAGAACACTGGTCAGGATATCTGATTGAAGACAATAGGCTTCAAGATTTAAGTGTAAAAATTCAACGAGGAATACGATACATATTATCGTCAGCGTATAAAATAGGCCTGGTTTCAAATTTCATGAAAGACAGGCTAGTTGAAAGTCAATTTTGTACTGAGGAAAAGGTAGTCATTACGCCGAATAAAATTGAATTTAATCATTTTTCACCCGATAAAAAAGAATTAGGTGAAGAGGTCAAGGTATTGACTATATGCAATTTAAATGATTTTGAAAAAAACATTTCAGGCATGATTGAAGCCATTAATTATTTAATCCAAAACGAATCTATAAATATTAAACTCCAGATTATAGGGGAAGGAATAGATGAGACTAAACTAAAAAAATTAGCCAGTGAGTATGGGCTGCTGAAAACTAAAATATTTTTCTTAGGAAAAATTGAAAATCATTTACTCACCAATTTTTACAGAAATTCCGATTTTTATATTCTAAACAGCAATTTTGAAACCTTAAACATTTCAACCATTGAGGCACTCATGCATGGGTTACCCGTTGTGGCATCAAAATGTGGTGGTCCTCAAGATTATTTAAACGAACAAAACAGCGTACAGGTAAATACAAAGGATATGAATGATTTAGTTAGGGGTATTAAAGAAATGCTTTTGAAATCCAATGATTTTAATAGAGAAATGATTAAAATTAATATTGAAAAGCAGTATAGCGAAACAGTTGTAGAGGGGGCGTTAAAGAGTTTGTATGAAGGTAATTAAATCGAAATATTAAGCAGGTTATTAATACCTCCCATTCTTGCAGTTAATGATTTTGAATCATCAATTTCGTTAACAAAGTATCTGGGTAAACAATATATTTTATCAAAGCTAGCCATATATCTATTTGTAGAAAGCCCAGTTTTAAAACCCAAATCCCTCACAAAATCATATTCTCTTTTTCCTGCATCTATAAATCTTCCATAAGGATATGCAAAATGCTCTATTTTGTGATTTAATACCTTTTCAAGTTTTTCCTTAGAAACAAGGATTTCAAGGTTTGAATTAAAATCATCTTCCCTGCTAAGAGTCACATGTGAATCTGTATGAGCTCCAATGGTAATTAAAGGATTGGCATCTAATACTTTAAGATCATCAACATTTAATGCAAGTTCAGGATAAAATTTCCTCTCATTTGATTTGGTTAGTAGTGTTAAAAAATCAAAAATTTCATTTAATGCCAAAGTAATTATGAAAGCATTTAAAACGTTATAAGCTTTAATTTTATCTTCAAGTGTAGAAAAAAACAAATTAAAATCAGTATGATTAAATTGGAAATTAATATGGCTATTGTTTGCTATAAAATCCCAAAGTTCAAACCACCACATATTAAAATTACCTTCTAAACCCTTAGTAGTTATATATATTGCAGCAGGTAGTCCATAATTCTCGAGAATTGGTAAAGCATTTGATAAATTATCCTTATAACCATCATCAAACGTAAGACAAACTACATGTCCTTTATTTTTATTTTTCAAATGTTCATATAATTCATCAATTGAAACAACAGTATAATGACTATTTAAAAAACTTACAAGTTCGTGAAATTTAGTTTCTGAAACCCCTAAACTTTTTGTTGGCGAGAATAACTCTTGCATTTCCATATCCTTCAAGACTCTATGGAAACATAATATTGAACATGGGCCTTGCCAATTATTCAAAATTGTCGATATTGGGAAAGTAGACAAGGAATTAAAAATTATCCTTTTTACTTTTTGTTTTACATTATGACTTAACATGAAATTTTCTTTTTAATTTTAATAACGTTAAGAAAACATAACCGATGTAGGAATTCCATTTAAATATTTCAAATAATTCGATTGAAATATCAGACCACTTTTTCTTATATGATTCCTCTCCATGTGTAAAATCAAAAAAATCTAACTTATTTTGGATTGAACTATTAATCAATCGTTCCATTAGTAATCTACCAGGAGAATAATTTTCATATTTATGATTATATGCAGGCAATATGTAATAAAATACATTTTTATCCATAACACCCCAATGAGCTGCAATTAATTCGTCATTTAGTTTTAAAATAGATAAATGCGTTTTAGAGCTATCCTCATTCATTCTAAACCTGATATTTTTATAAAATTCAATATTTAATTCATTTTCGAAAATATCTTTAACTCCAGTATATTTATATCTAAATCTTTTAAACTCAATTAATTTATTGAAATAAAGTTCATAATCTACATCCTCAACTTCTATTATTTTAAACTCTACTGGACCCAATTTCAACAATTTATTTAACTGTCTCTTTGAATCCATTAATTGAGATTTAATCTTGGGCTTAAAGAATAAATCATCAAAAATAGAAGGTAGCGTTAATAAATAGGAAGGTCCATGTTTTATATTTCTAAATTTCGTCAATTTATTATTGAAAATAAATAAATGACTTTCCGGTAATTTATCTGACAAAAAAAAATCAAAATACTTAACGTTATGAAAAATATTTTTCCATAAGGAATTTATATCTTGAATATATTTATTAAATAATTCTTTATTAATTAAATATGCTTTATAATCGGAGTTTCCATACCCTAAAAATGTCAATTTTCTTAACCCATATTTTTTTGTGATACAAAGTGGTAAAATTAAAATTGGACAATCTTTAAACAATACAACTGTAATTTGTAAAATCACCTTCTGGCCAGAACCATAAATCTTATACCAATACGCTAACCAATGATAGCTTTCAAATATGGAGAACCTATTGATTTTTGATATCGTTAACCAATAACTCTCTAATTCAGAATTAAAAGTATCAAATACTTTAATTTCCATTATTTCGTAATTTCAAATGATTGCTGACGGGCTAATATTCTAAGAAATTTATTGTACCCCCCCAAATATGAATCTAATTTGCCAATAATACTAAATTCCTTTCCTGAAATGGTGGATAATTCAGGATGAAATAACAATTCAGTAAATCTAGATTTTGAATCCCTTGAAAATATACTTTTTATAATTTCAACCTGAAAAGCTGAAGCCTTATTAAGTGTAATTCCAGCTATTTCACCATTAATATGATAATATCTTTTAAATAATTTATATATAAAATTTAGTATTAAAACATTATTTAAAGAATAGTTAATAAACAGTCCATTCTTCGATAATACACGATAGGACTCTGAAATACAGAGCCTGAAATCAGGTATATGTTGTAAACACTGGACAGACCAATAGCAATCAAATGATTCGTTATCAAATGGCAGATTTGTTGCATCACCATGAATAAGAAAAACACTTTTATTTATACAATCAAATGGGATTACTTTTCTAACATTACTTAGATTTTCATAAACAAAATCTAAAATATATACCGTAACATCAGGCCTAATTTGGGACAAAAAGCGCCAATGCCAACCCCAGCAGCCACCTACGTCTATGATTTTAGCATTTAGAGGTAACTTCTTTAACATTCTGCGAACCTCATAATCCATAACTGGAATCGAATGGTTTTTCGCAATTAATTGTAGATAATCACCAATATCTAAATTTGCAACGCCTTCTCTCATTTTAATTTCATTGACCTGATCCTTATTACTAAAGTTAGAACAATAAACTCCATTCTTATCCAGAGTAAGTTTGCTATTATTTGAAAGTATCATTTATAATATTTTTGACATACTTATCATTTGTGAGTGGAATACATATCAACTTGTTCCACCTTAATAAATTCAATGGTTTTGTAAAAATAATTTCTTTTGGAAGTGTAGGCCACGATAAAAATCCTAAATTATTTTTCTCTGAATGAAGTAAAATAGCATTTCTATGTTCTAAATCTTCGCAATACATTGGGAGGCACCACGGATTAGAATCTGGGAATGGCTTTAACCAAATTGGATTAAGTCTATATTTAGTAACTAGAATAGGTAGTAAAGTCTTCCATCTTTCTCTGCTGTTATTTAGTATTAAATCCCAATCTGCATTTTTAATAATATTTATTTTTTCACTATTTAATTTATAATAGCCCTGTACATTTTCAAATGAATACAGCGGATTAGAATAATCTGTATTTATTTTAAAGAACCTCCTTCTAAAAATACTAATAAATAATTGGGGATTCAATAAATATTTTTTAAACTTTTGAAGTATAGTAATGCTACTTTGCTTTAAAGATATCTCGCCATTAAACTCTTCTCCCATGATATATAAAACGCCTCCTTCACTCATTTCTAGGTTTTTCCTAGGAGAAGAAATCCCTATAAAACCGAACGTACCTAATAATTTATTATTTAATTGGCCTCTAAAACCATGTGCATTATCTTCAATTAGTTTAATATGGTGTTTTTCACAAAATGTTAATGTATTTAGTAATGAAGTTGGTTGACCAAAAAAGTGTACAAGCAGAAAATAATCAACCTTATGAACTTTCAATAATTCCTCAAGATTATTCCAAATTGGTTCAAATAAATCATCTATCGTATAATAAATAATATTAAAATTTAAATCAATCAATGGATGTATAACAACATCGCAAACATATTCTGGAACTAATATGCTTGGTTTTTCGGTATGAACAATATCTTTAAGAGCATACCATAAAGCAGTCCTGGCAAGATTAAACATTTTAATTTTTAATTTTCATTAAACTATCGCTATTTATCTCTAACTAACCATAACGAACCAGGTTCTCTATTCTTCTGCATAGCTAAAATAGGAAATTTTTCTGACAACAAATTATTATAATTATGATATAAGAAATTAAGTGCACCGATTATTTTGAAATCAGTATTAAAACTTAGAAATGCTTCAACTAAATACTGTTCATTCCAAAATAAATGTTCTTTAAAAATCCAATCATCCAAATAATCCTTTGGTGTAAAAATATCATGAATATGTATTAGTACACCTGGCTTCAAGTTTGGTAATATTTCTAAATATTCAAAAAGAATATCTCCTTGAGGTCTAATAATATGTGAGGAATCAATGAATAAAATATCATTAGCTTCAAGTTGATTAAAGAAAGATATTTCCAAATCTTCAACCTTTTCTCTAATCACAGTTAATTCTAAATTTTCAAGCCAGGGCTGTTCAAATGGTTCAATGCAAATATGTTCACAATCATGAGATAGATCTTCTGATTTATTTGAAATAATAGCATTTCGAATCATTAGAGTTGAATTACCACAGCCAATTTCAATAATTTTTTTTGGCTTAAAATATCTTATAATACTATATAGATACTCAGAATCACCAGACTCAAATCCTCCATTGTTATAATAAAACTCATTTTCATTAATTTGATTTATTGGGAATTGTAATAACTTATCCCGAAAATTAAATTTACCTAATAAATCCAGTTGTTCATCAATATTAAAATTTATACCTTTAAGATTTCGATCTTTCCTTAAAGATTTTTTTTGGGATTTATCAGTGGATTATAATAATGATCGTTTAAAGGAAATAAGCCTACTTTCATAAATATTTCATTATTAATAAATTTTATTCCCATCATATTAACACATTTTAGCCAAATTGTTGAAAAAAGTGTTATTGGAAGCATTAAAAAATTAATAATTTGATAAAATAAATATTTAACCAAATTAATTACTTTAATTATTTTAATCCAATTTAAAATTGGAAATAAAGTTTTAATTTTATTTTTTAAAATATTATTCATAATTCGAAATTAAATGTGTAATAATAAAAATGTGTTCAACAACTAATATATTAGGTTTTTCAGCATATAGTTTTATTTTAAAGCATATCATTAAAAGTCCCTAACAAGCTTATAAATATTAACTTTTTATTTTCTTTATAACCCTATGAATTATGTTAATGGTAAAAGAAAACGGATTCTTAGTCAGAATATATAACATAATTTTTAGGCAATCAAAATAATAACCTTGTAAAAACATCATAATAACATAATTATTTAAATAATTTAATTCAAGATTTTTATATAGCCGATTTTTATCTTTTGTAAAATTCTGAATATTATAAGCATGTTTTTTATATAAATTAAAGTGGTTGTTTTTCATGAGTTCAATATTATTAATCATTGAGGTCTCATTTATGAGATATTCACCTAAAATTTGGTTTAAAGTATAAAATCTCCCTCCATTCAATGCAATTCTTAACCACAAATCATAATCTTCAACAATAAAAAGTCCAGGTGACTCATCAAAAAATAACTTATGTTTATCCAAAAAATATCTTCTTACACAAGTTGCGGATGTAGATAAAAAATTACCTTTCGTAAGTAAATTTTTATAGATATCATCATCATAAGTATGATAATAAATATCCTTTTCTGTGTGTTTTTGAATATCTACATGTTTTTCTCCATGAACTATGACATCATAATCTTTGAGTTCGCAAATTTTATAAACCTCGGCTAACTTCTCAGGATACCACAAATCGTCTGAATCTAAAAATGCAATCCAAATACCTGTGGCCCTTGAAATCCCACTATTCCTAGGGCTAGCTGGACTTCCAGAATTTAATTGTTTAAAATATCTAATTCTATTATCATTAAAATTACTTACTACTTCTTCCGTTTTATCAGTAGAACCGTTATCAATAATTAATAATTCAAAATTATCAAATGTTTGGTTAAGAACTGAAGATATACTTCTCTTCAATAATAACTCTCTGTTGTATGTAGGAATTATAACACTAAAAAATATCATCGAAAATGTTTATTTAAAAAAATATATTCTAGTGCATTAATTCAAGAATTCTGCTTACAATATAAAAGTAAATCATCGATTTCTACGTTAATATTTTCAATAAAATTTATGTTTAATCTGTCTAGATTTTCTAAGCTAAATTTAAATTTTCTGGGCTTGGTTCTTTCTTCCAAGTAATTATTTATTAAAATTTCAGGTTTATATCCAAATAAATAATTACATCTCTGTTGAATTCTTTGAGCCATACCATAAACCGAAATTGACATACCAGACCCAACATTAAAAACAGGTGGATAAATCTGTAAATTTGAAATTTGCAGCAGTTCATTTATTAGTAAACAAAAACTTGAAATCGAAATAAAATCTCTATACTGTTTTCCATCTGTTTTTAGTACAAGTTTCCGTTCATTTACTACTTGCCTGCATAAATCATTGACCAAAAGCGACCAACAATCCACTTTATCATGAACGGGAAAACCAAAAGTATTGGATAATCTAAGAACTATGCCTTTAAAAACACCTGGTTGATTTGCTGTCAATACTGCATTTTCACCTGCAATATTTGAAGTTGCATAAGGATGGTAATTTTTAGTACAAGATTTCTCAGTTACCTTGCCTTCCAGTGGGTTTGCATAAACATGTGCAGTTGAAAAGAAATAAAAGGAAGATACACCTACTTTCTTAGCTAAATTAACAAACTCTAATGTTTTTAAACCATTAAAATATAAAGCATATTCTGGATTTAATTGTGCGTTAGAAGCGTTCACACCTGCTGCATGAAAAATCACCTCTACCTCTTTCAATTTACTTTCAATCAATGCTAAATTATCCCAATCAATAGTAAGTTTCTCAATACCGACATTCCAAGGTAATGGATCTATTGAATTTCTAATACCTAATATTATATCATGACCTTGGCTCTTTAAATAAATGGCTAATCTCGAACCCAAGTGACCATTTCCTCCAGTAATCAATATTTTCAAGTATCTTTTTTATTTAATGATCCACGGTGAATCCTTTTTATACAAATCCTCGAAGAACTCATGATCTCTTTTTGTATCCATACAATGCCAAAAACCTTCATGTTTATATGCCATCAATTCCCCTTTACTGGCAACTATTTCCATGGGTTCTCTCTCCAACATGATTGCATCTCCTTCAATTAAATCAAAAAACTCAGGTTGAATAACAAAAAATCCTCCATTTATCCAACCCTCATGAATTTGAGGTTTTTCCTTGAATTCTATAATCTGATTATCTTTTAGTTTTAATTCTCCAAATCTGGCTGTTGGCCTCACTGCCGACATGGTTACCATTTTACCATGTGATGAATGAAAATTCAATAAATCATTGATATTAATGTTTGACAAACCATCTCCATAGGTCAACAAAAATGGTTCATTACCAATGAATGATTTCATTCTTTTAACACGCCCCCCCGTCATACTATTCTCCCCGGTATGCACAAGTGTAACCTTCCAATCGATTTGTTTATAATGATGTAGTTCTAAATTACCAGATGCTAAATCAATGGTAAAATCAGAATTAAGAGATTTATAATTTAAAAAATACTCTTTCACCTTATCTGCCTTATAACCTAGTGCAACATAAAAATCCTTGTGTCCATATTGAGCATAAGAATTCATAATATGCCACAATATAGGTTTCCCTCCAATTGGAACCATAGGCTTAGGGATTACATCTGTATATTCTGATAACCTTGTTCCAAAACCGCCTGCTAAAATGATTACTTTCATAAAAATTTATCGTTAAATGCTGATAATGGTAGCCTTTCCACTTCCTCTGGATCATGTGTAATACTTGCCAGGTTTAATACTAAACTTTTTGGCGAATACTCCCCCTTAAATCCAAACCAGACAGCTGGAGGAACAGTGATTCTAACATAGTAATTCTCACCAATGATTTCCCGGCCTATTATTGTGCCTTCATCAGTTAGAAATACAAATTGAACAATCCCCACTGGTACAATTAAATTCATAGTCATTCGCATGTGGCGCTTCCATGCTTTAATACTTCCATTTTCTATCCATGAAAAGTAAGCCTCCCCAAAACCATCATATCCATTATCTGTATTTTTAAGGGCATGAAGTACATTACCCCCCTCAACCTGTACCTGTTTTAGTGGGGTTATGATTATTTCGTTATTAATTATTGAGCCCATTTCAAATCCAAAGCTTTAGCCATAGAGGAATATTCAGAAATCTGGTTTATACTGGTGTTCAAAATATTGTCAGAATTATTATAATAATTACGGTACCATTCAGCTGTAAACCTAACTGTTTCTTTGAAGTCCATCACGGAATGCCAATTCATATAAAAAAGAGCTTTGTCGCAATTTAATTTAAGCAGCCCAGATTCATAAGGTCCCTGATGATTTATAGAAATATCTTTCCAAGACACCCTATTCCAATACCTTGTCATCTCAACCACTAAATCTTTGACACTATGATTTTGAATTGTCTTTGGACCAAAATTAAATGATTCGCCATGAAAACCAGGTTCTTTATAAAGACATACAGCTAAATTTAAATAACCGCTTAAAGGTTCCAACACATGTTGCCATGGCCTGGTGGAATGAGGATTTCTTAATTCCACCATTTCATTATTAGCCCACGATTTAACACAATCTGGAATAATTCTATCCATAGCCCAATCTCCCCCACCAATGACATTACCTGCCCTGGCGGAAGCAATTCTCACGTTACTTTCAGATTGAAAAAATGATTTAATATATGATTTGACAGCTAATTCAGCTGCCCCTTTCGATGCACTATAGGGGTCAGGACCTCCTAAAGTATCCGTTTCCCTATATCCCCAGACCCACTCCACATTGTCGTAACATTTATCACTTGTAATTATGACTGCAGCACATCTTTTTTTTAAAGATCTTAATGAATTCAAGACATTAATCGTACCCATTACATTGGTAGACCACGTTTCCAAAGGATCAATGTATGATTTTTTAACCAAAGCCTGAGCAGCCAAGTGAAACACATAATCGGGTTGATATTTTTCAACTGCATTCTCAAGTAACTCAACATTCCTGATGTCAAATCTCAAATCCACTAAACTACCTGACAGATTGCCAGCTTCAAAATGAGATGGTGTCGACGGTACATCTAAAGAAATACCAACAACTTTTGCTCCAAGTTGGACTAGCCAGATGGAAAGCCATGACCCTTTAAAACCAGTATGACCAGTTACAATAACTGTTTTATCATAGAATATCCTTTCAAATGTTGTGCTCATAATTATTTTCTTTGATGAGTTTATTATTGATTGAGGATAGCAGGAGCCAATATCCGGCGCCAGCGTGGTAAATCTTTATGCAAATAAAAAAAGGATAAAGGATTAATCGACTGTTTTTTAGTAATTGATTTTAGTGCCGCGGCCAATGCTACTTGGCTAGTTACAAAGGTAATACTTTCAAGCCCACGTAAAGCGCTCATATTGAATGCGGCGCCATCCACTACCTGTATCACAGGTAGCCCAGAACAATAAGCGTCGACTGCTGCTGAAGTAATATAACTGGCATATACAACATCATACTCCTTTAAAATAGTTCTAATAGGTTCACGTATAACAGTCATTGGCAAAGAAGGATAATCTTCGGCCTTAATAGGCTGCGCTGGATGCGCTTTTACACTAATGGTTGTACCTATAGGAAGTTGCATAAATATTTCTTCCAGCCATTTTATCATTTTTCGGCTTGCGCCTGCATCTATATCAGAACATACCAGGATTTTTATACCTGTTGAAGACTTATGAATACCCTCTTTTTTATTTAATTCATCAAGATAAAAATACCTGAGTGCTTCGGCTTCCAATAACTTCGATGAGGGGTATTTTCCTTTTAAATATTCATTCATGGCCACAGGTCCGTTAAGGGCTACATAATCGGGCATGGGTAATGGATTCTTACCTAACTGATGATAGGTTCTTTGATCATGAAAATAACGAAGATCCCAGAATCTTACGGTTGAATGAGATATACCAATCAACCTGCCATGTCCATTTTTTTTCCAGGCATAGGTCATGGCGATCTCCCAATTCTGGTTTTCAAGTAAAAAAAAAACCTAATTTTTGTTGATGAATGTTTGAAAAAATATTTTCAAACAGGTTAAAATGGATAAGGCTCGCCATTGCAACTTTGCCCCGCGTTCCCTGTTTCCATTCCTCTTCATACAGGTCCCAAAAATTAAGGGCCGAATGTGATGGACTAAAATGTTCTTTGATCTTTCGAAGACGTGAAGCTGATCGTAAAATCTTACAAAAATCTCTCAATATAATGAATACCATTCTAAAATTTATAATACCATCGAGCATCAGATGGCTCTCTTTGTTGGCAGAACTTTTAGTAAAACTGTTCATCAATTCAGATGCTGCTGCGGGTGTTTTTAATTCTCCGTTTGAAACAAAGATATGCAGCCAGTTGGTAGATACATTTTCACTGCGTAAAACATTTACCAGTTCTGTCCAATAACCTGAACTAAATAGACCCGAGCCTGACCCATCGGGAATAAGGTTCATAAAATAATCGACAAATGTAATATCGGCATTGTTTGTTTCAGTATTATACTTTCTGCGAAAAGGAAATCTTTGCATCGTATGACGCAACAAACCCACCAGCGCCTGTAATGGCTCAGGTAGTGATCTATAAATATGTTTAAATGAAGGTTTCTCTTTTATTTTATCCAACAAGTGAACTTCACCCTGAATCTTTATTGTATCACACCATTTTGTGAAAACCGCGACCAGTTGTTTATTGCCAGATGTGAGGACGACCTTCACAGGTCTTATTTTTTTTTGTAGCTCCTCGAGTGCAATTAATTTAATCACATCAAAAATCTGCGGCGATTTAAAAATACTTTTTTCAGAGAGTAGGGTCATCCACCAATAACTAAACCCAGGTCGTAGTTCGAAATGATCAACCACACTCTTTCCGTTCACAAGTATCAAGCCCAGTTCATGAATCCAAGCAAGATATCGGCTTCGTAAGCTAATCGAATTTTCTTCTACGAACTGTGGCATTGAGATAATGTTTTTATTCCCTTCTTCCAAAAAACCACTCCATAATATGGTAATGCCATCGATTGCTGTTGGTGTAATATCAGTATCCCATACATGAATAATTCCGCCTTTCTGTTGCCCGATCAAAGTAAAATTCATTAAATCGCCTGCATTAAATATTCGACTTTCTTGAGATCCTCTGGAGTATCAACAGACTGGGTTTTGTGTATTGTCGGAGCCATGCGCACTTTCATACCATGTTCGAGTATACGCAGCATATCGATGGACTCTGCAATTTCCAACGGTGTTGGTTCGAGTTTCAGATATTCAAGAAGAAAATCGCGCCTGAATGGAATGATACAAACTTGTTTGCCCATTGGAATATTATCTACTTTAGTATTTGTAGGAATCGGTACCCTTGAAAAATAAATAGCATTCATTTTCAGATCACAAACCACTTTGATACAGTTTCTGTCTTCAAATTCTGATTCCTCTTTAATGGTACCTAATAAATTGACTACCTGGACCTCGGCATCCTCTAGTAATGGTTGGATCGCTTCTCTGATCATAGCCGGGTGCGTCATCGGTTCATCACCCTGTATCATTACCACAATATCATACCTGGTATGATTCAATTTCTCTAGTTTCTCCAATGCTTCTGCGCACCTGTCTGTTGCACGCTCATGATGATCACCTGTCATGACAGCAACACCGCCGATCGATTCGATATAATCATAAATTTCTTTATCACAGGTAGCCACCGCGGTAAGATTTAAAAGCGGTGAACTGGAAACCCTTTCATATACATGGCCAATCATTGGTTTTCCAAGAATAGGGATCATTGGTTTACCGGGAAAACGACTGCTTCCCATACGTGCTGGTATCAACGCTAAAATATTCATACTTTATTTTTATAATTAAGAAACAGAACGTGCCCATGCAATGAAGGTTGCAATACCCTGGTCGGGGGCAACAAATGAATCCATTTTTAAAACTTCCCTTAATTGGCCGTTTTCAGCATAAATACCATCCTGGTCGCCAGGTGTCGGATCCTCTACAAAATATACTGAGCCTGGAACTACTTCACATATTTTTTGTAATAGTGTTTCAACCGTTGTTTTTTCGCCTGTGCCAAGATTCATTGTTTTATTTTTAGCTTCCTCGTACGTAGCCGCTCTGAACCAAGCTTCTACTACATCATCTATATACACAAGATCCCTGTAACGGCTGATACTTCCTTTTACAATTATTTTACCTGAACTCAATGCTTGTGCAATATAAATGCTCACCATACCTTGGCGAAGATTACTGAGGTCCTGCCCCGGGCCGTATACATTGAACATGCGCATGGCTACAAAAGGCAATTTTTTCTGGTAGACTTTCAGGTATCCTTCACTGGCGAGTTTACCAACGCCATAGCAAGACAAAGGAAAAGTTTCATGAGTCTCATCAATAGGTTCATCGGGTACAGTTCCATAAACAGACATGGAGCTTGCATAAACGATTCTTTCCACATTATTCTTGATACCGTAAAGAATTAAGTTAAGCGTGGAAGTTGTATTTCTTTGCAGGTCAGATAACGGGTCATCAAAACTGATTTCACCAGAAGACTGTCCTGCCAAGTGCAATATTTTTTTACAATCCGCCGGAAGTAACGCAAAGGTTTCCTTGTTGGCAAGATCACCTGTTATAAAACAGATGCCTGAGGGCACATTTTCTATTTTACCGTTAGACAGGTCATCTATACCCACTACTTCATATCCCTCTTTCACAAAACGTTTAGCGATATGTGAACCGATAAAACCTGCAACACCTGTAATAAGTATTTTCATAACGCTCAGCTTTTGGTAATAACACCAACTAATGTATCGCAGTGACCAGATTTGATAAGGGTTTGTTTATAGTATTCTTCTATTTCGGTTCCAAGTTTAGTTGTGTATTTACCCATGCCACCGGGTTTGCCATCGCGGGCCCAAGTCATGTGGTTAGACAAATCATATCGCTGATCGAATATTATCTCGTAGGGTTCATTTAATTGATCGAGTAGGAACCTGAGTGATCTTTCGCTGAAATACCAGGGATGTGCAATGGACCAATAAAATCTTTCAAATGCAGGGATATCATAAATTGTATAAAGTGCATCTGCCACGTTTGGTATCTCGAAAATTATTTTACCGCCTTTGTTGAGCAATGCAAGTTGTGTTTTCAGGAATTCGGCAGGTTCTGCAATATGTTCCAATACAAAGAAATGTGTGATCACATCGAATTTTTTATCCGGTGAGTTTTGAATGAGTTCTTCTGTTGAGGAATAAACTTCTATCCCGCGATCGCGGACGTAACTGCTGAATAAACCGGAAGGTTCAATACCCATACAGACATGTCCCTTTTCATGATATGGGATCAGCATAAAACCTGAAGAGCAACCCACTTCAAGTATGGCCGCTTTTTTGGGCACTTTCAGATCTAGATATTTCAGTCTTCGTTCTTTCGTAGATTCATTTGCACGGATATGACTTTCTGCACCCAACCATCCGCCGGCCTCGCCGCTGCGGCTCGTCATAAAGCCTTCAAACTCCGCTGCATAAAAACGCGCCTCCTGCTCAGGTGTAAGTGGCGGGTACTGGTAATAAACATCGCATGAAGTACATTTAAAAAAAGCACGTACATGATCATTATCACCGAATACATGTGAGGTAATCGCTTGTTGAGATTCCGCCTCGGATTTACAGAGAGGACAATTAACAGGAATAGCCATTCTTATTTTTATAAAAAATGAAGTAAAATCTTATGTATGCTTGTTCATTGCATCGCCAATGATTGAAGCGGGGTTACCGGCTACTAATTTTCCGGCCGGTACATTTTTGGTAACCACTGCGCCCGCTCCTACTATTGCGCCTTTACCAATATGTACGCCGCGCAGAATGATTGCATTGGCTGCTATCCATACATCATCTTCTATTACTATCGGTTTTTCTCCAAGGTCGATATTCTTTGGAAAAGGGAAATCAAATTTTGCTTTGAATTGCTGGTGTCTCGTTTCAGCATTGATCGGGTGCGTTTGATTATCTACAATAAAAACATTGTGTGATATAAGCACCCTGTTTCCAATGGTAACAGAATCCAACGCCCAGATTCTCGAGCCATCTCCGACATAACTAAAATCTCCAATGCTGATATTTCCTTTATTGAGAAAACAATACAGTTCCGCGTTACAAAGTACGTTGTTACCCAATGTGATACTACCCGATGCTTCTTTGCTAATAATAATCTTAGACAGAATTGCTTTGGTTACCCGTACCCTGACGGTACCTGTTGCCAAACCGCCTGAATAGGGCTTTGGTACTCGTATCCTGACGGTACCTGTTGCAAAACCGACTGAATTTTGATATAGCGAGTCTCAGATAATATAGTTTCATCAAAAGGAAGGAGTATCTATAATCAGGATACAAATGGGTTTTTAACACTAACATTTAAAAAAACAGAATCGATCGAATAAGCAAGAAAGCGATAGCCTTCGGTGATGCGTTGCTGAAGCATAACTTGATCTGGTTGTACCACATGAACGCCACATGGGATCTTATGTTTATTACAGAGCGAGATAATACGGCTCATCGCGTCTTTGAATTCTGCTGTTTCAAATTTACCTGTCAGATTCATAGACGCAGAGAGATCATAGGGTCCGATAAGTATCGCATCAAGACCTTCTACCTGCAACATATCATCCATTTCATCTAGTGCTTTTATATTTTCTATCATAGCGATCACAAGTGGCGCCTGTGCTTCTTCACTGTAGGTTTCAAAATGTTTACCAAAAAGATTCCCCCTTGAAAAACCTACACCCCGTGTTCCTGCAGGTGGCCAGCAACAGGCTTCGCTAATGGAACGCAACTGCGAGGCGCTTTCTACCATGGGTATGATTACGCCACCGGCACCGGCATCAAGCGCCAGTTTACAATCTTTCGGATGGTCCTGTGCCAAACGAACCAAGGGTAATGTATCGCCAAGTTCAAGTGCCCTGAAAAGATCTGGTAGTTGACTGATATCGACCGATCCATGTTCAAGATCAACTGCAACCCAATCATAGCCTGCCTGACCCATGATCTCTGCTACAGAAGCATTAGGCAACTGCATCCAGCTTCCTATTGAAACCTTTCCTGAAGAAAGTTTATCTCTAATGGCATTTCTTTTTTGAATTCTATTCATAACTCTGTAATATTGTAAATACATATGCCCTTGAAACCGGCAACAAGTGATTCATTGGGTGAATGCTTCCACAAAATAAGCAGCAAATCATTGGCTAAAGTTGCAGCCATATCTGCTTTTGCTTCACTGTTCATTACTGCATGAGTGCTTAGGACCACCTTTTGAAGCAGTATAATCTGTATCGCATCTGTTTTTGTGGTGAGTACTCCATAGAGACGGTAGAGAAGCAATTCGTATTGCCGAGTTCGTGTTATATATTATTTAGTTCCTCTTTTGGTGTGGCTGAGATAAGATAGAAATCCTATGAACACCTGTTTCGTATTAGGTAATACTTTGCTTCACCTAGCCATGCACAACCGACAACATTATGAAATACATTTTTGAGGATGAATTACACAATTCAGTTATGCTGGCATCGATAGTAATTACACTTTTATATTTAAAATAGTTTGGGATTTTTTAAAAAAGGCGATATTCCGCCATTTGCTTCATGGTGTATCTGTATTTTTTATGGTACTTCGGAACTGTAGCTTTCGAACAATTGCATAAATGCTTTTGTATTAACATCTACAGAACCTTAGATAACGCCATCAAAATCCCATAAAACTATTTCGGTTACACTTAGATGTTTTATAATACTCAAGCTTTAACCCAGATTTGGTTATATGAATTCTGGAACCCAACGGTTGATGATGCAATCATATCCGAATGTCTTTTTTCTTTTAATGTTAACCCTGCCTGTTTTAAAAGTGATTGGCACTGTTCTGCCTGTTCAACAAAATCATCATTCACTTCAATAATGATCTCCTTAATCTGCGATATTACGCTAGTGCCACCTTTCAAAATAAAATGTTCCAGTCCGTCAACATCCATTTTAATATATTCAGGTAACGGAATATTCAGTTTATTCACAACATCGTCCATGCTCACACCGAGCATGCTATATTCAAATGTCTTGTTAATCGTTTTTCCATCCCAGCCAAATTCTTTTCCAAAGCTGGAAAGTGCCCCCCCCCAGTCTGTGCTGGTCATACACATAGCGCTTATACTCATTTGGTCGCTCAGTGCGAGTGGTAAAATGCATACCTTATTGCTTAAATCATTCAAGTAAATATTTCTCGCGAGGAGTTCAAGGTTGAACACCGATGGTTCAAAAGCATATACTGAACAGCCTCTTTTTTTTGCGGCATAAACCGAATACAATCCAATATTTGCACCGATATCCCAAAACACAGCCTCGGCGGGAATACAATCAATCCATTCAAGTGTTTCAGGCTCTTTGGAAGAATAGGTCTCAACGCGCCATTCACATAACGCATTGGGTATGGCGAATTTTAAATGAACTCCGTTATGGGATGTCTCACCAACTTTCTCCAGAGATGATTTAAGTATATCTCTGAAAATAATCTTCCCTGCACTTGTATTGTAAATGCCTCTAAAAACCGATACGATACTTTTCTTTAATGCGATTTTAATTGCTCTTAACATTTGCCTTGACTTGTGTTTATTTTGTTGCTAATTTGATCTATCAGTTGTAAAAGTCCTTGTCCAAGGTCAACATGCAGTGGCGGTGTATACTTACGACCGAGTTTCGGTTGGTAAGCATAAGGTGTACGCACATAATGACCTCCATTATCGCCTTCAATAAATTCAACGGAGTTTGTAAAACCAAGAATCTCTGCCAACATCTTCATCAAATCGGCTACCCTCATCGGCTGATGCCCAGTGAATACGACGCTTTGGTCGCTGAACTCTTCGCCCAATGCTACAACGCTTGCACTTGCTGCATCTTCAACATGTATGTATTCGCGCATGGCTTCAGGACTGCCCACATAGCTCACTACACCATTCTGTATTGCCTCTCTTACCACGCGGTATAAACCATTGCTTTCATCCGATCTTGGCCCATATAACGAACCGTAACGTAATATAGTATATTGCAATCCAAACGCGCGTGAATATTCTTCAACATAATGTTCTGCTGCCTGTTTGCTGCAACGGTAAAAACCACCTTCTCGGCTGTACACATATACTGTGCTTGCATATATAAACCGTTTGATATTGTTCTTTTTTGCAGCTTCAAGTGCCAGAACAGTTCCGAGGATATTAATACGCACGGTTTCAACGGGTTTGTCAAGAGCGTCATTCAGATCTGCGAGAGCAGCAAAATGGTACACAATCTCCGAACCTACGATAGCCATTTCAAGTACAGTTATATCCATCAAGTCGCCAACGATCATTTCCTGATCGTTACGTAGCCAGGGCGATACAACCCTGTCAAATATTCTAACTATGTGGCCGGCTTCACTCAACCTGTCTGCAACATGTGAGCCTAGAAAACCACTTCCACCGATAACGGTTACTCTCATGATTTTTTTTTACGATCTGTTCATTTTTTCCATAATTTCTGCTGCAGATTTATCTATAAGCCAATTGCAATTCACAACAAGTTTTGCAGGAAAATCTTTAGGATTCCCCGTATTCTTAAATACCTTATTTAATGCATCACTTTTAGTATCCCCCCTTGCTAGGCAGAATATTTTGCCTATGGTACCTATAAATTTTGGAGTAATTGTTATTCTTGGATTCGGAGGCTTAGAACCTTTTACAAGAGCAAACCTATTTTTATCTTTATGGATTACAGTATCACCAGGAAAAATAGATGCAATATGTGTATCTTCTCCAATACTTAATAAGAGAACATCCATTTCATTGGGTAAAACTGCTTCATACCTTTTTATTTCCATTTCATAATCATCTGCTTCTCCATATATTCGTTCAACTTGAAATTGAGAAGGTATGCCATGTTTAAATAATGAATTCTTAACCATGAAATAATTGCTCTCTGAGTCATCTGGTAAAACACAACGTTCATCACCAAAGTAAAAATAAATTGGATAATCTAATGAAATCAAATCTGCCCAAAAATTATAAATTAAATAAGCAGAACTGCCTCCAGTAAGCATAAAATTACAAAATCCTTTTTTTTCACATACATCTAAAACATAATTGTTTATTTCATTTACAGACAGTTCGGTCCATTTTTCATCATCAAATATTTGAATAAGTTGAGTCATAATTTTTTATCAATGTAATTTTACTTTAAAAGCTCGTATTCACTATCTGGAATTTCACCTTGTAGTTTTTCTCTATTAATAAAACGAATTACTTCTTTTGTTGCTTCAATTTCCATTTGTGATCTACAGTCAATTGACATTGAGCCCATGTGAGCGGTAAGTATACACCTATCTATTTGACGTAATTTACCATAATATGGCTCATCGATAAACACATCTATTGCAGCACCTCCTAAATGTCCTTCAGTCATTACTTCAAAAAGATCATCCTCATTAATTATCCCTCCCCTTGAAGTATTTATAATCAAAGCATCTTTTTTCATTAAAAGGAGTTCTTCTTTTTTAATCATATTTTTTGTAATAGTTGTTAATGGGATATGAAGAGTTATTACATCAGAATTTTTATAAATATCTTCTTTACTTACCCACTTTAATTCATCAAACTTTAATAATTCTAAAGATGGAGTATTTTCATTGACTAAAATTGTTTTTACGCCTAATGCAATTAGTTTTTTTATAACTTGACAACCAATTCTTCCGGCACCAATTATTCCAATTGTAACATTGCTTATTCGACGTCCAAAATAACGATGCCAATGCCCTTGATGTAACTGAATGTTTGAAAGTTGGATTGATCTAAGTAAAGATAGAATTAAAGTAAGCGCTAGCTCTGCAACTGCTGGTGCTGGGGCATCAGGGGTATATGAAATTTTTACATTTTTTTCTTTTGCTTTTGACAAGTTGATGTTATCTAAACCAATACCCACTCTTGAAATAAATTTTAATTTTTCTGCTTTTTCAAAAACGTCTGAATTTATTTCTTCTGTCCCAGCAATAATAATATCAAATCCAGAGACAAGTTCCATTAGCTGCATTGAAGTCAATTTCGTGTTGAATGGATTCAATACATATTCTATGCCATTTTTTTCAAGAAGATCTAGAGGAGTTCTATCTATATTACCAAATGGTACAGTTGTTATCAATATTCTAGACATTTTATTTAATTATTTATTTTTAGACCTTTTTCAGTTCCTCTCTTAGTACTTTTTCTACTTGAACTAGGATATTATCCTGCAAATTGGCAAATTTTTTACAAAAATTCCTTCTAGCATCTTGGACAGATTCGCTATTCCACCACTCCTCTACGTCATCCCAAATAGATTGGATAAAAAGAGCCGCTTCTTCTGGAGTATCATGAAATATACCTGCTATACGAAGTTGATGAAAAAATGGTTCAGCCGATTGACTAATTGGAGATGCCTTCATATTCCAGAAAGCAATTGTAGGAACATTTGCACTTAAGAATTCAAGATATCCCGTCCCAATATTATATGAGTAAACTACTAATCTTGATTTTAAAACAAGATTCGCTATAGGGTCATTGTCATCAAAATTTATCTCCGAAAAATATTGTTTCCACTTCTCCATTTGTTTCACTCTTCTGTCAGACGGATAAAGTCTTACAAGAAGTGAATCTTTTCGAAAATTAGTTCCTAACTTATCTGCAAATCTAATAGATTCGTTAATAGCTTCCTCAGCATCCAGACCAGCTCCTGAATCTAAACGAAATGAATAACGTGTCCAAAATCCTAATACTAATAATAGTCTAGTATTTAAATTTGGGGAATGATTTAACTTATATTGATTAACAGGTTTTAAAATTCCAATCGATTCTATTTTTGTTGATTCTTTTATATCTCCCCATGCTATAAAGCGATCTGCAATTTTTAGCTCATGGTCAAAAGCAGACATAAAATCTGGAATTCCATAACCCCCATGTTGTCCATGAATTAATTTTGCCCCGTTTTCTATATGCTTGGCAGTATAAGCCATTGCAAGCGAATCAAACGCTAAAAAATTGGAAGTAAAAATAACCTTGGGTGTTTTCGGGAAGTTCAATGATTTAATTTCTTTAACCATACTTTGATAACCTTCTAAAAAACAAATAGGCATATTCTTAACGATAATTTTAGTAATGTACTTTTCAAAGGGATTATCAGAGATATAATTAAATGCTAAGGAATCGCGCAACTTAAAATTTGCACATGATTTTTTCGGTGTTCTAAATTCATATAAACTCGGCAGCTGCCCAAGCCTCAAATTTAGTATTAGTTCATTCCTCAATCCCAAATAAGATGAGCCAATAAAGAATTTATTCCTCTTTGTAAAGAACGATAGAGCACTCCTTAATATATTAGAAGTTGATTTAAACAACCTTTCCTTAATTGAGTGAGGAAATGTTTGATTCACATTGTACAATTTATCAGTAACAATTGGTTTTACTTGATAAATTTTATCCTGACCTAAATGCACCTTCAAAATATCATTATATATATAGTGATTCCACTTATCGCTAAACAACCACACAACAAATTCTAGCATATTATTAGGTATGTTCTCATCGTCACAATACGTTACAGACTCTGCTCCAATTATTTTATAATTCTTCAAAGCTATTCTAACTGATTCCCATCGATCAAAAACAACATGTATAAAATAAGTAAGCCACGGGCCAATTAAAATAAGCCAATATCTTTCTGAGTATGATACATTATGATAATTATTTAACCAGATTACTAATTCTTTAAGAAGACGTTCGTCAAATTGATTTAAATATTCATAATCACTTTTTAGTTTAGTATAATCTTTCCAATGATATGAAAGGACTTCATAGTCTATTTCACCTAATGAATTTTTATCATTATTATAAAAACACCATTCTCCCAAAAATATTACCGGAGAGTCAGTTTTCCACGTTTCTTTAAGAGCTGTAGTAATTAGAGTACGTGCCTTTTTTTCCATTATTTTATTTAATCTTGAATCATTTCCCATGAAAAACGATCACCTGCTTCAACATCTATTTTAAACTTCTTTCCTATAATATCATTCAAGAAACGTGGGTGCATTCCATATCCTGGTCTTATAGATCGAACATTCAATTCTGTAATAATATCCCCTGAGAGGGAGTTTGCTACTGCATAAAGTGATCTAGAAAAGTTCCTACCTTCTAATTGCTTTGGGGTTAAACCATAGTCAACTTTACCAATAGCTAATTGTGTATCTCTAATAGCTTTAACCATATTTGTAAATTCTTGCTCATCCAAAGAAAATGAAGCATCGGGCCCTCCAATACTTCGATCTAAAATAAAGTGCTTTTCAATAATTTTAGCACCTAATGCTGTGGCGACAATAGGAACAGTATTTCCTTTAGTATGGTCAGATAAACCAGAAACTACATTAAAACGTTGGGCTAATTCAGGAATCATTGCCATATTGGCTTCTTCAATAGGTGCCGGATAACTAGATGTACATTTTAATAGAGCGATTTGATTATTTCCAACTTTTCGGCATGTTTCAACTGCCAATTCAATATCCTCTAAGGTCGCTATACCTGTGGAGATAATAATAGGTTTTCCTTTTGAAGCTACGTATTCAATTAAAGGGATGTCTGTAATTTCAAAAGAGGCAATTTTATAAATTGGACATTCTAAAGTTTCTAAGAAATCTACCGCTGTTTTATCAAAAGGGGATGAAAAGCAAACTAAGCCCACTTCATTTGCAACTTTAAATAAGATTTTGTGCCATTCCCAAGGGGTATATGCCAACTTATATAAATCATAATATGTTGTCCCATCCCAAATTGTTCCTTTAATTGTAAAATCTTCTTTATCACAATCTATAGTAAGAGTATCTGCCGTATATGTCTGAAGTTTTATGGCATCAGCTCCAGCTCTTTTTGCTGCTTTGATTGTAGCTATCGCCGTTTCAATACTGCCATTGTGGTTAGCCGAAAGTTCTGCTATAATAAAAACGTGATTTGTTATGTCCGATATTTTATCCATTTTCAAATTTATTATTAACCTCAAACTCACAATTGAGTTCCCTAATCCTATTTATACAAATAACACCATTACAACATTTAACCCTCAATGGTTTGGATGAGATAATCGTTCCATTTTCCATCTTGTAATGAAAACCAATTTCGGATTTCGATACTTGGTCAATGATGAGCTTTCTATTTTGATAGTATGTAAAAGCTCCAGGATAGGGATTTGATTGCGCGCGTACCCAATTTATAATCCTCTCTACACTCCAATTCCAATCAATTAATCCATCTTCTGGTGTTCGTTTTCCAAAAAAAGTTGCCTTTGTTTCATTTTGTTTCGTAGTTTTTAAACTACCTTTCTCAAAATCATCCAAAACTTCTTTAATTAGGGGAATATATATTGCCTCAAACTTTTTCAGAATAGAATATCCTGTATCGTGTTTTTGTATTTTTATTTTAATTTGTTTTATTATGTCTCCTGTGTCACAACCCAAATCCATAATATGAGCCGTAACTCCTGTCTCTTTCTCATTGTTAATTATGGCCCAAACATGTGGTGTCCTCCCCCTATATTTTGGAAGCAATGAGCCATGAATATTAAAACAAAACTTTTCAGCTGTTTTTAATACCTTTTCATCAACAATGTACAAATAACTAACAGAAATTATTACATCTGTACTTTGCTCACCTAAGAAAATATCTATTTTTGACTTTCTCGGATTTCCTACATATAATGGAATATTATAATCATTGCTCAACTCAATTATATTCTCAGATTTTTCATCAGTTAATATAAAACTTATTTTAAATTTACCAATAAAACTTTTCAAAACCCTTTCGCCCAATAATCCTGAAGCTAAGAAAGCAATTCTCATCTATTTATAAACGAATAAATTAAAACATCTTTATAGCTATCGTTTATGTTACAATGCTCGCTAAGAATTGAATCTAAAAAATAACCCGATTTTTTTAAAACATCATATAGAAAAGGTCTTACATCAAATGCATATACAAAGGTTTTATGTAATTTTAATTGTCCGAAAGATATATCTTCTAGTAATTCTAGGTATTGATTCCAGTATAAATCAAAAAATTCATATTCAAGTTTGGTATCCATAATAAACGAAACTTCTGCGTTGTTATCATCCCAGTTTATATGAACTAAGCCCCCATAGCCTATTAATTCTTCATTTTTCAAAAAAGAAAACAAAATTTGATTTGGCTGTTCTTGATCAAATAATTTGGCCACCACCTTTTCAAAATAAACATCTTGCTGCTCTATCGTAAGAGGCTCTTTTTGACGTAAGTGATAAATCTGCTCGTTACGCCATTTCATGATTTCGTAGCGGTCCTCAAAGCGAATAGGGACAAGCTTAAATTCGCCCTTCGAAAATTCTTGTTGCGTTAGGCATTTATATTTACTCAATTAGTTTAGGCGTTTAAAGCCGGAATGACAAACTGGACCGTTTAACAAATCATCGACGTTAGATTTTTGATTAATACAATCTTTTATTACTAAATAAACTTCGTTCAACGATTCCGAATACTGCTCAATTAAATAATCTTCATGCGCCACAGATGCATAAAAGTTCGTACTCGCTAAAAATCCTTTCTTTAACATTTCTTGAGTAAGTAAGGTCTTGTACTTTAAACCATCTTCATAGTTAAAGCTGTACGTGGAAAGTGAAGGAATTCCCGAAATACTTATATCAATACCGTGAAGGCTAGCCAATTTTGACAATACCGTTCTCATGGTATTGCCTATCAAAGTTATTTGCTCCCATGATTTAATCCTTTCCATAACCTTCAAAGTTGCGAGAGCAGCTGTTGGTCCTATTCTTTCCGTCCAAAATGTACTGCTTATAAATGTTTTTTGTGCAGCTTCCATTACCTCTCTTCTTCCTACAATTGCAGTAAGTGCATATCCATTGCCAATTGTCTTTCCAAACATTGCAATATCAGGTTCAATATTGTATTTCTGAAATATACCACCGAAAGTTTCACGAAAACCAGAAGTACATTCATCGAATATTAGGACTATACTTCGCTCCGAAGCTAAAAATCTAACTTTCTCCAAAAAATTATCTTCCGGTTCGAAATTTCTTAAAACTTCCATTTTAATTACACCAATGTTTTGTGAATTTACAATATGTAAAAGCTCATCAAATCTATTATACTGAAATGGGAAAACACTATTCTTCAAATTTTTAGGTACACCAGCTGTACTTAAGCCTGGTAATAAATGTCCAGCCAGACCATCCCCATCATTTAAATTTGTGGACAAGTACCAATCATGCCATCCATGATAGCCACAAATTGCAACGCCATCTTTATTACTTGCAGCTCTAGCAATTCTAATTGCTATTGCATTAGCTTCTCCGCCAGAACGAGCAAAACGCACCATATCTGCCCAAGGATTAATCTCTATCAGCTTTTCAGCTAAATATACTTCCTCAGGACAATTCAAGGTACTCATATTCCCAGATACAATCGTTTTTTGCACGGCCTCGTCAACTTCTGGGTGTCCGTAACCAAGAGTATTGGTACCTATTCCCATAATAGACATATCTATAAACTTTTTACCATCCAAATCCCAAACTTCACATCCTTTAGCCTTTGAATAATAAGATGGCCATAAATCCGGAAGAAACATTTCTGGTCTCTATGATAAGAGCATTGTACCACCCGGAATTAACTTCTTTGCTTTTTTATATAAATTTTGTCCTGAATTCATTAATTAATCATTTTGGAGTGATCGGAAATACCCTTCATTTCGAAGTATTTTTTGATTTGAGAATTCAGAAATGTTATTGAGTATATAATTTGTATATTCTTTCCAAGTAGAAAATATTCCAAATTTACTCACTAACAAACTAATTGCTTCAAAATCTTGAACTTCATCTACTGTCATTCGAACAGAGGAATAGTCAATATCACTGACAAATGAAATTGAAGAATAAAGTGTACCTTGATGAGTATCACAATTTCGCTTTATAAATGGAGTTACATGTTCCTTATCCGAATTCAATTCTACTTTACTTATAGAATCCTCCAAAACACTAAATTTAAAAACCTCGATATCTTGACCGTCTGGATATGACTCCACCAATGTATTTGAACCATAATCCTTATTCCCACTTATCACTTTGTTGGTAATGTGATCGATTAATTCCGGATCAATTAATGGGCAGTCAGATGTAATTCGAACAATCCAATCTGCATTAAATTTTTTTCCAGTTAAATAAAACCTTTCTAAAACATTAACTTCTGACCCTTGATAAAATTGAATCCCCAATTTCTTACAGATATTTTGAATAGGTCTTTGATCATCACCAGATGGGATTGCCACAATAATTTCATCAACTGTTTTACATTGCATAATTCTTATTAATTGCATTTCCAAAAGTGATATCCCACCTATTTCTTTCATCACTTTAGATGGCAATCTTGAACTTCCTATTCTTGCCTGAGTTATTAATATTACTCTACTTTCCATTTATTAGGATTTAATTGAGAGTAATTCTCAATGAATATTCCATCAATTAGATTAAGATAATCTTTTTTAGTCCTATTCCTCTCTATGGTAATATTTTTTTTCAACTGTTCAATACTATCAATACCAACTAATATTTTATCAATATTTTTTTGATTAATGCAATAGCTCAATGCTAATTCTTCGATGTCACATTCATTATTTCTACAAATTTCTTTGATATAGGTAAGTGAATTCTGAATTTCAATGGACTCATTTTTTTTTGTTTTAGAAAAAAAAAGACCCTGTAAAAATACTGATCTAGTATGAACTTTAAAATTTTGTTGTTTCAACTTTGCAATAAGATCACCTCTTAAGTTGCTATTATCTAATAAATTAAATGGCAATTGAATAACATCAATAATGCTCCTTTTTATTGTTTCGAATTCAGAATTCTCATAAATTGAAACCCCAAATGATTGTACTTTTTGTGATAGTTTTAAATTATTAAAAATATCACTTATTATATCAGATTCTGTATTTCTGTAATCCAATATAGAATGAAAATGAAGTACATCAATAGTATCGATATTCATTTCTACTAAAAAACTATCAACTAATTTTTCTAGTTTTTCAATAGGATAAGCAGCAGGAATCTTTGTAATAACATTGAACTTTGTTGATGAATGTATTTTGTGAAATTCACCAATTATTTTATGAGCTTCTCCATAAACAGGAGCAGTATCTAAATATTGAATTCCATTTTGAAATGCATGGTTCAAAATATCAAAAGCCTCTGTTTTAGGAATTTTTCCTTTTGAATTATTAATTCCATAATCCATTCCAATTTGTGCTGTACCAAGAATAAATTTACTGGACATCATTTAATTCTTATATTCAGAATTTAACAAAGAAATTATATAAGAGTCCCAATACTTGCCATTTGCGAATGCATTACTTCTTAATTTCCCGTCTATCTGGAATCTAAACTCCTTTTGAAAGAAATCTAATTTTTTTAAATCGTATTCATAGAGCTCCATCCAAATTTTATTCAGATTTAAATCGAAAAATCCATATTTTATTAATACATCTGCTGCATCCTTTGCGTATTTGTCATCAATGTATAATTTTCCTTTACCTATATAAAAAGAAAAATCTGCAGATCTAATTATCCAGTTTGTATATAGTAAACCGCAAGCACCGATAGGTTCTTGCGTTTCCTTGTCAAGTATTACAAACATATAATCATTGGGACTAACTGACAGTTTATCAAACCATTTTTTTTGATTTTCCAAACCTAATTCTCTATGTTCTCTAAAATTAATCCTAAATTCAGGAATGTTTCTCCAATCTCTTAATAATTCTAGATCCGTACTTTCAACAGCTCTAAGGCAAGTATATTTACCTATTAGCATTCGAAGTAATTTTGACTAAAATGTTCACCATTCTTTAATTCACGACAAAGTCTTTTGCCAATTAATTGAGGTAGTATAAAAGGATCAAAACTTCCTTCAGGAGCTGGACGTAAAGAAATAAAATCATTTTTAGTTAGAATTTCTCCTATTGATAAATCTCGACTAGCCCTCAAACACCTTCTTTGAACAATTTTCGCTTCTTTTTCATTTTCTTCAACTTCCTTTATTCCATTACCAAGAGAATAGTACAAAACATTTGCATTATCAACCATCTCCCTCCACGAAGTTGGATTCATTGCAAATTTATGATCGGGCCCTTCGTTTGAATTACTATCCGTAAAATGCTTTTCAATAAATACTGCACCAAATGCTATAGCACCAAGTACTGTAGCATGGCCAAAAGTATGATCTGATAGACCTAAAATTGAATCCGGAAACCTCAATGAAAAAGCTTTCAGGACGTTTAAATTGACATGCTTGTATTTATCTTGATCCAATGAATAATTTGTATTACATTGCATGAGTACTACATCAGTTGTAAAAGATTGAATAACGTTCATGGCTCTAACTACATCATTCATTTCAGAAGCCCCAGTTGCTAGTAGCACCGGTTTATTCTTTGAAGAGATATATTCAATTATTTCCAACCAGGTAATATCTCCAGATCCTATTTTATATAAATCTACGTATGGATCAACATGGTCAACAGATTCAAAATCATATGGACTTGTAAAATAGTCTAACCCAACTTCTTCACATTTTTTCTTCAATAATGGAGTCCAACTTTGCGAAATACTTGCATCCTTATATACTTCAAATACACTCTTTTCCCATTTAGCTTGATGACCAACAAGTCTACCTAAATTTTCAAAACCAATTTTACTTACAATTTTTGGGGCTTGAAAATTCTGAAATTTTGCAGCATCAGCTCCTGCTTCTTTAGCCAACTCTATCAATTGAAATGCCTTTTCTAAACTTCCATCATGATTTGCACCTATGTCCGCAATAAAATATGGAGCATCCCCCTGCCCAATGTAGCGGTTACCTACTTTAATTTTTTTCATTATTTTTCATTATTTTTCATTATTTTTCATTATTTTTATAAAAGTGCAAAGCTCTTATCAATAGATAAATCTAGATTTTTTATAAGTTTTTTAATTTTTGTGCAATCTAACGTTGTATTTAATGGTCTTTTTGCAATCCCTTCACTAAATTGATAATGAGTTGGAATTATAAGATTCTCGTTAGCACTTAACATATTTGACACTTTAATTAAAAAATCATATTTTGACAAACGTTCGTTACTACCTATATTATAGACACCAAACGGAACATAATTACTAATTATCTGGATTAAAATTTCTGCCAAATGTTTTACTGATAATGGATTAAAATAAATATTTACAAATCCATTTATTACATTTTTTAATAATAACTCCCGTTTTGCCCATTCATATAATGAAGATTGACTTTTTGAATTATTTCCAAAAATATTAGTTCTGATAATATATAAGTTACTTGTTAATTTTGTTGCTTCTAATTCACCCATTAATTTTGATTTAGCATAATTATTTAATGGGCTAATTTCATCGGACTCATTGAAATTACCTACATCTCCCTTATAGACAGAATCAGTAGATATATACACATACTTTGATGCTTTTACTTTTAAAAATAGTAATCTTGTATATTCAGAATTAGATTTTAGTGCATGTTTGAAATCATTTTCACAAAGATTAACATTAACCTCTGCAGCACAATGAAAGAATGCGTAAAAGTCATGATTCTCCAACTCTTCATAAGACAATGGAAATACTGCAGGGCTTATACCATGGTTTGAATAAGAAATATTATATACTATATATTCTTCATTTAAAGCAAGAGATTCAACTAAAACCTTGCCTAGCATACCTGATGCACCTGAAACTATTATTTTTTTAAATATTTTATTCATTTGAATAACTAACGGAAACGTGTTTTTTAATTAATTCTTTTAAACTTTCCACCGTTTCCCATTGTTTATTCTCACCAGACGTATAACTAAAGCCGTTTTCAACCTTTTGTGCATTAAAAGCCCTTTTATAATCCTCCATGTTCCAATTTGTTATTGTAGGAAGAATTACATAATATTTACCTAAATCATAGGTATTATAAGAATCACTCGACGTAATCATTTCTTCATGAATCTTTTCTCCAGGACGAATACCTATTATCCTATATTCACATTCCGGACCTATCGCCTTGGCTACATCCATTATTCTATAGGAAGGAATTTTTGGCACGTACAATTCCCCCCCCCATGCATTTTCTAAAGCATGTAATACCATCTCCACCCCATCGGTTAATGAAATATTGAAACGAGTCATCGCTGGGTCGGTAATTGGTAATACTCCTTCCTTTCTTTTTTTAAGAAAAAATGGTATGACTGATCCATTTGAGCCCATTACATTTCCATACCTAACCACTGAAAATTTAATATCCTGAATACCTTTAATATTATTCGCTGCAATAAATAATTTATCTGAAGTTAGTTTAGTTGCTCCATATAAATTGATAGGGGCACACGCTTTATCTGTTGATAATGCAACCACTCCGGAAACATTAGATGATAAACTAGCTTTTATAACATTTTCAGCTCCACCTACATTTGTTTTAATACATTCATCTGGATTATATTCTGCAATATGAACATGTTTCATTGCTGCGGCATGTATAACGTAATCAATGCCTGTGAATGCTCTCTTTAACCGATCTAAATCTCTGACATCGCCAATAAAATATCTAATGGCATTATATGTTGTATCAGGGAATTCCTGCGCCATTAGAAACTGCTTTTGTTCGTCTCTTGAATAAATAACTAATCTCCTTATATCGGGCCAGCGTTCTAATATTGTTTTAGTTAAAGCCTTACCGAGCGACCCAGTACCTCCTGTAATTAATATCGATTTATTGTTTAACATTTTAACTAATTGTTGTTTTTAGAAAAACATTCTAATCGTAATATGATTTTATAAATCATTATATTTTAAATGTATTTAAAACTAAATAAAAATCATCGATACGTCTAATATTTCTTTCAATCACAATTTTTTTTATGAAAAGCACTGATTTTTTGAAAATTAAATTTTAAAGACTTTTAACAAAAAACGATGAAATTAGTTCCTTCAATTTAGTATTTCCAGGATCATATTCTATAATATCAGTCAAAACTTCATTTACTACACTTTTCCATTCCTCATCACTTACATTCTTTAGATAATTCATAATATTCCCAAATCGAATAACATCTGATTCATTTGTCCAAAATAGTCCATAATTTGGCAATTTTTGAGGCCAACCAAAAGAATAATCATCCCAACCTAATATTTCACTCCTTATTGTCAAAGCAGCTGTTTTATTTCCACGTGCCAATGACTCATAACCCAAAGTAGATTCTACAAAAACAACTATTTCTGCTTTATCTATAGAAGTATATGAACTTATACTTGATTCATTTTTTGAAAACTCAAAATTAAAACTAGGTAGAATTTCATTAAAAAATGCGAACTCTTTTTCACTTTCAAGTGAAGAACAACCACAAATCTCTAACTTAAAATTATTAGCTAGACACCATTGAGAGAGGAAAGTTAGAACTTCTTTTTCAGCTTTATAAAACAAATCATATTCTATTCCATAAATTGGTAAAAATAAACCATTTACTGGTTTACTTCTCCATTGAGATATAAAAACTACTTTATTTTTTTCATTACTAAAATAATTATTTTTACTAATTGAATTATTCTTTAATGAGCCAATTGGAATTATATTACCACTTATATATTTTGAATATAATTCCCCTACAGCCTTGCCAAAAACTAACATATAATCAATATGTTGTTTTTTACTATAACTCAAAGATTCAAAAATATCCCCGTGAATACCTCGAATTCCATTTTGTATAAAAACTGTTTTAATATTTGGGAAGTAATTAGAAAGTTTATAAAAAGAAGGATTATTGTCGATAAAAGTAATTAATAATTTTGGAGAAGTTAATTTAATGTAGGCTCCAATATAAGAGACATAAAAACAGTCAAACTTAAAAATTCTTAAAATTACCGCATAAATTAGACATGGAATATTAACATTTTCTCCTCTAGTGTAAATAATGGAAACTTTTAAATTCTGTAAAAATGGAACAATTGACCCCGAGCCAGATTCATCAACGATAATAATATCGCAAGAACTTGGCAAAAACCAGGTTTTTTGGGGGGACAAGTATGTATTCCAAAAAGAAAACAATTTCAAATAAAAAGATTTAAAAAATATCATAAACACAAATTGATAAAAATAAGTAAATCAACTAAAATATAAATTAAAGTTTATTGAGTTCTGATAAAATTCTATGGAAAAAAAACTTTTAATCAATTTTGTTAATTAAAAAGAAGGTATTTATTAGTAATTCTTAAGAAAAATTGCACAAATATCATCCAATTTTATCTTAAATTTAGTCTTCAAGACCATTACCTGAAACATTATGTCTTAGTGCCCATTTTCCATTATCATCCTTGCCCCAAAGGTGAGGGGATCTAAATTTATCACATAAATCATGGAAATGATCTGGCTTCATATCAATATATTCCATTATATCATTAAAATATCTGTCTGGAAACTCTCCATCAAACTTCTTAACCAAATTCACTCCTTCTTCACGTGTTATATGTTTATTTCTTATCTCTTGTGACCCATCGTAGGTAGTTCTGCCAATACCAAATTTTATATACGTGGTGTAGAAATGTAGATCATCTATTTTATCATCGATACTATTGTATTTACTATAAGTCCCCTGTGTTCTGAATGGTCTTGCTTTGAATCCTGTATTTTCAACGGCGTAATAATATACTTCCTGAGGAGTCCAACGCAAATAATAACCTAGGTAATGAACTTCAATTTTTGACTTATTTATTTCATCAATTGTTGCTGGTAAAAACAATTTCAAATCAGCTATGCTTAAACCATGCTTTTCCTGCAATTCTTTCACGGAAACACCGCCTAAATAAATTTCATTGAGATTATCCGCAGCGAAAATAGATTTTTTACGTAAAGAAGTATCATTGTCGGCAATCGGATTCCCATATTCAGCTTCATTCTCTCCATAAAATATCAGTGGAATATTCATTTGGGCCGCGATCTTAGGAGCGAGATTCTTTTGCCCGAAAAAGAATGTCTGAAATGGATGAAAAATGTTTTCAATTGCCAATTTGGTAAGTTTTTTCATAACCTTCCCATTGGGCTTGAAAGTTACGTTGTCAAATCCACCAACTTCAATCCAGTTGCGCCAGTTATTATAACCATAGTCTGTATAAAGAATAGGTGGCCATGTATAAGTTAAAGGATTCATTCCATACTTATACTTTAATACATGTGCCTGATAAGCGCTGTCTTTCCCGCCGCTACCTGGCACAAGACAATCGTAAGAACCGTCTTTACTTCTGTGTTTATCCAGTAGCTGTAATAACTGTTCTTCACGTTTTGCCCAATCAATACTTTCTTTTTGTTCATTTGCACGGCATGCATCACAAACACCATTTTCATCAAATGCCATAGTTACTTTCTTGCTTGAAATATTATGTTTGAATTCCATAGCAGAAACAGGCCGTTGATTACTCATCAGGCATTTGGAACAAAATTTTACCTCTGCAGGCAAACCGTACTTTGTTTCGAATTTTTTTTCTTGTACCATTTGTTTTGTTTTATATAAGATCGGCCCAGCTTGCATAAACGTTTAATCCCGGTTCAGCGCTTTTTTCCGGATGATATTGAATTCCTGTAATATTATCTTTAATTACTGCCGATGCATATTTTACCCCGCCATATTCTGAATATGTAAGGATCTCTTTTTCATTAACCGGCTGGGAATAATAAGAATGAACAAAATACATATACTCACCATCATTGGTATTCTTAAAAAGGGATCTTTCCCAGTTTCCGGGATATCCTTTATAAATATGGTTCCACTGGATCTGTGGTACACGGTTGAGTTGCCCAAGGTTATCTTTTGAAGGGAATCTTATAATTCTACCATCAACCAACCCCAACCCTTTATTTGCGCCAAATTCTTCGCTTTCGCTAAACAAAAGTTGCATACCAAGACAGATGCCAAGGAATTGTTTACCCGTTTTTGCAAAAGCAAGCAAGGATTCGATCAGTTCATCGCTTTGCAAACTGTTCATAGCATGGCCAAATGCTCCTACCCCAGGTAATATCAAAGCATCTGCACCTGCAATAATTTTTTTGTCGGCAGTGATAACAGAATCGAGCCCTACATGTTCGCATGCCTGGTTAATGCTGAACAGGTTTCCTAATCCGTAGTCAACAATTGCAACTTTTTTACTCATTTATATTCAGGTTAATTAGGTCTGCAGGATATGTTATCTGCATTCAGATAATTTTTTATTTCTGCAATCGTAAAGGGTTTGATCTTTCCGAAAAGTTTACCGCTGGTTATGAAAGACATATTGCCTTCTAATTGCTTTTTTTCCATATCAACCGGCTGCATTTTATTCATTGCACCGTAATGAAGTACTGAAGCGATGGCAAGTCCACCTGCCCCTCCTTCTGTTACTGCATCGCAGATATTAGACAAACTACCTGCACCACCATGTGCAATGATCGGAATTGAAACAGCGTGGGCAACTTTTTTAATCAGTTCTATATCAAACCCTTCACCTGTACCATCTCTGTCAACTGAAGTAATCACAATTTCACCGGCACCCAATTCTTCTGCTATCTTCGCCCATTTAACCACTTCAACACCGGTTTCTTCTCTGCCATTATTGATATATGTATGATACTGTCCGTTCCGTTGTTTGATTGCCTCGATGGCAACCACAATGGTAGAGGATCCGAACTGAAGACTAGCCTCTTTTAAAAAATTAGGGCTACGGATAACCGCAGTATTCAGGGTTACTTTATCCGCGCCTGCACGCAGCACTTGTTTAACATCATTGATGGTTCTCAATCCTCCACCAACCGTAAGTGGGATAAACATATTTTTTGCTGTTCGCGATATGATATCATGCAGGCTATTACGATCATAGAGGCTAGCAACCACATCCTGAAAAATCAATTCATCGGCGCCATTTTCATAATAATATCGTGCAAAGTTTTCAGGGGTGCCCAATACCCGTAATCCTTCGAGATGAATACCTTTGACAAGGTTGGGGCCTTTAATATCTAAACGTGGAATAATTCTGATCACTTAGCGCCAGTCTTAGTTAAGATTAACAATTTCATGGTTGAAAACATATTGGTACCATAAATAATATGGTAAGGGTCTCCGCGGAAAGGTTCTGTCCAGGAACGCATCGGGTCATCTGATTTAGAGATCTTTATTTTCATTTTAAAGTCAATCCATTCATAAGACAATTTGTTTTGCACAGCGATCGTTTCCATTGTTTTCATGCTGAAAAGATTATGGCCCACTTCCCAGTTCTTATTTCCGCTGTATCGATATTTCAAGATAACATCGATTGGCTCTTCGTTAAACGGTGAGAACACGAAAATTTTTCCTTTATATCCATTCACTAACGATAAAAGTTTTTTAACAAACAATGACGGATCATTAAAAATACCAAGAACACCTGTTCCCATAACAATGTCTCCCTTCACTTTAATATCACCAGTCGTTATATCAAAAAGTCCTTTATTTATGAATTTTACCCTGGTATCTAGTTTTTTCCCGATCTCAATAAGTGACGCGACAGGTTCAAAACCTATAAGTTCTGTTTTAGAAAATGTTTTTCCCAGATAAGATAACAGAGCCCCATTCGCACAGCCAATATCCATGATAACTTTACCGGCTTCAGAAGGCAAAATTACTTTATTTTTCCTTATCGCTTTCTCAATAAGTTTAAAATACTCCTTTGGTTTATCATGATACCTAGAGTCAACATAAATTTTTTCATCCGCGATCCTATTTTTAGGCATAAAGTATTTCTTGATTGATATTATAAATCTGAATATAATTATTTCTTCCCAACATAAAAATAATGCATTGTTGAGCCTTCATCTTCCCTAATAACAGAATCATAGTACCCTAAATGTAATTTTTTGTACTTATCAAAAAGGTCATTGAATGATTTTTTGTCTTTGAAATTTATCTCACTTGTTTCCTGTAATCTTTTGGTCAAGACCACTTGGCGCATATTTGTTCCAGGCAATTTAGTTGACAACTTATAATAATAATTTTCAACACCCATCCATGTAACGAATATTTTTCCGCCGGGATTTAACAAATCATAAAATTGATCCATCATTATTTTTATATTGGCGTCATCTAAATAATACAAAACCTGATTTGCCATTATCAGGTCATACTTCTGGTTAGGAAAAATATCTGAGATTATTGGTACTGAAGTACAAACACTTAACTGATCAGCCTCTTCAGGAAGAGAAACTTTTGCCTGCTCAATGGCTATTTCAGATATGTCTAACCCATATAATTGAGATCCAGGCCAGCGTGATTTAAGGAATGCAAGGTGTACACCATTGCCACATCCGTAATCTAGTACTTTCACCCCCCCACTTTTCATCTCTTTCATCAGTTCCTCGTATTCAAGAATTTGACCAACTACCCTTATAAAATATCCATCAGGGTAACGCAAACCATATCCAACGTTATATTTTCCTAGGTAAGTTTCTGCTGCTTTCATAAATAGAATTTTTATTTTATTAATTGAACGTTTTAGTTATTTCATAAAAATAAGATGCAAGTACCCAATCTTTCATATTATCAATATCTACACTTCTTTCATCTGGCATAACCATCTTCCGAATTTTTTTCATTCCATGTAATCCATATTTTTGTAAAGCAGTTACGCTTGCCAGATACATAGAGCCATTGTATTCATAGATCCGAGGACAATCCTGTCTTCTTTCAAAATTACTTTTTTTACTTTTTTCCAGATAGCCGTCACTATTCTCTTCAAATAAGTTAAAGTATGGATTTGCTTTGGATTCTTTTACACTAACCACGAGATCGACACCCTCATCAAACCTACTGCAAATATTTTTATAATCTTCAATACTTCGGATAGGAGAAGTTGGTTGCAAAAGCAAGATACGTTCAAAAAAGGAATTTTCTCTATCTAATGAATGTAATGCATGCAGCAAAACATCATTCATACCAATCGAATCCGTTGCCAGTTCCTCAGGTCGTCTGAGTGATGCTACAGTTAAATATCTATTTGCGATCTCAATTACCGTTTCATCATTTGAACTCACACATACCAAATCTCCTTCTTCTTTAATCAGCTCGGCAAAATCAATTGTATGAACGATTAAGGGTTTTTCTCCAAAGAGTTTTGTGTTTTTTCCTGGCAATCCTTTCGATCCTGCCCTGGCAGGTATTACAATCAAGGTCTTCATCAAAACCGTATATTTTTCAGATCAATCTGTGCTTTTTCGTAGTCCTGCGGATTCCCAATATCAAGCCAATAACCCATGAGAGGGTACGAAAAAACTATCTTCCCGTTTTCGATTAATTTTTCCATCAGGTCCGTTGCGTTGAAATAAGATTTTGAAGGCAGATATTCAAGTGCTGAACGTTTTACAAGATATATGCCGCCATTTGAATAATAGGTATAGGTTGGCTTTTCCTTAAAACTAACCACATTTCTATTACTGGTTTCCAATACCGCGTAAGGGATATTTACCTGGTAGGGAATAGTAACGACACCAAGATCCGCATCTTCTTTGAGGAACTCGAGAAAGAAATGTTCATAATCAAGGTTGGTTAATATATCTGAATTGGTGATTAGTATGTAATCATGCTGAAAATTATTGATTTGAGAAACACTTCCAATAGTACCTAATGGCTCTTCTTCCCAAACATAAGAAATCTTGAGATTTTTTTCTGACCCATCGCCTAAATGGTCCTCGATCATCTTACCCAGGTAGTTAACGCAGATCCAGAGGTCATTAATGCCAAAAATGGATAACCTGTCAATATTATGTTCAATGATGGGTTTATCACCTACGCTTAGTAAAGGTTTGGGGCAGGTTGCTGTTAATGGTAATAAACGTTGTCCTTTACCTCCAGCCATAATCACAGCATCAACAGGAAGGTAAGACCTGATCTCTCTAAAATTGATTACATTAACTACCTTGTTATTGCTGTCAATAATGGGAATGATCCTGTATAACCCTTCTCTGTATTCAATAACTCTCTTTATATCCCTTTCCCCTTTCTTAATAAATCTTGGGTTAGGTTGAATAATGTAGTTAATTGACTGATCAATATGAGCTCCTTTTAACAGCCCTCTTCTTATATCTCCATCGGTGAGGGCACCGATTAATTTGTCTTGTTCATCCACCACAAAAAGAATGGCATCCTGAGCCAGTTTGTTTAACTGCTCTAAAGCCAGCGTAATTAGGCTTCCGGAAATGATGAGGTGATCTCTGAAATTAATCACTTGTCAATAAATTTAATGAGCTGGAAAGCTTCAGCATACTCAACGCCGACTGACGCCCCTCTATACGTAGCCAATGCCTCAATATTTCTGATACTTCTCGGAAAAGGGTGCTCTGCAAGTTCCGATGCATAAACTTTCGTGATGGCTATTTTTTCAGCGAAATGACCGGTAACGTCCACATAATAATTCGGTTGAAATACCTTTTCCGGCAATACCGGTGCAAATTCCGTTTCAGAAATACATTCGTACATTAAAACCTGCTTAATTGATGGATATCGAAAAGATTTCGTGCAAGCCATTACTGCATCAAATATAACGCGGTGATCCGAATGCGCATCAGACCTGTTCATTACATAAATCACTTCCGGTTTTAATTGCGAAAAAATTGCGGCAATCTTTGGAATCATTTCCAACATAGTACCTGTATCAAGTTTCATGGTTGGATATTCAAGTTTATGCACTGCGGAAAAACCGAACATTTTAGCTACTGTTTCAATTTCATTCTGTCGCTCCTGAACTCGTTGTTTTGTGAAACCTTCACTTTCCAAAATATTCGTCACAATAAGCCATTCAATGTGATCTTCATTGGCCTTATGTTTTAAAAGTGTACCGCCTGCACCAAGTGTTTCATCATCAGGATGTGCAGAAATGATAATTATCTTTTTCAATTTATCTTATATAGTTACCCTGCAAAGGAATCTGGGAAAATTCATGCTCGATTATAATAATAGAACCATCACCGGTTTTTACTTCTATGGTTTGTTGATCAATATTTATGACCCTACCCGGTTCAATATTATTTTCATTATAATTACCCAGTTTAACGCGCCATATTTTGATAGGTTCATTTTTATACACACAATTTGCACCAACATAAGGTTTTGCCAATCCACGAACCAGATTACAGATAGATACAGAATTCATTCGAAAATCGATCACGCCATCGTATTGATCCCTTTTACGCCATGTATTACCTATTTCAGGCTGAATAACCAAATCATAATTATTTGTTTGCAATTGAGGTAGAAATTCCTCAATCTGTAAAAGAGCAGTATTGATCATTTTATTGTACAGGTCGCCGGCATCTTCCTCGAATGCAATAGGAATTTCTTTTTGATTGATTATGTTTCCTGTGTCTGCACCTTCATCCATGAAAAAAAATGTAGAGCCAGTTTTTGGTAAACCTAAAATTTTTGCCCAGATTAAAGGATGCCTCCCGCGATTTGCAGGTAACAAAGAGGGGTGAAACCCAAGTACTCCCATTTTAGTACCAAACAATAATTCCTTTTTGATGAGGCTAGACCAACCAAAACAAAAGATGATATCAGGATTTATATTGTTTATCCATTTCACGTTTTCAGGATGATTAATATCATTCACATATTTGAAAGGAATATTGTACTTCTCCGCAATTGGGGCAAGGTCTTCAAAATCGGCATTAAACCCGGATGCCTGTTTAGTAATTACTCCTGCAATTTCCGCTTTCAGCGAGATCAGTTTTTCCAATGTTTTTTTTGAAAATAAAACCGACCCTACAAACAATATCCTCATGATAGCGGAATGTTGTGAAATTTCTTTTTAATAATATTATCCAACGAAACATTTTTGAGTGCCTTGATAATTTCTACAGAAGAATTGCCATTACCAAATGGGCTAGTAACTGTTTGTAATTTTCGCTGGAAATCTTTCGACAAGGCAGCTTCGATAGCAGATTCAATAGCTCTTGTATTCGCTTCACAATTGATAACACTCTCGGCTTGAATTCTGCCCCGCTGCCGATCGCCAATATTGATAGTGGCTTTCTGAAAAGAAGGAACTTCCAACAGACCACTTGATGAATTACCGATCACGAGATCAACATGTTTTAATGCTGACAAATAATTCAATTGCCCAAGCGAAATAAATGATACCGCCCTCCCTGGATTTTTTTGAACATAGGTATCTATCTTGTTAATGAGCACCCTTCCATCGTTATCCGCATTTGGTTTGGTGAAAATAATATGCGCATTTGGATAATTGTCAAGTGCAGCAAGCAGATCTTCGAACTGTTTTTTTGCAGTGGCTTTTTCAAGTGTAACCGGATGAAAGGTTACCAGGAAATTCAGTTCAGATAGTGTAAATTCGATGGCTTTTTCAAAATCTTCTTTTGAGTGCAACTTCAATTTATTGACATTTTCAATACCTAATGCACCTACATTAAATACGTTTTCAGGAGTTTCTCCTAATTGGATCACCCTATTACGGTATTCTTCGGTTGCAGTGAAATGCAGGTGAGACATTTTTGTTATGGAATGCCTGATAGGTTCATCAATCAGTCCTTCTGTTGCTTCGCCACCATGACAATGCGCCACGGGTATTTTCGCGATCATAGCTGCAGTTACAGCGGCAAATATTTCAAACCTATCTCCCAAAACTAATATAATATCCGGTTTCAGTTCTTCAAAAATATCTGCAAAGCCAATAATTCCCAAACCAATGCTTTTCGAAATACCAACAGATGTATCAGATGATAAAAGCATTTCAATTTTTTTGTCTATTTTAAACCCATCATCTTCGATTTGCTTGTATGTTAATCCAAATTCTGGTGAAAGATGCATTCCTGTAACACATAATTGAACTTTAAAATAATTGTCTGAAAGTAGTTTTTTAATTGTCCAATAAAGCAAGCCATATTCAGCTCTAGTTCCAGTAACTACACAAATTTTCATTATAAGAAATCGGTTATTTTTATAATTTTATTCTTAAAAACATTTATACATAGCTTTTTACCTATAATTTCTTCATACAACATCGGACTTATTCCTGTACCTGGTCTAAGAATTGCTAAGTGATTTTTTTGAATAACATCTCCTTTAATTAAGTCAGTATTATAATGTAAACTTTTTCTAACTACTCCTAAATTTTTTTTCTCAGAGTTGCTAGCTTCTTTTATACCATTACCTGAAATAGCTTTTTCAATATTGCGAATTGCATTTACCATTGATTTTAATTCTGCTGGCTCCAATGAAGCTGCATGATCAGGACCGGGTAAATTTCTATTTAATGTAAAATGTTTCTCAATGACACGTGCACCTAAAGCAACTGCAGCTATTGGAACTTCAATCCCAAGGGTATGGTCAGAATAACCAACTTTCACTTTTAAATCCTTTGCCATTTGTTTCATAGCTAATAGGTTAACATCTTCCATCGGAGTTGGATACTCTGTGTTGCAATGTAAAATCGTCACTTGACTCTTTTTAATACCTTCAAGATATATAACATCAAGTGCTGCTTTTACTTCTTTTAAATTCGCCATCCCAGTGGATAACACAATATCTTTTCCTATGCGAGCTATATGCTGAAGAAATGGTTTATTCGTTATTTCACCAGAAGGAATTTTATGAAAAGGAATATTTAAATTTTCTAATAAATCTATTGAAATTTCATCAAAACCCGTCGATAAGAATTGAATTCCCCTTTCTTTACAACGATGAATCAAGATAGGGTACCAATCATCTCCAATTTCAAGTTTTCTCAGCATTTCAAATTGAGTGTCCTTTTCCCCCTTTGAATTTGTTATCTGATAAGATGCCTTTTTCGCATTAATATTCACCAGCCGTTCAGCTTTAAACGACTGGAATTTAACGAAGTCCGCACCTGCATCTGCCGCAACATCAATAAGCTCTATTGCCTTTTCAATTTCACCATTATGGTTTACACCAGCTTCTGCTATGATTACTACCCTATCCATCATACAATCTTAGCGGGAATACCTTTTAAGGATATTCCCCTTTCCTTAAATGATTTTGTTACAATGGAGCCTGAATAAATCCTGGATTCGGGTGGAATTTTGACACCTCTATTGATTACAACATGGCTACTTAAAAAAGATCCCTCACCAACTTGACAATCTGCATTTACGGTTACACAAGTTGAAATATGACTATGATTTTCCACAATTGAATCATGCTCGATTACCGCACCTGTGTTTATTATACAGTTAAAACCAATTTTTGCTCCCGCATTAACAACTGCTTTATGCCCTATGAATGATCCAGGATGAATCAATGCATATTTTGAAATATGTGCATCATAAGCCTTAATTACAGGGAAACTTCCACCTAATGATTCTATTCTATGGAAAAGGTTAACTCTATTAAAATTTGATAAAATATGTCCAATAGTAATATGAAAATGCTTATATTTTATTACTAATTTAGGAATGTCCTCATCTGTTCCGATAATTGGAAACCCTAATAAATTAGATCCCACTTTATCTTTCATGTCCAATATCCCAATAATCTTAAATTCTTGACTATCAACCAGTACATCTATGACAGATTTACAATGACCGCCTCCACCTACAAGGATTATTCCTATTTTATTATCCTCTGACACTACTAGGAATATTTACAATCCTATCCTCTAAATAATTGGCATTCTTTTGAGAATCTCTTTGACAGCCTTCATACATGGGAAGTTTAAATAATAACTGCCAAATAGGACGAGTCATGACCTTATTATCATTCGTTTCCTTTAAAAATGAATCTCTATCTCTTCTATTCTCTAACTCCACGCACATTAGCCAATAATTAGCTTTGGTGTTTGGTAATTCCGTTCTAAAATGAATACCCATAGCATCAAAAAATGATATATATTCAAGGGCTAATATCCGTTTATTGTCTAAAAATGAATCCAATTGTTCTAATTGAGCACAAGCTAATGCCGCATTTAAATTAGGCATCCTAAAATTATAACCAATTTCATCATGAATATACTCAAAAGGATGTGATACTTTTGCTGTTGTAGTCAGGTGTTTTGCACTAATTCCAAGTTTTGTATCATTTGTTACAATGGCACCTCCTCCCCCACAAGTAACAATTTTATTGCCATTAAATGAAAACACGCCAAATTTGCCAAAACTTCCTGTGGATTTTCCATTGTATTCACTTCCTAAAGATTCAGCTGCATCTTCAACTATAGGTATATTCCATCTATCACAGATTTCTATTAATTTTTCAATATGTACTGGAAAGCCGAAAGTATGCATGGGTAAACAAGCAGCAATTTTTTTATTTGTTTTTTTATTAAAGCAAACACCATTCCTGAGTTCCCCGTGATTTTCTAAAAATTCAGACATAGCAATTGGTGACAACCCCATTGTATCTACATCGACATCTAAAAAAATAGGCGAAGCTCCCAAATAAGATATTGCATTGGCTGTTGCGATAAAGGTCAATGCCTGTGTAATTACTTCGTCTCCAGAGCTTACTCCACTTAACTTCAAAGCAACTTGAATACCCGCAGTACCATTAACAACCGCAATGGCTTTACTTGTTTGTGATTTAAGTGCCATCATTAACTCAAATCTGTCAACATAAGCACCAACTGATGAAACATAAGTAGAATCAATACAATCCAAAAGGTACTCCTTTTCATTTCCATTGAATTTTGGCTCATGAAGTGGAATTACTTCACGGTTATCATAGTTATGTCTAATAAAATTTATACTATCTGAAAAGCTAGACATTGTATTGATCCGACTTATATTTCACTAAATTTTTACTCTCTGAAAACCAATTAATTGTTTCCTCAAGACCTTCCTCCAGGGAATACTTAGGCTCCCAATCTGTATAAGATTTTAACTTTTCATTTGATCCAAATAACCTAAATACCTCCGACTTTTCAGGACGAATTCTTAAAGTATCCGTTACAATTTTTGCATCAGGATTAATTTTATTTATAATTAGTTGTGCCAAAAACCCAACAGAAATCTCGCTTTGAGTGGCAATATTAACTTCATGTCCTATTAAATCTTCACATTGAGCAATTTTTATAAAACCACTTACTGTGTCTTTCACAAATAATAAATCTCTTGTTGGAGAAACATCACCAAGTTTTATTTCTTCTGCGCCATTTAGTAATTGTGAAATAATAGTTGGAATGACAGCTCTCGCTGATTGTCTGGGACCATAAGTATTAAATGGTCTTACAATAGTAACAGGCAGCTCAAATGATCTGTAAAATGAATCTGCTATGGCATCAGCACCAATTTTTGAAGCTGAATATGGTGACTGAGGTTGTTTTGGATGTAATTCCGTGATGGGAACAAATTGAGCAGTACCATAGACTTCTGAGGTAGATGTAATGAGCACTCTTTTTACATTATTCTTCCTTGCAGCTTGCAAAATATTCAATGTTCCCTTAACATTTGTATCAATATATGAATCTGGTGAGTTATAACTAAATGGTATAGCAATTAACGCAGCAAGATGGAAAACTATATCTACATTTTTCATGGCTTCGTTTACCCCATTTGGGTCTCTAACATCACCAGAGATAAACTTAATTTTGCTTTTTATCTCCTCTGGGATAGTATCCAACCAACCAAGGGAATTAAACGAATTATAACAAACAAAAGCAACTACGTCATATCCCAATTCAACTAATGCTTCTGTTAAGTGTGAACCAATGAAGCCATCCGCTCCGGTAATCAATATTTTACTATTTTTTAAAATCATCTTATTGACCTATGGTTTCAAACTTTAATTATCTTCCACCACCATTTCATCATATACCCCCTCTTCAATCACTTCCCCTTTATCCATTCTGAATATTTTATCACAACGCTTCAATGTTGAAACTCTATGCGCAACAATCAAAATCGTTAGGTCATCGGCTAATTGTTCAATACCCTCCATGACCGCGAGTTCTGTTTCATTGTCCAGGGCACTGGTTGCCTCATCAAATACAATAACCTGCGCATTTTTATAGAGGGCTCTGGCTATGCCAATCCTTTGGCGCTGACCTCCTGAAAGGCGAACACCTCTTTCCCCAACGAACGTATCGTATTTTTTAGGTAAAGCTTCTATCGTTTCAGCTATTTGTGCCTTTTTTGCAGCCTCCCTTATTTTTTTGATATCAATCTTATCTGGTTCTACACCAAAAGCGATATTTTCCGCTAAGGATGTATCTGACAAATAAATTGCTTGAGGAACATGAGCAAGTATGACCTGCCAGGAACGATAATTATGAATATCAATAACTTTGTCGTCTATTTTCAGATGACCCTTAGTTGGATTCAATAATCCCATAATAACATCCAATAAGGTGCTTTTTCCACATCCAGTCGTTCCAACAAAGCCATAACGCTTTCCCTTTTCCAGGGTTAGATTTAAATCATTTAACACAATAGCACCATCCTGATTATATTTAAAACTGAGATTTTCTAATTTTATTGATTTCTCAAAAGTTATAGGTTCAGGATTTGCCTTATGGGCGTGTTCCGGGAAAGGCTGTTCCAAAAATTCCAATCCATCCACTACTGAATCCTGACCTGCCCTTAGCGATGTCCAGTTTAAATAAAAATTTTGTAAAGCTGGCAACAATCGTTGGGCTCCCAATGCTAATGCCCCCAAGGTGGGTATGGCTGAAATAAATCCATTTCCTTTTAATACCAATTGATAAGCAATTACGCATATAAAGAAAATACCTAAAAATTCAACAATCAATCTGGGACTATTTCCTACAATTTGATTGTTTGCTAATGATTTATTATA